>Ga0075445_10000184_pt1 | contig 34004 bp, 39 predicted proteins | sample CoawatmetaG02DNA_FD_72350 | JGI IMG/M metagenome (GOLD analysis project Ga0075445, IMG submission 72350) | Marine microbial communities from the West Antarctic Peninsula - Coastal water metaG029-DNA | ecosystem: Environmental > Aquatic > Marine > Coastal | place: Atlantic Ocean: West Antarctic...
ATAAAAGTAGATGCAAATTATTTAAAAAAATTATCATCACAATTTGAAAAAAAACTAAAAAAAATAGAGAAAAATATATATGCTTTATCTGGACGAAAGTTTAATATTGCTTCCCCAAAACAACTTGGTGAAATTATTTATAATGAACTTAAGATCGCAAAACTTAAAAAAACAAAAAAAGGTAGTCTGGCTACAAATGCCAGTGTTTTAGAGGATTTAGCATTTACAGGTCACAAATTTCCTAATTTAGTTTTGGAATGGAGACAAGTTTCAAAACTTAAAAATACATATACGGATGCACTACAAGAACACATAAGTTCCAAAACTAAAAGAGTTCATACTTCGTTTTTGTTAGCAGCAACAAACACAGGAAGATTAGCATCGAGCAACCCTAATTTACAAAATATCCCGATCAAATCAGAAGATGGAAAAGAGATAAGAAAAGCTTTTATTGCAGAAAAAGGAAATATTTTAGTATCAGCTGATTATAATCAAATCGAAATGAGAATACTTGCGGACATGGCAGATGTAAAAGCGTTAAAAAAAGCTTTTAAGAATGGAGAAGATATTCATAGTTTAACAGCAAGCCAAGTCTTTAACGTTCCGGTAGCGAAAGTCAATGAAGATCTAAGAAGAAAAGCAAAAGCAATTAATTTTGGAATTATTTATGGAATAACTCAGTATGGGTTAGCAAAACAAATTTCTGTTTCAAGTCATGAGGCATTAGATTTTATAAATTCATACTTTAAAAAATTTCCTGAAATAAAAGATTACATGAATTCAACAATCAAATCTTGCAGAACAAAAGGTTATGTAAATAATATTTTTGGAAGACGAATTCATCTCAGAGGTATTAACGACAAAAACTTTAGCGTCCGAAGCTTTCAAGAAAGAGCAGCTATAAATGCTCCCATACAAGGATCAGCGGCTGATATTATTAGACTTGCCATGATTAAATTAGATCAACTAGCTGAAAATGACAAAAAATTTCAAGCAAAAATTCTTTTACAGATTCACGACGAACTTATTTTTGAATGTTCTGAAAATGATAAAGCTTATGTTGAAAAAAAAATAAAAGATGTCATGACATCTATTTCAAGCTCAGATTATCATATGTTCTCTGTACCTTTAAATGTTAGTATTAACTCAGGTCTTAATTGGGGTGAGGCTCACTAATTTGATCAAATAACGCCTAAATTCTGACAATTTATTTATAAAAATTAAATAATATATGGACCAAACTATTGCACTTGTAGACGATGACAGAAACCTTTTGACAGGCATAAGTATTGCATTGGAGAGAGAGGGCTTTAAAGTTCAAACTTATATTGATGGGGAAACAGCTTTGAACGGATTAACTAGAAATCCTCCAGATCTTGCTGTTATTGACATTAAGATGCCAAGAATGGACGGAGAAGAACTTTTAACGCGGTTAAGAAAAAAAATGTCTATACCTATTATTTTTTTAACATCAAAAGATGATGAAGTTGATGAATTATTGGGTCTTAAATTAGGTGCCGATGATTTTGTTAAAAAATCAGGGGGATTTTCCATAAAAGTTTTAATTGAAAGAATAAGAGTTCAACTTAGAAAGAAAACAAGAATAGTTGATGATTCCAAAAATATTATTAGCCATGGAAAACTAAAACTTGATCCTGCTCAATTAGAATGCGCTTGGAACGAAAAATCTTTACCAGACAAGCTAACAACAACTGAATTCTTAATAGTTAAAGAATTGGCAAAAAGACCAGGTGTAATAAAAGAAAGAGCTCATTTAATGGATGTTGCGTATAAAGAAAACACAGAAATCGAAGACAGAACTATTGATAGTCATATCAAACGTATTAGAAAAAAATTTAAAAGAGTTGATGATAAGTTTTCAGCAATTGAAACACGTTATGGAAGTGGGTATAGATGGAATGTTAGTTAATGAACCAAAAAAAACCATCATCTATATTACGAAAATTTTTACTATTTAATCTATTAGTCTTTTCAGTATTAGGTTTATTTACATTTGTATACCTAAAGGCAATTCAGCCAAATTTAGTAAACATAAAATCTACAAATCATTTAATTGTTATAAAAAACACCACAGATCATTTGCAGAGATTAAAAATAAATTTTAACGAAGAAAGTTTAAGTTCATTTTTACTGTCAGCTAGATTTTTATTTCAAAGCTTAGATAGAGTTCAATTTTTTAACGTAAATGGAAATTTAATTGGTGATACAGATATGTTGGATATTGATCAAAATGTATTTTCAAGATCTGAAGTTATCATTGAGCAAGGTATAGATAACCCAAGTATTATTAACAGCAATAGTTTAAAAAATAATACAATAAATAACTCTTTAAATTATTACAAAGAAGTTAAAGACATTATTGTAAATAAAATAAAAAATAATCCTTTAATTATAGAAAATAAGATAAAAAATGATTTCTTTGTGCGAACACTAGACAAGGTTTTAATTGAGGAAAAAGTAGTTGGTTATATTTTAGTAAGTGAACAAGCCAATGAAATAATAGTAGCAGTTAAAGAAAGAAAAAATTTTATTATTAGAACTGTTTTAGCTGTTGCCTTGGTTATTTTGATTTTTTCTGTTTTTTTAAATAAATATATCTTAAAACCAATTAGTTTTTTGGTTAGATATACAGAGTCAATTAAAACTAAGTCTAGCAAAATAGTTAATATAGATAATTTTTTTATTAGAAAAGATGAAGTAGGAGCCTTAACGCAGTCAATACACGAGATGACATTAGATCTTCAAAAAAGAGCTAATCGTGCAGAAACATTTTCTACTGATCTAGCACACGAAATTAGAAATCCATTAGCATCTTTGAAAGGCGCATCTGAATTGTTAGACAAAACAATAAAACAGGAAGATCGTGAAAAATTATTAAATATTATTAATCATGATGTTGAAAGAATAGAAAGACTTATTACCGATTACACTCAGATGCTTAAAGATGAAGCCTCTCTATCTAGAGAAAAAATGTCTAAAATAGACTTAGTTAAGATTATTACAAATGTAGCTGAAGACTACAAACAAAATACGATGAGTTTAAGAAAAAGAATAAAAATTGAAATTATTAATAATAAAAATGAGAAAAAATATTTTTATATATTAGGTATTGAAAGTCGAATCGAGCAAGTTATTGCTAATCTTTTGGATAATGCAATTTCTTTTAGTCAAAGTAATAATAAAATATTAGTTGAAATAGAGGAAATACAAAAAGAATTTTTGATAACATTTAAAGACGAAGGGCCAGGCTTTAAAGAAAAAAATATAGATAATATTTTTAAAAGATTTTACAGTAATAGACCAGATAATTTTGGTGAACACTCTGGTTTAGGTCTGAATATAGTAAAAAATATAATAGAACTTCACAAAGGTACTATTAAGGCAATAAATAGAGTGGATAAAAAAGGTGCTCAGATAGAAGTACTACTGCCTAGGCACAGCTAGGATTCTTACTTGCTAAGAAGAAATTATATTGTTAAAACACCGGCAGATTATGAATGATTACAAAGTAAAAGACATCAGCCTAGCAGATTTTGGCAGAAAAGAAATTTCTTTAGCAGAAACAGAAATGCCAGGACTAATGGCACTTAGGAGAGAGTACAAGAATAAGTTTCCTCTTAAGGGAGCAAAAATTTTAGGTTGTTTGCATATGACAATTCAAACCGCTGTTCTAATCGAAACACTTGTTGATTTAGGAGCTGAAGTGAGGTGGTCGTCATGTAACATATTTTCTACTCAAGATCATGCTGCAGCCGCAATAGCTAAAGCAGGAACACCTGTTTTTGCCTGGAAAGGTGAAACTGAAGAAGAGGCAATATGGTGCATAAGGCAAACAATCGAAGGAAATAAAGATTGGAAAGCAAACATGCTACTAGACGATGGTGGAGACTTAACAGCAATGATGCATAACGATTATAAAGATTTATTAAAAGAAATAAAAGGCGTTTCAGAGGAAACAACAACAGGAATTAAAGCGTTAAACAAAATGGAAAAAGATGGATCTTTAATGATACCAGCAATCAACGTCAATGATTCAGTTACAAAATCAAAATTTGATAATTTGTACGGATGTCGTGAAAGTTTAGTAGATGGAATAAAAAGAGCAACTGATGTAATGATGTCAGGTAAAGTAGCGATTGTAGCTGGGTTTGGTGATGTTGGAAAAGGAAGTGCAGCATCCTTGAGACAAGCAGGGGCAAGAGTAATGGTTACAGAAGTCGACCCTATCTGCGCACTCCAGGCCTCAATGGAAGGTTATGAAGTTGTTTTAATGGACGAAGCGATTAAGAGAGCCGACATTGTTGTTACAGCCACAGGAAACAAAGATATTGTTACAGCAGACCACATGAGAGACATGAAAGACAGAGCAATTCTTTGTAACATTGGTCATTTTGACAATGAAATTCAAGTAGAAGCATTAAAAAATTACAAATGGGATGAAATCAAACCTCAAGTTCACGAAATAGAACTACCAAGTAAAAAAAGAATTATATTATTAGCAGAAGGTAGGCTAGTTAATCTTGGCTGCGCAACTGGACACCCAAGTTTTGTTATGAGCGCATCTTTTACAAATCAAGTAATAGCACAAATTGAATTATGGAATAATTTTGGTAAATATGAAAACAAAGTTTATGTACTGCCTAAACATTTAGATGAGAAAGTAGCTACTTTACACCTAGAAAAAGTTGGAGCAAAATTAACTAAAATGTCAAAAGAGCAAGCTGATTACATTAGTGTTAAGCCGTCAGGACCATTTAAACCAGATACTTATCGCTATTAACAGTAGCTAATGATCATAAACTCTTTAGATCAATTAAATCAAATCTCATTAAAAATTATTACAAAAATTAAAAAAGAAGATTGTATCTTATTATTTGGAGAGATTGGAGTTGGAAAAACTACCCTAGCTAGAGTCTTGATTAAAAATCTTCAAAATCAAAAAAAAGTTGATGAGACCGAAGTATTAAGCCCTACTTTTAATATAGTTTACGAGTATGAAATTGGCGAACTTAAAATAATGCATTACGATCTTTATAGATTAAAAACTGAAAGAGACATTCAACAACTTGGAGTTTTTGAACAGAGTATAAATAATATTAAAGTTATAGAATGGGCAGAAATAATTAAAGACAAACCAGATAACAGACTCGAAATTTATATGTCTTATGAAAAAGAAAAAGATATGAGAAAAATTGATTTCAAAGGGTTTGGCAGTTGGAAAGAATTTGATGCAATATAAGATTAAAAAAATTTCAGGAGATGCTTCTTTTCGTGAATTCTACAAAATAGAAAAAAATTCTAGGTTCACAATATTAGTAAAAGCTAATAAAGATAAATTTAGAAATTTAATTATTTATGCGGCAATTAACGAACTATTAATTAAAAATAAAATCAAAGCCCCAAAACTAGTTCAAGAGTATTTTGTACAAAACATGATGGAGATAGAAGATTTAGGAAGTTACTCTTTTTTAGAACATATAAAAAATAAAAAAAATAAATTTGACGATTATAAAAGACTAATTGAACTAATAATTAAACTTCAAAAAATAAATTTTAAAAAATATATTAAATTTAGAAATAATAAAATTATAATTAAAAAATATAATTTACCTGCACTGCACAAAGAATCTGATTTATTTTTTGATTGGTATTTAAAAAATAATAGTGAAAAAAAAGAATTCAAAAAAAATAAAGATAAAATAAAAAAAGAATTAAATGTTCTATATAAAAAGCTTTATTTTCAAGAAATGTGTTTTGTACACAGAGATTTTCATGCCTCTAATATAATGGTTAAGAATAAAAAATTTGGTTTAATCGACTCACAAGACGCGCTTAGAGGTAATTTACTTTATGATGTTGCGTCACTTATTGACGATGTTAGAATTAAGCTCCCGATAAAACTAAAATCTTCACTATTTAGTTACTATCTTTCTAAAACATCAAAAATTAAAAACAATGCCGAAAAATTATTAGCCCAAAATGATTTTGATATTTTGTCCGTACAAAGAAACTTAAAAATACTAGGTATCTTTGTTAGACTTTTTAAAAGAGATCATAAATTAAGTTATCTAAAATATTTACCATATATTTGGGAACTTTTAGAACTAAGATTCAAGAATCCAATTTTTATAAATTTAAAATATTTATTAAATAAAGCTGTACCTATAAAAAATAGAAAAAAGGTTAAATTTAATGACAATTAAAAAAGCTATGATCCTAGGCGCTGGTTTTGGTAAACGGATGCTACCATTAACGACAAAAATACCAAAACCACTAATAAAGATTGGTCCAAAAAATCTTTTAGAAAGAACTATAGAGTTGCTCATAAAAATAGGAATAGATGAAATCATTATAAACACACATCATTTATCAAAAGAGATTGATAATTTTCTCGAACACCAAAACTATCAAATTTCTATTAGTGCTGTAAAAGAAGAAGTATTGCTTGATACAGGAGGTGGCATTCTAAATGCTACCAAAAATTTTAAAGATGATCCTTTTTTTGTTTTAAATCCAGATACAATTTGGAATAAAAATTATTACGAAGAATTAAAAATTCTTGAAAATTCTTATTTAAAAAATAATAAACCTATTTTATTATTAGTTAATAAAATGAATAGTCACGACAAATCTTTCAAAGGTGATTTTAATTTTATGGATAACAACTGTATTATAAGAGAAGCCAGTAATCATTACATATTCACGGGTGCTCAGATTATTAGCAGATCTATTTTTGAAACCATTAATGAAAAGATCTTTTCTATGAATCTAATATGGGACAACATGATAAGAGAAAAAAAACTGTTAGGACAAGAAAGTAGTCAAACTTTCTTCCATGTAAACAATTTTAAGGTTTACGAGCAATTAAATAAACTAAAATTTATTGATTAGTTATAATTGGTTTTTCTCTAGATTTATCTAGGTATTTTATGTCTTTTACTTCTAGGCTTTGGTCGAATTCAATAACGAGTGGATTTCCGGTTGGTATTTCTAATTCATTAATTTTTTGATTTGAAATATTAAATAATTTTTTACAAAGAGCTCTCAAAGAATTTCCATGAGCTGCAATTATTATATTTTTATTATTTTGCAAGTCAGGCTTAATTTTGCTTTCAAAAAAAGGAATTACTCTATTATAGGTGTCTTTTAAAGATTCTGTGAAAGGTATCATATCTTGAGGTATGCTAGCGTTTAAAGGGCTAAACAAAGATTGGTTCTTATCATTCTCAGACATCGGTGGAGGTGATATATCCCAAGATCTTCTGTATTTTTTAAACTGTTCCTCACCAATTTTTTTTTTAGTTTCTTCTTTGTTTAATCCAGTTAACGAACCATAATGTCTTTCGTTAATTTCCCAAGAAGAATTTAATTCAAGCTTTAAATTATTTTCCTCAAGTATAACGGACAAAGTTTTGATCGCTCTTTTTAGAAACGAAGTATAGGATATATCTATATTTATATTAAGATTTTTGATTAATACTCCTGATTTCCTTGCCTCAAGAATACCCTGTTCAGATAAGTCAACATCGACCCATCCAGTAAATCTGTTTTCAGCGTTCCATACGCTTTGACCATGTCTAGTTAAGATTAATTTACTCATATTAGTTTATTATTAAACAGTATGTACTATATTTAAGCGGTTATGAAAAATAATATATTAAAATCTATCGTGTATTTATATTATTTATCTTTAGTTGTTTTATTAATTATCTATTTGTATCCAGGAAGTATAATTGGTTATCTGCTATATGCAGATTCAGGTAAACAACCTAGTCTTATAAACAATCCAATAGGAACTGCTATAAATCATTTTTTTTATTTTTTTTACTTAACTTTTTTAGGATTAATTTATAATTTAAGAAAAAAAAAATTTATTAATGGTTTTTTTTTCTTATTTCTCCTTTCATTTTTTCTAGAATTACTTCACTTTCTTATACCCAATAGAGCTTTCGAATTAAACGACCTTCTAGCTAATATTATAGGTGTCCTAAGTGTATTATTTTTATTTACATTAAAAAAAATTTTTACGAGATGAAAAAAATAACTCTTATTGTAATTATTTTATTAAATTTAAGTGAAAAAATAATTGCTAGTGAAATTTATGGTCACCCAGTCATTACTGACGGTGACACTATTAAAATTTCAAATAACAAAATAAGATTGCATGGTATTGATGCTCCTGAAAAAAATCAAAAGTGCTATAAGAATAAAAAAAAATATAACTGTGGAAAAGTTGCAACTAAAGCATTGATTAAGAAAATCAATAAAAATGCTGTTAAATGTTTGACTCAGAAAAATAAAGATAGATACAGTAGATTTATCGGTATTTGTTTTGTGGGCCAGGAAGATTTAAACAAATGGATGGTTAGAAATGGATATGCGATTGCTTACAAACGTTACTCTAAAGACTATATCCTTGATGAAGCGTATGCAAAAACTAACAAACTTGGGTTGTGGTCTGGCACCTTTTTAAACCCAGAAAAATGGAGAAAGCTTAATTAAATTCTTATATAAATTAGGAAGTGATTCCTTTTAAAAAATTTCAATTTTATTTAATAATTTTTTTTATATTTACTGCTTGTTCATCAGTACCTAAAAACACTAAAAATAGTTGTGCTATTTTCGAAGAAAGATATCTTTGGTACAAACATACTAAAGCATCTTATGAAAAATGGGGTGCACCTATTCATTTACAGCTTGCATTTGTAAAGAAAGAGAGTGATTTTAATTGGTTAGCAAAACCACCGCGAAAAAAATTATTTAAAATAATACCGTTCAAAAGACCATCTAGCTCTTTTGGATACTCCCAGGCAGTAGCTGGAACTTGGGAGCAGTATAAAAAAGAGACTAGCAATAAATATGCTACGCGCGCAAGGTTTAAAGACTCAGTAGATTTTATTGGGTGGTACATTAACAAAACTTCAAAAATATTAAGAATATCCAAGAAAGATGCGTATAGACAATATCTTGCTTATTATAAAGGCTGGGGTGATTATAAAAACTACAAGAAAGATAAGAAAGCAATTGTTTATGCTAAATCAGTTAAAGATTTGGCCAGTGATTACAGAAAACAACTAACCGTATGTCAAAAAAACTTAAACAAAAATAAGTATTTTATTTTTTAAGTTGTTTATTTAGCTCAACCTCAACAGCGTCAATATTTTTTTCGTTCTTACCAATAATAGAATAAATTGTTGGAATTACATAAAGTGTGAAAAAAGTTGAAAATAACATCCCACCAAAGATAGTTATGCCAACAGTTAGTCTACTCGCTGCACCAGGTCCAGAACCAATTATCAACGGGATTACTCCAAATATGGTAGAGAGACTTGTCATTAGGATTGGCCTGAGTCTAATCGTTGAAGCCTCTACTATTGCCTGTTCTAAATTTTTTCCCTCTTTTCTTAATTGATTTGTGAATTCCACGATTAATATTCCATTTTTTGCAGATAAACCGATCAAAATAATCAAGGCAATTTGACTATAAACATTTAAAGAAGAGCCAACTACAAGCAGTCCTAACAGACCTCCGAGTATTGCTAGAGGTACAGTAAGCATAATTGTGAGGGGATGTCTCCAGCTTTCAAATTGAGCACACATAGCAAGATAAGCAGTTATCAACGCTAGAGCAAAAATTACATAAAGTTCATTATTTGTTTTCTTATATTCTTCACTCTCACCTTTATAAGCAATTTTAGCTTGAGGAGTATTTTTCTCTACGACACCTACTAAAAATTTCAGTGCTTCATCTAAAGAATAGTCACCAACTAATCTTGCGGAGATAGTTACAGCTTTTTGCCTATTGTATCTTGCTAGGAATGGTGACTTACCCTCTTCGCTATACTCAACTAAATTAGAAACTGATATTAATTTTTCATTATTTTTTGATCTCACAAATACTTTGCTTATACTCCCTGGTTCCTGTCTGTCTTTAATGTCTCCTTGAAGTACAATAGAATATTCTTTTCCATCTTGAGTAAATTTTGTAACTGTTTTTGAGCCGAAAATAGTTTCAATTGTTCTTCCTATATCTTCCGTAGAAACGCCTAGATCTGCAGCTTTTTTCTGATTAATTTTAACGTTTAGTTGGGGTTTATTAAGGTCAAAATCGTCTTGAATAGAGGATAATCCAGGGTTTTTTCTAGCTTCTCTCTTAATTATTTTCTTCCATTCTATTAATTGATCATAGGTATTTCCAAGTACTACAAATTGAATAGGACTTTCAATTCCACCTGTTCTGATACCTTGTGGCATAACAGAAAACGCAAGTACACCAGGTACACGACCAATTTTGGCAAAAGATTCCCTTAATATTTTTACGCCATGTCTTTTTCTTTTTGACCAGTCTTCCAGAAGAACAATAATAAAACCACTATTAACCTGTTTCGATGATTTGCCAAAACCCGGAACTCTCATAATTAATTTTCTATACTCACCTTTACCTAATTCAGGAAGTAACATCGCTTCAATTTCTTCTGCTTTAGATTTTGTAAAATTAAAGCCAGAACCTTGAGGTGCTTTTATAATTACAAAAAAAGCCCCCCTATCTTCTGGTGCTATTAATTCTTTAGGAGTAAAATTAAATAAAAAAATAGTTAATGCTAGCGTTACACCTAAGAAAGAGATGATTATTTTTTTTTTATTTATCCATAAAATCAAAGATTGCTTATAGGCCATAGTAATATTTTTTAAAAATTTTTCAAATCTAGTTACAGTTTTAGATTTTTCCATATTTTTTTTAAGGAATTTACTCGCCAACATAGGACTAAGAGAAAGTGCAACAAAACTAGATATGATAACGGCAGAAGCTAAGGTTATTGCTGTCTGAGTAAAAAGAACTCCTGTAATGCCTTTAATAAAAACTAAAGGTACAAATACAGCTACTAAAACTACTGTAGTTGCTATAATTGCAAATGATACCTGTTTAGCACCTTTGTAAGCCGCAACTAGTGGACTTTCACCTAGTTCAATTCTTCTAACAATATTTTCCAACATTACTATTGCATCATCTACTACGATTCCTATCGCCAGAACCAAGGCCATTAGTGTAAATAAATTAATAGAAAAATCGAAAATATAGATTGCTAGAAAAGTAGAAATTAAAGAAACAGGTAATGCTACAACTGGTATAATTAGCGCCCTGATGTTTCCTAAAAATAAATAAATTATTACAGTGACTAAAATTAAAGCAACAAAAAGAGTTTTGTAAACTTCCGAGATAGCAGCTTTTATATATCTACTTCGATCAAATGAAACTTCAAGACTTGTGCCTTCTGGCAATGTCCGTTCTATTTCTTTAATTTTATTTTTTATTCCATTAGCCACATCAATAGTATTTGCATCTGACTGTTGGTAAATGCCAATCCCTACTACTTGTTTACCATCTCCTTTGAAAAGTGTTCTAGTTGATGCCGCACCCACTTCTACTCTGGCAACATCTTCTAACGTTATAACAGATCCATCTTTTGCCCTTTTAAGTGGTAATTTTTTATAATTTTCAAGGTTTTGGTAAGCTTTATCTAATTTTATTGTTAAATCGATATCTTTTGATTCTATTCTACCAGCTGGAAACTCAACGTTTTCTTTTCTTAAAGCTTGCTCAACTTCTTGTGTTGTTAAATCTCTAGCTGCAAGTGCAATTGGATCCAGCCATACTCTAAGAGATTTCTCTCTTTCACCGCCCAATCTAACCCTTCCAACTCCAGGAACTGTTGAAAATGTATCCGTTAAAAAACGATCTGCATAATCCGTTAATTCAAGATCTGTCATTGCTTCTGAGCTAAAAGACAACCACATTGTTGTTCTCATACCTGCACTTTGTTTAAATATTTCTGGAGCTTTTGCACCTTCAGGTAAATTATCTACTACGCGAGCAACTGAACTACGAACGTCATTAGTTACATCGTCAAGATCCAAGCCAGTTTCAAATGTTAGTGTAATTCTTGAACTTTCATCTTCACTAAAAGAATCTATTGTCTCTAAGCCAGGAGTTCCTCCTACAAAATCTTCTATTTTTTGAGTAATTTGAGTATCTATTATTTCTGCTGAGGCACCTTTATAATCAGTTTGAATAGTTACAACAGGAGGCTGGACATCAGGTAATTCATCCGTTGGTATTTCTTGAAAAGTTATTATTCCAAAAATAACTAAAACTATACTCATTACTGAGGCAACGACGGGTCTCTTAATAGATAAATCTGTTAAAAACATTATCTGTTTTTTTGTTTGATTATTTTTATTTTACTTTTATCTCTAACTTTTGAGACACCTTCAACAACAATTTGATCTCCTTCAGACACACCATCTAAAACAGACACTTTTCCAAAATTTCTTTTTCCAATTTGTATATTAGTTTTATCTACTGTTTCTCCATTAAGAACATAGACAAAAGCAGTTTTACCCTGAATTGTAACGGAACTTTCCGGAACGCCAATCTGTTGAATTTCATCATAGATAATTTTTACAGTCAATAATTGCCCAGGTATGATTTCAAATTTTGAGTTGTCGACTATTACTCTTGCTAAAATTGAACGCGTGGATGGATCTACACGTGAACTGACCGATTCTATATTGCCATTAAATTTTTTATCAAATGCTGTTGAAGATATTTCTGCTTTAAGTCCAGGCTTTAAAATACCAACAAAATTTTCTGGTACTTTTATGTCTATAACAATTTTTTTAAGATCGTCTAATGTAATAATTAAACTATCAGTACCCAGGACACCCTGGGCTATTTCTCTTTTACCAAGTCTCCCCTCAATCTCAGCAATTACTTGTTCGTCATTTTTTAATGTGGCTATAATGTCTCCCACTTTGACAAATCTGCCTTCAATATTAAGTTTCTCTCTAATTTCTTCTTTTTTTATCCTATAAGTTTTTGAATTTTGAGCTATCGCAGTACCAAAAGTTTCTATGCTCTTATAAAACATAGATTTTTCGACTGTTTTAACGATTACTCCAGGCGGAGGTCTAACACTAAATTTTTTTTTAAAATGCAAGCCAACAAAATGTCTAGCTGCAATTATAGAAAAAATAATAATAAAAATAACTATTAATAATGTTTTAATTTTGCTTGTAGTTTTCATTTTTTACTTAAGTCCATATTCCGACCAAGATCCGTCGTATATGATTGGGTTTTTATCATTTATAATTTTATTAGCCATAGCTAAAATGCACGCAGTAACACCGGACCCACAGGTAAACACTTGTTGTCTATCGTGTTTAATACCAACATATTCAAAAATTTTTTTCAATTCATCTTTATTTTTAAAAGTATGATCTAATTTATTAATACATTCGATAAAAGGTAAATTTTTTGAATTTTTAATAGAACCACTTCTTAAACCAGGACGTGGTTCTGGTTCAGTACCTTCGAATCTTTTTATCCCTCTAGCGTCAACAACCTGAAAATCATTTAACTTTATATTTTCATCAATTTGTAATTTAGTTAACACTAAACTTTTAATTTCTTTAGTGATGTAACTAGACTTATTATTTGAGGTTAAGTTACTCGTAATTTTTTTATTATCAATTTTCCACTTCTTTAGACCACCATCTAAAATAAAAACCTTACTAATATCATGACCAAAATAAACAAACATATACCAACATCTACAAGAACTAATAACATCAGAATTATCGTAGACAACTATCTTGTCTTGATTGGTAATTCCGTAATTAGATATTATTTTTTCCCATTTTTCTTTAGTCGGCAACATATGTGGCAAAGTTGAATCAAGTTTTGAATTTTTGTCTAAATCAAAGAATTGAGAATTCTGTATATGCTCGTTTAAAAATTCTTTATATGCATCCCTATTTGTATTTGGCATATGCCAACTTGCATCTAAGATTTTTACCTCATTTAAATTTTTTTCTAGCCAATTACTATTAACTAAAGTCATTATTGATTTCTCTTCATTATATATTTTTGATGGTATTCTTCTGCTTTGCAGTAGTTTTTAATTTTTGAAATATTAGTTTCAATTTTTCCATTCAATTTTTCATTAAATAAATTCTTATATTTTTCTGCTGTATTTTTCTGCTGTTCATTTTCATAGAATATTTCACTCCTGTATTGAGTTCCCATATCAGGATATTGCATATCTTTTTGAGTGGGATCATGAGTTTTAAAAAAAACTTCTAATAATTTTTCATAAGAGATAATTTTTTCGTCATACGTTATTTTTACAGTTTCAGTATGTCCAGTGTTGCCGGTACAAACTTCTTCGTAATTAGCACTACTACTAGCGCCACCCGCATAGCCAACTTCAGTTTCTATAACTCCAGTTAATTGACGAAATGTTTCTTCTGGTTTCCAAAAGCACCCAAGTGCTAAGTAAGATTTTTGCATAATTAATTTAATGTGTTAAAAAAGCTAAAGGATATTCAATTGCTTACAAAAAATCAAACTGGAGTTTTATATATGGTTGCAAGTGTCATGTGCTTCGCGATTATGGATATATGCGTCAAATGGCTAAATTACTATCCATTCGGAGAAGTTTTCTTCGCAAGATTTTTTTTTGGGTTAATTCCTATTTTTTTAATTATACCTAAAGATAAATGGTCAAATTTTTACAAAACAACAAGACCTGGCCTACATGCCTTTAGAGCAATTTGTGGGTCAATAGCTTTTGTTTGTATTTTCTTTGGTTTAAGGCATTTACCCTTAGCAGATGTGGTGTCACTTACTTTTGGGGGGCCAATTTTTGTAACCATTGCATCGATTATATTTTTATCAGAAAAAGTAGGGATCAAGCGATGGTCTGCAGTTTTTTTGGGATTTATAGGAATGATTCTTATAGTGCAACCAGCATTTATAGAACTAAATTATTATTACTTATCGCCTATTTTATTTTGTGTTTTTTTTTCTGGTGTAGCAATAAGTGTTCGGGCTTTATCTAAAACTGAGCCAAATTATAGAATAGCTTTTTATTTTACAATTCTTTGTACGGTCATAGGAATTTGTACTTTACCTTTCGGTTGGATAATGCCAACTACAAAAGATTTCGTTTTGTTTGTAATTATGGGTTTGTGTGGAAGTATTGCAAATTTATTATTAACCCAAAGTTATAGATTGGCTGAAGCCTCTTTAGTAACACCAATTAAATATTTAAGTTTAGTTTACGCAATAACATTTGGGTTCGTAATTTGGGGAGAAGTTCCAAAGCCTTTAATGCTAGCAGGTTCTTTGCTTGTGTTATTAAGTTCTTTAATAATTTTTATAAGAGAAAAAAAATTAAAAAAAGAGATTGTTATTCCTAGGTCATGAAAAAATCACCAACTTACTGGAACAAAGCCAAAGTATATTTGTCTAAGAAAGATAAAGTTATTAAAAATTTAATTAGCAGCTATAAAGATGGCCATCTAATTACTCGTAACGATGTTTTTTTCTCTTTATGTAAAAGTATTATTGGTCAACAGATAAGTGTAGCTGCGGCAAATTCAGTTTTCTTAAAGTTTAAGAAAAAATGTAAAAGCAAAATTACAGCAAAAATAGTAAATAAATTATCCAGTTCTAGCCTTAAAAATTGTGGGCTTACTAGGCAAAAAGTTAGGGGCATCAAAGATTTGGCTAAAAAAATAATAAACAAAACTTTTAAACCCAGCCTAATAAACAAAATGAACGATGAAGAAGCAATAGAGTACTTATCAAGTCTTAGACAGATTGGAAGATGGTCTGCTGAAATGATATTATTATTTACTTTTAATAGGTCTAATATATGGCCTCTACAAGACATCGGTCTTCTGCGAGCAGTATCAAATAACTATAAGAAAGAATACTACCCACCAAAAGCATTTTTAGACAAACTTTATAAAAAGTTTACACCTTATTGTTCAGTAGCTACGTGGTATCTCTGGAGATCGATAGACGATGAGCCAATTCAATATTAGGCACCTTCTATAATCTGATGATGACGCACAACTGTATCTTTTAAAACGGCATGAGCATCTTGATATTCTTTTGAATAAAAAAATGTCTCAGCTTCAGCAAAAGACGGAAACTCAATAACTACAGTTCTAGGGGACTCATCTCCTTCAGTAGTTATCTTTTTTCCTCCTCTTACTAAAAATTTACCTTTATATTTTTCAATTGCTTCTCTAGCTTTAACAGCATAGTTTTTTAGAACATTCTCATCTTTTATAATCTTATAAACAGTTACTACGTATCCTTTCATTTACATCTCCTCTAAAATAATTTAGTTTTTTCTATGGCCAACAAACTCATTGTAGACTGGAAAGAATATAATCTAATAGTGGAAAAATTAGCAGTTAAAATCTATGAAAGTGAATTTAAACCTACGATGCTCATAGGAATAATGAGAGGGGGAGCTCCAATCATAGATGTCTTAAGTAGAATATTTAAACTTAAGTGTGCCTATCTAGCTGTAGAGTCATACTCTGGAACAGGGGTAGAAGATAAACAGGGAGAACTAGTTTTTTCAAGAGAAATGAGCTCAACAGTTCATGATATGGGAGGTAGATTGCTTTTATGTGACGACCTTTCAGACACAGGTATTACACTCAATAAAAGTATTGAATGGTTAAAAAAATATCCTCCGATAAAAGATAATATAGAGTCTGTAAAAACAGCAGTGCTTTGGAAGAAGCTAGATTCTACTTTTGAACCTGACTTTTGTGCAGAACGATTGAAAGACAATCCTTGGATTGTACAACCTTTTGAAAACTATGAAGAAGTAAGAATTGAGGACTTAGTAAAAAAACATAAAAATAAGGGCTAGTTTTCACAAGCCCTTAAGATTAAATCTTTAAGCAACATAAAAACTAGCAACACTCAATGCAGCAATAACCCATATTGCAGGCGAAGTAGAACTAAATTTTCCTGTAAAAATCTTAATTAGTGCATATGCAATAAAAGATAAAGCGATACCGTTACTGATACTATAAGTAAGTGGCATAGCTATCATTGCTAATACTGCAGGAGCTGACTCAGATATATCGTCCCATTTAATATCTGTAATATTTCTTACAAATAAAACCGATACAAAAAGTAAAGCAGCACCATCAATTTCTTTAGGTAAGCTAGTTGCAAGAGGAGACAAGAATAAACAAGCTAAGAATAAAACTCCAATAACAACCGAGGTCATTCCCGTTCTTCCACCTTCTTTTACTCCTGCAGCTGACTCAACATAACTTGTCACAGTAGAAGTACCCATTAAAGAACCAGCAACTGTGCCAACACTATCAGCCATCATAGCTTTATGTATATCTTTTATTTTTCCATCTCTTCCAACTTTTCCAGCTACGTTAGCTACAGATGTTAATGTACCCGTCGTATCAAAAAAATCGATAAACAATAAAGTAAAAATTACTGTGGACATACCAGCTGTAAAAGCAGCACCAAGATCAAAATCGAATAGATAAGTCATTGACGGAGGCATACTCACTACACCATTAAATTTAGCTAATCCAGTAGCCCAAGCAATAATACTAAAAACTAGTATTCCAATAATGATATTACCTCTAACTTTTAATACTTCTAAGACAACCATACTTACAAAAGCAAGGCAGGCTAAAAGAATTAGAGGGTTTTTCATATCACCTATTGTAACTAATGTTACAGGATGGTCTACGACAACACCCATGATTTCTAGTCCAATGATTGCTAAGAACAAACCAATGCCAGCTCCGATACCTAGTTTTAAACTTCTAGGAATTGAGTTTATCAACCAAGCTCTTATTGGTGTTAAAGATATTATCAGAAATAATACTCCTGCTACCAGCACTGCACCTAAAGCTTCCTGAGGAGTATAACCTAATGTACCAACAACATAAAAAGCTATAAAGGCATTAATGCCCATACCCGGTGCTAGACCAATTGGCCAAGTTTTGCCGTAAAAACCCATAATGAAACAGGCTACTGCGGTCGCTACTATGGTTGCGGTAAATACCGCACCAAAATCAAAAAATCCCTTTTCAGGTCCGGCGAATTCGCCAGATAGTATAAAAGGATTTAAAAACATTATGTAAGCCATTGTTAAAAAAGTAGTAACGCCAGCTAGCACTTCTGTTTTATAAGTCGTTTTATTTTTTTTATAGTTAAAATATTTTTCAAACATAAGAATCTCCTTGTTAGCCTTAAATACAGTACATTAGCTAATAAATCTTCGGTAATAATTGTAAATTACAACCTAAAGGTAATGTATCTGTTTATAAGATTAAGTTATATTCTATAGAAGGTTGAAAATGAAAAAATTTTATAGAATATTTTTTTTAACATTAGTTCTATTAAGCTTTCTGAGCTGCCAGACAATTAGTACAAAAGTTGATGAGGCTACCAAGAAAGAAGAACAGGAACTTAGCAAGTGGATTGGAAAAACTGAGTCTAAACTAACTTCTTCTCTAGGCAAACCTGATCGAATTGATTTTGGCAAAACAAGAAGCAAATATTACGTATATTTAAGCCAAAGGTTAAAAATTAAATGTGAAAGAAAATTTGAAATAAACCAAAACAATGTGATATTAGGCTTTAGCAGTAAAAACTGTTTCTAAAGTATGTCAATAATTCAATCCAAAAGTCAATTAATAGATTATTTTAATCAAGGTATAAAAAAAGAAGACCAATTACTTATCGGCGTAGAGCATGAAAAATTTTTGTTTACTGGAAAAGAAAAAAAAAGAGTTAATTACGAACAAATTAAAAAAATTTTTAAAAACTTAGAAGCTTTTAGTTGGAAACCTATTTATGAAAATAAAAATATTATTGGTCTTAAAAGAGGAAAACAAAAAATAACTACAGAACCTGGATTACAGTATGAACTTTCAGGGGCACCATTAAAGAATATTCATTCAGTATGCAGTGAAAGCTCAACACACTTTAATGAAATTAAAGAAGCCTCAAAAGATTTAGATATTAATACAGCTTCAATAGGGTTTGATCCGTTTAATAATTTAAATGAAATACCGCAAAACCCTAAAGAACGTTACCAAATCATGACTAACGAAATGCCAAAAGGTGGTGAGCTAAGCTTACAAATGATGTATCAAACATCAGGTATTCAAATTAATTATGATTATATTTCAGAAAAAGATTTTGAAAAAAAATTTAAAGTTGGAAACTACTTAACCCCGTTAACTATTGCACTTTTTGCTAATTCTCCTTTTGCAAATAAGAAATTTACAGGATATCTTTCGTATAGAAATAAAGTTTGGCAGAATACCGCTCGTGGTGGAATTATGCCTATCACTTTTGAGGATTTAAATTTTGAAAAGTATTTAGATCATGTAATAAATTATTCCTTACTTTTTGTAGTTCATGAAGAAAAATACATCAAACCAAACGGTCAAACATTTAAAGACTTTATGGAGGGAAAATTTGAACCTCTTAAAGGAATCCAAGCAACCATCAAAGATTTTGAAATACATTTAGCAACTATTTTTACTGAGGTTAGACTAAAACAATTTATAGAAGTCAGATCCATTGATACATGTGACTGGGGATGCATTTGTAATGGCCCAGCTTTTTTCACCGGACTTCTCTATGGAGCATTAGATGAAAGTTATGATGTTATTAAATCCTGGAAAAAAGAAGATGTTATGGAAGCTTATTTGCAGTCCCCTAAAAAAGGCTTAGAGACTGAACTTGGAGGAAAAAAATTGTACCAGTGGGGAAAAATATTTTTAGATATTGCAAAATCTGGTTTAATTAGAAGAAAAGAATTAAATTCAAGTGGTAAAAATGAAACAATATATCTTAAACATTTAGAGGATATCATTGATAGAAAAACTAATAGAGCTCAGCTACTATTAGAACAATTTAATAAACAAGGTAACTTAGATTTTTTTAATAATGCAAAAGAAGATTTTAGCTATTCAGGGCTCTAGTTTAAAAAGCATAAACATAGAAACTGACACAACTTTACTTTTAGCTTTGGAGGCTCAAAAAAGAGGTTATCAAATCTATTATTACCAGCCACAGAACTTAAGTTTTATAGATGGAAAAGTTACTATAAAATGTTTTCAATTGACTTTTTTTAAAGAAACTAAAAAGTTTTATAAAATTACTAAGAGGTTAAACTTTGATCTTTCTAAAGCAAAAGTCTTATTAATAAGAAATGAGCCACCGTTTAATCAGCAATACATTAATACTACTTTTATTCTAGAGCATATTTCTAAAAAAGTTAAAATTATTAATCATCCAAAATCTATTCGAGAAGTTCCTGAAAAACTTTTTTCTATACAGCTAATTAAATATATGCCCTCAACACTAATAAGTGAAAATATAGATGAAATTAAAATTTTTTTTAAAAGACATAAACAAGTAATCATAAAACCTATTAATGGTTATAGTGGTAATGAAGTAATTTTATTAAAAAGTTTTAACAATAAAATAATTAGTAAATATTTAAAAAAACACAATCATATAATATTTCAAAAATTTTTACCTAAAATTTCCGAAGGAGATCGAAGAGTATTTATAATTGATGGAAAAATTAAAGGATCAATTTCAAGAGTTCCAAAACAAAACAGCATCTTATCGAATATGAGCAAAGGTGCTATTGCTAAAATTGATAAACTTACGAGTAAAGAAATAAAAATTAGCAAAGAAGTTGCAATTTTATTAAAAAATAATAATATATATTTTGCTGGAGTTGATTTTGTACAAGGTCAATTAATTGGAGATATTAATGTCACAAGTCCTACAGGCCTTGCGACTTATTACAAACTAACGAAAATTAATTTAGCTAAGTTTTTTTGGGATAATATTTGATCACAACTTTAAGATGTAGAAAATTTTCAGCTACAATATTCAAAAAATAATTAGATAATTATAAACAATAAAAAGGAGAAGAACTAATGAATGGATACGTTATCTTTAATATTAATATTACTAATCCTGAAGCATATAAAGAATATGTTTCAAAAATAGTTGATATTATTAAAAAATTTGATGGAGAGTATTTAGTGAGAGGTGGTGAATATCAAGTGATGGAAGGAGAGTGGAAACATTCTAGAACTATTGTGATTAAATTTCCTACTTACGAAAGAGCTTTAGAATGGTATAGCTCTGAAGAATATAAACCTATTAAACCTATTCGATTGGCAAACTCAGAAGCTAATGGAATTATAATAAAAGGAGTTTAACGATGATAGAAAAATTTAATAATATTTTTTATTTAATAATTTATTTAGTTCATTTTGCCGGAACAGGGATGTACGCGTTTCAAACACTTATAAACACAAAAAGGTTTATGAAAAAATTTGGAATTGATAATTCTGGAGCAGTCGCAGTTAGATTTGCAGGCGCTTTTCTACTTGCTGTATTTCTGATGTCAGTTTATGTGGGATTTGTTAGACCTGGAGGGTTGAATGCAACTTGGGCTTTCTTCAATATAGTTTTTATTAATAATCTATGCATACTTTTGTGTAATTATTATTCAATTAAAGTGGACAAAACTGGAGTGAGTAAAAAAACTGGTATGGAGCCAATATATGGGCCATTAGCTTTTACGATTATGAGCGCAATACTTTGTTATGGCCTGGCTGATAAAATTTACGTTTAGTAATTAAAATTAAGAAGGGAGGTAAATAGAATGACAAAAATGTATATCATGGGAAAATATACTGAAAAAGCATATCTTGGTTTCCTTAAAGAACCAACTACCGACAGAAGAGCGGCAGTAGAAAAATTAACAGCTGCAGCTGGAGGGAAAATGCTCTCTATGGACATTGTTAGAGGAAATTATGATTTTATAGTTGTAGCTGAAGTACCAAATTTTGACACTTTTGCTGCTATTAAATTGGCTGTTGAGTCAGCAGGAGCGGTTAGAGATCTTACAGCACTTGAAGCAATGGATTTAACTAGTGCTGCTAAAAAAGCAGGTGAATTAACTGGTAATTATAAAGCACCGGGGCAATAAAAAAACTAAGATACCTGCGGAGATATAGTCTTTGCAGGTATCACCTTTAAAATTTTAGATTTTAAGTGTTTAATTTATCTGTTATTTTTAGAGCAAACGCGTAATCAAATGCCACTTCTTCTATAGCAGCATCACGTCCAGATTTACCACCATGACCAGCATCCATTTCACATTTAAAAAGTAATAAATTATTATCTGTTTTGATATCTCTAAGTTTTGCAGTAAATTTTGTAGGCTCATCAAACAATACCCTGTTATCTGATAAACTTGTTGTAATAAGCATGTGAGGGTAATCCATTTTCTTTATATTATGGTAAGGTGAGTAAGATTTAATATATTTAAAGTGTTCAATGTTTTCTTTTGCATTACCAAATTCATTAAATTCTCCAGCTGTTAATGGTAATGAGTGATCTAAATTTGTTGTTAAACAATCAACAAAAGGTACAGCTATAATCATCCCTAAAAATAACTCCGGTGCTTCATTAACAACAGCACCCATCAATAAGCCTCCTGCACTACCACCATATCCAATAAGCTTACCCTTGCCCGTATACTTCTGATCAATCATAAATTTTGCACAGGAAATGTAGTCTTTAAAAGTATTTTTTTTATTAAGCATTTTTCCCTCTTCCCAAAATTTCATACCTCTTTCCATGCCACCCCTTATGTGTGCGGTTGCCCAGATAATATTTCTATTTATTAAGCTCAGACGAGTAGTTGAGAAGCTTGGGGAAATAGTATGTCCATAGCTTCCGTATCCATAAAGCAAAAGATTAGCAGACCCATCTAACTTTGTGTCTTTATGATAGGTGAGAGTAATAGGTATTTTTCTTCCATCGTGAGACTCGCAGTTAACTCGTTTAACAATATATTCATCTCTGTTATATCCAGACGGAATTTCTAATTCTTTGACAAGCTTTTTATCTTTTGTCGCAACATTATATTCATAAGTTCTATTAGGAGTTTTAGGAGACTCATAACTAATTCTTATTATATTCGTATTCCTATCTTTTTGTATTAAACTCATACCTGGGCTTATAATTTCTTCGTCTGAAATTTTTAATTCTTCCTCTTTGTTGGTTTTTAAATCCCTAACAAATAATTTTGGCTTTGCATCAACTCGTTCTGATCTAATCATCCAGTCATTTAACAAAACAAAACCACCGATTAAAACTTCTTCTCTTGCAGGAATGTAGTCTTCCCACTTATTTATATCACCATGCTTACACCTTGAAATTTTAAAGTCTTTTGCATCTTGATTGGTATGCATCCAAAAATATCCACCCCAGCTATCAAGTGAATATTCAACACCATCTTTTCTTTTTAAAAAAATTTTAAGTTCAGGTTTTTCTTCATTTTTATTAAAGTAATAAACTTCAGAAGTTGTATGTTCAGAAGTTGAAATAAAATAAAATTGTTCATCTGAACTAGTACCAATCCCACACGTAAACCGATCATCTTTTTCTTCAAAAACTAGTTGATCATCTTTTATACTGGTGTCTAATACATGTTTAAATATTTGCCTTGGCCTATGAAATTTATCTAGTTTAGAGTAAAAAAAATATTTATCATTATAAGACCAGGTTATTCCACCAGCTGTATTAGGAATAGTTTCTTCAATTATTCTGTTATCAGATATTTTCCTAACGAAAATTGTAAAATACTCGCTACCTTTATCATCTATTGAGTAAGCTAATAATTCATCGTTATGAGAAACTGCTACATCTCCTGCACTAAAAAATTTTTTCCCTTTGGCTTCAACATCTCCATCCCAATAAGTTTCTATTTTATCACCTCCAATCTTTCTTCTTAATTTTTTTGAATAATTTCCTTCTTTAGTCACTTTAGACCAATATTCATAACTTTTATCTTTGTAGGGCAAACTTTCATCGTCAAGTTTAATTCTTGCTTTGATTTCATCAAAAAGCATTTTTTGTGTTGGAATAGTTTCAGAAAGATGTGTTTTAGTATATTCATTTTCTGTGTCTAGATATTTTCTTACTTCTGGTAAAAGCTTAGAGCCATCTTTTAAAACTTCTAAAATATTTTCCTGGTGCACCCAAGAATAGTCATCTTCCCAGCTAATGCCGTGACAAGATTTTACAGTCGGTTCTTTACGTAATTTTGGTATATTCATTAGAGAGGAAATTATTATATGAATTTGTTTTTAGTTGGAACCATCATCTTTGTCCTAGTTTATTTACTACTAAACTGGTTCGTAAAAACTAGTAGTAAAGCAATTGTCCAAGGCACAAGGAAGATCATTTTATTTTTTTCAATAATATTAGCTATTTTGTTAGCATACGGGGGTAAATTTTTACTATCTCTACCTTTAACTGTAGTATTTTTAAGTGCTTTAAAAATTAAAGGACTTTCAACATTTCAAATATTTCAGTTATGGAGGCTAATTCAATATTTAAGAAATTCTGGTAGATTTTCTTTTGGTTCTAATTCTGAAACAAAAGTAAGCAGTATGACCATTGAAGAGTCTTATAAAGTTTTAGGATTAAAAAAAGGATGTAAAAAAGAGGAAGTGATGAAAGCTGCAACTAAATTACAAAAAAAAATTCATCCCGATATGAATAGAGACATGAACACTGAAAGGCTTAGCCAGTTAGTTAATGAAGCAAAAGATCGAGTATTAAAAGAAGATTTTAATTAATTTAAAAGCTCTAAAGATTTATTTAAAACATTTTCAAAACTTATTCTTTCTTTACCTAGAGTGGTATGAATAGTAGTTTTTTCCGTTTCTCCTTCAGGGATAGCTAGGTAAATATTTTTAGAATATGTTCCATATGCTTGAACTGGGCTGTCCATAAATAAAGCTAAACATTTTTTATTTAGAGCAGAAGATATATGCAACCATCCAGTATCATTACCAATATAAATATTGCAATTTTGAATAATAGGCAGCGTTTCTTGAATTGTTAAATTTTCAAAGGAGACACAGTTGTTGGCTACAGATGAATTTAAAAACTTAGTAAACAACTCATGATCATTTTTACCACCAGCGAGATAAAATTTACAAGGTATTTTCTTATTTATTTCTTCAGCTAGTTTAATATAATTTTCAATATACCAACGCTTGGTAGGTCCACTAGCAGAGAAACCAATACAGACGTGCTTATAGTTTTTGTTAAAACTATATTTTTCTTTTGCTCTTTCGACAGCCTCTTCTTTTAAATATATCTTTGGTTGAGTTGAAACAGTATTTTTAATAAATTTTTCGGTAAAATTTTTGGCTGTTAAAACAATATTATTTTTTCTAGTAAATAAAGGGTACTGTAAAATTGATTTAATCCCACATAATTTTGCAAGTAATAAAAATCTTAACGATCCATTAAAAATAAAGACTTTGTCAAATTTTTTTTCTTTAATTTCTTTTAATAATTTAAAAAAACCCAACCACCCATCATGACTTCCTGAATTATTTTTATTTCTATCTAAAAATATTATTTCTTTTATATGTTGATCATTATGACAAAGTTGTTCTGCTTTAGAATTTTTTTTTACTAAAAGTGAAACTTGAGATTGAAATTTTTTAGAAATAGCATGAACGTAGGGTAAGAAGATAACCATATCTCCTATCCCAACTCTTTGCTGAACAACTAAAACTTTCATATTTATTAATTTGTTAATATAACTTAGTTATAAATATTAGGAAAAAATATGATTAAAAATGGCATATATGCAGCTGGATTAAGTATTCTAAGGGAGGATATGACGCTTGATGTGGAAGCAACAATAACACACGCAGAATCAGCCGTAAAAAATGGCTTACATGGTGTTTTCTTTTTTGGGTCAACTGGCCAAAGTCAATTAATATCGATATCAGAAAAAAAAGATCTTATTTCTAAAACTGCAACTAGTAAATTCAGAGACCAATTTTATATTGGCACAGGCGTGAACTCACTTAATGATAATTTAGATCTCATACGCTATTCTATGGAATATGGCTTTCAGACTTTTCTAATTATGCCTCCAGCTTACTACAAAGGAAACTCAGATGAAGGTGTATATAATTTTTATGCGGAAATTATAGCAAGAGTTCCTAAAATAAAAATTATTTTATACAATTTTGAAAAACTAAGTGGTTATTTATTTAATACAGAAATGGTAAAAAAATTAGCTGGAAACTTTCCAAAACAAATTATTGGATGTAAGGACTCAAGTTACAATCTTTTTGAAAATCTCAAAATTCCTGACTTTAAAATATTTCCAGGTTCGGAAGCCAAACTGCTTAAAGGCCTAGGCCTAGGATGTAGTGGGTGCATATCAGCTGTCACTAATGTCACTCATTATTTGGCAAGAAAAGTTTTTGATGATTTTGAAAATAAAAAACAACAAAGTGTGAATGAAAAGCTTATAAATGTAAGGCAGACCTTTGACAAATATCCTTTAATTTCAGCATTACACTCTTTTATGTCAGTTAAAAATAAAAATTATTCCCATGTCTTACCTCCACTAACTTTATTAAATCCTAACCTAAAAGAAGAATTCTTAAGTAAATTAAAAGAATTAGACTTTACACCTTAGAATACTACTGCTTAAATATGCTACTAGACACTATATTTATAGATAGGTTGCTGTTACTAATTAAATAAACAAAATGAAAAAAAAGAAAAAAAAAATTGTTAAGAAAGCTAAAACTGTAAAAAAAAATTTATCCTTTAAAAAAACAAAAAATAAAAAATCAGAATTTAAAGTAAAGAAAAATCAAAGATTATCTAAATCAAAAAAAAATAAGACTATCCGAAAAAAATTTAAAACTCAAAAGGTAAAAGTAAAAGTTAAAGTAAAAACTAAAGTAAGAGCAAAAGTAAAAATTAAAAAAAATAACAAAGTAAAAATTCGAATTAACAAAAAAACAAGACAAGTCATACTTGGCATCATAAGACTTCAAGATAGACTCATACCAAGTTTTAAATTTAATTTTAGCCTGGATAGATTTCTTCTAAGTTTCTTTCAGTCTATTTCTTCAACAATAGACAACTTTAAATCTGTTTTAGCTGAAGAAAGAGAGAGAAAAAAACAATTAAAAATACAATTAATGGCATCTGAAAAAATTGAAGCTATTAAAAAAAATAAACTAGACAAAGAACTAGCTCGAAAAGAGAAAGAAAGAGAACTCAAAGAAGAGGCAATACTTGAAAGAGATAGGAAAAAAGAGCTACAAAAGTTTATTCGAATAGAACAAGCGCAGGTTCGTAAAGAACAGGCGGAAAAACAAAGAAAATTCTTAGAACAAATACGTTTAGAGAAGAAAATAGAACAATTTAGGAAAAGAGAAGCCTTAGAAATTAAAAATTTAGAAAAATTCGTATTAAGTCAGGAACGAGACTCTTATGCAGGTGTTGAGGAAAGAATAGAAAAAATAAAGCAAAAATATCAAGCTCTTAGAGACCAAAAAATCAGAGAACGTGTTGAACAATTAGGGATCAAAGTTGAAGATGATGAAGATCGATCATCGTTACTAGAAAAAGAAAGACAATATAATTTTGAAAGACAAAAAATAGAATTTGCTTTAGAAAGTTTCTACAGATCAGCACATAGTCTATGTTTTCAAATAAACAAAAGGTATATACCAAAGTATTTAAACATTTTAAGAGTAATCGATAGAAGGTTTGAAACTGGGGAAATATTTATTAAGTGGGATGATGCGCCAGATGAAGATTGGTTAATTCTTATTTATATCAAAAATAATTCTCCTGAAGAAGGTATAGTTATAGAAGACAAATCTAATTCTGAGAAAAATGCTTTTCATGAATTTAAGACTAATGAAATTTTTAGAGCAAGCGATTTGATGGTGGACTCATTAACAAATTTATTAGACCGAGAAAGAAAAAAAAGAAAAAATAATTAATCTATAACTTCATTAAGTTTTTTAACCTCTCCAATTTTAAAGACAATCGTATCAGATTTTTTGTATCCATATTTCTCTGCACTATCTTTAAATCTTATAGGAGGCTCCATGATAGGCTCTAAAGACAAAACTACTGTGCCCCAGTGCATACCAATAACTTTTCTGCTCTTTAAATCCCTAGCAACCTGCAGTGCTTCCTCAGGATTAGTGTGGTAAACAGATTTATCTTTAGTAGGCATCATCGGGTAAAAATTGTACGCACCGATATTTATAAACGTTAAATCTATTGGACCATATTTTTTACCTAATTGTTTATAGATATCACCAACACCTGTGTCACAAGCAAAAAGAATTTTTTTACCCTTATATTCAATCAAAAAATTTCCCCATAATGTTTTGTTAGTGTCTGTTAAGCTTCTTTTTGACCAATGCACTGCAGGTAATAGTGTTACTTTTATATCTTTATTAACTTGAATTTCATCATACCAATCTAATTCATTAACATCATTGAACCTTCTAAAATATTTAGACAACTTAAGGGGTAAAATAACTTTAGTTTTCTTATAAGGAAAGTTTCTAATAGTAGACATATCTTGATGGTCGTAGTGATTATGAGTTAATAAGAATAAATCTATCGGAGGTATTTCATTAAGTTTTATGGCGGGTGCTACATATCTTTTAGGACCAAAAATTAAAGGACCAGTATTTTTAGAAAAAACCGGGTCAGTAATGATGGTAGTATTGCCTAATTTAATTATAAAAGTAGCATGACCAATCCATGCAACGTAGTCTTCTTTTTTATTATCTTCTAAATCTTTTAATACTTTTTCTCTCGGCACAACGTGGCTAGACGGAAAATTCATTTTAATTTTCTTTCTTTCTGCGTTAAAAACCTTGTAAGACCATTTAATATTTGAGTCTCGTGCCGGGGAACCTTCAGGGTTTCTAAAAGTCCCGTCTGGATTATGGTGATAGGGTTTTTTTTCCATAGAATTTGTATGTCCTATTAACATAAAAATTAAAAAAAAAAAAAGTTTTTTCATACGGTATAAAACAATCTAGTTTAATTTTTTATTACGGTGTTTTTTATTTATTTTATTACCGTAATTTGCAATTTTGTCCCATTCACTTTCTTTTTTAGATCTTTCTGCCTTATATGAAATAATGAGAGGAAAAATTATCAAAGCCAAAGTAATAGCAGCGCACAGCAAAATGATAATAGTTAGATTCATACTGTGCAATACATAACAAATTAATAAAAAATTGATAGTTTTTTTAGCTATTTTTGATGCAATTTTCTTTATTTATTTTTTTATCAAAAGTTTTGACAGTTGTTTTGTCAACTATCCAAATAAATGATTTTTCAAAACTACCATCAGCTGTTGGTGTTGTACAACGTTTACCTACCTTAACGCTATGAGCAGAACAGTTAGTAAGAATTAAAAATAAACATAATATTGATAATGTTTTCATATTATAAATATAAGAAATCACTTTGACCTACAAATGTTGTAAACTTGTTTCTATTATGTACTTAAGTTTTTTTAAAACAATCTATTACTAGTCTATATTATGTTTGTCACAAATTTGTCACTATTACATTTTAAATAAATTTATATGCAATCACTTCATAAAAATAAAAAAATAAAAGTTAGAGTAAAAAAAAGACGTTTTAAAAAACTATCCATATTTCAACTACAAAATAGTACTGAAAATGCACTTTGTGTAAACTGGGTTAATAAAAAAAGTATTTAACAAGAACTAAGAATTTAACATCAATTTATTTTAATATCTAAAAAAATGCTTTATGTTTCCTAATGAAAATTAAAGTATACGCGGATACTATTTGTGGCTGGTGCTATATAGGTCATTCTAGGCTACTTAAAGCGGTAGGTACTTTCAAAAATATAAAATTTGATTTTGAACATGCACCTTTTCAATTAAATCCAGATATGCCTAAAGAAGGCATGAGCAGAGTAGATTATTTAGTGTATAAATTTGGGAGCAAAGAATTAGCTAAGCCGATGTATGACAGCATGAACAGAGAAGGCACTAAAGAAGATTTAAAATTTAATCTTGATAATATTCAAATTACGCCAAATACAAAATTTTCACACATTTTAATAAAGTTAGCTTTTAAAAAAAAAATTGGCCATAGAGTCCTAGGTATAATTTATGATTCCTATTTTTCGAAAGGAATAGATATAGGAAATTTTGATACACTAATTAAAATTGGCACATCTAAAGATATATGTGAAAAAGAAATAATTGATGCTTTCTCTTCAGATAAAGAAATAAATGATATCAATCAAAATAATATTATTGCTAGCAGCATAGGAATTAATGGAGTACCTTTCTTTGAAATAAATAATAAAACATATATTTCTGGAGCTCAAAGTACAGTTAATTTGATTGAAGCGATTAAAGTTAATCTGTAATACTTAATAAATAAAATTTGTTTTTATTTATTAAGTTGTTAAATTAAAAATGCCAATAAACAAAAAAAACAAAAAAGTTGCTATTGTAATGGGAAGTCAATCGGACTACCTGGTAATGAAAAAATGTGAAGAAATTTTAAGCAAACTTAAAATTAAATTTGAAACAAAAATAGTTTCTGCCCATCGTACACCTGATAGAATGTTTATATTTGCAAAGACTGCTATTAAGAATAATTTTGCAGTGATAGTTGCGGGTGCAGGAGGATCTGCGCATTTACCAGGCATGATCGCTTCTATTTCTACTTTACCAGTATTAGGTGTTCCTATTGAAACTACAAAACTAAAGGGTCTCGACAGTCTTCTATCTATTGTACAAATGCCAAAAGGTATTCCGGTCGGTACAGTTGCTATTGGAGAGAATGGAGCTTTTAACGCAGGTTTACTTGCAGCATCTATAATTGCCCTGTCAGATAGCAAAGCAAAAAAAAATTTAGAGAAATGGCGAAGACTTCAAACTGCTGCTATTAAAAAAAATCCAAAATAAAAATGATTAAAGAAAACCCTATTCTAGGAATTATTGGTGGGGGTCAATTAGGAAGCATGCTCGCTGTGGCTGCAAAAAGACTCAATATAAAAACAATTATTTTGAGCGATGATCCTCAAGCGCCAGCAATAAATTTTTGTGATGAGCTAATAATTTCAGATTATAATAAAATTAAAAATATTGAAGAATTTGCCAATAAAGTAGATGTCGTTACTTTTGAATTTGAAAATATTCCTTTTAAAATTCTTGAATATATTGCAAAATTGAAGCCAGTTTTACCAAGGCCTACTATTAATGAAATTGTTCAAAATCGTTTTGCAGAAAAAAAATTTATTAAAAATATGGGTATCGAAACAACAGATTACGCATTAATCAAAGAAAAGTCAGATATTCTGAGTAATCAAGATCTACTTCCTGGAATACTTAAAACATGTACCTTAGGTTATGATGGAAAAGGTCAGTTTGTGATAAACAATAATGAAGAAGTTAATAAATTAGAGATAGAATTTGATAGAGAATATATACTTGAAAAAAAAATAAACTTAAAAAAAGAAATATCTATTATTGTTACAAGATTCCAAAACAATGATTGCTTAATTTTTGAGCCTTTTGAAAATCATCATGTTAATCAAATGCTTAATAAATCAATCACACCTGCAGATATAAGTAAAAACATTCTTGAAAAAGCACAACAACAATCAAAATTAATTGCAGAAAAATTAGATTATATAGGAACAATGTGTGTTGAATATTTTATAGATGAAAATAATAATTTATTTGTTAATGAAATAGCGCCACGCGTCCATAATTCTGGTCACTTAACTATTAATACTTATAACGTAAGTCAATTTGAGAATCATATAAGAGCAGTGTGTAATCTTGAAAAAATAGAATTAAAAAAACTTAACAATGCTGAAATGATTAATATTATAGGCGAAGATATTAAAATTTACAGAAAGAAATCATATAACAAAAATGAGTTTTTTTTTGACTATCTGAAAAAAGAAATAAAAAAAAAAAGAAAAATGGGACATCTAACTACCATTAAGCCACAGCATTGATCAAAGAAGAATTGTTGTTAATAGGCTTATTAACATCTTTGCTCACTTCATCAAATTTTAGATCTGCGGTTTTAATTGATTTTAATATATCTATACCTTCTTTTTTAACATCAAGATAATCTGAAATTTTTTCTTGATTTAATATTAAAGGCTCCCGGTGATGAATTTCTTTTATATTATCAGTTGCTTGTCGGGTTATTATACAAAATTGATTGTTTTGATGTATTGCCGCAAAAAACATTAAACTGCTATCTGACCTCTTAAAATAATATGGAGTTTTTTCTTTATTCTCTCTTTTCCATTCGTAGTAGCCATCAGCAATAACCAAACATCTTGATGTTTGAATAAGCTTTTTAAAAGAAATTTTTTCCATAAGTGTTTCTAGTCTTGCATTAATTAAAGGCTTAAAATCTTTTTTGTCTTTAGCCCAAGAAGGCACAAGGCCCCAATTACAATTTTCAAGTGTCTTGCCGTTAGTATAAGATTTTATAACAGGAAGTCTTTGAGTGGGATGTGCATTATAATTATCTTTATCTTCAACTTTAATTGTAGTTTTGACTAAATCTGCAGTTTTTGTTACAGGTTTAGTCACAACATATCGACCACACATTTTATTTCTTTTTTTTCTCTTTTTTCAACTTTCTTTTTTCTTTAATATTTAACTTAGATTTTTTCATCACGCTCGAGTCTTTAAATGATTTTCCGCTATATCTCTTTGACATTTTTTTTAGCCTCTTTAATTAATTTAAGTATACCCTTTGTATTTCTTTTTTTTCTTTTTAGCTTAAGATATTGTACAAAAGTTCGTTTTTTCTTTCTTGGCACACTTTAACTTATCAAAAAAGTTGTAAACCTGCCACAAAGGTATATAGATGCCTAATAATAATGGCCTAGAAACGTCTTCTAAGCAGAGATTATGGAAAATTTTAACTCACTAAATTTAGAGAAAACGTTAATGGACGCAATTGCTGTCATTAACTTTAAAACTCCAACACCTATTCAAGCGCAAGCTATTCCTGTCGCACTTGAAGGAAAAGATATTTTAGGTACAGCTCAAACAGGAACTGGAAAAACAGCAGCATTCGGCATTCCTTTAGTTAATTTTCTTTTAAAAACTCAAAAAGATACAGCTCTAGTGATGACTCCAACAAGAGAATTAGCGACGCAAGTTATGCAGACTATGACAAGTTTAATTGGCAGAGGAAATATCAGAACAGCTTTATTGATCGGTGGAGATTCAATGCAAAAACAATTGCGGCAGATGCAAAGAAACCCTAGGTTAATTGTAGGCACACCAGGAAGAATTAATGATCACCTAGAACGAAGAACGTTAAAATTACAAAACACGACCTTTCTTGTACTAGACGAGAGCGATAGAATGCTTGATATGGGATTTACACCACAGATTAATCAAGTTTTAAAAACAGTACCAGAAAAACATCAAACTTTATTATTTTCGGCTACGCTAGCAAACAACATAGTTCGTCTTGCTGAAAGGTATTTAAGAAACCCAGTTAGAATATCAGTAGGCTCAACATCAACACCTATTGATAAAATAAAACAAGAAGTTATTCACGTAAAAGATGGAGATAAATATAATCAACTCATTAAAGAAATTTATAATCGCCAAGGAGCTATTTTAATTTTTGTTAAAACTAGAAGAGGAGCAGAAAAAATGGTCAAAAGATTAAAATATGATGACCATGATGCTGATGCTATTCACGGAAATTTAAGACAAAATAAAAGAGATAAAGTAATTAAAGCTTTTAGAAATGCTCATTTTAGAATTCTAGTTGGAACAGATGTAGCGAGTAGAGGTCTTGATATACCTGCTATAAAACATGTTATTAATTTTGATTTGCCTCAGCTACCAGAAGATTTTATTCACCGTATAGGAAGAACAGCCAGAGCAGGAGCAGAAGGATCAGCCCTAAGTTTTATTGGTGGTGACGACAGAAGTAAGTGGAATGCAATACAAAGATTAATTGATCCTAATTTTAAACAAGATAAAAATAGTGGAGACCGAAGAGGAGGATCTGGCAGAAGAGGAGGAGGAAAATCTTTTGATAGACGTGGCAGTCGTGGTTCAGACAGATTCTCAGACAGAAAACCTACATCAAGATTTAAACGAGATGATAGTAGAAGCTCATATGGTGAGAAAAGAGACGATAGAAAAGGATCTTTTAGTGACAGAAGAAG
>Ga0075445_10000187_pt1 | contig 33910 bp, 34 predicted proteins | sample CoawatmetaG02DNA_FD_72350 | JGI IMG/M metagenome (GOLD analysis project Ga0075445, IMG submission 72350) | Marine microbial communities from the West Antarctic Peninsula - Coastal water metaG029-DNA | ecosystem: Environmental > Aquatic > Marine > Coastal | place: Atlantic Ocean: West Antarctic...
TTGGAAAAAGAGACTCAATTCACATTATAGATTTAACCCAAACACTTGAGTTAACTAAAGTTGCTTTGGAAAAAATTTACAACACTGTAGCTGGTAATGGAAAGATTTTATTTGTATCTACAAAAAAACAGGCTTCAGAAGCTATTGCAGAAGTAGCAAAAGAAACTGACCAATATTTTGTTAACTATAGATGGTTAGGCGGTATGCTAACTAATTGGGGAACAATCTCTGGATCAATTAAAAAAATGAAAAAATATGAATCTGATCTTGTCTCCGAAAACAGAGGTTTTACTAAAAAAGAACTTTTAAAGATGAGTGTAAAAAAAGATAAACTTCAAAGATCATTAGGTGGTATAGCAGACATGAAAAAAACACCTGATCTCGTTTTTATTATAGATACTAACTATGAATCTTTGGCAATTGCTGAATCTACCAAATTGGGAATACCCATTATAGCAATACTTGATAGTAACTCTAATCCAGATAATATTGATTTTCCTATACCGGGTAATGATGATGCAAGAAGAGCAATAGATCTTTATTGCAGTTTAATTAAAGAAACTATCAATAATGCAAAAAGTTCAATTCCATCTTCAGAAGCAAAAAAAGATCCCATAAAAGAAACTAATGATAAAGATCAAGGTAAAACTGGCCAAGAATTAGATAGAGAAAAACTAGAACAAAAATTCTCTACTAAAAAAAAGGAGACTTTAAATTAATATGAGTGATATTGAAAAAGTAAAAAAGCTTAGAGAGCTATCTGGTGCTGGTTTCAAAGATTGTAATCTTGCCGTTAAAGAATCTAATGGTGATTTAGATAAAGCCATTGAAATATTGAGAGTTAAAGGTATTTCAAAAGCATCAAAAAAAATGTCTAGAGATGCTAAAGAAGGTGTTGTTGCTGTTAGTGGTGATGAAAACAAAACTTCTATAATTGAGGTTAACTGTGAAACAGACTTTGTTGCCCAAAATGAGGATTTTACAAATTTTGTGAAAGAACTTAGTGAACTGAATAATGTAACAAATTCAAATATTGAAGAATTAAAGAGCTCCAAGATGCAGAATGGAGAAAATGTAGAAAATAATTTGGTAGCATTAATTGCTAAAATAGGTGAAAAAATTACTATCGGTAAAACTAAAACAGTAGAAAATTCAGGAACTGTAAATAGCTATTACCTGCACACAGTAGTAAAAGATAATATTGCAAAACTGGCAGTTGTTGTATCTTTAGAAACCAAAGATAATTCAGATGTTATTAAAACTTTTGGTAAACAATTATCTATGCATATAGCAGCTTCTAATCCATTAGCTCTAGAGTCTAATTTGATAGACCAGTCAATTCTTGATAAAGAACAAGAACTTGTTACTGAAGAATTAAAAAATTCAGGAAAACCCGAAGATATTGCAAAAAAAATTAGCTTAGGTAAGATGAATAAGTTTAGAGAGGAAAATGCTCTTATATCTCAAGCCTGGGTTATGGAGCCTAAGAAGAAAGTTCAGGATATTTTAAAAGAACTTTCTATAGCTGATTTAAAAATTAAAGAGTTTTATAGAATAAAGATTGGAGAATAAATGTTTGATGAGAAGTCATACAACCTTAAAATGGATAAAGCCATTGAGGTATTCTCAAAAGAGTTATCTTCATTAAGAACGGGCAGAGCTAACGCAGCTATGCTTGATTTGGTTAAAGTTGATGTCTATGGACAAAAGATGCCAATTAATCAGGTAGGTAGCATTACAACACCAGAACCAAGAATGATAAATGTTCAGGTTTGGGATGCTAGTAATGTTGCATTGGTAGATGCTGCTATTAAAAAAGCTGACTTAGGATTAAATCCTCAAATTGATGGTCAATTAGTAAGGTTGCCAGTACCAGAACTCAATGAAGAACGAAGAACAGAGTTAAAAAAACTTATTAAGTCCATAGGTGAAAAATGTAAAGTTTCTATAAGAAATATTAGAAGAGAAGCAAATGAAGAATTAAAGAAACTTTTAAAAGAAAAAGAAATTGGTGAAGATGAGGAAAAATCATCAGAAAAAAATGTACAAATTATCACAGACACTCACATCAAAAAAGTTGATGAGAAGGCTTCATCAAAAGAAAAAGAAATAATGACTATATGAACCCATTAAATCATGTGGCTATTATCATGGATGGTAATGGTAGGTGGGGTATAAAATACAAAAATTCGAGAAATGCTGGTCATAAGGCTGGATTAAATACAGTTGAGAAAATAATCAAGGAGTCAATAAAACAAAAATTAAAATTTTTAACTCTTTACGCATTTTCAACTGAAAACTGGAAAAGACCAAAAAAAGAAATTGATTATCTATTTAATTTACTAGAAAATTTTTTGACCAGTAGAATTGATCAAATTCATAAACAAAACATAAAACTTAAAATTATTGGTGTTAAAAATTTTTCTTTAAAATTAAATAATCTTCTTAATTTAGCGGAAAAAAAAACATCAAAAAACTCAAAACTTCAAATAAATCTTGCTTTAAACTATGGTTCAAAATTTGAATTAATTAATGCTTTTAAGTGTTTGAGTAAAAACAAAGATAAGATTAATGAAAAAAATTTAATTAAATATTTGCAAACTAAGAATATACCAGATCCAGACTTATTAATTCGAACTGGAAACACAAAAAGACTAAGTAATTTTTTATTATGGCAGCTTGCATATTCAGAAATTTTTTTTGAAAAAAAATTATGGCCAGCTTTTAATGAAAAAGATTACAATAAAATAATTTTAAAATTTAAAAAAATAAAAAGAAATTTTGGTAAAATTTAATGCAAAAAGAATTGACTAAAAGAATTTTAACATCAATATTTCTATTACCCATAGTTCTTTTTATCATTCATAAAGGATCTTTAATTTTTACATTTTTTATATTAATTTGTTTTTTAATTAGCTCTTATGAGTGGCACAAGATGAGTAAAAAAATGTCTCATAAGTTATTAGGACTAATTTTTTTATTTTTTTCTTTTTATAGTATTTACAAACTTAGAAATGATTTTAATAACACTTACCTATTTTTATTATTTGTAACCATAGTATGCATATCAACAGATATAGGGGGTTATTTTTTTGGTAAATTTCTTAAAGGTCCAAAACTATCTAAAATTAGTCCAAATAAAACCTATGCAGGAATGATTGGTGGATTTTTATTATCAATAATTTCAACAATTATATTTATGAACTACACAATACAAGACGAACTAATATTACATTGGTTAATTTTTGCATTTTTAATTTCTTGTATAAGTCAATTCGGTGATTTTATTATTTCTTATTTTAAAAGATTATCAAAAATTAAAGACACAGGAAAAATAATTCCTGGTCATGGTGGGTTATTAGATAGAATTGATGGAATGATTTTCGCATTTCCTTTTTCTTATATAATTCTTTTAACAAATTTTGTTTAATGAAAAAAAAAATAGCAATTTTGGGATCAACTGGATCAATTGGTAAAACATTACTAAAAATCATAGAAAAAAATAATAGAGGATTTGATATATTGTTTTTATCGGCGAACAAAGATTATGTTACTTTATTAAAGCAAGCTAAAAAATTTAAAGTTAAAAATTTAATCATAACAAATCAAAAAAGTTTTGAAATCATCAGGCAAAAAAAAATAAACCCTAATTTAAAACTCTTTAATAATTTTGATTGTTTTAATAAAATTATAAAAACAAAGCTAGATTATGTAATGAGTTCAATAAGTGGTATAGAAGGTTTGATGCCAACAATAGGTGTAATCAAGCATACAAAAAAAATAGCTATTGCAAATAAAGAATCTATTATTTGTGGATGGGGCTTAATCCAGAAAGAGTTAAAAGCTAATAAAACAAAATTTATTCCCGTAGATTCAGAACACTTTTCACTTTGGTATGGTATGCAAAATTTACCAATAAATAGTGTTGAAAAATTTTTTTTAACTGCTTCAGGAGGACCTCTGCATAAAACTCCTCTTAATAGATTTAAAAATATTAAAATTTCAGAAGCACTAAAACATCCAAACTGGAGTATGGGTAAAAAAATTTCAATAGACTCAGCTACTATGATAAATAAGATTTATGAGGTTATTGAAGCAAGAAATATTTTCAATATATCATATAAAAAAATTGAAATCTTGATTCATCCAAAATCTTATATCCATGCTTTGTTAAAATTTAATAATGGCTTAATCAAAATAATTGCACATGATACTACAATGAAAATTCCAATCTTTAACACATTATTTTTTGAGAATGATCAAAAAATAAATTCAAAAAAAATCGATATTAAATCTTTAAATGATTTAAAATTTCAAAGAGTTGATCCAAAAAGATACCCTATGATAAAACTATTAAATCTTCTGCCTAAACAAAATACATTATTTGAAACTGTGATTGTTTCAGCAAATGACACACTTGTGGAATTATTTTTACAAAAAAAAATTAAATTTAATGATATTCAGAAAAGATTATTTAATATTGTTAGATTAAATGAATTTTTGAAATATAAAAAGATTTATCCAAAAAAAATAAAAGATATACTTGAATTAAATTATTATGTTCGTTTAAAAATATTCAAAAAAGTGTATAAAAACACCAATGTATAAGACTCAGCTCAAAATATTCATATTAAATATTCTTTTTTTATTTTTTATTTTTTTTAATGCGTATAGTGAAGTTGTTAAAAAAATTGTAATATTAGGAAATCAAAGAGTTTCTGATGAAACTATCAAAATTTTTACTTCTATATCTGAAGGTATCGATTTAAATAAAGCAAATCTTAATCAAATTATAAAATCACTATATGAAACAAACTTTTTTGAAAACGTTGAGTTAAATTTCGTTAAAAATGTTCTATCCATAAAAGTGAAAGAATCTCCTTTAATACAAAATATCTATTTTGAAAATATAAAAACATCAAAGATAATTGATTTGATAAAATCCGATTCTTTAATTAGAGAAAAATCTTCTTTTAATAAAATTTTAATTAAAAATGAAAAAGATAGAATTTTAAGACTGCTTAAGAATCTTGGATACTATTCTTCAAATTTAGATATCTTAATTAAATCATTAGACAACAATCTTGTTGATATAACTTTCGATATCGAACTTGGTGATAAAGCAAAAATTAAGAAAATTTCTTTTATTGGTGATAAAATTTTTAAAGATAAAAAATTGAAAAGAGTTATTGCAAGTGAGGAATATAAATTTTGGAAAATTATTTCAGGAAAAAAATTTTTAAATGAAAATTTGGTATCACTAGACACAAGACTCTTAAAAAATTTTTATTTAAATAATGGTTACTATAATGCGGCAATCAATTATTCTTTTGCTAAATTAATTAACAAAAATGAATTTGAATTAATATTTAACATCAATTCAAACAAAAAAATATTTTTTGATAAAATTTCTCTTATTATTCCAAATGATTTTGATGAAGAAAATTTTACTAAATTAGATAAATTATTTAAAGATTTAAAGGGTAAACAATATTCTATTAATTCAATTGACAAGATTTTAAATGAAATAGATAAAATTACCGTTGTAGAACAATATAAATTTATAGATGCGGCTGTTTCTGAAGAGGTTATCTCAGACAAAATTAATTTAGTTTTTACTATTAAAGAAACAGATAAATTTTATGTTAAAAAGATCAATATTTTTGGCAACAATATTACAAAAGAAAACGTAATCCGAAATCAATTGGAATTTAATGAGGGTGATCCTTATAATGATCTTTTGATCACCAAATCAGTGAACAATTTAAAAAGCTTAGGTTTTTTTGTTGGTGTTGATAGTAAAGTTATAGAAGATAAGAATTCAAATTCTAAGGTCCTTAATTTAACTGTAAAGGAAAGAGCTACAGGAGAAATTTTTGCATCTGCTGGACTTGGTACTGATGGTGGTACAGTAGGTTTTGGCATTAAAGAAAAAAATTTTTTAGGAGATGGAATTAACTTAGATTCTAATGTGATGATTTCTGCAACCTCATTTAAGGGTAAATTCTCAATTATAAACCCAAATTATCAAAACTCTGATAAATCATTAAGATTATCTATAGAAGCTATCGAAACAGATAATTATGCTTTATTTGGTTATAAATCTAATAAAACTGGTTTTAACGTTGGAACAAATTATGAATTTTTAGATGATTTATTTTTGGGTGTTGGAACATCTAATTTTTATGAAAAAATTGAAACAAATAGTACAGCCTCTGCTAGACAACAAAATCAAGAAGGTGACTATTGGGATACATTTATTTCTTTAGATTTTGATTATGATAAACGAAACCAAAAATTCCAAACTTCAGATGGTTTTCGTTCATTTTATACTGCAGATCTTCCAGTTATAAGTGATTCAAATACATTAAAAAATTACTATCAATTTACAAGATATTTTGATTTATTTGAAAAAAACATATCATCATTTGGAATTTTTTTACAGTCCTCTAATTCTTTATCAAATAAAGATGTTAAATTATCTGAAAGGATAACTATACCATCGAGCAAACTAAGAGGATTTGAATCAGGAAGTGTTGGCCCCAAGGATGGTGAAGATTTTATTGGCGGTAATTATGCTTATACACTAAATTTTTCATCAACATTACCACATATCATGGAAGATTCTCAAAATGTTGATTTATTATTTTATGTTGACGTTGCTAACGTATGGGGTGTTGATTATGATTCCTCGTTAAATGATAGCGGTGAAATAAGAAGTTCAACTGGCATAGGATTGGATTGGTATAGTCCCATTGGACCAATGAATTTTTCTTTATCTTATCCAATTACAAAAGCAACTAGTGACAAAACTCAAAACTTTAGGTTTAATCTTGGAACAACTTTTTAATGTTTAGTATCATTAAAAAGTTAGTTTTTATAATTTTACTATTTTCAACCCTAGCATATTCTGAAGAACAAAAGATTGCATATATTGATGTAAACAAAATTTTGTCTAATTCTATACCAGGTAAAGAACTATTAAAACAACTTGCTGATTTAGAAAAAACCCAAATTGATAAATTATCTAGTAAACGAAGTATATTAAATGATGAAAAAAATTCAATTTTATCTAAAAAAAATATTATATCTAAAGACGAATTTGAAAATAATATAAAAAAATTCAATGATAAATTAATAAAATTTAAAAAAGAAGAGACTAAAGTAGTAAGTAATTTAAAGATTAAAAGAAACAATTCTGTAATAAAGTTTTTAAATAAAATAAACCCTTTATTAGAAAAATATATGAACGAAAAGCTAATATCAATTTTAATAGAGAAAAAAAATATATTTATTGCTAAATCAAACTATGACATAACAGATGAATTAATAAATCTAATAAATATTAATATTGAGAATTAAAATAATGACGTCTTTAAATAAACAGGAAATTATAAATTTGTTACCTCATCGGGAGCCCATGTTGCTTATTGATGAACTGTTTGATATTAAAAAATTAACTTCAGCATCCGCAGTTGTTAATGTTAAAAAAGATAGTTTTTTTGTTCAGGGTCACTTCCCTGGCCAACCAGTAATGCCTGGTGTTCTTATAGTTGAGTCATTTGGTCAAGCTGCTGCTGCTCTTACTGCTCACGGTCTAGATAAATCCACATATCAGAATAAATTAGTTTTTTTGATGGGGGTTGAAAAAGCCAGGTTTAGAAGTCCAGTTATACCTGATTGTAAACTCGTTCTAAAAATTAAAGCTATTAGAACTCATGGAAGAGTTTGGAAGTATAAAGGTGAGGCATTTGTTGATGAAAAAAAAATGGCAGATGCAATATGGTCTGCCACTATTGTTGATAAGAAATAAATAGCAATAATTATTGATAACTCATTTTAAATTGCTTTGGTAAAAGCAATTATGATTAATCCTTTCTTTAAAAATAATGGACCTTTGAAAATTTCAGAGCTTTTGAAATTATTAAATATCAGTCAAAAGGAAGAAATTAATAATGAAGAAATTTTAGATATTAAAGAATTATTTTATTCAAATAAAAATGAAATTACTTTTTTTCATTCAAAAAAATATAAAGATTTAGCTAAAATTACAAAAGCTTCTTTTTGTATTACAACGGAAAATTTAAAGAACAATTTACCAAAAAGTTGTAAATCAATAGTTGTTGACAATGTTTTAGTTGCAACATCTAAGATAACTGAAAAATTTTACCCCAGTTCAATAAATGATAATTTTGATAATACTGCTACTGATATAAAAGAAACAAAATTTAAAGATAAAGTTAAATTTGGTAATAATGTTTTAATTGGTGATAACGTTTCTATTGGAACTAATTGTTTAATTGGTCACAATAGTATTATTGAAAAAAATGTTTCTATTGGAAATAATTGTTCTATAGGATCTAATGTGATTATAAGAAATACTCTTATTAAAAATAATGTTAATATTCTAGATAGCTGCATCATAGGTAAATGTGGGTTTGGTTTTTTTCCTATTAATAATAATAATTTAAGATACCCACATATTGGTGCTGTCATGATAGAAGACAATTGTGAAATTGGTTGTAGTACCACTATTGACAGGGGTTCAATGTCAAATACAGTTATTGGTAAAAATACATTTTTAGACAATCAAATTCATATAGCTCACAATGTTAAAATTGGAGAAAACTCAATTATAGCCGGACAAGTTGGAATCGCGGGAAGTTCTATAATAGGTAACAATGTTAGAATTGGTGGCCATGCTGGTATATCAGGTCATCTAAAAATTGGTAATAATGTCGATATTGCTGGTGGCAGCGGCGTTATTAGAGATATTCCAGATAATTCAAGAATAATGGGATATCCAGCCAAGAACATTAGAGATTTTTTGAAAGAAAGTAGATGATACATAAAACGGCGATTATAGATGGCAAAGCAAAAATTAATTCAAATGTTAGTATTGGAGCCTATACTGTAATTGGACCAAATGTTGAAATAGGTGAAAATTGTGAAATTCAATCACATGTAAGTATTTTGGGCCATACAAAAATTGGAAAAGAAAATAAGATTTATCCATTTGCATCTATTGGAAATGACCCTCAAGATTTGAAATTTAACGGTGAGGAAACAAAACTTGAAATTGGTGATAATAATAAAATAAGAGAATACGTAACTATTAATCCAGGTACAAAAGGAGGAGGTGGCTTAACAAAGGTTGGGAACAGCTGCCTTTTTATGATTTCTTCTCATATTGCCCACGATTGCTTAGTAGAAGATAATGTTATATTAGCAAATAATGTCCCTTTAGGAGGTCATGCACACATAGAAAGCAATGTTATTATTGGAGGTAATTCAGCGGTACAACAGTTTACTAGAGTTGGCAAATCAGCAATGATAGGTGGAATGTGTGGCGTTGTTAGAGATGTAATCCCCTATGGTATAGCTCACGGTAACAGGAGTGTTTTGCATGGTTTAAATTTGATAGGCTTAAGAAGAAAAAATATTCCAAATAAAGAAATAATGGTTTTAAGTGATGCTTATAAAGAAATATTTAAAAATGAAAATTTAACTGAAAATTTGATTAATTTAAGTGACAAATTTAAAGAAAATGAATTAGTTTCTGAAATGTTATGTTTTTTAGAAAAAGATAAAAAAAGACCTATTTGCACTCCATTTTCAAAATAAAATGATTAGTTTATTTTTAGGTGATACTGAATTTTCAGAAATCGTTCTTAAAAAGATAAAAAAATTAAATAAAAAATATTTTATAATTGATTTTTCAAAAAATAATAAATTTAAAAAAGAAAAGAATTCTTATAGGATAAGTATTGGAAAGTTTGGAAGAATTATTAACTTAATTAAAGAAAAGAAATCATCTAAAGTTTTATTTGCAGGAAAAATAACAAAACCAAATTTTTCTACACTTAGGTTAGATCTTAAGGGCATTTATTATATGCCGAGTTTAATTAGAGCAGCAAAAGTAGGTGATGCTGCAATAATCAAAACAATCATTAATATTTTAGATAAGGAAAGCATAAAAGTAATTAGTTCAATTTCCTTTAATCCAGAATTAGCTGTTATAAAGGGAAATTATACAAATTCAAAACCTTCAGTGAGTGATAATCGATCAATTAAAAAAGGTATCTTATATTTTGATAAATTAAATAGTTTAGATCATATACAGGCGATTATTGTAAAAGATAATAAAATTATAGCTAGCGAAGAAAAATATGGTACAAAAAAAATGTTGTCTAAATTAAAAAAAGAATCTAATGGAATTTTAATAAAATTTCCTAAGAACAAACAAGATTTAAGAATGGACTTGCCAACCATTGGTCTTCATACAGTCAAAGACTGCAAAAAATATGGTTTAAAAGGAATTATTTTGAAATCTAAAAAAAATATTTTTTTAAATAAATCTAGGTGTATTGATTTAGCCAATAAAAATAAAATATTTATTAAAGTTATATGAAAAAAATTTTTATTTTAACAGGTGAACCTTCTGGAGACATGTTAGCTTCCACTGTTATTTCAAAGCTTAAAATAAAAAATCCAGATATTGAATATTTATCAGTAGGTGGAACACATATCAAAAAATTAGGAATACAATCTATCTTCGACCTTAAAGATATAACTTATCTTGGTTTTACAAGTGTATTATTTAATCTTTTTAAGATTAGAAATAAAATTAATAAAACAGTAAAAGAAATTATAAAATTTAATCCTGATATACTGTTTAGTGTTGATAGCCCAGATTTTACATTGAGAGTTGCTGAGAAAGTTAAAAAAATTAATAACAACATAAAGACAGTCCATTATGTTGCCCCACAAGTTTGGGTATGGCGTAAAAACAGAGTAAAAAAGATTAAAAAATTTATAGATCATATGCTTTTACTTTTTAGCTTTGAAAAAAAATATTTTGATCAAGAGAATATAAAAAATACATTTGTTGGACATCCATTAATTGAAAAAAATGAAAAGATAAAAACTGTTTTAGATAACTTAATATCTAAAGATAAAAAAATTATATCAATTTTTCCTGGCAGTCGAAAATCAGAAACAAATGTACTTCTACCAATTTTAATAGATTTTATTAAACTTATGAATAAAAAAGATCTTTCTTATTCCTTTGTTTTTCATGCAACGGACGAAAGTAAAGAATTTATTGTCAATCATGTTAAAAAAACTGATTTAAATAATATTGATGTGGTATCTGATGAAAAAATTAAATCACAAATTTTATCTAATTCTATTTTTGCAGTTTCTAAATCTGGCACTGTTTCCTTGCAAATTTCTAGCTCTAATGTTCCATCAATAATTATATACAAACTAAGCTTAATTAATTTTTTTATTTTTAAATTATTGGTTAATGTAAAGTTTGCTAATATTATTAATATTATAAATGCTAGAGAAGTAATTCCAGAATTATTACAAAAAGAATGTAATTCAGAGGAAATTTATAAAACAGTTATATATTTTCTAAAAAACCCTGAATTAATTAAAAAGCAACTAATTGATTGCAGTAAAACTTTAGAAGGTATTAAGTCTAAAACATCTTCTTCAAATGAGGCATCTTCTATTTTAAGTAATTATCTTGCTACCTAATCTTCGTTCAACCTCTTTTTTTCCCAAAGAAACTACTATATCGTATATTCCTGGCCCAAATTTAGATCCTGTCAGAGCAACTCTAATTGGTTGTCCAACACCTTTAAAATTTGTTTCATTTTTTTTTATTAACTCATTAATTATAGGCTCAAGTGTTTCCTTATTTAAGGTAGTTATAGATGTAAGTTTTTCTTTAAATTCTGTTATTATTTTTTTTGCTTTTTCATCTATTAGTTTTAAATCTTCATCATTAAATTTTACTTCATCCAATATTATATATTTTGCGTTATTAAATATATCTTCTAAAGTTTTTGCTTTGTTTTTAAGAAAAGATAATGATGGTTTAATTTTTGCTTCTTTTTCTGGATTTATCTTTTCCTTATAAATTTCACAATATTCAATTAGATGCTTATAAAGTTCATTTTCATCTATATTTTTGATATAATATTCATTCATTGATAAAATACGGCTCATATCTAATTTTGAAGGAGATTTACCTATACCTTCCAAATTAAAGTATTTAATACTTTCATCTAAGGTAAATATTTCTTTATCCTCATAAGACCAACCCAGTCTTAGTAAATAATTTCTTAATGCGTCAGGCATTATACCTATTTTTGAATAATCATCTAATGTTGAAGCGTTATCTCTTTTTGACAGTTTTTTTCCCTCAATTGTATGGATTAGAGGTATGTGTGCAAATAATGGTAATTTCCATTCCATAGCTGAGTGTATTTGCATTTGTTTAAATGTATTGATTTTATGATCATCTCCTCGAATAATGTGAGTCATGTTCATTTGATGATCATCGACAGTCGCAGATAAATTATATGTTGGTGTGCCATCATTTCTTAAAATAATAAAATCTTCAATTGTACTATTGTCTATTTCAACATCACCTTGAACCAAATCTCTTAGTATAGTTGATCCTTCAATTTTACTTTTGAATCTTATTACAGGTTTAATATTTTCTGGGGCATCTGATTCTGAAAGGTTTCTACATTTTCTATTATAAATATAAGGAAGTTTTTTTTGTCTAGCCCTTTTTTTTTGTTCTTCAATTTCTTCATTAGAACAATAACACTTATAAGCGTTGCCACTTTTTACTAATTCATTGGTTACATTTATGTGATCATTAATTTTTGTTGATTGAATATATTCCTCACCATCGTGCTCTATTCCAATCCATTTTAATGATTTGATAATTTGGACTTTGTATTCATCTTTAGATCTTTCTTTGTCTGTATCTTCAATTCTAAGATGAAATGTACCTTTTTGGTTTTTAGAGTATAGCCAATTAAATAAAGCTGTTCTTACTCCACCAATATGAAGAGCTCCAGTAGGTGATGGAGCAAAACGAGTTGCTACTTTTGACATCAGTGATGTTTAGACTATTTTTTTAGAAGTTTCTATATAAAGATACTAAAACACCTTGGACTTTAACCCTATCAGGTCCAAAAATCTTAGTTTCGTAGTTTTTATTTGCACTTTCAAGAGCAACAACTTTACCTTTTTTTCGGATTCTCTTAAGCATAGCCTCATGCTCATCGATTAATGCTACGACTATTTTTCCATTATCAGCTGTATCAGTTCGTCTAATAATTACCGTATCACCCTCATTGATGCCAGCTTCAATCATTGAATCACCCTGAACTTTTAATCCAAAATAATCACCATTTTTTTCTAAATTACTTGGTAAAGGAATTCTAGATACTTCATTTTGTATAGCTTCAACTGGAGTACCTGCAGCTATTTTTCCAAGTACTGGTATTTGCATATCATTAGAATTAATATTTACTTCATCCAAGCCACCTTTTATTACACTTGGTGAGAAACTATTATAGATATCATTTGCAGAAGCTGTTTCTGGTAATTTAATAACCTCTAAAGCTCTTGCTTTGTGAGCCAATCTTTTAATGAACCCTCTCTCTTCTAAAGCACTAATTAATCTATGAATTCCAGACTTAGATTTTAAATTAAGAGATTGTTTCATTTCTTCATAAGAAGGTGAAATACCGGTGCTTCTCAACTTCTTGTTGATAAATAAAAGCAGGTTTTTTTGTTTTTTAGTAAGCATAAGAACAAATATCGTACAAATAATGTTCTACAAAAGTTCTTATCAATTAACAATAGCTAAATAATCCAGTAAAATAGGGGTTAATTTCACTACAAAACAGAGAAAATAGAATTTTCTGACAAATTATTCAAAAGTGATTCACCAATTAAAAAAGTTTTAATAGAAGTCTTATTGTTTAAATCTAGAAGTTCATCTTTTGTTTTAATTCCGCTCTCAGAAATTAAAGGTCCCTTGTATTTATGGAGAACATTATGGATATCATAAGTTGTATTTATATCTGTTTTAAGAGTTTTTAAGTTTCTATTATTAATTCCAATTAAAGCATCTTTAAAATTTAAGGCTTTTTCTGCCTCCTCTACAGTATGTACTTCAACGATAACAGACATGTTGAATTTCAATGCTTCGTCATATAATTCATTTGCCAAATCATCTGACACACCAGCTAAAATTATTAAAATTGCATCAGCTCCATAACTTTTAGCTAATGGTATTTGAAATTTATCAATAAAAAAATCTTTACATAAAATAGGTAAATTTATCTGATCTTTAATTTTACTAACATGAATTAAATTTCCTAAGAAAAAATCTTCTTCAGTTAGAACGGATAAACAAGTTACTTTATTCTTGTTATAAATTTTTGCAATTTCTATTGGATTATATTCATCAATAATTATACCAGCAGAAGGACTTGCTTTTTTTATTTCAGCAATTATTGAAATTTTATCTTTATCTATATTGTTTTGAATTTTTTCTTTAAAATTAATATAAGAATCATTTTTATCAATAATTGAATTTAAATAATCTAAACTAATTGATTTTTTTAAGAAATCTACTCGTTCAATTTTTTTTGCGATTATTTTATTTAGTATATTTTCAAACATTTTGTATTTTTTCTAAATGTGAGAAAGATTTACCAGACAAAATAAATTCTCTAGAAAAATTATAGGCATCTAAAAATTTTGTAAATTTTTCACTAACGATTAATCCTGCTGCTGCATTTAAACAAACAGCTTTTGAAAAATCATTGTCTTTGCCTTTAAAAATTTCAATCATTTTATTAGCATTGAAAGTAGCATTATCACCAATTAAATTTTCAAATTTTTCAGCATTAACATTAAGAGAATTTGGATCAATTATAATTTCAGATATTTCACCATTTTTTAATTGTATTATATTTGTTTTTGCATAAGGTGAAATTTCATCAAGTCCATCTTCACTATTTACAATCCAAGCAAATTTAATATTTAGATTTTTTAGAGCTTCGGCAAAAATTTTTAATAATTTTTTATCAAATACACCTATAACTTGTCTGTCAACAAGTGCCGGATTACTTAAAGGACCAATCATATTAAAGATAGTTCTTTTACCAATCTTTTTTCTGGCAGTCCCCACAAATCTCATTGCACTATGATAATTTTGCGCAAACATAAAACCAAAATTATTATTATTTATTGAATTTTCAATATCATTAGGTTCTTGATCAATCTTTATCTTTAAGGCTTCAAGCACATCTCCTGATCCACATTTTGAAGAAACTGCTTTATTGCCATGTTTAGCAACCTTTGTACCCATGCTAGCTAAAAGTAGGGCTGAAGCAGTAGATATATTCAATGTATTCTTTCCATCACCGCCAGTTCCGCATGTATCAATACAGTTACTAATATTTACACGTTTGGATTTTTTTCTTAAAACATAAACACCACCAGCAATTTCATCTGAAACTTCACCTTTATCAGATAGTAATGCTAGAAAATTATAAATTTCATCTTCTGTAGCTTTACCCGTCATTAAGAGTTCAAAAGCTGATTTACTTTCATTAAATGTTAAGTCTTGTTTGTTTTTAAGTTTTTCTAAAAATTGATCCATAAAATTAATAATTTATAAAGTTTTTTAAAATTTTTATTCCAATCTTAGTTTTAATGCTTTCAGGATGGAATTGCACTCCATGAATATCAAATTCTTTATGCTGCACACCCATTATTATACCATCATCTGTTTCAGCTGTTATTATTAGATTTTTAGATAAAGATCTTTTATCAATTATTAAGCTATGATATCTAGTTGCTTCAAAAGTTTTAGGAAGGTTTTTTAGGATTCCAATTTTTTTAGATATAATTTTACTTGTTTTTCCGTGCATTAACTTTTTAGCTTGAATAATTTTAGAACCAAATACTTGACCAATTATTTGATGCCCAAGACATACACCAAGAAATGGAATATCTTGATGAAGAGTTTTTAAAATATTTAAACAGTTTCCAGATTGGCTAGGGTTGCCAGGTCCAGGAGAAATTACAATTTTATCATATTTTTTTTTAATAATTTCTTTAGATGTAATTTTATCATTTCTTACAATATCCACTTTAGTCTTTAGTGAAGAAATGTAGTGGTAAAGATTAAAAGTAAAACTATCATAATTATCTATTAACAATATTTTCATTATCTTAATGCATCAATCAAAGCCTTGGCTTTATTAACTGTCTCCTCGTATTCATTGATAGGTTTACTGTCTGCTACAATTCCAGCACCAGCCTGAACATAGAATTTTTTATTTTTTGCAACAGCCGTTCTTAAAGCTATACATGTGTCAAATTCTCCATTAGCAGAAAAATATCCAATACCACCAGCGTAAACTTTTCTTTTTGTTGTTTCTAATTCATCAATAACTTCCATTGCTCTAATTTTAGGTGCACCTGAAACAGTTCCCGCAGGAAAACCGGCTAAAAAAGATCTAAATTTTGAAAATTTTTTGTTGTATTCACCAACAACATTAGAAACTATGTGCATTACATGTGAGTATTTTTCAATAATAAAGCTTTCAGTAACTTTAACTGAGTTAATTTTAGAAACTTTCCCCGCATCATTTCTTCCCAAATCTAATAGCATTAAATGTTCTGAAAGTTCTTTTTTATCTTTAAGTAAATCTTTTTCATAAAACAGATCTTCTTTAGTTGTTTTTCCCCGAGGTCTAGTACCAGCTATAGGTCTAACTGTAATTTTATTGTCTCTTAATCTAACTAATATTTCTGGACTAGCCCCGATTATTTGGAAATCATTAAAATTAAAGAAAAACATAAATGGTGAAGGGTTTGTAATTCTTAATTTTTTATAAATATCCAATGGTTTTTTTGTTAATTTTGCCTCAAATCGCTGACTTAAGACCACTTGAAAAATATCTCCTAATTTAATGTATTCTTTTGCCTTACCAACCATTTTAAGAAACTTACTTTTAGATGTGTTGGATTTAACTTTAATATTTTTGATAACTCGTTTTACAGACCTGTTTAAACTTATACTGGAAGATTGGATTAATATTTTAGAAAGCTCAATCTTAATATTTTCATATTTTTTTTGATAATTTCTAATTTTTTCATCATTAAAAATGTTGATTATATAAAATATTTCTTTTTTTAAATTATCATAAATTACAAGTGTTCTTGGACGCAAAAGTCTAACATCAGGTAAATTAAGATCATTTTTACAATTGTTTGGAATTTTTTCAATGTATCTAATCGAGTCATAAGAAAAATATCCAGATATTAATGAACAAATTTTAGGTAATTTTTTTGGTGTTTCAAATTTAAAATCTTCAATTATTTTTTCTATTAATTGATCGGGCCTATCTTTTAATTTAGTTCTTTTATTTTTTTTGATTAAAAAAGAGTTATTGTTATTAAATTCCCATATTTTGTCTGGGTTTTTACCAAAAATAGTATACCTGCCTTTAATCTTACCTTTTTCTACTGACTCAAATATAAAGCTATTTTTTTCAATTAGAAAATTATCAATTAAATTAAGAACATCATTATCATTCTTAACTTTTTTTGATGTATAGATTATTTGATTTTTTTTGCTTCTGTGTCGAAACTTAAAATCTTTGAAGTTTCGATTAATTATCATTTGAAATAATTTTTAACTCTATCAATAGTTTTTTGATTTAATTGTACCTGATATTTATTGTTTAGCAATTGATCGTAAGATTGCAAAATACTTTTTCTGTTATCAATGTTTTGATCGTTAACAAATTTTAAGTAATCATCTTCAGTTTTGCTAAATGTATTTTTTTTAGAATTAACTAGTTTTACTAAGTAAATCATGTTTTCTTTATCATTAACCAAAGTAAAAGAGCCAATAGGAAGTGCGTATATAATTTTTACTGAATTTGGTTCAAATTTGTCGTTATCATTAATTGAGTTAAGAGAAGTACTTTCAATACTTCCATTACTCATTTTAATAAACTTACTATCATCAAACTCTTTTTTTTGAATTTCTTCTAAAACATTTCTGTTTAGATCAAACTTACCTTTTTGATAAACTAATTCTTTTAACTCATTCTTAGTGGTTTGATCATTTAAGTTTGGTCCTTTATCGTATTTATTGGAAATAGAATAGAGTAAGAAGTTTTCTCCATTTTCTATAAGATCTAAATCAGATGTTCTTTTAGAATAAATTCTATCTTCATCATTTTTTTTTGTTGATGTAGGCACATATTCTTTTACTTCTGTAATTTTAGCATTAATATTTTTAATAATATTATCAAAGGCATCACCTTGTGAGATTTTATTTTCAATTTTATCAATCTCATTAAAAAATTCTTGATTAAACTCTTCTAATCCAATTAAATTTTTGGGATTTAAAACCACATATTTAAAATCAATATATTCTCTTTTTAATTGATCTTTATTTTCTTCTACGAAATCTTTGATTTCTAAATCAGTATAATTATTCTTTTCTTTATAAAGTTTTTCCATTGCAAAATATTCAAGATCTAAAGTTTTATTTTCTTCTTCAAACTTTTTTTGAATTAAAAAATCTGGAGTTATTGTTCCAGCACCAATAAAATCAAACAAATGTTTTTGTAGTTCTCGATTCTTTAATTGAAGTTCAAACATAGGTGCCGACATATTGTTTGATAGTAAAAATTTTTCGTACTTAGTTCTTTGAAAAATATTATTTTCATCAAGAAAAATTTTGTTTTCTTTTATTTTTTTTAGGACAGTTAATTCACTAATAGAAAGATCAAAATCCTCTATTTCTAAATCAATCAAAGTTGTCGAAATTAAACCTGATAATAATTCCTCAATAATATTATTGTTTAAGTTTTCTCTTATCGCTTGTTGTGAAATTCCACTCTCATTTAGATAATCCATAAAATCTTGAGTAGTTACATTAGTTTTATTTATCTTTGCAATATTGTTTTGGTTGTTAGTGCTGAAACCTCCTCCAAAACCACCAAATCCAAAAGCAATTACAATTACTAGAATTAAGATTATTCCACCTAATTTTTTTCCACCAAAATTTTTCAAAGTTTTTAACATCGTGTCATTAATATATTGATCTGTAAAAAACAAATCTATAGATTAAAAATTCAATTATGACAAATAAATATATGTATTTTATAGCTAATTGGAAAATGTTTGGTGATTTAAGAACTATAAATTCACTAGATAAAGTTATAAATTTTTCAAAAGCTAATAATAAAAACAAATTTAGATTAGTTTATTGTCCACCAAATACTCTTATTCGGCCATTATCAAAAAGACTTCAAAAAACCAGTATAGAAGTTGGTGCTCAAAATTGTCATGAAAGTGAAAATTATGGTGCTTTTACGGGTCAGGTAAATTCAAAAATGTTAAAAAATGTTGGAGCCAAATATGTGATCTTAGGTCATTCAGAAAATAGACAAAATGGTGAAGATGATAAATTAATTAATTTAAAAATTAAAAGCGCAATTAAGGCAAGGTTAAAAATTATTTTTTGTATTGGTGAAACTTTAAAAGAAAAAAGAAGTAAAAAAACTAATCAAATATTATCAAGACAAATTTTAAGTGGATTGAAATCTATTAAAAATAAATCAAATATAATTATAGCTTATGAGCCTGTTTGGTCTATCGGTACTGGACTAATCCCTAGTTCAAAAGATTTAATTAATTCAATTTCTTTTATTAAAAGTAAATTTAGCAAAAAATCTCCAAAAATTCTTTATGGCGGTTCTGTTAATGGCAATAATATTAATCACTTAAGAAATATCACTATCATTGATGGTTTTTTGATTGGTGGAGCCTCTCAAGATTCAAAAAAATTCATTGATATAATCAAAAAAACCTTTAATTAAACTTCCATGGAAAATATATTGTTAGTCATTAACATCATTCTTGCCTTAATTTTAGTATCCTTAATATTATTGCAAAAATCAGAGGGTGGTGCTTTAGGTATTGGTGTTTCTCAGGAAAACTTCATGCTTTCTAGAAGTGCGAGTGGTTTTATGACTAAGGCAACAGCAATTATTGCAACACTATTTATAATATGCAGCTTGGCGCTAACTATTATATCGAGAGCAGAACTTGCACCTACTAGTTCGGTTTTGGACACTATAGAAGAAAAAACTGAAGATACCCCGTCAATTCCTAAAAATAATTAATTATTACTTTTCATTTTATTTTTTCTTCGCTATAAGATAATTCCATGGCGCGATATATATTTGTCACCGGCGGCGTGGTTTCCTCCCTAGGTAAAGGTCTCTCCTCTGCATCTCTAGCTTATTTATTACAATCAAGAGGTTACAAAGTTAGAATAAGAAAATTAGATCCTTATTTAAATGTAGACCCAGGAACTATGAGTCCATTTCAGCATGGTGAAGTTTTTGTAACAGATGATGGTGCAGAAACAGATTTAGATTTAGGACATTATGAAAGATTTTCAGGTGTATCAGCAAAAAAATCTGACAATATTACAACAGGAAAAATTTATAGCGATGTATTAAGAAAAGAACGTAAGGGTGAATATCTCGGTAAAACAGTTCAGGTAATTCCTCACATTACAGATCGTATAAAAGAATTTATCAAAAATGATTCACTAAAAGAAGATTTTGTAATTTGTGAAATTGGTGGAATTGTAGGTGATATAGAAAGCTTACCCTTTGTTGAAGCTATTAGACAATTTGCAAACGATGTGGGCAAAAAAAATGCATTATTTATTCACTTAACATTAGTTCCATATTTAAAAGCATCTGATGAAATTAAAACAAAACCAACTCAACATTCAGTTAAAGAATTAAGGAGTATTGGAATTCAGCCAGATATAATTATTTGCAGATCTGAAAGACCTATTCCATTAGAACATAGAAAAAAAATATCGTTATTTTGTAATGTGGATATCAAAAATGTTGTTGAGACAGTTGATGTGAGAACTATTTATGAAGCACCAATGAGCTTCTTTAGAGAAAAACTAGATGTTCAAGTGCTAAATTATTTCAAATTAAAATCTAAGAAACGTGCAAACTTAAATCCTTGGAAAAAGATAACCAAGATTATTTTGCAAAATAAAAAGCAAGTTAATATTGCAATCATTGGAAAATATGTGGAGTTAAAGGATGCCTATAAGTCATTAGACGAAGCATTAACCCATGGTGGAATAGATAATAAAGTTAATGTTAATTTAGTTAGAATAGATTCTGAAAATTTAAAAGTTTCCGAAATTAAGAAAAAACTTAGAAATATCTCAGGAATATTAATACCAGGTGGATTTGGTAAAAGAGGAACTGATGGAAAAATTGAAGCAATCAAACATGCGAGATTAAACAAAATACCTTTTCTTGGCATTTGTTATGGTATGCAAATGGCAATTATTGAATTTGCAAGAAATCAACTTAATTTAAAAAATGCTACCTCAAGCGAATTTGATAAAAAAGGTTTACCCATAATTGGATTAATTAATGAGTGGACTAAAGATGGAAAAATGATCAAGGGAACAGATAAAGATCTTGGTGGTACTATGCGTTTAGGCTCTTATGATGCTAAACTTAAGGAAAATTCTCTTATTAGAAAAATTTATAAATCAAAATTGATCAAGGAAAGACACAGACATAGATATGAAGTGAATATAGCTTTTAAGGATAAATTCGAAAAAAAAGGTATGATTTTTTCTGGTTTATCGCCAGATAATAAACTTCCAGAGGTTATTGAGCTAAAAAATCATCCTTGGTTTATTGGGGTACAGTTTCATCCAGAATTTAAATCTAGACCTTTAGCTCCTCATCCTTTATTCTCTTCTTTTATCAAGGCAGCAAAAAATCATAAATGAGTAGCATTAAAGTTAATTGTGGAAATATCGAAATTTCAAATGATAATAAGATTTTTATTATCGCCGGACCATGTCAGCTTGAAACCGAACAACATGCCTTGGATATGGCTGGTAAAATTCAAGAAATTACCAAAAAATTAGGTTTAGGGTTTGTTTATAAAACTTCATTTGATAAAGCTAATAGAACTAGTCTTAAGGGTCAAAGAGGAGCGGGGCTTGAAGCATCATTACCTGTTTTTGATAAAATAAAAAAAGAATTAGACGTTCCTATTTTAACCGATATCCATAATGCAGAGCAATGTTCGCTTTTAGCAAAGCATGTTGATATATTACAAATTCCAGCTTTCTTATGCAGACAAACAGATTTATTAATTGCGGCAGCAAAGACAAACAAAATTATAAATGTAAAAAAAGGTCAGTTTTTAGCACCATGGGATATGGTTAATGTAACAAAAAAAATTGCTGACTCTGGTAACAAGAACATTTTAGTGACTGAAAGAGGAGCAAGTTTTGGTTACAATACTTTAGTTTCAGATATGAGATCTTTGCCGATCATGGCAAAAAATGGTTATCCAGTTATTTTTGATGCAACTCACTCTGTTCAGCAACCTGGTGGTCAAGGTGAGTCTTCAGGAGGCCAAAGAGAATTTGTAGAATATTTAGCAAGAGCTGCAGTAGCTGTAGGTGTCGCTGGTGTTTTTATTGAAACTCATCAAGATCCAGATAACGCACCTTCAGATGGACCGAATATGGTTCCGTTAGATAAATTAGAAAATTTATTGAAACAATTAACTGATATCGATAATTTAATTAAAAAGTAGTGAGTAAAATTTTAAAAGTAAAAGCCCGTCAAGTTTTTGACAGCAGAGGAAATCCAACTGTTGAAGCTGAAGTCTATATAAAAAATAATAGTGCTTCTGCCATTTGTCCTTCAGGCGCATCTACTGGAACTTTTGAGGCCTTTGAAAAAAGAGATATAAATAATAAAAGATATTTGGGGAAAAGTGTTTTTATCCCTGTTAACCTAATCAACACTAAAATTTCAAAAAAATTAAAAGGCCAAAGCATTCACAATCAAGAGCGTGTAGATACCTTGTTAATTAATCTAGATGGAACCAGACAAAAAACTAATTTAGGAGCCAATGCAATGCTGGCAGTTTCAATGGCTGTTAAAAAACTTTCAGCAAAAGTTAAAAGATTACCTTTGTACAAAACTTTTTTTATAAAGAATAATTTTCAATTACCTTATCCATTAATGAATATCATTAATGGTGGGGCGCACGCAAATAATAGTCTTAGAATCCAAGAATTTATGATAAGACCAGATCGTGCAAAAACTTTCTCTGAAGCTATGAGAATTTGTTTTGTAGTTATTAAAAACCTAAGTAGATTAATAAAAGAGAAGGGTTTGTCGACTTCTGTAGGTGATGAAGGTGGTTTTGCACCCATGATAAGTAGCAACAACCAAGCTTTAGATTTAATTGTGTTAGCAATTAAAAAAGCAGGTTTTAAAAATGGAAAAGATGTTTCAATTTGTCTTGATGTTGCTGCAAATGAATTATTTGATAAAGACAAATATTCAATTCATTCTAAGAGTTTTATTTCAGTTGAAAAATCTATCAAAGAATATCAAAAAATTATCAAGAAATATAAGATTAGATCTATTGAGGACCCATTTGCAGAAAATGATTGGCTTGCTTGGAGTAAATTAATGAAATCAGTTGATAAAGTTCAAATAGTAGGAGATGATTTATATGTAACTAACCTTGAGAGACTTAAGAAAGGTTTTTTAAATATCTCATCTAATTCAATTTTAATTAAGTTGAATCAAATTGGTACTGTTTCTGAAACATTGGATGTTATAAAATTTGCTCAAACTATAGGATATAAAACAATCATATCTCATAGATCTGGTGACAGTGAAGATACTTTCATTGCTGATTTGGCAGTTGGCACCAATTCAAATCAAATAAAAACAGGATCATTAGCAAGATCCGAAAGAGTAGCTAAGTATAATCAATTAATTCGAATAGAGGAAGAACTTGGAAATAAATCAAGAATGAATAAGATCAATTGATGATAAGATTAATAAAAAGAAATTATTTTTTATTAATATCAATATTTTTGATTTTTTATTTTAGTTTTAACCTTTTATCTGGAGAAAGAGGTCTTTTTTCATACATTGAAAAAAAAGAACTTTTAGCTAACTTGAAAAAAGAAGAATTATCCTTAACTAGTAAAATAGAAGATATGGATCACAATAATTCGTTACTAAGTATTGATTTAAATCTTGATTATGTAGAAACCCTAATAAGAGAGAGGTTTTTGTTTGGTAAAAAAGATGAGACGATCTATATAATTAAAAAATATGACCAATAAAATTAGACACCCTGAAAAAGTAAATAAACCAATTAATCCAATTAAAAAAAAACCAGATTGGATCAGGTCTAAATTAACCAATAGTAAAGAATTTTTTTTAACAAAAACAATAGTAAACCAAAATAATCTTGTTACGGTATGTCAGGAAGCAAACTGCCCAAATATCACAGAGTGTTGGAGTAAAAGACATGCAACCTTTATGATAATGGGCGACACTTGTACAAGAGCATGTGCCTTTTGTGATGTAAAAACTGGCAAACCAGAAAGATTAGATGCTCTAGAACCCTATAAGATTTCTAACGCTGTAAAAAAACTAAACTTGAAACATGTTGTTATTACTTCTGTTGATAGAGACGATCTTGATGACGGTGGATCAAAACATTTTTTTGACGTGATTACTGCTACTAGAAATAAAAATCCTGATACTTCAATTGAAGTATTAACCCCAGATTTTTTACGAAAGGGAGATGCCTATAAGAAGCTTTTAGAGGCTGACCTAGATGTTTTTAATCATAATATTGAAACTGTACCCAGACTTTATTTAAAAGTTAGACCGGGAGCAAGATACTTTGGTTCATTAGAACTTTTAAAAAATGTAAAAAATATTAATAAAAAAGTTTTTACTAAATCTGGCTTAATGGTTGGTCTCGGTGAAGATAAAGATGAATTGGTGCAAGTTATGGATGATTTAAGATCAGCGGATGTTGATTTTTTAACTATAGGTCAATATTTACAACCTTCAGTAAAGCATCACCCTCTAGAAAAATATTATCATCCAGATGAATTTAAAGATTTAGAAAACATTGCAAAATCAAAAGGTTTTCTTTTGGTTTCATCCTCACCGCTAACAAGGTCATCATACCATGCAGATGAAGACTTTGCTATGTTACAAAAAAATAGATTAAATCAAAATGCCCAAAGCATCAGTTAAAAGGCTGGTTGAGTGCAAAAAAAAAGATCTAATTAAATTAGTATTAGATATAGAAAAATATCCTGAGTTTGTACCTTTTTGTTACTCAGCCAAAATACATAAAACTAAAGAAGAAGAAAATTCATTAAAGATTATTGCCGATCTGACAATTGGCAAAGGTCCATTTAAAGATACTTACAAAAGTGATGTTAACTACGATATAGAAAATGATTCAATATTTGTTACGAATATTGATGGACCTTTAAAACATTTAGAAAATAGGTGGTTTTTTGAACAACAAGGTATAAATACTGAAATTTCCTTTGATATAAATTTTGAAATAAAAAATAAATTTTTAAATCTTATTATGGAGAAATCCTTTAAATATGGACTAGATAAAATTGCTGACTCTTTTCAAAAAAGAGCAAATGATTTGTTTAAGGGTAAATAGCTAAATTAATTTTTATAAAATAATTTTAAGAATTAATTTAATAATCTCTTTTACTGTTAATAATTGAATTAAATTGCGTTTTTTAAATTTGAATTTATTTTCTTTTATTATAACGGTTCTCCCTTTTTTAATTCCTACATAAACTAGACCTACAGGCTTATCTTTTGATCCCCCGTCAGGTCCAGCTATTCCTGTTATAGATATATTTATTTTGCTTTTAGAAATTTTTGATAGGTTTTGAACCATAGCTTTGCAGCATTCATTGCTGACAGCACCATATTTTCTAATTATATTTTTGTTAACTTTTAAGATTTTAATTTTAGCTTGATCGGAGTAGGTGATTAGTCCCATTTGAAAGTATTTAGATGAGTTGGCTAATTTAGTTAAGTTGTAAGCTAATAGTCCACCAGTACAAGATTCTGCGACCGATATAGTTAATTTTTTTCTGATAAGTTTTTTATGAAGTGTTTGAATACTCATTAGAATCTAAGACTTATTAAGTAAATTAATAGCATAGAGTATAACCCAGCCATTATATCATCCATTATTATTCCAAAAAAATTTTTAAAGTTTTTATCAAAATAACTAACTGGAAAAGGCTTTAAAATATCAAAAAATCTGAAGATAACAAATGATAACAAATAGTAGATTTCAATTTGTGTACTTAATTGATTATTTTGATTTAAATACAGCAAAAGTATTAAAGGCATTGCCTGACCAAGAACTTCATCAATAACTATCTGCCTAGGATCTTTATTTTTAAACTCACTTGCAGCATCTTTTACAGCATAGAAAGAATAAAAAAATAAAAGCGTAAAAAAAATTAATGAAAATTTAAGATCTGAATATCCAAGGTGTTCATAGGTAATATAAATAAAAATAGTTGTTACTAAAGATGCAACAGTTCCAGGCATTTTAGTTAAGTATCCATAACCAAAGAAAGTTGAAATTAAAACATTAATTTTTTTCATTGTGAAATTGAGCAGATAACCTCACAAGCTATTGCTTTTTCCTTTCCAATTAAACCTAGTTTTTCAACAGTCTTACCTTTTAAATTTATTAAATCTTTGTTTAAATCTAATAAACCTGACAATGAATTAATTATATTATCTCTAAATTTTGAAACTTTTGGTTGTTCACAAATTAAATTAATATCTAAATTATTAATATAAAAATTATTTTTATTTAAAATTTTAAGAATTGGTTTTAACAATTTTGGAGATCTAATATTTTTAAATTTATTTTTGTTATCTGGGAAAAAAGTACCAATATCTTTTTTTTGCATAGCACCTAATAAAGCATCAATTATAGAATGTAAAATCACATCTCCATCAGAATGACCTTTTAAACCAGAGTGAAAAGGAATTTTAATACCACCTAAGTAAAGTTTTTTACCTTTGATTAATCTGTGAATATCAAAACCAATTCCGAAGAATGTTTCTTTTTCTAAGATGTCTTCTTTAAAAGTAATTTTATTATTTAAGTTTTCACCATTAATAAATTTTATCTTTAAGTTATTTTCAATAAATAAAGTCGCCTCATCTTGAATTTTAATTTTTTGTTCTAAAGAAAGGTTGTACAAATCCTTAAATTTAAAAGCTTGAGGTGTTTGTGCTAAATAACAGTTTTTTTTATTTAAATTAAATAATTGATTTTTAAATTTATATTTAACTGAATCTTTAGAGTTAATAACGGGTATAGATGCTTTATTTTTTTTTAGTGAATTAATTAAATCTTTTAAGAGCTTTATTGAGAAATTGGGTCTAGCCGCATCATGTATTAATACATTGGTTGGTTTATATTTTTTAATAAATCTTAGAGCCAATAAAGAGGAGTCAGATCTTTCTTTTCCACCCTTGATGACCATAACATTTTTAGGAAATTTATTTTTAATTTGCTTTTTGTCATTGGTAACTAAAATAATTTTATTAAAAAGTTTTGATCTAAGAGCTTTTTCAATAGAATGCTCAAAAAGTGCTTTGTTTTTATATGTAATAAACTGTTTAGGTTTTTTTGAATTAAACCTTTTGCTTTGTCCTGAGGCAAGTATTATAAAATAATTATTCATCAAATGGTGGTTATTATATTTAAATGTCCGATTTTATTAAAAAAAACATATATCTAATATTATTATTTATTATCACATTATCGATAGGTTTTTTAACTTTTTTAACTTTTATAGATAAAGGTTTTGTTGAGTTATCTGAACAAAATTTACAATTTTTATTAATTCTAAACATCCTTCTTTTATTATTCCTTTTTATTTTCATATTTTCAGAAATTAAAAAAGCAATCAAAAATGATATCGATAAAGATGGATTAAAATCAAATAAAAAATATATAACTTATTTTGCATTATTTACATTTATACCATCGTTATTAATAGCTGTATTTTCATTGTTTTTATTTTCTTTTGCGTTGGAAAAGTATTTTGATAAAAAAGTTACTACTGTTGTAAATAACTCCTACGAATTAGCAAAAAATTATGTGGAGGAAATAAGAAATAAAATACAATCTGATATAGTCTTAATTGCGTTTGACACAAATAAGAGTAAAAAATTTCTTAATGATAATAAGAATGAATATAGAAGATTTTTAGATACTCAAAAATTAATAAGAGATGTTGATGAAATACACATAATAGATATAGATAAAAAATTATTATTTTCTACTCTTAACGATGATCAATATTTTGTTGCTCCTGTCGATAAAGCTCTTAATTTAGTATTAGATGATGATAGACCTTTAAAAATTATTAATGCATTTGAAAATAAATCTGCTGCAATTATGCGGCTGCAAAGTTTTGATGATAGATTTATTTATGTTGTAAAATATTTAGATAAAAAGATCTCTAGATATTTAACTGAGTCTCAAGAAGCGATTAATTTTTATTATACTGTTGAAGAAAAAAGTACTGGTATCAAGATATCATTTGCAATTATCTATATAATTATTGTAGCATTATTGTTGTTTGTATCAATTTCTATTGCAATTAGATTTTCCTCAAGGTTTTTTAGATCAATTAATAATCTCATTTTTGCATCAATCTCAATTGGTGATGGTAATTTTGATACCAAGGTACCAGAGGTAAAAACTGATAAAGATTTGGAGATCTTAAATAAAAATTTTAACCTTATGATTGATCGATTAAAAAGTCAGCAAGACAAGCTTATTATAAATGAAAGACATGAAGCATGGGGTAACTTGGCTAGAAAATTGGCACATGAAATTAAAAATCCATTAACTCCAATACAATTAACAATTGATAGAATGAAAAATAAGTATTCAAATCAATTGAGCGAAAAAGATTCAGATAATTTTGCAGATAATCTAAAAATTATTAAGAATCAAATTAAACAAATTGAAAATTTAGTTAATGAATTTTCAGATTTTGCAAGAATGCCAAAACCTATTTTTCAAAAAAATGATTTGATAGTTTTAATAAATGAAAATATTAAATTACTTCAAGAATTAGATAAATCTATTGAAATAATTCTCTCAAATAATATGAAAAAAATTATACTCAATAGTGACAAAGAGCAATTAAGCAGGGTATTTTTTAATTTATTGAAAAATTCAATTGAAAGTATTCATCAAAAAGTTGAAAAAGACCACAAAACCAACAGGAAAATAACTATTGAATTCATTGATTTGCATGATCATATAAATCTTATTATTATTGATACTGGAATAGGGTTTGGAGAATTGAAATCAAATATTAAGGATATTTTAAATCCATACTTTACAACTAAAAAAAATGGAACTGGATTAGGATTATCAATTGTTAATAAAATTATTAATGATCATAATGGTAAAATTGAATTTATTCCAATTGTCGACGGAGCAAAAGTAGAAATTAAATTTTTAAAATAATGAGTACTGAAATTTTGATAGTTGATGATAACGCTGATATTAGAAATATCATAAATGAATTAATTATTGATGCTGGCTATAAAACTAGAGTAGCTGCAAATTACAATCAAGCTTTAGCTGAAATAGATAGAAAGTTGCCTGATGTTGCTATACTTGATGTAAAATTAGACAAAGGTGATAACGATGGTATAGAACTCCTCTCTCATATCAAATTAAAAAATAAAGATATTCCAGTAATTATCATTTCTGGTCATGCAAATATTGAAATGGCAGTTAAATCTTTACAGCATGGAGCCTTTGAGTTTATTGAAAAACCATTTGATCAAGAAAGATTATTAAATTTTGTAAGTAGGGCTGTAGAAAACTATAATCTAAAAAGATTAAATAAAGAATATGAAAATAAGCTATTTTCTTCTTATGATCTTATAGGTGATAGTAAAAATATATTAAATATCACTGATCAAATAAAAAAAATCTCAATTACTGAAAGTAGAGTTTTTATAAATGGACCCTCTGGATCCGGTAAAGAATTAGTAGCAAGAAAAATTCATAAAAATTCACCTAGAAATAAAAAACCATTTGTAATTTTAAATGGTGCACTTTTAGATTCAGAAAAATATGAACTTGAATTATTTGGTGAGGAAAAAGAAAATGGTTTAATTGCTTATGGAGCACTTGAAAAAGCAAACAAAGGAACATTATTAATAGAGCAAGTATCTGAAATACCACTCAATATACAGTCAAAAATATTAAGGGTTTTGATTGACCAGAAATTTAAAAGAGTTAATGGTAACAATGATGTTGTTGTTGATGTTAGATTAATTTGTTCTTCTAGCAAGAATTTAAAAAATGAAATTGAAATTGGAAATTTTAGAGAAGATTTGTTTCATAGAATAAATGTTTTTGAAATTAATATTGAACCTTTAAATCAAAGAATTTCTGATATCTCTCATTTAATTAGATATTTTTCCAAAAAAATATCTAAAAATTATAACATCAAAGAATTAGAAATTGATGAAAATAATAGTTATATTCTAAATCATAATTGGCAAGGTAATGTAAGAGAATTAAGAAATTTAATAGAAAGGATTGCAATTCTGCAACCCGAAACAAAAGAGAAAATTTCTAATATTATTAAAGAGTCATTAAAAAATAATAATTTTAAAGATGAAATGTCAGAAAACAGCCTATCTGTGCCATTAAAAGAAGCTAGAGAAAAGTTTGAAAAAGAGTATTTAACTATTCAATTAAAAAAATTTAATGGCAATATTTCAAAAACAGCAATTTTTGTCGGTATGGAAAGAAGTGCTTTGCATAGAAAATTAAAAGGTTTAGGAATTAAAGAATTAAATTAAAATGAATATAATCATTTGTGGAGCTGGTAGAGTAGGTTTTACTATTGCCAAACAATTAAGCGAACAGGGTCATTCAATTACAGTTATTGATCAATCAAGCGAGGATATTCAAAAAATTGATGATGCTTTGGATGTAAAAGCTATCGTTGGCAAAGCTACATATCCATCTATTTTAGAAAAAGCTAATGCCTCTGAAGCTGATATGATTATTGCTGTTACAAGAAATGATGAAATTAATATGGTTATATGTCAAATAGCCTTTTCAATATTTAATATTACAAAAAAAATTGCACGAATTAGGTCTCAAGATTATCTTAATCCAAAATTTACAAGAGTTTATAATAAAGAAAATTTACCTATTGATGTTATAATTTCACCTGAAATAGAAATAGCCAAATCAATTCAAAGAAAATTAGAAGCACCTGGAGCATTAGACAATGTTCAATTTGCTAACAATAAAATTAGATTACTTGAAATTTTGATTAACGAAAATTGCTCCATAAAAGACACTAAACTCAATGAGCTTACAAAAAAATTTCCAAGATTAAATGCTAATATTATGGGTGTTATTAGAGAAGAAAAATTTTTTATTTTAAAAAAAAATGATATAATGCTTAAAGGTGATAAGGCTTATGTTATAATTGATGCAGCACAAATGAAGGACACATTAGTTGCTTTTGGGCATAATGAAAAAATTTCAAATAAGATTTTGATAATAGGTGGTGGAAATATTGGTTTTAATTTAGCTAAAAATCTTGAAGAAAGTTTTGATTCAATGAGAGTAAAAATCATTGAAAAAAATAAAGAAAGATCCGAACTTATTGCAAGCGAGCTCAATAACACAATCGTAATTAATGGTGATGCTCTAGATGAAGAAGTTTTAATGGAAGCAAATATTGATGAAGTACAAACAGTACTCGCTCTTACTAATGATGATGAAGATAATTTAATGGTAAGTATATTAGTTGAAAAATTTGCCAAAGATCAAAGTGATATAATAGAAAAAAGAACAATGGCTTTAATAAATAAACCTAATTATTCATTATTGCAGTCTTCTTTAAAAATTGATGACTTTATTGATCCAAGAATGAATACTGTATCAAGTATATTAAAACATATTCATAAAGGTACAATAGAAAACGCATATAGTATTTTAAATGGTGAATATGAAATTATTGAAGCAGAAATAATTGAAACTTCTGAGCTTATTAACAAAGAATTAAAAAATTCAAATTTACCAGATGAAATACGTGTTGGTGCCATCTTAAGAGACGAAGATGTTATTATTCCAAGGTCAGATTTTGTATTTAAAAAAGAAGATGTTGTTGTTTTACTGGCAAAAAAAGATTTTTTAAATATTGTTGAAAATATGTTTCGTATAAGTTCAATCTAATCAAATGCATTACATTAAACTCATTTATTTGAGTGTTTTTTGTGGAATAATTTCTATTTTATCTTTTTTTAATATTGTTTATTCATATTATTTAAATTTGTATCTTAATTTAAATACTTATGTGTATGCTTTTTTGGTGTCTCTTGTCTTAGCTTTGGTTTTTTATATATCTAAAAATAATGATAAAAATAAAATTACAATATACGAAAAGATACTAACAATACTTCTTGGTTATTTTCTATTGCCATTGATAATTGCAATACCTTTTTATTTTAGTATTTATAACTTAACTTTCATTAATTCTTATTTTGAAGCAATTTCTGGTTTTACATCAACAGGATTTACTATTTTTAACAACATAAATCATATTGATCAAAGCTTAATTTTATGGAGATCGGCATCTCAATGGGTTGGTGGTTTATATTTTTTATTTTCGATCATACTTTTAATTGATATTTTTGACCATAGTTTTAAAAAATCTTTAACCAATTTTATATCATTCAATAAAGCTGAAACTTTAAAACAGTCGTTAAAAATTTTTTTCTTATATTCAATAATTACGTTTGTAATCTTTATAATTTTAAATATTTTCGATATTAGGTTATTTAATTCTTTAAATATGGCAATGACTATTATTTCTTCTGGTGGCTTTTTACCTTCAAACAATTTATCTAATATTTTGATAAATAATTCTCAAACTATAATAACAGCTTTATTAATGTTAACCTCTTTTTTTAGTATTTTTTTAGTTTATAATTTAATTTTTACAAAAAACCACAACTTGAATTTTTTTAATGAAGATATTCATTTACTATTTTATCTTCTAATTTTATTATCTATTTTTTTTATTTTTCTTAACTTTGATAATAATTTCATTATAATACTTCTATCTTTAACAAGTAGTGTTTCCAATATAGGTTTTTCTTTTAATAATAGTTCAGCAAATTTGTCATTTATTTTTTTAATATTAGTAATGATTGGAGGGTCTTTTTTTTCTACAAGTTCAGGTATAAGGTTTTTAAAAGTTTATTCTCTATTGAAATATTCGATTAACGAAATATTATCATACAGTAGACCAAAAAATATTTTTATTAATAAACATTTATTTTCTAAAGAATTTTTTGAGTTAAATGAAATTCATAAGTATTTTTTGTCAGTATTAATTTTTATTATATCTTTGTTATTTTTAAGTTTTCTATTAACATTAAGTGGCATTGAGTTTGAAAATTCATTTAAATTATCTATTTTAACTTTGATGAATACAGTTAACTCATCTATGTATGGCTTAGCGGACTTTAACTTCTATGATTTACATTTTTTTACTAAATATTATCTAATTTTCTTTATGATTATTGGTCGTCTAGAGCTTTTAACTTTATTAATTATTTGTAAAAAATTTCTTTTTAAAAACTAAATTCGTACTATAAATGTAACTAATATTATTATTTGCACTCTTAGCTCAGCTGGATAGAGCATCTGTTTTCTAAACCGAGGGTCGGTGGTTCGAGTCCACCAGAGTGCACCAACACAAGATATAATAGATAATTACTAAACCATACAATATATAGTTAGAATAATTCTAATATAAGAAATTATTCTTTGAACAGGTTACGATATTAATAGATAGTTCATTCGATTCAAATTTATTTGAATTATTTGTTAACAAATAAATAAATAAAACAGAGGAATAAAATATGTTTAAATACGTAAAACAATTAACTTCTCTAGTTGCTATGGTTGCAGTTCTGTTTGCTTTTACAACTGAAACAATGGCCGCTAAGAAATCAAAAACTCTTAAAAACACTATGAAAAAAGGTTTTGTAAGATGTGGTGTATCTCAAGGTTTACC
>Ga0075445_10000196_pt1 | contig 33142 bp, 32 predicted proteins | sample CoawatmetaG02DNA_FD_72350 | JGI IMG/M metagenome (GOLD analysis project Ga0075445, IMG submission 72350) | Marine microbial communities from the West Antarctic Peninsula - Coastal water metaG029-DNA | ecosystem: Environmental > Aquatic > Marine > Coastal | place: Atlantic Ocean: West Antarctic...
TCTTGGCCTTCATGAGCGGATAGTCTCACTCGCAGGTGTACAAACTCAGATAGTCGATCTCGAGTCAGTTGAGGATCTCGTGCAAACATTCGATGAGGCTCAAATCAGCATGGTCGTGCACGCGGCGGGCTTTACCAGTGTTGAAAAGTGCGAGGCCAAGCCGGACCTAGCCCGTCATATCAATGTTGACCTAGCGGGCAACGTGGCCAAAGCCTGTGCAAAACTTGGCTTGCCACTGATACATATATCAACAGACCATCTCTTCTCTGGAGAAATGCCAATGCTGACCGAAAGCAGCCCTGTTACACCAGTAAACGTATACGGGAGGACAAAGGCAGAAGCAGAATTACACGTGCTGAAAGCGCATCCTCTTGCATTGCTAATTCGAACAAATTTTTATGGATGGGGGACGAGTTATCGTCGCTCGTTTAGTGATGTGATCATTGAAGCACTTCGTTCAGGCAAAGACCTGAATCTGTTTACGGATGTCTTCTACACGCCGATACTTGTGGGTAAAGTAGTAATCGCAGCACATGACCTGATCGACACAAAGGCAATCGGTATCGTTAATATTGTTGGTGATGAGTGCATATCCAAATACGAATTTGGAATCAGGATAGCGGAGGAATTCGGTCTTGATGCCGGTTTGATTAAACCAGGATTGTTGGCCGATCAAGTCGCGCTGGTTCAGCGTCCTTATGATATGACTCTGTCCAACCAAAAAGTCAGCAAGTTGTTGAACAGAAAGCTAGGTGGCGTTAGTGAGCATTTATCGGGGCTGCACAAACAGGAACAAAACGGATTTTCTCAGGAGATGCGAAGTCTTTAATTTAAGTGCAAGGAACCACATGTTTAAAAAATAATAGTGGCTATTTTATGGAATTATTCCTGGCGTTAAATAAGCCAATTTAGGGTGCTAGGATATTGTTGAAATTCGAATAACTGTTTTTAGAGAAAATATATTTATGAATAAAGACAAGGTTTTGGTAACTGGAGCTGATGGATTTATCGGCTCTCATTTGACAGAAAGTCTTGTCAAGCAGGGCTATGACGTAAAAGCATTTGTTTTATATAACTCATTCAACTCATGGGGTTGGCTTGATCAATGTCTGCCAGAGGTGAAAGGCAAGTTTGAAGTTTTTGCTGGCGATATTCGTGATCCGTATGGCGTAAAAGAAGCCATGAAGGGCTGTGACACTGTAATGCATCTGGCTGCCTTAATTGCTATTCCTTATTCGTATCATTCCCCCGACACCTATGTCGATACCAATATCAAAGGCACTTTGAATATTGTTCAGGCAGCTCGCGAGTTGGGGGTGAAGAAAATAGTGCATACCTCAACTAGTGAGGTGTATGGCACAGCTCAGTTTGTTCCTATCACCGAAGAGCACCCGCTACAAGGGCAATCGCCATATTCGGCCACAAAGATTGGCGCAGACCAAATCGCCATGTCTTTCTACAAAACATTTGACACGTCTGTTGCAATTATTCGACCATTTAATACCTACGGGCCTCGGCAGTCAGCTCGCGCACTTATTCCAACGGCAATTATCCAAATTGCCAATGGTCAGAGAAAAATAAAATTGGGGGCTTTGCATCCAACTCGTGATTTCAATTATGTATTGGATACCGTGCGAGGCTTTATTTCCATTGCAGAGTCAGAGCAGTCCGTTGGTGAGGTAATCAACATCGGTAGCAATTTTGAAATATCCATAGGCGATACCGTACAGATGATCGCCGAGATCATGGGGGTTGATATTGAAATTGAAACCGATGAGTTGCGGTTCCGTCCCGAGAAAAGTGAGGTTGATCGGCTTTGGGCAGATAACGGCAAGGCTAAAAGATTAGCTGACTGGGAGCCAGCATACGGCGGAAGAGAAGGGTTTAAGCGTGGTCTTGCTGAAACTATCGCCTGGTTCTCCAAGCCGGAGAATCTAAAGAATTACAAAGCCGATATCTACAACATCTGAATTCGATATGTTTGACAATCTTATCCATTTTATACGCGACCAGTACCGCACCAAGGATTTTATCCCGCTGCATGCGCCGCTATTCATCGGTCGTGAGCGTGACTACGTATTGGAAACAATCGAGTCAACGTTCGTCTCTAGCGTGGGAGCCTTTGTCGACCGTTTCGAAGGTGACATGGTCGAATACACAGGCAGTCCGCGCGCTATAGCTATGGTCAATGGGACGGCTGCACTCCACGTAGCACTGCAACTCGCAGGGGTAAAATCGGGCGAGTTTGTCATGACCCAGTCGCTGACTTTCGTCGCCACCTGCAATGCAATCACCTACTGCGGAGCCGAGCCGATATTCGTGGATGTGGATCGTCATACTCTCGGCCTCTCGCCTAAGGCGCTAGAAATATGGTTAGAGGAGAGCGCCATCGTGGGCGCAGACGGAATTTGTAGAACCAGAGCCGATCAAAAAATCATTCGCGCCTGTGTGCCAATGCACACCTTTGGTCTGCCAGTCGAACTCGACGCGCTGGTTGAGGTCTGCGCTCGATGGAACATCGCCCTCGTTGAAGATGCTGCCGAATCTCTGGGTAGTTTCTATAAAGGCCGCCACACCGGCACCTTCGGTCAACTGGGTGCGCTTAGTTTTAACGGTAACAAGATCATCACTAGCGGCGGTGGAGGCATGATACTTACGAATGATGAACTCGGTACTCACGCGAAGCATTTAACCACGACAGCTAAGGTGCCACATCCTTACGAATTTATTCATGACGAAATTTCTTACAACTACCGCCTACCTAACCTCAACGCCGCACTGGGTTGCGCACAGCTAGAGCAGCTCGAGACCTTTATTCGCGCGAAGCGTGTTCTTGCTGAGCGTTATGCTGATCTATTGAATGGGAGCGACTTGCAGTTCGTTAAGGAGCCAGCCGATTGCCGAGCCAACTACTGGCTTAATACTGTCATCTGCGATAGCCTTGAACAGCGCGATGCCCTGCTCAAGGCGACCAATGATCAAGGCGTGATGACGCGTCCGATCTGGCGTCTTATGAACCGTCTTCCGATCTACGCACACTGCCGCAAGGGTGATCTGAGTAATGCCGAATGGTTGGAAGCGCTGGTTGTTAATTTACCCAGCAGTGTGCTGCCGGAGTTTCAGAAACGGCCCAGAAATTGACATTGTTCGCTGACGGTCATGACTTTTTCCAATTATGATGTCAAAGCCTTAGTTCTTTACAACTCCTTCAACTGAGTTAACAGATTCTAAACACCAACTGCCAATTGCCAATTGCACCTAATTTTCTCAATCGTAAATTTAATCAGACGACGGCACCGAACCAATTGTGGGTAACGGATATTGCTTACATTCCCACTGATGAAGGCTGGTTTTACCATGCCGCTGTCAAAGATTTGTACGCCTGCCAGATTGCGGACTGGGCGATCGGATTCACCGACATGCAAAACTCAATAATCAGATTCCTGTTTAGTTTGCTAAAGTTTGTATGGAAAAACTACAACAAAATACTGCATAATGACAATACTTGCTCTTCCATGAAATCGGGTCTAACTTAGTTTTGAAGTTTAAATACACGATAAAGAAGAAAAATAAATGAGGAAAATATGCGTCTTTACCGGCACGCGTGCCGAATACGGCCTGCTGTACTGGCTGATGAAAGATATCCAGGCCAGTGCGACATTGGAATTGCAAGTCATTGTAAGCGGCATGCACCTTTCTCCCGAGTTCGGTGCTTCCTGGAAGCAAATTGAACAAGATGGCTTCAACATAGATGCCAAAGTAGAAATGTTATTGTCTTCTGATACGGCGGTAGGTGTGGTCAAATCCATGGGATTGGGTACTATTGGCTTTGCCGACGCGTTTGACCGTCTCTACCCAGATGTGCTTGTGGTGCTTGGCGATCGCTTTGAAGCGCTTGCGATAGCTCAAGCTGCACACATCATGCGGATCCCGATTGTGCATTTGCATGGTGGAGAGATAACTGAAGGCGCTGTTGATGACGCTATCCGTCACGCTATTACTAAGCTCTCCAATTGGCATTTTGTTGCTGCTGAGTCATATCGAAATCGTGTCATTCAGATGGGTGAAGACCCGTCAACAGTATTTAACGTGGGTGCCATGGGTCTAGATCACCTCAAGCGCAGTCAGATGATGAGTCTGGGCCAGTTATCGGAAAGCTTGAATTTTAAGTTGCAAGCACCTTATCTGGTTGTAACATACCATCCGGTTACGCTGCTTGAAGAAGACCCGGTAGCTAGCCTCAAAACGCTACTTGTCGCCCTTGACCAATTTCCAGATTATCAAATTATCCTGACGTACCCCAATGCCGATAATGGTGGGCGAGCACTTATTCCGCTCCTTGAAGAATATGCAGAGCATCAGCCTGATCGTGTGCTTTCCATTCCTTCGCTGGGTTTTAAGCGTTATTTGAGTGCAATAGCCAAGGCCTCAGCAGTGGTGGGTAATTCGTCCAGTGGTATTATTGAGGCTCCCTCATTTGGAATCCCGACGGTTAATATTGGAACACGGCAGTTGGGGCGCTTGGCAGCCGAATCAATATTACACTGTGCACCAGACAGCGCTGCACTTATGGAGGCATTAAAAAAGGCACTCTCGCGAGAGTTTGCACATTTCTGCAAGAACACCAGAAATCCTTATGGAGAAGGCTGCGCGTCTGCAGAAATCACCAAACAACTTGAATCGCGCCTCGTTACATTGAATAAACATTTTTTTGATCTTGGGGTGCAGTGATGAATCATCTCAATTCGGAACACGTTTTTATCATCGCTGAAGCGGGCGTAAATCATAATGGCCAGAAGGATATGGCTTTCGCACTCGTGGATGTTGCCGCTGAAGCTGGGGCAGATGCGGTGAAGTTTCAAACTTTCGATGCACCAAAACTGGCTTCAAAAAGTGCACCCAAGGCTGCATACCAAAAATTGAGAACCGATGCAGCCGAAAGCCAGTTGGTAATGCTAAAGAAGCTGGAGTTACCACGCGAGTGGCATCGCGAACTTCAAGCGTACTCACAAAAAAAAGGTATTGAATTTCTATCCACTGCTTTTGACACGGATAGCCTCACTTTTTTGGTTGAGATGGATATCCCTGTGTTCAAAGTGCCATCAGGTGAGCTTACCAACGGTCCGTTACTGTGGCAGTTCGCGCGCACGCGCAAGCCGTTGATTCTTTCCACTGGTATGGCCACCCTATCTGAGGTCGAGCAGGGTTTGGCAATCGTGGCGCACGGATTGAGTGCGGATGCCGAACCTGCCAATATGGATGAGGTTTGGCGCAACTGGAGCAAGGCTGAGAAAAGGATGGCTCTGTGTAATCACATTGCACTGCTCCACTGCACCTCGCAGTACCCCACACCGGTCAACGAAGTGAATTTGCGCGGTATGGATACACTGGCTTCAGCCTTTGGTTTGGATGTTGGCTATTCCGACCACACCGAGGGCATTCTGATCCCGATTGCAGCCGTGGCGCGCGGTGCAAAGGTGATTGAAAAGCATTTAACGCTAGATCGTACTCTGCCCGGGCCGGATCATAAAGCATCGCTCGAACCGGGTGAGCTGAAACAGATGGTGAACGACATCCGCGCACTGCAGGCAGCACTGGGTGATGGATGTAAAGCACCGCAAGACAGCGAATGGGATACTCGCCTGGCGGCTAGGCAGCAGGTAGTGGCAGCGCGGGGCATTGCTGCTGGCGCGGTATTGGAGAGGCAAGACTTGATGACAGCGCGTAGCGGTCGAGGCATGTCTCCCTCGAATTTGTGGGGATTGGTTGGGCAGATTGCTAATCGAGCCTACGCAGCTGGTGACGTCATCGAAAAATGAAACCATTGTTGCCCATCATTCTTCTTGGAGCAGGCGGTCACGCTAAGGTGTTGATCGATGCTTTGCGTTTGCAGTCTGTAAAGATACTGGGAATAGTGGACGTTGATCCGAATAAGAAGGGTCTGGAGTTGATGGGGTTGCCGATAATCGGCAGTGATGAAGAGGTAATGAAGTATTCCCCACAAAATATCCGATTAGTAAATGGAATCGGCTCGGTGCGTATTAGCCCATTGCGCCGTCAGCTATTTGAAAACTTCAAGTGCAAAGGCTACCAATTTGAAAACGTAATTCACCCGTCTGCAATTATCGCAAACGAAGTTATCTTATCAGAGGGGGTGCAGATAATGGCTGGTGTGATTATCCAGGCAGGATGTCAGATCGGGGTGAATACGATAATAAATACGGGTTCTTTAGTGGATCATGATTGCCTGATTGGGCAGCATGTGCATATCGCTCCAGGAGTGCTACTCTCTGGGGAAGTTGTGGTTGACGAGAATGTGCACATTGGTACAGGTGCAGTAATTATCCAAGGCTTGCAAATCGGGGCCAACAGCCTTGTGGCAGCGGGCGCAGTGGTGATTCAAGATATTTTAAGCGATGCAACAGTGGCTGGGATACCAGCCAGAGAGTTATATAGGAATTAATTGGCAGCATTGCAATTAACCCGAACGTTGCGCCATATATTGAAGAATAAAGTCGGGTTAGTGTTAGCGGCCTAACTTGATCTACGGCCTGTATTTATTTTCTTTCTTGTGTGTGTAAGTTAACGGTGTAATTTACCTCGACGTATTAGAAATGGTGATATTCTCACCATGAAAAATTGAGGTAGACATATAAGCCTGATTTTTAATGAAATTGAATATGTTGGCGTTGGCGAAAGTGAAAAAATGGACAGCAGCCAAGAAGTAATGTTATGTGCGCATGTTCATAAATTTTTTTGGTTTGATTGGGGTGAAATTTTGTGAATTCGTTTAATAATGTCTGGGAAAAGGCGATATTACCTTCTAATGCAACGCTGCAGGATGTAATAAACAATTTAAACTCGACTTCACTGAAGATTGTTTTGGTGTCGAATGAGAGTGGCGTATTGGAAGGCACTATATCTGATGGCGATATAAGACGGGGTCTGCTTAAAGGATTAGACATTAATAGTCATATTACAAGCATTATCCATCGTAAAGCGTTTGTTGTGCCTCCAGACATGGGAAGAGACATGGTCATGCAATTGATGGTGGCCAACCAAATACAACAAATTCCAGTTGTTGATGAGCATTATCGAGTTGTTGGGTTGCATCTTTGGGATGAGATCACTACGCCACCGACTCGTGCCAATCTTATAGTTATTATGGCTGGCGGTATGGGTACGCGGCTTCGACCACATACAGAGAACTGCCCAAAGCCTTTGATACCTGTCGGAGGAAAACCGATACTGGAGCACATCATTGAACGCGCCAAATTGGAAGGATTTACTCGATTCTTACTCGCCATTCATTATTTAGGGCATATGATTGAGGACCATTTTGGTAATGGTGACTCCATGGGCGTGAAAATTGATTATCTACGAGAGAAGTTTCCAATAGGCACAGCAGGTGCATTGAGTCTAATTGAACCATTACCTCACACCCCCTTCGTGGTCACAAACGGTGACGTGCTTACTGATATTCGCTATGGAGAATTGTTAGACTTTCATACCCGTCATAACGCCGCTGCGACCATGGCTGTGCGTGTTCATGAATGGCAACATCCTTTTGGGGTTGTGCAAACTCAAGGTGTTGAAATTGTCGGATTTGAGGAGAAACCAACTGCTCGAACTCATATCAATGCAGGTGTTTATGCTCTTGCCCCAGGGGTGCTGAGTAACTTGAGCAAGGATGAGCCTTGCGACATGCCTACCTTATTCGAACGCTTGCAGGCAAAGGGAAGCCGCACAGTAGCGTACCCCATGCATGAACCATGGTTGGATGTGGGTAGACTGGATGATTTGGCGCAGGCCAACGAGGAAAATAATTTAACTTAAATAATGAATTCAAAATGGACAAGATAAAATACCCCAAACCTATCGATTTAACACCATTCAAAAAAGAGAACCCAAATCCAGGGACTCTTTACGGCTTACCTTCAGCGGTGGCTTACTGTAAAAAATGTGTAATATCCAATCAGAGACCAAACTCTACAGTCGAGTACAAACATACAAAAAATAGTAAAAAAGCGACGATTAATTTTGATGAAAACGGCGTTTGTGACGCTTGTAATTTCACTGAGCGCAAACGTCACACTATTGACTGGGTTGATCGTGAAAAACAATTGCACGAGCTTTGTGATAAACATCGAAAGAGTGACGGGAGTTATGACTGCATAGCGCCTGGCTCTGGTGGTAAGGATAGTTTTTATGCGTCACATATCTTGAAAACAAAGTATGGAATGCACCCATTGACAGTAACTTGGGCGCCACATGTCTACACTGAGTGGGGGTGGAAAAATTTCCAGTCTTGGATACACGCAGGACATGACAACTATCTGATGACCCCAAATGGACGAGTTCATCGTTTACTTACGCGATTATCAACTGAATTACTTTTTCATCCCTTTCAAGCATTCATGTTTGGACAAAAGGCGCTCGCACCAAAAATGGCGCTTTTGTTTAATATACCGCTAGTTTTTTATGGTGAAAATGAGGCCGAGTATGGCAATCCAATTGGAGATACTGATTCCGCCAAACGAGATTGGGCATATTTTACAGCTGAGGATAAATCAAAAATTCATCTTGGCGGTGTTTCGGTTCCGGAATTGACGTCTCAATTCGGGGTTGACCTGAATGATTTACAACCATATTTACCTGCTGATCCAAAGCGAATCGCTGAGAAAAATATTGAAGTTCATTATCTCGGTTACTATCTCAAATGGCATCCTCAATCGTGTTACTACTATGCTGTCGAGCATGGTGGCTTTGAAGCATCACCAGAGAGGACGCCTGGCACTTATTCAAAGTACAACAGCATTGATGATAGGATTGACGATTTACATTATTTGACAACGGGGATCAAGTTTGGCATTGGCCGCGCAAGCTACGATTCTGCGCAGGAAATACGTTCGGGTGATGTTACCCGAGAGGAAGGTGTGGCACTTGTGAAACGTTTTGATCACGAATATCCTGAGCGTTTTGTCGAAGAAATGTTTCGTTATTTGAGCCTTCCAGAAAAGGAATTTCCTGAGGCAAGCAAGATGTTTGAAAACCCAATGATGGATCGTGAATATTTCCGTTTGTTGACTGACAAATTTCGTTCACCACACATTTGGTATTCTGAAAATGGGGTATGGAAATTGCGTCATTCGTTGTCAAATTAATATCAGTGAGCTCAATGCTGTGAGAAATATTAGACTTATCGCCCGCCTTGATATCAAGGGTCCAAACTTGATCAAGGGCATTCACTTGGAGGGGCTACGTGTAATGGGATCGCCCAATGAACATGCGTTGCGCTATTTCCTACAAGGAGCCGATGAGTTAATCTATATGGATTGCGTGGCGAGCCTGTATGGACGTAATCACTTGGGTGACATTGTCAGCGCGGCAGCAAAGGATATTTTTGTGCCCATGACGGTTGGTGGTGGCATTCGATCAGTAGATGATGCAACGCAGATTCTCCGTGCTGGTGCAGACAAGGTTGCTGTAAATACGGCAGCAGTTGCCAACCCTCAACTTATCACAGAAATTGCGCAACGCTTTGGAAGTCAGTGCATGGTGCTTTCCATAGAGGCAAAACAGGTTAATCCTGATCGATGGGAGGTTTACACCGATAATGGTCGTGAGCGTACTGGACTGGATGTAATTGAGTGGGTAAAGCGTGGTGTTGAAATGGGGGCTGGTGAAATATTGTTGACATCAGTTGATCGCGAAGGCACTAGGAAAGGTTTCGACATTGCACTTGTAATGGCCGTGACTAGCGAAATTTCGGTCCCAGTAATTGCCAGTGGAGGGATGGGAAGTGCGGACGATATGCTAACTGTGGTTCAAGACGGTGGTGCAGACGCTGTCGCGATGGCCGATATATTGCACTATAAACGTGCCGAAGTTGGAGATATCAGGGCGGTTGCTGAGAAAGCGGGATTGGGGGTAAGGTATTATGAACGTGCCTGAAATCGTTGTTATTGATTATGGCGTGGGTAATTTACTCAGTGTGCAGCGAGGTCTTGAACATTGTGGTGCGAACGTTACGTTAACAGCTGATCCGGAAAAAATTCTTGCGGCTAAACGAGTAGTTTTGCCGGGTGTGGGTGCATTTGGGAATGCTATGGAAGCACTACATAATTTGGATTTGGTTGAAGTAATCAGAGATGTTGCAAACAAACAAATTAGCCTCCTAGGCATTTGCTTGGGGATGCAATTATTGTTTGAAGAGAGTGAAGAGTTTGGCATAACGGCAGGATTGGGTTTGATTCCCGGACGAGTATTGCCCATTCCTATTCGGACGGAATTAGGAGAAAGTCAAAAGATACCTCATATTGGATGGAGTTCACTGCAACTGCCGGACGGGTTGAATGGGTGGAATGAAACCTTGTTGCAAGATAACCACCCTAGTGAGTCAGTGTATTTTGTACATTCGTTTATGGGACTACCTACTAATCCACACCATCGTATTGCTGATTGTAAGTATGGAGGTCACTCGGTATCCGCAGTGATTGGACGAGGCCATATAACTGGTTGCCAGTTTCATCCGGAAAAAAGTGGTGAAGTCGGATTGAAAATACTTAGAAGATTTTGTCTTGATTAGTCGCATATTAATCGTTGGGCTTGGGAGTATCGGGAAACGCCATCTTCGATTAGCGAGAGAATTGTTCCCTCAGAACAAGATAGCAGTATTGCGCCATAAGGCTGATCCAATTGTTCCTGAACATGCTGATTATTCTTTTTCTACCATAGCTGAAGCATTGGAATTTTCACCACAAATGGCGGTGATTGCAAACCCGGCAACTTTTCATTTATCTGTTGCCATGGATTTGGCAAAAATCGGCACACATCTACTTATTGAGAAACCATTATCTGCAACAGCTAAAGGTGTTGCAGAGTTGCTGGATATTTGTCGCGCAAACAAGGCGCGGTTGGCTACTGGATATAACCTGAGATTTTTACCCTCATTACAAAAATTTAAAACTTTGTTGGATGAGGATATGATCGGTGCAGTATGGTCAGTACGAAGTGAAGTTGGACAATTTCTTCCATCCTGGAGACAGGATGCAGATTATCGGCAAAGTGTTTCTGTACAGCACGCGTTGGGTGGTGGTGCGCTGTTGGAACTTAGTCACGAGCTTGACTATCTACGATGGATTTTTGGTGAGGTGGATTGGGTTCAAGCATCGCTTAGCAAACAAAGTGATCTTGAAATTGATGTTGAAGATACAGCGTATTTGATTTTTGGTTTTCATGAGAAACCGCGCGAACACCCGCTGATCGCCTCTGTAAATTTGGACTTTATTAGGAAGGATACGACAAGATCTTGTACTGCGATAGGTAAGTTAGGTAGTCTGCGGTGGAATGGAATATCTGGGACGGTAGAACTATATGAATCAGGCAAAGAATCTTGGCAGGTAATTTATCAACATAAGGCGGAACGTGATGAAAGTTATTTGGCGGAATGGGCTGATTTTGTTGCTTGCATAGCACAGGAAAAAGAGCCATATGTCAGTGGCGAGGAAGGGCTAATGGTATTGCGAATAATTGAGGCTGCACGTTCGGCAGCAAAAATCGGAAGTAAAGTTAATGTAGGTGACGCCTATGAATTGCGGGGAGCACGAGAGTGAAAGCAATTGGTTTTATCTTTGCTCGGGGTGGATCAAAAGGGTTGCCAGGAAAAAATATTCGACCACTGGCAGGGAAACCACTTATTGCATGGTCTATCGAGCACGCACGTTCAGTTCAACGCATTGAGCGTGTAATCGTATCAACAGAATCTAAAGAAATTGCAGATATTGCGCGTGGTTTTGGCGCTGAGGTGCCGTTCATGCGGCCAATGGAGCTTGCGCGAGATGGTAGTCCGGAGTGGCTTGCCTGGAGGCATGCGCTCAACTATTTAAAAGAGACAGAAGGATTCTTGCCCAAGGTGATGGTCTCTGTTCCCACAACCGCACCACTTCGTTCGCCAATAGATATCAACAACTGTTTGGATAAGTATGAAAAAGGTGACGTAGATGTGGTTGTAACAGTCACTGAGGCGCACCGTAGTCCTTTTTTTAATATGGTCAAGAAAAATTCTGATGGAACTGTTGGCCTGGTTATTTCGCCAGTATCAGCAGTGACACGTAGGCAGGATGCGCCAACTGTATATGACATGGCAACAGTAGCATACGTAATCAAGCCAGAATTTATATTGAGTCATGAATCAATATTCGAGGGCAGAGTTGGTATGGTTGAAGTACCTCGAGAACGTGCGATTGATATTGATACCTTAATGGATTTCAAAATGGCAGAATTCTATTTATCACAGCAGGGGAATGAAAGTTAATGACAATTCAAAAGCTGATGAATTTAAAGGGGCGTCGAGCATTAATAACAGGGGCAACCGGTCGCCTTGGTTCTGTGATGGCGAAAACGCTTGCAGAACTCGGTGCAGACCTCATTTTGGTAGATCGTCCGGGAACTGATTTTGCTCTTATAGTTAAAGAAATAAAGGAGCGTTGGGGGGTACAAATATGGCACTATCAATGTGATCTTGAGCAGAATGAACAACGATTTGAGTTGCTTGAATCGATTCAAAAGGAGCATGACTCGTTAAATGTTTTAATTAATAATGCTGCGTTTGTTGGCACTTCAGATCTTAAAGGTTGGGGAACAACATTTGAGAAGCAAACTGTAGAGACATGGCGACGAGCATTGGAAGTCAATCTGACTGCACCATTTCACCTGTGTCAAAGCTTGGCACCACTACTGAGGAATGCGGTGGGTGCCAACATTATAAATATCGGATCCATTTATGGAGAATTGGGCCCTGATTGGAGTTTATATGACGGCACCAGCATGGCTAACCCGGCAGCATATAGCGCATCAAAAGGCGGGCTCATACAACTCACTCGATGGCTCGCGACAACATTAGCCCCTAATATTCGAGTGAATGCAATTTCTCCTGGAGGTATTTTTAGAAATCAGCCGGATGTATTTGTCAGGCGGTATGAAGGCAGAACACCTTTGGCGAGGATGGCTACAGAAAATGATTTTTGCGGAGCTGTTGCATATTTAGCGAGCGATATGTCTAGTTATGTGACAGGGGAAAATATGATGGTGGATGGTGGATGGGGGGAGTGGTAATGAAGGTATTAATACCGCCAGGGAAAACAAAAAATATTTTGGCAACTATTGCGATTGGTGATTCTTACTATATGGCATGGGAAAAGTATGCGCTGCCGGGATGGTGCGATTACTGCTCCCATCACGAGCTAGGCCTTATAGTGTTTGACGAAGAGCTAATAACTCAATCAGACAAAACATGGAAAAAGGCAACGTGGCAAAAAATGTTGATTGGCGAAACATTGTTAAAGGCGCAACTCGATGTGCAAAGCGTTTGTTATTTGGATACTGATATTTTAATCAGTCCTTTGGCTCCAAATATTTTCCAGTCATGTAATCCTGAAAGTATAGGATTGGTTTCCTTGCGGAAGAACTTACCGTTTCCTTATGATGAGGTTCTTCGAAGAATGGCTTACCTTAGGCATACGCATTACGATAAGGCATATCCCTTGGATTCAGCCTTGTTTATGTCATTAAATCAGCTTTATCAATTTCATGATTTACCTGTTCAAGCAGATGAGGCCTGCATGGGTCTGATTATATTCAATACTAAGCACCATTCAAAATTGATGCGGGGGTGGTTTGATAAATATGACCGGAATGTTCAATCGGTCACTAATGGAGGCGATCAAACACATGTTAATTTCGAAATTCAAAATTATGGAAAGATTTCCTGGTTGGATTATCGTTTTCAGGCAATATGGGGATTTGAGATGGCTTGGAAATACCCATTTTTATATGATTACGGCAGAGAAAATTCTGAAATGATAAAAGAGTGTATAGAAGCATCCTTATACGAAAATCACTTCCTTCATTTTGCAGGGCTGTGGCATGAAAGCAAAATGTGGAAGTTGGGAGGTATTTTTTCAGCAGGAAACAAAGTAGATAGACTGGAAGCATACAAAAAGTATCTAGAGACACCAGTTACTGGCAAGCCTAAAGGGCAGATCAAGCCAATCTGAATTGAATTCACGAGTTGTAGGATCCTAAATGGCCAAGTGAAATTATCGTGCTACTGCATACCCTAAATTTTTATCATTATAAACTTGATCCATTACCTTTTGAACCTCACATAAGTTGGATAAAAATAGGCTAGCTTGTTCAGTATATAATTTAGAACATGGGGTTAGTCTGAAGCATCCTTGTGAGTTATTCGGAGGAAGTTGCAAATGGTCGTATTAGTAATGGCTGCCGCTAAAAAGTATATTTTTGTCAATTTTTCAAGAGTAGTTTTCAAGGGCATCAAATATGAAAATTTTAGTTACAGGTGCTGCTGGTTTTATTGGAGCGGCACTTTCTCGCAAGCTAAGTAACGCTGGTCATGTGGTTGTAGGATTGGACAATATAAATGATTACTACGATATCAAGATAAAACACGGAAGACTTGAGCTTGCAGGTATCGATTCTTCAAAAATACAAGATCAGAATTTAATCAGTTCAACAAAGGATGGTTATAGTTTTGTCAAAATAGACCTTATGGACAGAGACGGGTTGAATAAACTGTTTAAAACTGAACATTTTGATCATGTAATAAATTTGGCTGCCCAAGCAGGAGTTAGACATTCTATCGACAACCCTCATGCCTATGCAGAAAGTAACCTCACTGGTTATCTTAATCTTCTAGAGGCGTGTCGACACAGTAATATTAAACATTTGGTATATGCCAGTAGCTCCAGCGTATACGGGCTTAATAAAAGCCAGCCTTTTTCCACTTCAGATAATGTGGATCACCCTGTATCTTTGTACGCCGCCACTAAAAAATCAAATGAGTTAATGTCTCATGCGTACAGTCACCTATACGGCATTCCAACCACAGGACTTCGTTTTTTCACTGTCTACGGGCCTTGGGGAAGGCCGGATATGGCTTGTTTCAAATTTACAAAAGCCATAATAAATGATGAACCCATTGATGTTTATAACCAGGGAGTGATGTCACGAGACTTTACCTATATTGATGATATCGTTGGGGGTATTATTCGTATAAATGAAAAGCCCCCAGTAGTTGATCCAAATTGGAATGCGGAAATTTCAGATCCTGCCAGTTCATCAGCTCCATTTAAAATATATAATTTAGGAAATTCAAATCCGGTCTCTCTTATGACTTTCATTGAGGTAATTGAAAAAAGTATTGGTAAAAAAGCAAAAATGAATATGCTTCCCATGCAGCCAGGGGACGTCGCTTCAACTTATGCGGATATTTCAGAATTGGAAAGGGATTATGGATATCGTCCTGAAGCTAATTTGGAAGAGGGCGTCAATTTGTTCGTAGAATGGTATAGGAAATTTTACAAAATATAATGAATATTCATTTTTTTAGTCGACTATACCGACAAAAATACCTGCGAAGAATCCGAACCATTATGCGTGGTTATCGGATGCTAAAAGAAACAAATCAGCTTGGATTGATTAGAAAGATCAAAAGAGACTTGGCAGGTGTACAAATTAAACAGGTTAATAAGACTGCTTCAGATCTATTTTTTGGCGAAGGATATAAGGAGGCAGAATTGATAGTTCGGCAGAGTTTGGCTGCGCGTGTAGGAGGTGTCGGTTTGAATAAAGCATTACTTTATTCAATTGGCTCCAAAGGTAGTCCGGTAGTTTATCCATTGCCTAAGGTATTTCAATCGGTGTTGATTGACAATAATTTTAAGGTTTCTAGTGGGCGTTGTTCTGCTTTGTGGATTGCTTATGTTGGGTTGATTTGGTGCTATGGTTTGCTCATAATCGCAAAGCAATTTTATGCGGCATTTCGTAATATTTTTAATTCAACATCAGACTGGACAGAAAAATTTGTATTTTTCGTAGGGTTAAGAAAAAATAATTTGCCACAGCCGTGTAAAGATGGCCGCAGTTATGATGTGGTTACTTGGTTTACGAATTGGGAAGGTTTCGTAAATTCCCCGTCGGTGCTTCGCCATGATGTACCTGATGTAAAGCTTACTTTGATAAATGGCAGACGAGTAGAATTCGACAAAAATATGATACCGCCTCTCAATAGTATTTCTGGCTTAATTCGATTTATTGGGTGGTCAATCTATGCGGTGCTATTTTCAACAATTGAAATGTCTCGAGGTCGATGGTGGAATGCATTTTTGCTATCTGAGGCCACTAAATCGGCTGTTGTGAGATTCGCGAAATCCAATCAAATTGCAAGTGAATATATATTCGAAAATTCTATAACATTTTATCGCCCAATATGGACATATGAAGTAGAAAAAAATGGTTCAAAAATTGTCTCTTATTTTTATTCAACTTCCGAGGAATTTAAACTTCCATCTGGGTATGAACCAAATAGCGCATATTGGGAATTGATGAATTGGCCTTTATACTTAGTTTGGAATAAATTTCAAGAAGATCAAATTAAAAGACACATTGGTGATTCAGCTAATACGAGTGTTGTGGGCCCCATCTGGTTTGTGAGCGCGCCTATAGAACTTCCTGTTATTCCAAGAGACTCAGTTGCGGTATTTGATGTTCAACCTATAAGAAATTCGGCCCATTTTGCTTTTTCAACAATGGCTGATTTGCACTATAGCAACTCGATGGTGCATAAAAAATTCCTTCAAGATGTTTACTCTGTATTGGCTTCTTGTAATGTCACATTAGTACATAAACTTAAGAGGAAAGATGCGGGGAGAACTGTAAAGAGTTATAGCTATTTACTAGCTAATCTTTCAAGACTTAGCAATTTTATTTCCATTGAACCTGAGACTTCGCCTGTAAGAGTAATTGAGAATTGTCAGGCTGTAATTTCTCTGCCATTTACATCAACTGCAATAATAGGAAGGGATTTAGGTAAACCTTCTGTTTATTATGACCCAATAGGCGTGATACAAAAAGACGACAGGGGTGCACATGGGATACCCATTATAAATGGCCAGGAAGAATTGATGTCCTGGCTAAAAATTGCGCTGAACAAGCCATAGATTGGATGATTCAGACATATGGGTTAACTGAACCTTAGCTTCCCCGCACAAGCACCAAGAGATTATCAAAATCGCATCACTCGTCTCTTGCGCCTTTTAACTTTTAACTTGAGCCTGTTCTTATGAATAAGCTTCTCGCAGGAATATTGTCATGACAATAACTCGCAAAATTACCATCGTCGGAACTGGCTACGTTGGACTCTCCAACGCCATCTTGCTTGCACAGCACAATGAAGTGGTTGCGCTCGACATCGTCGCCGAGAAGGTGGGCATGATCAACCGCAAAGAATCCCCCGTCGTCGATAACGAGATCGAGGAATACCTTAAAACCAGATCGCTCAATCTGCGGGCGACACTCGACAAGCAGGAAGCTTATGTCGGCGCTGACTACATCATCATCGCCACCCCCACCGACTATGATCCTGAGACCAACCACTTCAACACGCGCACGATCGAAGCCGTCATCAAAGACGTCATCGCCATCAATCCCAACGCCGTGATGGTGATTAAATCCACTATCCCAGTCGGCTACACGAACGAACTCAAGCAACACTTCAATTGCCAGAACATCATCTTCTCGCCCGAATTCTTGCGCGAAGGCCGCGCCCTCTACGATAACCTCCACCCATCGCGCATCGTCGTGGGTGAACGCTCCGCACGCGCTCAGACCTTTGTCAACCTGCTGCAGCAAGGCGCGATTAAACAAAACATCGCAGTCCTGCTCACCAGTGCCACCGAAGCCGAAGCCATTAAACTCTTCGCCAACACCTACCTTGCAATGCGCGTGTCTTATTTCAACGAACTCGACACCTATGCCGAAATCCATGGCCTCGATACCCGTCAGATCATCCAAGGCGTTTCGCTCGACCCGCGCATCGGCGACTACTACAACAATCCCTCATTTGGCTACGGTGGCTACTGCCTACCGAAGGATAGCAAGCAACTCCTGGCCAACTACGGCGACGTACCGCAGACACTCATTCGCGCCATCGTCGATTCCAACAGCATGCGTAAAGACTTCGTTGCAGAAAGCATCCTCAAGCGCAAACCAAGAGTTGTAGGAATCCACCGTCTCATCATGAAAAGTGGCTCCGACAATTTTCGCACCTCATCCATCCAAGGTATAATGAAGCGCATCAAAGCTAAGGGCGTAGAAGTCATCGTGTATGAACCCGTGCTGAAAGAGGCCGAGTTCTTCCACTCCAAAGTTGTCAGCGACCTTGCCCAGTTTAAGAAACTATCGGACGTCATCGTTGCCAATCGCATCACTGACGACATCCGCGATGTAGCAGAAAAGGTTTATAGCCGTGATTTATTTGGGAAAGACTGAGCTGAATAGGCTCTCATAACTCTAATGAAACCTGTTTTATCTCTAACCGATCGTAGCATTGCAGCAGCCACGTAGAATTATTTTGGTGAGAGTTACGCTACCGTAAATAGGGTTGTGAAATAGGCAAAAAAGAGAGGGTGAAAATGTTAAATGTAAGATCATTAACTCGTCAATCTGATCCGCTAAATATTTATTTAGCACTATTTTTTACACGATGAAGCAATAATGAAAAACCTTGTAAAACGCCTGATTTCTGGATTCTTGTATTGGCTCTCAAGTACATTACTTGGACGATTTATCTACCAGAAAATAATTAATGCTGCGATGAATCAAAAAAAGGTGGTTAGTTATCGTTCTCATCAGATGACATTTGCAGTTCCAAATGGGTTAAACCAATATAGAATTTCTACATTCGCCACTAAAGAACCGGAGACACTGGAATGGATTGATGCAATTCCTGAGGGGTCTGTATTGTGGGATGTGGGTGCGAATATTGGCCTGTATACCATTTACGCTGCTAAGGCGCGAAATTGTCGTATATTTTCTTTTGAGCCATCGGTATTTAATCTTGAATTGTTGGCCAGAAATATTTTTTTGAATGCGCTACAGAGTCAAGTTACTATTGTGCCAATTGCCCTTAGTGATAAACTTGGTTCGAGTATGTTCAAGATGTCAAATACAGACTGGGGTGGTGCGTTATCCACATTTGGTGAGAATTTTGACCAAAACGGTAATGCTATGAATGAGGTTTTTGAATACCCAACAATTGGGATATCGATGAATGATGCAGTCAAATTACTTGAAATACCCGTACCTAAGTTTATAAAAATAGATGTCGATGGAATCGAGCATTTCATACTCCGTGGTGGTGCCGATGTTCTAAAAATAGTGGAGAGTGTGTTAGTTGAGATCAATGATGACTTTACAGCGCAAGCGGAACAGACGGAGCAATATTTAAAAAATGCAGGGCTATCGTTGCACAGAAAATGTGATTTGGGTGGAGGTGGTAATCAATACAATCAATGGTGGATTCGTGGTAGCTAAACTTTGAATCGGAATTGAGAGAATATGTCTTTTTACCCTATCCTTAAGGCGCCTAACTCAAAAGGTTGGACGACTTTGTTTAATTTTCCTCCTAATAACTGGGAGGTTAGGGATTCATCAGAGAAGTATATCAATGTGACATGGGCTGAAAATGGTCAATGGCGAACAGAAAATGTTGGAAAATTAGCATTCAATGGGATTCGTACTTTTGGTTTTGATGATCTTCCGAAGGAGCTTCCTCAAGGTGTTCTACCTTTGCTGTCACTTACGCTTTCCAAGCTGCCTACTCATAGTGACAGTTTGCCTCAGTTAGAAGTTATTCATACAAGTACGCCCGGATGGCGAGCAACCCTTGGGTTGTCAACTGAGCATACTTCTACTAGCTATCAAGGTGAAATTGATCCTTTCCCAGTGACGGGTTCAATGGTAACTTTTGGGCCATTTATGCAATTTGGTCAAGGTATAGAAAATTTTTTGATTCTCTTAAACATTGAAAAATCCCCTGTAGCTAGAGTTGCACAAGTTGAAATATTTGCTGCTGATAATATAGCTATAAAAGCCAAGTTCAATGTTAAAAACAATGATGCAACGATAATTTCACTTGATGGACTCGGGTTTAGTTCCACGGATTTATCTTTGATTATCTGTAGAGGCATGTCGGCAATCCCATTGTATTTCTCGAAGACCTCCGATGGTACTTTCCTTAGTCTTGAACACACACATCCACCAGCTTCCTATGTGATACATGGAAACCGTTGGGCTGCGCAAAAAATTCTCAAAAAGATATGGCTCTCAAGAACGGGACAATAATGGGCGCATTTAATTGTCATATTCTGCGAGCATCCGCGAAGAAAGATTGCCTGCTTCCCCATTTGTCATTCCTGCGAAGGCAGGAATTTAGTTCAATCAAGCATCCCTGCCTTCACGGGGAGCACGACATTTTTAGAAGCCCCTAATGCGAAATTTTATTGCAAGGGCCAGAAGAGCAATTTGGACTTTCAAGCAACCTCTTGCCAAAATACCAAAATTAATGGGCGTTCCTGTCAGTGATCTGTTTATTTGGCGAAATTCAGATATATGGCAGACATTTTTTGAGCTAACAGATATTTCCGGTCTTTTTGTTGATCATGAGGAAATGTCTGAGCGTTATGTGACATTTTTCTTTTTTGATAATGAAGGAGAGATTCTTTTTGAGAAGCGTGTAGACTTAATCTGTAACCAGCGTCAAACTATTGATTTATCGGTATTCCTCTTGGATTCAAAGTGTACATTTGGAACATTTTGTGTATTTCATTCATATACGCCGAAAGTGGTCTCTGACTTGGGCTCCTTTATTGCGGAACGGGGTTATGTAAGTTATCGCCATAATGGATCACCTCTTCGCGCCTATGTGCATGGCAATTTTGATGCAATATCTTTAGGGCCTGATAAAAGTATGAAGATGCTCGGTGTGAAGAGCTTTTTGCCACGCGAATTTAGGCTTCAGCATGAATTGTTAGGGCCGTCACTTTATGAGATAGGTGTGGTAAATCCAAGTTCAAAAATGCAACATTTGGCTTGTCAGGTACTGTCAAGTCAGTCAGGGGAAATTTTGGATATTTATAAGGCGGTAATGTTGCCGCGTGGTATACATGTATTTCAAGTGAAAATGGAGCAATCTGCAGCAGCAAGAATTATTATCAATAGCCACCTCGTCATGGCGAGGCCTCTCTTGTTTCGTATTAACAATCACAAAATGGATGTCTTTCATGGATAAAAGGGTGCTCGAGGTAGGTTATGGATCGGTTAATAAAATAAAAATAGGTGATAATTTACCGCTTGCTTTTATTTTAGGCCCCTGTGCAATTGAAAGCCGTGAACATGCTTTTAAAATGGCTAAATCAATTGGAGAAATCTGTCAACGCGTAGGTGTTCCATGGATTTATAAATCTTGTTATGACAAGGATTGCCGATCATCGCCGGATAGTTTTCATGGCCTTGGAGCAGATCATGGTTTGCGTGTTCTTGCCGATGTCAGGGAAGAGTTTGGCGTACCTGTGATCTCTGATTTTTCGGAGCCGGAGTGGAGTAAGGCAACAGGTGAAGTTTGTGATTTGGTACAGGTTCCGGCCTATCTGTGCAGGCAAACATCTATTTTGAGGGCAGCAGCATTAACGAATAGGCCGATTCATCTGAAAAAGGGCCAGTTCATGAGTCCATGGAATATGAAGAATTCTGTTCGCAAGCTTGAGGCCGCTGGTTGCCACCAGATACTTCTTGCTGATAGAGGCACGTTTTTTGGCTACAACATGCTGGTCAATGACATGACTTCATTTCCGATAATGGCTAGAACAGGATATCCGGTGTGTTTTGATGCAACACATTCGATTCAATTGCCGACCTCCATGGGAAATATTTCTGGCGGGCAGCGTGAATTTATACCCTATCTGGTTCGAGCAGCTGTGGCCTGCGGTATCAATGCCCTGTTCATGGAGGTTCATGACGATCCAGATAATGCTTTGTCTGATACAAATACAGTATTGGATATTCGATATTTAGAAAACGTTCTCGGGCAGGCCAAAGCTGTCCACGAAACACGATTAGCGCTACTTGAAAAATATGGAGAAGACAATGTGCATCCAGAAAAATAATCAGATGTTGGTAAGTGAAGTGATGATACCGTTAGATCAAATGGCAGTGATAGGCGAGTCAATCATTATGAAAGAAACGCTCGAGGAAATGGGGCGGTCTCACTTGGGAATCGCGTGTATCGTTGATGACAAAAATAAACTTCTTGGAATACTTACTGATGGTGATATCAGGCGAAAATTGCTCAAGGTACAAAAACCATTTTCGGCATTATTAGTTGATGATGCACTTGAGCATGCCATTCATTCGCCCATGACAACACGGCCCGATATGACTTTAAAAGATGCAGTTGTCCTAATGGGGGAGAAAAAAATTTGGGATCTTCCTGTTGTTAATAGCAAGGGGATTCTTATTGGTCTGTTACATTTGCATCGCGCTATTCAGGCGTTACTTGGAATTTAGAAATCAGAAATTATTTGTAGTATTGGGCTCTCAATGGACGTTGGTGTTAAATTATGTTGATGGGAAAAATAAGAAAATTGTTTGAAGCTAGGGGGTTTGTAATGGGTGGCTCCCTCGACAAAAACAGTCGGGAAGGTGCATTACATAAAGCTTGGGGGCATGTTTTTTCCAATCATTTAATGGGCCATTATGTTGAATTTGGAGTTTACAAAGGCGATTCATTCGTGGAAAGTCACAAACAATATTCAATTTTCAAGAAATGGCTGACGAGTCAAACTAGAAGCACAGAAAAATGGAGACGTGATGTTGGTGTTAATTTTATAGAATCAGAAGTCAAATTTCATGGGTTGGATACTTTTAGCGGGATGCCAGAGAATGATGAAGAGAATGTTACTTTTGGCAAGGGTACCTTTCTAGCTGAAATAAGTAATGTTAGTAGTAAATGTATAGCGTCAGGTATGAATAAAGAGAAATTTTATTTGTATAAAGGTTTGTTTAAAGATACTGAAAGTGACTTGGAAAGAAATATTTCTAATAAAGTGGCAATTGTGAATATTGACTGTGATTTATATGAATCTGCAAAGGATTCTTTCGCTATTATTGAAAAATATTTACAAGTCGGAACGGTTATATTATGTGATGACTATAATACGTTTAATGCTGACAATCGCAAAGGAGAGCGGCGAGCATTTGCCGAATTTACTGAGAAATCACAACTCAAATTTGAAAAATGGTTCGCGTATCAGTATAGTGGCCAGGCATTTTTGTGCGTAGATGACAGCAGATTATGAGTAGAAAAGTCATATGAAAATCGTTGCCATTATTCCTGCGCGTTTGGCATCGACTAGATTTCCCCGAAAAGTCTTGTTACCCATTCATGGTTTACCTATGATTGAACATGTTCGGCGTCGAGCTTTGCTATGCAAGACGTTCTCAGATGTTTATGTTGCGACATGTGATAAGGAAATTTCAGACGTTGTGCAGGGATTTGGTGGAAAAGTCATTTTGACCTCCGATAAACATATCAATGGAACCACTCGTACTGCAGAGGCAGTCGAACATATTGATTGTACGCACGTCATGTTGTTGCAGGGTGATGAGCCGTTGCTGTTACCTCGGCATTTGGAAGTTCTGGCAAGTGCAGTTACTGGAGATCCCAGTGTGAATGCATGGAATATTACGGGACCGATTGACCATTATAAAGAGCTCGACAGGCATTCATTTGTAAAGTGCGCTGTGTCACCATCAAAACACATTTTGTATTGCTTTCGTCGGTCGCCATGTTATAGCGATTTCGAAACGCAAAAAACTTTTGTGCAAAAGCTTTTGGGTATTTTGGCTTATCGAAAAGAATTTTTGTTGAAGTTGACTACACTCCAACCTTCCTTGATCGAGCAAGCAGAATCTATTGAGCAAATGCGAATTATCGAAAACGGATTCAGCCTGAGGTCAGTATTTGTCGCTCCAAGCTTGCCTTCAATTAATGAGCCACATGAGGTTGAGGTGGTGCTTGATCTTCTTGAGCAGGATGCTGAGCAATCGGAATTGTTGAAACGGATTTCGGTTTGAAAGCGGTCTTAAAAAAGGCATTGGTTGTGAATCAGGATTTGTTTTGAACGAGGAACTCTACCGTTCGCTTTGTGTTGCATGTGACCGTGTTTTATTGGCGGCAGATTCTACGGTAGAACGCGTATCAATACCATGGCTACATGTTGTTCGTGAGCACCCGATTTTTTTAAAAAATTATAAAGAAATAGTCGAAAGAAAAAGTGGCGCAAAAGTAGCCCTTCAACGTTGGCTTCGCTTGATTCGAAACAAGGTTTGGTGGCTGTGCCAACTTGGCAAATCAATACGCCCTGATGGAAAGTTATGGTATGGGCCCCAGGAGTTTGACTTTCAAACCGATGTCTTGCTGATTTCGCATCTAATTAATGTTTCACATGCAGGTTTGGCTGATGATTTTTATTTTGGCAAATTGCCAAATGAGTTAGTCAAGCAGGGGCGTAATGTAGTTGTGGTTTTGATGAATCATACAGGACAGTCAGGCACTGAGCTTGCAACAAAATGGATTGGCAGTACTGTGCCCCGGGTGATTCTTTCCGGGACGCTTGGGATTGGGGGGGAAATTACTCTTCATTGCCAACTTAAGAAAGAGGCTGCACGTCTGAGACAGTTTGCTAGGCGAGAGCCACTTGGTTTGGTTCGTCGCGTTATTGAGCGGGCGACTGAGGAAGCCTTGTCTGGGGGGGCTCATACAACATTGAGAATGTCTAGGCAGATCGAAGCTTTGGTAATGCAATTGCAGCCGAAATTAATTGTGGTTACACATGAGGGGCATGCTTGGGAACGTGTATCTTTTGCAGCAGCTCGTCGCGCACAACCCTCTGTACACTGTGTTGGTTATCAACATGCTGCCGTGTTCCGTTTGCAACATGCCTTACGACGCAAACTTGCAAATGAATACAATCCTGACAACATATTGACTGCAGGGTCTGTTTCCAAGTGTCAGTTGGAAAATACGCCAGGTTTGAAGGGAATTCCTGTTTCAGTATTAGGTTCAAATCGTTACTTTAAGGGAAGTGTAACTAATCTTGATCAAAAAATAGAATCAACAGAATTATTGAACAATTCTGCATGCAGAGTATGTCTGGTTATCCCAGAGGGAATTCCAAGTGAATGTCTTGTTTTATTCGACTTTATTTTACGATGTGCTAGGGCGTATCCAGATATAAAATTCATTTGGCGTATGCATCCAATTTTACCATTTGAATCACTCAAATTGCAGAATAGCGATTTGAAAGACCTGCCAGAAAATATCACAATATCTCAGCTAACGATTGAAGAAGATATCGCACGATCCAGTCAGGTGCTTTATCGAGGAAGCACAGCTATCGTTCAGGCAGTCGTGGCCGGATTAAAACCAATATATTTGGAGCTGCCTGATGAATTGAGTATCGACCCCCTTTATGAGGTTGCTTTCGGGCGTGAAATTATCTCAATTCCAGAGGAATTGCAGAAAATAATTTTCTCACACCGTGAAGAGGTGGATGTTCAGGTGGAACTTGAACAAGTACAAAAATACTGCCAATTGTTCTTCCAACCTTTCAATGTTTCTGCAATGTCTTCATTGATTCAATAGTACAAAAGATTTGATAATTAAAATATCGTATAGATGAAAAATACAGGCAAACAAAAACAATATCCTTTGTCAGTTGTTATTGCTACTCTAGGCGATGATATATTGGCAAATACGATAGCGTGTTTGAATCAAGGACACAGTATTCCTTTCGAAATTCTAGTTTGCATACCTGAAGATGAATCTTCAAAGGTAGAGAAATTAACACAGGAGAATGTGAAGATTATCAAAACACCTTGTCGTGGTCAGGTAGCACAGAGAGTATATGGCTTACAACGTATATCTCAGCCAATGGTGTTACAGATGGACGAAGATGTTGAGTTGAAGCCGACAGACTTAGATATGCTGGTGCAAGCTTTGGGACAGCTTGGGCGTGGCCATGCTTTGGCTCCATTGTTTCGGCACCTTTCGTCTGGTCATTATACGGTCGAATACACTCGAGGAGTGTTTGGAGGGCTACATAGTTTGTATGCTTCCTTGATCTGTGGAGCGCCATGGGGCGTTAAACGAATGGGCGTGATATCTCCTGCAGGGATAGGATATGGTGTTGATCGCAGATACTGTGAACCCGGCTTGTTTGAAACGCAGTGGCTTCCGGGGGGATGCGTGATTTGTCATCGGGAAGACCTGGTCACTGAAGACTATTATCCGTTTTCAGGAAAAGCATTTTGTGAAGACCTTGTACATTCCGTATTGTGGAAGAAGCAAGGTACTCGACTATGGATGCATCTTGACGCTTTGGGTACGATATCCAATGACCCCATGCCTTTTAATTGGCAAACAAAAAAGTCAATTTTTAGGGTGCATAAATATATTGTAAAGCTTATTGGTGGAAATTATTGGCAGTTGAGGCTTTGGCATGTAGTACATATTTCCAAAGAGATTATTTTGGTAGGGTTCAGACGTATTATGCGTTAAAAGGTATATATTGGTATCGTACTCATAAATTACTGTAAATTTAGCCCTTCGTTGCGCTCTCCCCTTGCAAGGGGAGGATTTAGGGCGTGTTACTTGCGTACATTATGTTTCATAATTAAATTGCCACGGTACTAGTGCAAAAATAGCAATTTTTATTATTTTTATCCGATTGAAAGTAGAATAAATTTATTTGATTGTGGCTCTTTCTGTGAATCTCTTTATTGGAATTTTAAGGCGATCTTAAATAAAAATATTGAACACTTGGGGTGACTTGAAAAGAATTTTATTATTATTTCAGGAAAATATTTGGGACATCAAGGTTCCAAAAAATAGGATCTTATGGAACTTAAAGATAAAAAAATTTTAGTCGTTGCCGCACATCCTGATGATGAAGTTCTGGGGTGTGGAGGAACTCTTGCAAAAGCAATTGCGGAAGGTTCTGAAGTCCATGTTATTTTCTTGGGCGAAGGAATTTCAGCAAGATTTCCAATTGGTGAATATGGCAGCAAAGAATTCCATGAGCAAACAAAAGTAAGACAAGAAGGTGCTAAGAAGGCATTAGCAGTATTGAAGATTACTAATTTTGAATTCGGAACCAGGCTTTGTACTCAATTTGATAAATACCCTTTACTCAGTATCGTTAAGGAAATCGAAATGAAACTCGAGTCATTTTCGCCAGACATTCTCTTCACCCACAATCCTGCTGAAGTTAATATTGATCATAGACTTACTTACGAAGCGGTTGAAGTCGCCTGCAGGCCAACAAGAAAAAATATTCCAAAAGAAATCTACACATTTGAAATTCTATGCTCAGGTTCTTGGACTTTTGAATCCACTTTTAAACCAAATGTTTTTGTAAACATAGCAAAATTCTGGGATATAAAACTGAAGGCATGGCAATGTTACGAAGGCGAAGCGAGACCATTTCCCTTTCCTAGATGTGAGGAGGGTATGAAGACTGTGGCCCAATATAGAGGACTAAGTTCAAATCTAGAACTGGCCGAAGGTTTTAAACTCGTAAGAAAAATTTGTTTATGACAAATTATGCTTACAATAAAAAAACAGTACTTCTAACAGGCGCTGGTGGACCGGCTCCCTCTGGTATGATCAGCGTTCTTCGCAAATGGGGATACCGAGTGATATCGGTAGATATACTTTCCCATTGCCCAGCATTCTTCCTGTCAGATAAATCTTATGTTGTGCCAGCGGGTAACTCAAAAGAATTCTTACCGAAGCTTAAAGAAATCTGTGAAACAGAAAAAGTAGATGCGGTTATAAGTGTCGTCGATGAAGAATTGCCCAATGTCATTGAACTGGAAAAATTTGGTATTAAAGTAATTCAGCCAGAACTAGATTTTACGAATCTCTGTCTCGATAAATACAAATGTATGAATAAACTTCGCGAAGTAGGATTGGCCGCTGCAGAGACTTTGTTAGTTTCTGAAGTTTCCGAAAATGCACCCTACCCTCTGTTCATTAAACCCAGAGTTGGAAGAGGTAGCCGAGGAATTGGAAAAATTGAGAATCGTAAAGAGCTTACAGAATTTATTAAAAAAAGCTCCTGCACAGCTGAAAATCTTTTGTGTCAGCCTTACCTGCCAGGAACGGAGTATACAATCAGCGTAGTTGTTTGGAGAGACGGTGAAGTTCAAGCAGTGGTTCCAAAAGAAATTATTTCGAAGATTGGTGTGACTAAAATAGCAATCACCAGAAAAAATGAAAAGATTCATCAACTATGCAGTAATATCCAAAAGAAGCTTAAGGCCAATGGTCCCTTTAATGTTCAGTTGAGATTAGATAGTCAGGGTAATCCGGTTGTTTTTGAAATTAATCCTCGATTCAGCACCTCAATTACACTCACAATGGCTTCAGGCATCGATGAATTGGGTGGATTATTGTCTCAAGCCTTGTTTGGCAAAGAGAGTTTTAAATTCAATGAGTGGCATGATGGAGTGGTAATGCTCAGGCACACCACTGATCAATTCATCAGCGAAGCAGCCTATAAAAAACAGTCGATCATCCTCTCATGATTGGTCAATTTAAAGAGATTATTACTGCATGCGGAAAAACCCTTCTAAAATTATCTGAAGATGAAAAGGCCAAGGGTGTATGGCAGGCCGATCAGTTCAAAGCTGAGGCGGATAAAATTGCACATAATTTTCTTATTAAATCGTTCAAAGCAAAGTTCAACCTGCCTATCGTAAGTGAAGAGGACAATGAAAGAGATGAGTTTGAATCTCAAAAATACATCATCATTGATCCCATCGATGGGACGGCGAGCTTTAGCCACGGTTTCAAAGGATGGGTAACCCAGGCCGCACTCATTAAGGACCAAAAGCCTGTTATCTCCGTCGTGTTTGCTCCTGAATCTAATGAGTTATTCTGGGCCGAGAGTGGCAAGGGTTCCTTTTGTAATGACAAGCGCTTAGCGCTTAAGCAAACTGTGGATCATCAGATTAAGAGTATCATTGATAACTATCCAACTCCGCAGGGAATTACCAAGGAAATTGTCGATCACTTTAAAATTCCTCAATACGTAGAATCAGGCTCACTGGGATTGAAAATATGTAGAGTGGCATCTGGATCAGCTAAATTGTTCTTTAAGGCAATGAATCCAAGAGATTGGGACCTGGCCGCACCTCAACTTATCCTCGAAGAAGCCGGTGGTGTACTGACAGACGCATTTGGTAAGGAAATTAAATACGGATCTAAAGATAGAAGTCACAAAGGCCTTATCGCAAGCCCCGACGAGGAAGTGATGAAGCGAGTGAGTGCCTGGTACACTCAAAAATATAAATAATTATTCCAGTATATTTTTAATTAGGCTGACATATTTTTCAGGCAAACCAAGTGGCATTGCTTGATTGCTAAAATCTAGTAGGGTATTTTCCAAACTTCTTATCTTGAGGCCACTATCTTGGGCCTTTCGGGAATTAAACTCTTCACTTTGGTCATTTTCAAGAAAAGGCAGAGCTGATTTTTTAATCCCTAATGCTTCTAATTTTCTTTCTGTTACTTCAAATGCAGTGTTCTCATTATTTGACGCTTGCTTATGAAAGATTGCCAGCATTTCATTCAGTGAAACGCAATGTCCATTTAAATTAAAGACACCTATTAATTCATCATTCAAGGATTGAGAAGCGAAGGTTGTTAAGTCTCTTACATCAAGCACACTAACTTTTTTATTTATCGATTCTTCTAATTTGATTAAAGAATTGAATTTTCTAGAAAGCATCAACCAAAAAGCCAGTCTACCGGTATGGTCACCATTTCCAATAATGATTGAGGGTCTCAGGATCAAGGTGTTTTCTAAGCCATGCTTGGAATAGATCTTCTCGCACATGACCTTTAAGGCGCCATAGTTTTCAGGAGTGAGTTTCTGCGTTACCGCAGGAAGCTTAAGGGTGGCATCTTCATTTATGTTAGGTGAAAAATCTTTGTAAACGTAGGCACTAGAAATAAAGCATATTTTTTTCAGATTCTTTCCAAGAATATTTAAAACCTGGTCACACTGCAGAGGGAAGTAAGCGCATGTATCAACTAACCAGTCGTAATTTTTATGAGGAATTCTTTTCAAGTCGTCGATCGAGTTGCGGTCACCTAATACCTCGGTAATCTTTGGATGTGAATCCAGTGCATGCGTGCCACGATGCAAAACGGTCACATGGTGATCGCCTTTAAGAAGCTCGCCTATTAAGTACTTACCCTGGAATCTTGTTCCGCCAATAATAAGAATCTGCATCAACTGTTCCCTAATCCTAGGGTTGTTAGTATACTTTAATTTCTGCTAGCTATTGATCTGCATTCTCATGCGTTTGATGAAACCATTGGTCGGATTGGCATTAGGTTGCATTGTCTTCAGAAGAGAGGTGTTTCATGGATTATCGTGAGCGTTATTACAACTATCAAACGCAAGTGCGACAACCAAATGCTTCAGTTCGTTAAGCCGTGAAAATACTTTGTGTCTTAGGTGAGCATAATTATGGCAACCCTGTGCGGGGTGGGTGCTATGAATATGTTAATTTTCTGCCTGCACTACGAAATCTTGGTCATGAGGTTGTTTTCTTCGAATCTTTCAACCGTGACTCATATCGTGATTTTGCCGATCTAAACCGTCAGCTTCTTGATAAAGTGCACGTAGAAAAACCGGACTTTATCTTGTGTGTGCAACTTACTTATGAGATATGGTCCGAAACTTTTCAATTGGTGCGTGAAGGAACAAATGCAGTCATTATAAATTGGGCTACTGATGATATTTGGAAGTACGAGCAGTTTTCAAGATTCATTGCGCCTTCTTTTCACCTGTATGCGACTACCGACCTAGATGCAGTCCTAAAATCTAAGCGAGATGGGTATGACAATTTTGTTTTGACCCAATGGGCAGCAAATTCTGCTAGCCTCGCAGAACCTCTTTCATCTGCGCAATGTCAGTATCCGGTTTCATTTATAGGGACCGCCTATGGAAACCGTTTTAAATGGATGTCTGCACTGGCAGAACGCGGAATAAAGGTGGAGTGTTTTGGGCACGGCTGGGAAAGGGGGGCTGTTGCTGCGGAGGAAATTCCAAAAATCATGCGTAACTCTTTCATCAGTTTGAATTTTGGCGATTCTGGAATTGTGATGAATGGAATTGTGCCTGGTAGAAGTCGCCAGATCAAGGCAAGGATTTTCGAAGTGCCTGGTGCAGGTGGATTCCTTATGACTGAATATTCTGAAGGACTGGATAATTACTACCGGATTAACGAAGAAGTTGCGGTGTTCGACGGCATTTTGGATATTGAAAAAAAGATCAAATATTTTATCGAAAACCCAGAAGAACGGGACCGCTTAGCGATGGCTGGTTATCTCAGAACGCGGGGCGAACATACCTATGAAATGCGCTTTGGCAAACTACTTGATGCCGCTATAAAACATAAGGCGTTGATGACTGATGGAAAAAACGGGATAGATTTCGAAAAATTCAAACTACTCGAAAAAAGGCACGGGACAGGTGTAACATTAAGATTCATCAAAATTTTGTTACTGATTCCATGCATAATGGTTTGGGGTAGGAGAAGAGGGCCAAGAGCCGCGCGTAAATTTTTGTTCGAGCTAAGTTGGCGGTTGGCCGGAAAGAAGGCTTATACCGCATCAGGCTGGCCGGGACGATTGTTTTACAAGGAAAGCTAATGCAGGCACCAGTTAGTGTAATCATTCCGTGCTATCGCTGCGTGGATACCATAGCGCGAGCTGTTGAATCGGTGACCCGCCAAACATTGCTTCCGAAAGAAATTCTGCTGGTGGAAGATTGCAGCCAGGATGAGGGGGGGACACTCTCTTCTCTATACGATTTACAACGAAAATTTCAAGATAAAATCACCATTAAAGTGATGTTGTTACCAAAGAATGGAGGCCCTGGTGCGGCGCGTAATGCTGGATGGGATGAGGCGCAACAACCTTATTTGGCCTTTCTGGATTCCGATGACAGCTGGCACCCAAGAAAATTGGAAATCCAATATAAATGGATGGAGTCGCACCCAGAAGTGACGATGACGGGACATTTGAGCATTTGGATAGAACCCGGCGTAATGCCACAAAATTTGCCGAAGGAACTTAATGCACATCCTGTTGGTCGCCGTTCTCTATTGATCTCGAATTGCTTCCCGACACGCTCTGTCATGCTTCGTAGTGAAATCACTAATCGATTTGATCCGACCAAACGATATGCCGAAGACTATTTGCTTTGGCTTAAGATTGTAATGGATGGAAATTCGCTATGGTTACTGAAATTACCCATGGCGTATTCCTATAAGGCGGACTTTGGAGCTAAAGGATTAACCAGCAATTTATGGGGAATGGAATGTGGAGAACTCGATACCTACAGGAGAATTTATCTGGATGGATCGATTTCTCGTGCCTATTATTCGTGTATTGTATTTTTCTCCCTGCTTAAATATCTGCGCAGGATATTTTTAAGTATGTTGCGTGATAAATTAAAGTGAAATTCGCTAAATGAAAAAGACAATTCTTTTAACCGGAGGGACTGGCTATATCGGCTCGCATGCCTGGTGCGCCTTACTTGCTGCTGGATATGAAGTTATTGGACTGGATAACTTATGCAATAGTGTCGCCGAAGTGATCGGGCGCGTTGCTGAGATCACACAGACGCAGCCGTGCTTTGTCGAGGGTGATGTAAGGGATGCAGCTTTGCTTGGCAGGTTATTTTCAGAGCACAAAATAGATTCCGTAATTCATTTTTCGGCACTGAAGTCGGTGGGTGAGTCCGTCGAGAACCCTCTTACCTATTACGATACAAATTTAAACGGGCTGTTGACGCTGAGTAAGGTGATGGCGCTGTATGAGGTTAAGAACCTTGTGTTCAGCTCCTCTGCAACGATATACGGCGATCCTCATACGGTGCCAATTAAAGAGAATTTCCCTTTGTCCGCCAGCAACCCATATGGTCAGACCAAACTGATGAGTGAGCAGATTTTGCGCGACCTTGAGCGCTCGGATAATGGTTGGCGTATTGCTTATTTGCGCTACTTCAATCCGGTCGGGGCACATGAAAGTGGGTTGATTGGCGAAGACCCGCGCGGTGTTCCCAATAATTTAATGCCTTTTGTGGCGCAGGTTGCTATTAGGAAGCTGGACAAGTTGCGTGTTTATGGGAACGATTACCCT
>Ga0075445_10000214_pt1 | contig 31591 bp, 35 predicted proteins | sample CoawatmetaG02DNA_FD_72350 | JGI IMG/M metagenome (GOLD analysis project Ga0075445, IMG submission 72350) | Marine microbial communities from the West Antarctic Peninsula - Coastal water metaG029-DNA | ecosystem: Environmental > Aquatic > Marine > Coastal | place: Atlantic Ocean: West Antarctic...
AAGCTCTGAATTAGGCAAAGACGTAATTAGAAAAGAGCTCCCATTAATTCCTAAAAGCCCTGGAGTTTATCGAATGCTCGATCATAAAGATGTGATTTTGTATGTAGGTAAAGCAAAAAACCTTCCCAATAGGTTAAAGAGCTATGTGGCTGAAAAAAATCATATCATTAGAACGGCAAGGATGCTCTCTCAAACTTTTAAGTTAGAGATAACGACTACTGCCAATGAAAGTGAAGCCCTTCTTTTAGAGGCTAATTTAATCAAAAAACATAAACCTAAATTCAATATATTGCTTAAAGACGACAAATCTTTTCCCTTTGTTTTTATCAGTAATAAAGACCAATGGGCACAAGTTACAAAGCATAGGGGAAAAAAAGATAAAGAAGGATTTTACTTTGGACCGTTTGCTTCAGCGGGCACCGCAAATTGGACTATTAAGATGCTTCAAAAAATATTTCAAATTCGAGTTTGCGACGATAGCACATTCAAGAATAGAAAAAGACCTTGCATTCTTTATCAGATAAAAAGATGTTCTGGTCCTTGTGTCGATTATATTGATAAAGAAGATTATAAAAAATCAATAGATCAAGCAATTCAGTTTGTATCGGGTAAATCAAGAGACATACAAAAAAATCTATCCAAACAAATGGAGGAAGCAAGTGAAAAGCTAGATTTTGAAAGAGCTTCTATTTTTAGAGATAGAATTAAATCCTTAAATATAATTCAATCGTCACAAAGAATTAATGAAGCCAATCTGGTTGATGCAGATGTAATTGCTGCCTATAAAGAATCTGGTAAAACCTGTATTCAGGTATTTTTTTATAGGTCCAAACAAAATTGGGGTAACCAAGCTTATTTTCCAAAACATGATCCTGACCAAGACGTATCTGAAATAATGTCTTCATTCTTAATGCAGTTTTATGAAAATAAAAATGTTCCAAAATTAATAATTATTAATACAGAAATTGATGACAAAAAATTAATTGAAGAAACATTAAGCAAAAAAGAAAGTAGTACAATTTCTATTAATATAGCAAAAAAAGGTACTAAAGCTAAAGTTATCGCTATGGCAGAAAAAAATGCCAAAGAGTCACTTAATAGAAAAATTTATGAAACAAATAATAATAAAAATTTATTTAATGGTGTAGCTAAAAAATTTGATCTTAAAAATGGCCTAAACTTAGTTGAAGTTTATGATAATAGCCATATCTCAGGAACTAATAGTGTGGGCGCTATGATCACTTTTGGAAATGAGGGATTTGTTAAAAAGAGATATAGAAAATTTGACATTAAAACAAAAGGTGCTGAGCAAGATGATTTTGCAATGTTAAAAGAAGTTCTTACAAGAAGGTTTAAAAGAGCAATGTTAGAAAAAGGAAATTATTTAACCCTACCTGATCTAATATTAATTGACGGTGGTAAAGGTCAATATTCATCTGCCAAAGAAGTATTAGATGAGTTTGGATTGCACGATCTTCCTATGATTGCTATTGCAAAAGGTAAATTAAGAAATAGTGGTGATGAAACTTTTTTCTATAAAGGGAAATCATATAAATTTGATAAGAATGACCCCACCCTCTTCTTTATGCAGAGACTACGTGATGAAGCACATAGATTTGCAATCACATCACATAGAGCTAAAAGAGCTAAAGGCATTACTAAATCTTTACTTGATCAAATTGATGGTATTGGAGCCATCAGAAAGAGAGCATTATTAAACCATTTTGGCTCGGCTAGGTCTGTAGAGTCTGCTAGTTTTGATGAGATAAAATCTGTAGAAGGTGTAGAGGAAAAAGTAGCAAAAAAGATATATAACTTTTTCCACGAATAATTATGCTTAAAAAAATTCCAAATATATTAACAATAGGGAGAATTATCATTGTCCCATTCTTTGTTTTAGCTTTTTATCTTCCGGGTTTTTATGGGGATTTAACTGCACTAATATTATTTATTATAGCTTCATTCACTGACTTCTTAGATGGAATGCTAGCTAGAATGCTGGGAGAGGAGTCTAAATTAGGTGAATTATTAGATCCTATTGCTGATAAAATTATAGTTGCAACGGCACTAATATTATTAGTTATGGATGGTACTATCGGAGATTATGAAGTTATTGCAGCTATCATTATTCTTACTAGAGAAATTTTAATTTCAGGACTTAGAGAGTTTTTAGCTAAAGGACAAATAAAACTTCCAGTATCAAGTCTTGCTAAATTAAAAACGGTTTTGCAAATGGTTTCGATAGCTCTTCTTTTGTCAGGAGAAACAGGAAATAAAATAATCAATTTTCAAGATTACAATGCACAAACTATTGGAATTATTTTATTATGGCTATCAGCATTCTTAACACTTTTTACGGGCTATGATTATATGCGCAAAGGAATAGATCACGCTATGTCTGAAGATAATAAAAATTAAGCTTCTTTTTTCTTTCTAACTAACGCTTGGTAACTTTTATTCAAATCAATTATTGTTTGACAGACTTTAAATTGATTTTCAGCAATGCAAGAAACTGCAGTTACTTCTGCAGCTGTTCCAGTTAAAAAACATCCTACAAAATTAGGAAGTTCTGTGGGGCTAATTTTTCTCTCGTGGACCCTGATATTTTTTGATTTTGCTATTCCAATAACTGTTCTTCTTGTAATTCCATCTAGAAAGGAGTCTGGAGTTGGTGTGTGAATTTCTCCATTCTTATCTTTAAAGAAAACATTTGCTCCTGTTGCCTCAGCAATATTGCCCTCGTGGTCAAGCATTAAAGAATCGGTATAACCTTGCTTTTCCGCCTCATGTTTTGATAAAGTGCAAATCATGTAAAGACCTGAGGCTTTAGTATCCCAAGGTATTGTATTTGGAGCTGGTCTTTGCCAGTTTGAAATATTTAATCTAATTCCCTCTACTTTAAGTTTTGGATCAAAATATGATCCCCATTCCCAAGTTGCTATGGCTACATGAATTTTTGTTTGTTGTGCAGAAATTGCCATCATTTCGCTACCTCTCCAAATGGTAGGTCTCACATATCCATTTGCTACATTTTGAGCTGAAATAATTTTATTACTTGCTTCGTTTATTTCTTTCTCAGTGTAAGGAATTTCCATTCCCATTCTTTTCGCAGAATAAAAAAGTCTGGCTGTATGTTCTTCTAATTTAAATATCGAACCCTCATAAACACGTTCCCCCTCAAACACACAGCTAGCATAATGAAGTCCATGGTTCAAAACGTGTATCTTGGCATCAGCCCAGTCTACAAGCTCATTATTATACCAAATTTTTCCAGATCTTTTGTCGTAGGGTGTCATGTGTGAAATTTTTTAGTTTATAACTGAAAAATATCTTTGTATCTGTAATATGTCAATATAACTTACCTATTATGAAAGAACTTTTATATTTAAAAGATGATCAGTTAAAAGATTTGATTGAAAAATTATTTGTTACTTATAGAGAAACATTTGCAGATTCTAAGAAAGTATTAGATGGATATTCTATTGGCTTGGCGCATCACAAGGTTATTCACTTACTATCCATGTATCAAGGTATTTCAATTTCCGAACTCTTAAAACGCCTAAAAGTAACTAAACAAAGCTTAAATAGAGTGCTTAAAGATTTAATTAAACTTGAGGTTATAATCTTCAAAAAAAATGACCAAGACACAAGAATTAAACATATTTTTTTAAACGAAAAAGGAAAGAAAATATTCAATGAAATTTTTGATTTACAAAAGAGAAGAATTTATAATGCATTGTTAAATTCAAGTTCAGAAGAAGTAATTAATTTTGACAATGTATTAAGTAAAATTATAAATGGATAAATTTATTGCACACATCTTGATTGTTGATGATGATGATGGAATTAGATCTTTAGTTAAGAAATATCTAAATGAAAATAATTTTTTAGTCACAACTGCAGATAGTGCTGAAACTGCATCAGAAAAAATTAAAATTATAAAATTTGATTTAATAATTTTAGATATAATGATGCCAGGTAAAAATGGCTTAGAATTTATTCAAGACCATAAATTAAAATTAGATACACCTATTATTCTTTTAACTGCAAAAGGTGAAGCTAGCGAGAGAGTTGAAGGACTGGAAATAGGAGCTGATGATTATTTAGCTAAGCCATTTGAGCCAAAAGAACTTATTTTAAGAATAAAAAATATTTTAAACAAAACTATCAAAATAGAACAAAAAAGAGTTATGGAATTTGCAAATGTAAAAATTGATTTAAACAAGCTCTTGATTGTTAAAAATGATAAAGAGTTTAAGATAAATAATACAGAAAAAACAATATTAGAAAAAATGATTAATAACCCTGGCAAAACATTTTCAAGGGAAAACATAGGTCGATTGATAGATTTAGACAAAGAAAGATCAATTGATGTAATAATAACTCGATTAAGAAAAAAAATTGAAATTAATCCTAAAAATCCAAAATTTTTACAGACAATAAGAGGAGCTGGATATGTTCTATGGATTGAGTAACTTTTTTAAAAAGATATTACCTAAAAGATTATTCTATAGAGCACTTCTAATTGTTGCTGCGCCTATTCTGGTGTTACAATTAGTTATAACGATTGTTTTTTTTGATAGTCTTTGGATAAAAACCAATAAAGGAATGACTAGAGCATTAGTAAATGAAATTAGTACTCTTATTGAGGTTTATGATAATGAAAAAATCAACAAAGATGAAATAAAAAATATTTTTTCTTTATATTTGGATCTAAACATAGAATTTTTGGACAACAAAAAATTTGAAAACCAATACAAGGAAAGATGGTTTAGTCCAATTGATAGAACTCTTAGAAGAGAGTTAAAATCTAATTTTGATTTATTGGAATTTTGGTTTGATACAACAAGCTACAAGGAATTAATTGACATAAGGATACAATATCAAAATGGATATTTTAAATTCTTAATACCTAAAGATCGAGTAACAAGTTCTTCTGCAAGGATATTTGCACTTTGGATTACTGTTCCAGCTATTATAATGGTTATTATTTCCCTAATATTCTTAAAAAATCAAACAAGACCTATTACAAACCTTGCACAAGCAGCTGAGAAATTTGGCAAAGGTGAAGAAATAGAAGAATTTAAACCATCTGGAGCTCTTGAAATAAGACAAGCAGGGCATGAATTTGATAAAATGCGAAAAAGGATTATTAGACACCTAAATCAAAGAAATGAGATGTTGTCTGGAATAAGCCATGACTTAAGAACTCCATTAACAAGAATGAAATTACAAATTGCTTTCATTAATGACAAAGAGTTGGTTAAAAAATTAAGTGCTGATATTGATGAAATGGAAAAAATGCTTAATGAATATCTTCAATTCACTAGCTCATCATATATTGAAAAAGATGAGATATTCAATTTATCAGAATTAATAGAAGAAATTATCAAAAAATATGGAAATGAAAATATTTCACAGGATTTAATTCCAAGAATTTATTTTAATGGTAGAAAAAATTTAATTAATAGATGTTTAAATAATCTAATAGATAACGCTTCAAAATATGCAAATAAAGTTAAAGTTGATCTTCACAAAAAAAATACGAATTTATTTATAACAATTGATGATGATGGACCTGGAATTTCAGCCAATGAACGTGAAAATGTATTCAAACCCTTCTATAAAATTAACAAGGGTAGAGCTGACTCAAAATCTAGTGTTGGACTTGGTTTGTCTATTGCCTCAGATATAATTAGATCACATGGAGGAAATATAAATCTTGATAAATCTAAGATGAATGGTTTATGTGTTAAGATTTTTTTACCTGTTTAGTTTTTTTTCTTTTTTTTATTTCTAATTTTATAATTTTATTTTCTAAATTTTCAACTCTTTTTATTAATATTTCAAACTCCTCCTTGCTTGTAAGTTTCATTTTGAAAATAATTTCATCTCTTTTAGATTTTAAAATATTAAGAAGCTCAGAACTAAGGTCTTTAGATGAAATTAGGCCTTGCTCAAAAAGTTTAGCAAGTTTATCAATTATAAATTTAGAGTTTTTCATATATAAGATATACTTTATAAGTAATATTTAAAATGTTCATCAATAATTTTGACCCAATTGCTTTCCAAATTCTGATATTTGAAATCAGATGGTACTCTTTAGCTTATATTGCTGGAATTGTACTTGGCTGGGCACTATGTAAAAAAATATTTATTAAAAATTCAAATGTTAATGAAAAATTTGACGATTTTATTACCTATCTAATTATTGGAATAATTGTTGGTGGAAGACTTGGATATGTAATATTTTATAATTTTAATCACTATATTAACCATATTATAGATATCTTTAAAATATGGGAGGGTGGTATGTCATTCCATGGTGGATTAATAGGTGTTATATTTGCAAGTATAATTTTTGCAAAAAAAAATAATCAAAATTCTTTTATTCAAATGGATTTAGTGGCTTTAGTTGCTCCAGTTGGAATTTTTTTTGGAAGAATAGCAAATTTTATTAATTCAGAACTTTATGGAATACCAACAGAAGCTCCATGGGCAGTAACATTTGTTCAAGTGGATAATTTGGCCAGACACCCCTCTCAATTATATGAGGCGGTAACAGAGGGCATCATCTTATTTTTAATATTGCTATACTTTAGAGAAAAAAATTATTTAAAAAAACCAGGCTTAATTTCAAGTTTATTTTTAATTTTTTATTCTTTCTTTAGATTTATCGTTGAATTTTTTAGAGTGCCAGATGAACAGCTAGGTTACTTAATCTTTAATTTATCAATGGGACAAATTATTAGTCTCATATTTTTTTTACTGGGTATAATTCTATTTAATTTTAAAAATGAAAATAAGAAGATCAACTAGTTTACCCTTAGATAAATTTATCGAATTAGCTCTCTACGATAAAAATTCTGGCTATTACATGAAAAAAAACCCATTTGGGAAAGAGGGTGACTTTATTACTGCCCCAAATATTACAAGACTATTTTCAGAAATAATTGCTATTTGGGTTATAACTTTCTGGAAAAGTATTGGCTCTCCAAAAAAATTTAATTTAATAGAACTGGGTGCAGGCAATGGAGAAATGATGAGAGTAATAAGTGAAACATTAAAAAATTTTCCAGAATGTTTTAATACTTGCAATTTTATGATCCATGAAAAAAGTAATTTTTTAATAAATCAACAAAAGAAAAATTTAAATTCTGAAAAATTATCGTGGATAAAAGATTTAAAAAAAATTAATTCATACCCCACATTATATTTAGCTAACGAATTTTTCGACTCCATCCCAATTAAACAATTTTTTAAAAAAAAAGAAGGCTGGGTTGAAAGATTTGTAGAATTAAAAAATATAAAAAAAGTAAAATTTAAGGAAAAAATAACAAATATTAAAAAACTTGAACAGAAATTAAACTTTGAAATATCAAAAAATCAAAATATTATTGAGTATTCGCCTGGAACATTCAAATACTTAAAAACTATTTGCAACATAATTCAAAGCAATGATGGTGGGATATTAATAATTGACTATGGATATTTAAATTTAAAAATGCATGAAACTTTACAAGCTATAAAAGATCACAAATACACTAATGTTCTAGAAAATATTGGAGACTCAGATATAACTCACAATATTAACTTCAACTTATTACAAAAATTTACCAATCAATTTAATAATCTAAATTCAATTGTTACTAATCAAAAAAAATTTTTGACCAGTATGGGTATTCTTCAAAGAGCAGAGATTGTTAGTAAAAACATACCTTTTTCAAAAAAAACAGATTTATTTTATAGAATAAGACGTCTTATAGATGAAAAACAAATGGGTGAATTATTTAAAGTAATGCTTATCAAAAGTATAAAAAATAAATTTCAAACTGGTTTTCAAATTGATTAAATCAAAAAAACTGACAAAAATAAAAAATTTACAACATGGTTTTTTTAATAGTGTTGGCGGAAAATCAAAAAATATTTATAAAAGTTTAAATTGTGGTTCTGAGTCCAAAGATTCTTTATCTAATATAAAAAAAAAATTCAACAATTCAACTAAAGAAATTTTTTTATTACGCCAAATACATAGCAATAAATTTGTCTACATCGATAAGAAATATAAATATGGAACAAAACCAAAAGCAGATGCCATTATTACAGATCAAAGAAATTTACCTATTGCTGTTTTGACTGCTGATTGTGCTCCCATATTAATTTGTGATAATAAGAAAAAAATGATTGCAGCAATTCATTCTGGCTGGAAAGGTGCCTACAAGGGTATTATAAGTAAGGTAATTAAATTCATGATAAATAAAGGTTGTAAGTTAAAAGATATTACGGCCGTGATAGGTCCCTCAATTTCAGTTAAAAATTATGAAGTTAAGGATGATTTTAAGAAAAAATTTATTAAAAGAGATAAAAAAAATATGAAATATTTTAATATTGTTAACAATAAACTATATTTTAATTTACCCATGTACATTCATTCTTTGCTTTTGAGCAATAAAATTAAAAATGTAGAAAATCTTAAAATTGATACTTTTAATGTTAAGAATAAATTTTTTAGCGCAAGAAGAGCTTTAAGATTGAGTCATAATGATTATGGTAGAAATATTTCGATAATTATGCTTAATTAGGTTTTAATGAAATTATTATCTGGAAATAGCAATAAACCTCTTAGCAAAAAGATTGCAAAATATTTGAAATCTAAACTAGTAGACTCTAGTATTAGAAACTTTTCTGATGGTGAAATTTATGTTGAAATTAATGAAAATATTAGGGGAAATAGTATTTTTATCATTCAATCAATTTCATCACCCGCTAATGATAATTTGATGCAGCTTTTACTTTGTATCGATGCATTAAAACGATCATCTGCAAAAAATATAACAGCTGTTATTCCCTATTTTGGATACGCAAGACAAGATAGAAAGGTTGTTCCAAGAACCTCTATCTCAGCTAAACTTGTTTCTAACTTAATTACTAAGGCTGGAGCTGACAGAGTTGTAACTGTAGATTTACATGCTGGCCAAATTCAAGGATTTTTTGATATTCCTGTTGACAACTTATTTGCAACTCCGATTTTTGCGAGACATGCGAAAAAAAAGATTAAAAGTAAGAATGTTATTTGTATAGCGCCTGATGTTGGTGGAACTGAAAGGGCAAGAGCACTTGGCAAACTTTTAAATGTAGGGCTTGCAATTGTAGACAAAAGAAGACCAAAGCCTGGGCAGTCTCAGGTAATGAATGTAATTGGAGATGTAAATGGAAAAACATGTGTGATAGTTGATGATATCATTGATTCTGGTGGGACTATTGTTAACGCTGCTAAAGCACTTAAAGATAGAGGTGCAAAAGAAGTTTACGTCTATATTACTCACGGTGTCCTTAGTGGTGATGCAGTAAAAAAGATTAAAGATTCTGTGATAAAAAATTTAGTGATCACTGACACAATTGATAATAGTGATAAAATTAAAGGTGTTAAAAACATTGAGGTTCTTCCTATTTCGAGCTTAATGGGTGAAGCGATTAAAAGAATATCCAACTCAACGTCTGTTTCAGATTTATTTAAATAATTACCTTGAGTTATTAAAGAACTTGAGTTAAAAAACTTCTTTTTATGAATTCATTAGAAGCAAATATTAGAGATACCAAAACAAAAGGTGACTTAAGTTCTCTTAGAGATGGTGGTGATGTACCTGCAATAATTTATGGTGGTGAGGCTCAAAATGAGAAAGTCTCTATTTCTAAAAAATTATTGAAAGCTCTAATAGAAAAAGAAAACTTCTTATCAAATATTGTAACTTTAAATGTTGATGGTAAACCACAGAATGTTCTTCCAAGAGAAGTTAAATATCACGTTATTACTGATGAGCCTATTCATGTTGATTTTTTAAGAGTGGTCCCGGGAGTAAAAATTAGAATAGAAGTACCTGTACTGTTTATTAATCATGAAAAATCACCTGGGTTGAAAAGAGGTGGTGTACTAAATATTGTAAGAAGAAAAGTAGAATTAAGATGTCCAAGTGAAAAAATTCCAGCGAGTTTAGTTATTGATCTTGATGGAGTTGATATTGGAGAAAGTTTCAAAATTTCATCTATAAATTTAGAAAATGATGTTGTCCCAACAATTCGAGGTAGAGATTTTGTTATTGCAACACTTGCCGCTCCAACAGTAATGAAAGAACCTGAAAAACCTGCCGAAGCTGAAGCTGCACAGGGTGAAGAAGGAACAGAAGCTGCGGCCGATGGAGCAAAACCAGCAGCTGAAGGTGATAAAAAAGAGGGTGATGATAAAAAACCTGCTGAAGAAAAAAAATAATCTATTAAAGTTGAATTTTACTATCCAATAACAAAAAATATATGCTTTTATTTGTAGGTTTAGGTAATCCCACACCAGACAGTGAGAATAATAGACATAATGTTGGATTTAAAATCATAGATTCAATCAATAAAAAATTTGGCTTATCAAAACAAAAACCAAAATTTAAAGGATTATTAACAACTGGAAATGTTGGAGATCAAAAAGTTTATGCAATCAAACCTTTAACTTTTATGAATAACTCGGGTATTTGCATAAGAGAGCTCATTGAATATTTTAAAATAGATGCCGAAGATGTAATTGTATTTCATGATGATTTGGATGTTGAATTTGGAAAAATTAAAGCAAAATTTGGTGGATCAAGTGCGGGTCACAATGGAATTGCATCAATTGACAAATTTATTAGCAAAGATTATTCAAGAGTAAGAATTGGGATTGGAAAACCAAAAGAAAAAATGGAAGTTGATGATTTTGTTCTTCAAAATTTTGATGAGGATGAAATTCTTAGGATAGAAAAAATTTCTAACAATATTACAGAGTCAATTTTACTACTTGTGGATAAAAAGTTAGATTTATTTTCTAGCACAGTGAACAATAAATAATGAGTTTTAAATGTGGAATTGTTGGCTTGCCCAACGTTGGTAAGTCTACTTTATTCAATGCTCTAACTAATTCAAGCAAAGCTCAAGCTGCAAATTTCCCTTTTTGCACAATAGATCCAAATGTAGGCGTTGTGCCTGTGCCAGATGAAAGACTAAACAATCTATCCAAAGTTTCAAAATCTAAAAAAATTATAAATACAACTATTTCATTTGTAGATATCGCTGGTCTCGTAAAGGGTGCCTCTAAAGGAGAGGGATTAGGAAATAAATTTCTTTCACATATTAGAGAGGTAGATGCAATTATACATATGATTAGATGTTTTGACTCTGATGATATTCAAAATGTAAACCCAACTGTAGATCCAATTAGAGATCTTGAGATAATTGAGACTGAGATGATGTTAGCTGATTTAGAATCTATTCAAAAAAGATTAGAAAAAAGCAATAAAAAAAATGTTGATGAAGAACAATTAAAAATACTAGAAATCGCTTTAGACTGCATCAATAATGACAAAGATATATCAATTCTAAAGTCTCAATTTGAAGATAAACAACTTAACCAAAGTGGCTTATTATCAGTTAAACCAAAAATATTTGTTTGCAATGTTGACGAGCAAAGTGTTCAGGAGGGAAATCAATATACAAAGAATTTTATAGAGAAATTTGGTGAAGAAAACACTTTAATTGTATCGGCAGATATAGAAAACCAAATTAATGAACTAGAGTCCATAGAGAGAAAAAATTATATGGAAATGATTGGTTTAAAAGCAACAGGTCTAAACATGTTAATTCAAAAAGGCTATAAAATTTTAGAATTAGATACCTATTTTACATCTGGTCCCGAAGAAACTAGAGCTTGGACTATTCAAAAAAACTGTACAGCGCCAAAAGCAGCTGGGGAAATTCATACAGATTTTGAAAAAGGATTTATTAGAGCAGAAACAGTCTCTTATAATGATTTTGTTGCTAATGATGGGTGGGTTAATTCAAAAACTAACGGAAAAATGAGATTAGAAGGTAAAGATTATATTGTAAAAGATGGAGATATTTTAAACTTCAGATTCAACACGTGACCATATTTTTTTCATACTAAAATAAACCAAGATAGTCAGAATAATCAAATATACAATTGCTTTAAAACCCATTTGATGTCTAGATTCTAAATGAGGTTCAGCTGCCCACATTAAAAATGTAGTTACATCTTTTGACATTTGCTCAACAGTTGCTTTAGTGCCATCTCCATATTCAACTATATCATCTGAGAGTGGAGCAGACATTCTAATTTTGTTTCCATACATGTATTTATTGTAATGAACACCTTCGTCTAAAGTCAATCCAATTGGTGCTTCTTCATAGCCTTGAAGCAAAGAATAAATGTAGTCTACTCCACCACCTCTTGCTTTAACTAAAACTGACATGTCCGGTGGATACGCGCCACCATTAGCAGCTTGAGCAGCCTTAATATTATCGTAAGGCTTTACAAATTTGTCGGATATCTTTCCTGGTCTTTCAAACATTTCACCATCTGCATTAGGTCCATCAGTTACTTCAAAAGAAGCTGCTATCGCTTTTACTACAGCTTCTGAAAATTCTGGCCCACCCTTTTCTCCTAAATTTCTATAACTTAAATACTTCATTGAATGACAAGAAGAACATACCTCGGTGTAAACTTGATAACCTCTTTGTAGCGATCCTCTATCAAATTTTCCAAAAAGACCTTTAAAACTCCAATCAGTTTCTAAAAGTTTAACTTTTTCAGCTGAGTTTGATTGAGTAGTTATAAAAAAAAATAATACTATAATCGATACTAATTTTATAAAATTCTTCACCTTATTTATCTAAACTTTCTTTATTTTTGGCCATAGCTAGATTTGAAGAGCCTCCAAGCACTGGCTCCGTAATACTTAGCGGAATTGGCAACGTTTTTTCTTTAAATCCTAAAACTGGTAAAATCAGTAAAAAGTGAAGAAAATAGTATGCTGTTGCAACTCTTCCAATTAATAAGTAAAGCCCTTCTGCCGGCATTGCTCCCATGTAACCTAAAATTAAAACATCTGCTAGAAGTATCCAATAAAACTGTTTGTATAATGGTCTAAATACAGCTGATCTTATTTTTGATGTATCTAACCAAGGTAATGCTGCTAGAATTAAAATAGCTGATAACATTGCAACAACACCTAAAAGTTTATCAGGCACAGATCTTAAAATTGCATAAAAAGGAAGGAGATACCACTCAGGCACAATATGTGCAGGTGTTACCATTGGATTGGCCTCTATATAATTATCAGCATGTCCCAAAATATTTGGTGAGTAAAAAACAAAAAATGCAAAAACAATCATAAACATTAATAGGGCAAAAGCGTCCTTAATCACAATATACGGATGAAATGGCACTGTATCTTTAGAAGGTTTTTTTACATCTATTCCAATTGGATTATTATTCCCAGGAACGTGTAAGGCCCAGATATGCAAAACAACAAGTCCCAAAATTAAAAAAGGTATCAAATAATGAAGAGTAAAAAATCTTGTTAAAGTTGGATTATCAACTGAATAGCCTCCCCATAACCAGTTTACAATCCCTTCTCCAACCAAAGGTATTGCGCTAAAAAGATTAGTTATAACTGTAGCTCCCCAAAAACTCATTTGACCCCATGGTAATACATAACCCATAAATGCAGCTGCCATCATTAATAAATAAATTATTATTCCAATTATCCAAATAATTTCTCGTGGAGATTTATAAGATCCATAAAATAAAGATCTAAATATATGAATATAAACTGCTAGAAAAAACATTGATGCACCATTTGCATGTATGTATCTTATTAACCATCCATAATTTACATCTCTCATGATATGCTCAACACTTTCAAAAGCCATGTCAGCATGTGCTATATAATGCATTGCAAGAGTTAGACCAGTAACAATCTGGGTTATTAGACAAAAAGTTAAAATTCCACCAAAAGTCCACCAATAATTTAAATTTTTTGGAGTTGGGTAATCAGTTAAATGACTAGCTAATGAAAGTAATGGAAGTCTATCGTTAAACCATTTTCCAAATTTTGATGAAGGTACGTATTCGTGATCACTCATATAATTTAACCAATTTTAATTGTGTTAGCGTTAACAAATTCATATTTTGGAATTTCCATATTCAATGGTGCCGGACCTTTTCTAATCCTACCAGATATATCATAATGTGAACCATGACATGGACAGAACCATCCATCATAATCACCTTTATCATTTAAAGGCACACATCCTAGATGAGTACAAACACCAAGCATCACTAGCCACTCAGGGTCTTTTGCTCTATCCTCATCTTTTTCAGGATGCTTTAAATCTTCCATTTTAACAGATTTTGCTTGTAAAATTTCCTCTTGAGTTCTTCTTCTTATAAAAACTGGTTTACCTCTCCAAAGCACTGTTATGGTATTGCCAGGTTTAACAGAACTCACATCTACCTCTGTGCTTGCTAATGCTTTTACTGAGGCATCTGGATTCATTTGATCGACTAGTGGCCAAACTACAGCTCCAACACCTACTGCACCTACAGCATACGAGGCTGTAAATAAAAACTCTCTTCTTTCTGGCTTTTTCTCTGACATTTTATAAATATTATTCTTAAAAATTAATTTAATATACGATTTCTTATAAGATAATAGTTTTTTTTCTACTGAAAGAATGACACACAAATATGAACCAGAGACCAAAAATTGCATTGTATGAACCAGATATTCCACAAAATACAGCAGCAATAATTAGGACTTGCGCATGTTTAGGGGCAAAATTAGAAATAATTGAACCCTGTGGTTTTCTTGTGACAGATAAGCGCTTTAAAAGAGTGGTTATGGACTACATGGATTATAGTCAAATTGAATTTTACCAAAGTGCAGATAAATTTTTTGAAGCCAAAAAGAATCAGAGAATTGTATTGATGACAACAAAGGGATCGATATCCTATACTAAATTTAAATTTAACTTTGAGGATACAATATTATTTGGACGTGAAAGTGCTGGAGTGCCAAAAAACATACACAAGTTAATAGAAAATCGTTTAAAAATACCCATGAATAATAATGTTAGATCTTTTAATATTGCCTCTTCAGTTGCAATTGTTTTGGCTGAAAGTTTGAGACAAACAGGATTAATATAAGATGGATTTAGATATTAAAAAAGATCTTGCTAGTAATTGGTTTAAACTACTTCAAAATGCAATCTGTGATGACATTCTAAAATTAGAAAAAAATAAAATAAAATTTAAATCGACTACTTGGAAAAGAAACAAAGATAAGAATGAAGGTGGCGGTGAGTATAGAATTATTAATGAAGGAAAAATTTTTGAAAAAGTTGGTGTAAATTTTTCAAAGGTTTACGGAAAGTTCCCAAAAAAATTTCAAAATAAGGTTCCAGGAGCAAGTAAAGATCCTAGATTTTGGGCATCAGGAGTATCAGTTGTAATGCATATGAAAAACCCCCTCATTCCAGCAATGCATTTTAATACTAGATATATTTGCACAACACAAAATTGGTTTGGGGGTGGTATGGATGTTACACCTTCAACAAAAGATGTTGTGGAAAAGAATAGATTTCACAAAACTTTAAAAATAATGTGTGATCGTCACAATAAAAACTATTATAAAAAATATAAAAAGTGGTGTGATGAATATTTTTACCTACCTCACAGAAAAGAAACTAGAGGAATTGGTGGAATTTTTTTTGATTATAAAAAAGATAGTTTTGAAAAAGATTTTATGTTTGTAAGAGATGTGGGCGTTACATTTCAAACGATATTTAATGGTATTATTGAGAAAAAAATTAAAAAGAAATGGACTTTAAAAGATAAGGAGATGCAGTATAATAAAAGAGGCCGATACGCAGAATTTAACTTGCTGTATGACAGGGGTACAAAATTTGGTTTACAAACAGGTGGAAACGTAGAGGGAATACTAATGTCATTACCTCCAATTGCAAAATGGAAATAAAACATGGATAAAGAACCAATTACATTAAATAGTTTAAATAAATTAAAAGAAGAACTGGTCTTTTTAAAAGAAAAAAAAAGACCTCAAATTGTAGCCGCTATAGCAGAAGCGAGATCACATGGAGATCTCAAAGAGAATGCTGAATACCATGCCGCAAAAGAAGAGCAATCTCATAGTGAGGGTAGAATAACACAAATTAACGACATTATTGCCCGTGCCAATGTAATTGACATTACAAAATTACATAATGATGGAAAAGTAATTTTTGGCTCTACTGTATTTTTAGAAAATTTAGATAATGGAGAAAAAATTAGTTATAAAATAGTTGGTAAAGATGAGGCCGACTTAAGACTAAAGCAAATTTTTTTTCAATCACCGATAGGAAAAGGGTTAATTGGTAAAAATAAAAGTGATTTAGTAGAAATCACCACTCCTATAGGAATTAAAAATTTTGAAATTAAAGACGTTAAATATATTTAGCCCTTAATAATTCTATGGATTTGCTTGTCAGAAACTTTAAAATTATTATTAACCCAAATTTCTTCAATCATTTTCAATTTGTTACCTAATATTTTACCTTCAGGAATATTATACTTAGTCATAAGCATATCAGCTACAATTGGCATAGTTGGGATTATTTTATCCCTATAAACATCTATTAGTTTAATTAATCTATTTTCAACTTTGTTGGATGTAAATATTTTAAAATTAATAACATCTAAGACAGCCTGCCTATCATTATAGTAGAGAATCTTATCAAGATTTTTTTTAGTTAGATTATTAGTATCAATCTTTTCTTTAAAAAATAGATCAATTAATTTCAACCTTCTTTGATCTTTTTTAGAGATGTTAAATTTATATAAAAAATATTCAGTATTGTCAGCTTCATCAACTATCATAAGGGATATTAAAAAAATAAAATCAATCTTAAGTAAATTATTAAGAGCATAAGAGTTAAGTCTTTTAAATGTTTCTAAATTTTTTAGTTGTGGAAAAATGATCTCTATAAGCTCTAAACTATTTTTGTCTTTAAATAATTTTACAAAATTGTCAGATTTTGTTAATTTTTTAAATTCGTCTAACAATCTCTCACTAGATAATTTGGATATTCCACCAATATTTATTTTTATAATTTTAATAATTTCTGGGTCATGTTCGTGTTTTGAATAATTTAAAAAAAAGCGAATGTATCTAAGTATTCTTAGATAATCCTCTTTAATTCTACTTTCAGCAACACCTATAAAACTAATTAAACCTTTCTCTAAATCTTTTTTACCATTATTTGGATCAAATAAATTACCCTCTTTATCTGAATAGATTGAATTAATTGAAAAATCTCTTCTTATGGCATCTTCTTTCCAGTCTAAAGAAAATTCTACCTTTGCATGTCTTCCATTTGTTTTGACGTCCTTTCTTAATGAGGTAATTTCATACTTATGCTTATCAATTATTGCTGTTACCGTTCCATGCTCAATGCCAGTTTCATAAAAATTAATATCTTTATTTTTTAAAGCCTCACAAACTTCATTGGGTTTTAAATTTGTTGCTAAATCAATATCATCTACAGTTTCCTTTTTGATAACCTTTCTAATGCAACCCCCCACATATCTAACTTCGCTACTTTCTGAATAACCATTAATAGCTTCAAATATTTTATTTGCAGGTGTTTGATTGGTAATATCTTTTATATTTTGACTTATATAATCAAGATTTCGTGATTTAAAAAAAATTTTATCTAAAAAATTATCCATATGTGGCTGGGGCGCTAGGATTCGAACCTAGGATGCCGGTACCAAAAACCAGTGCCTTACCACTTGGCTACGCCCCAATATTAATTTCGTATAGCACAAAAAAATAAAATTTATAAGGTTTTTGATACTTTGCACCAATAATTTTCAAATTTTCTTTTAAATTGAACTTTTGCCATTTCACAATCTTTTTTTGAGCGATAATACGCAACTATTACTGAGCCAGAACCTGTCATTCTTACAAATAATGGGTTTTTTAAATTTTCTAAAAAAGATTTAATTCTTTTGAGTTTTGGATATCTTGAAAAAGCAACTCTTTCCAAGGCATTCTCCTGCTTTAACAGGTATCTAGGATTAAACATGGATTTTTTAGGGTTAGTAAATTTTGATTTTGTAATTTTTTTTAATCTTGAATAAATTTCTTTTGTAGAACAACCAAAATTTGGCCTAACCAAAAGAGTATAAAATTTAGGACAATTTGAAAATTTTTTAATAACATTGTTTGATTTCAATATGGCGCTTGCATAATTAACCCCTAAAATTACATCAGAACCAATTAAGTTTGAGATAATTTTAATCTTTTTTTGGCTAAGTATAATAAATTTTTTTTTTATTAGAATGTTTAAAATATTTGCTGCATTCATTGATCCTCCGCCAAGTCCTGCTTTTTGTGGTATACTCTTTTTAATTTTAATTTCAAATTTTCTATCTTTTAATAATTGATCTTCATCAAGAATTTTGAAAAGTTTTTTAACAGTATTATCTCTATTTATATTTTTAGAAAAATCTCCATAAAAAGAAATTTGATGACGGGGTCCTTTAATCTTCTTCATGGAAATTAAGTCATGTAAATTAATGAATGAAACAATGCTTTCAATTTTGTGTAATTTAACTAATTTGCCAGTGACATTAAGTGCTAAATTAATTTTAGCATATGATTTAACATGAATAGCACTCATTCAGGAATTCTTAAGACCATCTATTATTTTGATATTAATATTTTTTATTATATCTTCATCAGCATCATCAAAACTCAAAACATTATTCCAAAAATATCTTGCCTGAATCTTTCGATTCAATTTCCATAAAATATCTCCGTAATGATCATTTACCGTGGGATCTTCTGGCATTAGTTCTACTGCTCTTTTTAAATACTTTTCTGCTTCGGTATAATTATCTACTAAATAATATGCCCAACCTATAGAATCTATAATGTAAGGATCGTTACTTTTGGATGCGTATGCCTTTTCTAACATTTTAAAAGCTTCATCAATTTTATAGTCGCGTTCTAACCATGAGTATGCCAAATAATTAAGAACATATGCATCATCTGGATTAATTCTTAATGAATGCAATAAATCTTTATCTGACTTTTTATAGCTGCCTAGTCTCTCGTAGCTTCCACCTCTTCTGTAAAGCAAATCTGATTTTATATCTGACTCATTATCTAAAGATGAAACAATCTTTGTATAATAATCTATTGCTTTTTCATACTTTTTTGCATTCTTGTAGAAGTTTGCAATATCAAAAACCATTTTTAAATTTGGATTATCGATCTTATTAAATTTTGAACTTATAAAATCTATTCCATCTTTATAACCTTGCTCTTTAATTATTATTTGAGCTTCTTTTTTAACTCTAAACCAATAATAAAACTCATCCTTTTGATCAAAGTTTTTTAAAACTTTTTTAACTTTATCATATTCTTTATTTAAATAAAAATTTTCAGCTACAAGGGACAAATTGAATGTGAACTTTGGGTTTAAGTAGCTTGATAAATTTAAGTAAAAATTTGATTTTTCAAAATCACCCTGAGATGAATAAAGGTTTGAAATTAAAAATAAAAACTCACTAACAATATCGTTGTGATTACTGCATTCAAAAATTTTATTAAATTCTTTAAATTCATTATTATCCACCCAACTTTTACTTTGAGTTAATAGAAGTGTGGAATTAATATATTCAAGTTGTTCAGCTACCACTCTGGCTTCTTCTATTCTTTTATTTTCTATTAAATAATTAATATAGAAAAAAATATATCTAGAATAATCACCCTGTTGATTGTTAATCAAGTTTAAAAAAGAAGATCCTGTATTATTTTCTTGAAGATGACATTTTTGAAATGTCTGGGCTATTAAAGATAAATTTCCAAAATTTTGTTCATTAGATAAAATTTTTTTATTTTTAAAAGTATACACATATTGTCTTAAGGTTTCTGAAATTACTAAGTTAAACCCTCTTTGATCTTGAAATTTTAAACTTTGAGTTAAATATTCATCGGCTTTTCTAAAATTATTTTTTTTTAAACTATCAACTACTAAAAGTATGTAGGCATTAAAAAAATCTGTATTATTTTGATCATTATTATTGTTGACGATATTAATAGCTTGAGCAACTTTGTTTTCTAAAACTAAAGAATATACATATCTTTTCAAATATGTGTCGTGTTTGTTAATTAAAATTTTAGAAGAATTAAAAAATTTTAAAGCATCAGTATTATCTTTATTTTCATATGCAATTATTCCAGAAAAATAATTTGTTAAATCTCTTGAATTGTAGTCATTAAAACTAGCACTTTTAGAATATGCTGGTGTCTGATAGAATAAGACTAAAGTTACTAATAATTTTATTAGTTTAATAAACATTTTATCATTCTATGACTAAAAAAGCGATAAATCAAAAAGGCAAATTCGACGAAGAATTAATAAATACTATAGAACCCAACTTTGTATTTAAAGATAAGCCAATAAATAGATTTAATATTATTGAAAATAATAACGATAGTAACGCAGCTAATAAAACTGAACTACTTCAAGAATTAATAAAACAAATAAATTCAATTGAAAATTGTAATTTAAAAGATAATTCTCAAAATCTTGTTCTTGGTGATGGCAATATAAATAGTTCAATTATGTTAATTGGTGAGTCCCCAGGAGTTGAGGAAGATAAATCTGGCAAAACATTTATAGGAGAGGCTGGGGAACTATTAAACAAAATGTTATTAGCAATAGAAATAAAAAGACAAGATATTTATTGTAGTTATGCAATAAACTTTAGACCCCCCGAAGATAGAAAGCCTACATCTCAAGAAATAAAAAGATACTCTTTTTTCTTAAAAGAACATATTGCAATTATCAATCCAAAAATTATTATTTTGATGGGTAGTTCAGCAATGGAAGCTGTAACAGGTATTAATAGCAAAATATCCTCAGAAAGAGGTAAGTGGAAAGAGACAATATTAAAAAATAAAACTTATCCTTTGATGATATCATTTAATCCGTCTTATCTAATTAGATTTCCTGAAAATAAAAAATATTCCTGGGAGGATTTAAAAAAAATAAAACAGAAAATTAATGAAATGAAGATTGTCATTTAAATTTATATGATTGAATTACATAAAAAATATATATCTTGGTGGAAAAAAATGCTCAGTATTTCTAATTATGGCCTGCTATGGATTTCTTTTATAAAGGGTGTTTTAATTGGACTGTTAATTTATCACTTTTTAATCATTTAAATGAAAATTATAGCTGGAGTTGATGAAGTCGGAAGAGGAAGTTTAATAGGGCCAGTTTATGCTTCTGCAGTTATTTTAAATAAATCAATAAATAAAAAATTATTAAAAGATTCCAAAACTATTGCTAAAGCCAAAAGAGAATTTCTATCAAATTATATAAAAAAAAATTCTATTTGGGCAATAGGCAAAGCTTCTATTAATGAAATAGATGAGATCAATATATTGCAAGCAAGCCTACTTGCAATGAAAAGAGCAATCAAAAAACTTAAAAAAAAACCCACGCATGTTTTAATTGATGGAAATAAAATTCCTAATTTAAAAAATTATAATTTGAAAGCAATAATTAAAGGTGATCAAAAAATAGCTTCCATCTCTGCAGCATCAATAGTTGCCAAGGTTGCTAGAGATCAATTCATAACTCAATTAGCAAAAAAAAATGTAGGATACGGTTGGGATCAAAATTTTGGATATGGGACAAAACAACATTTAAAAGCTATTAAAAAACTTGGCATTAATAAGCATCACAGAAAAACCTTCTCTCCTATGTCTAAATTCAAGACACACAATATCTAGTTACTTATTTTTAAGTCGGCACAAATCGAATCCAAATAATTCAATCTCAGGTTGACCCTAGAATCCATTTGGAGTCTAATTATTTTATACAAATGAAAGCTAATTTTAAAAATAAAATTATTAACGGAGATAGTCTCGAAGAATTAAAAAAAATTCCAAGTGAAACTTTTGATTTAGTTTTTGCAGATCCACCATACAATTTACAGTTAAAAGGTGAGCTTACTAGGCCAGATAGATCTAAAGTAAGTGCTGTGAACGATAAATGGGATCAGTTCGAAAATTTTAAAAAATATGATGAATTTACATATGCATGGTTAGCCGAGTGTAAAAGAATTTTAAAAAAAAATGGGGCTATTTGGGTCATAGGTAGTTATCACAATATCTTTAGAGTAGGTACGGCCATCCAAAATTTAGGTTTCTGGATTTTAAATGATGTAATATGGAATAAGAATAATCCGATGCCTAATTTTAGAGGAACAAGATTTACGAATGCTCATGAAACTTTAATTTGGGCATCAAAGAGTGAAAAATCAAAATATACTTTTAATTATCAATCATTAAAATGTTTGAATGACGATCTACAAATGAGATCTGACTGGAATTTACCAATCTGCAATGGTTCTGAAAGACTTAAAAAAAATGGTAAAAAGGTTCATTCTACACAAAAACCAGAATCTCTACTTCACAGAGTTTTATTGGCATCATCAAATAAAGATGACATAGTCTTAGATCCATTTTTAGGATCTGGAACCACTGCTACTGTAGCTAAAAAATTGGGTAGAAATTATTATGGTATAGAGAAAGAAAAAACATATTTTAAAGCAGCTGAACAGAGATTAAAAAATACAAAACCTATTGAAAATAATCTCCTAGATACTCTTAAAAATAATAGATCCAAACCAAGAATACCTTTTGGCTCCCTAGTTGAGCTTGGTATAATTAAACCTGGTACAAATATTTTTGATAATAAGAAAAAAATTACCGCAAGAATTATGGTTGATGGAAGTATTAAACATGAGCAAACTGAGGGATCCATCCATAAAGTTGCAGCAACAATTTTAGGTGCTGAAAGTTGTAATGGCTGGACTTATTGGCATTGCAATATTAATGGAAGAATACATCCAATTGATTATCTAAGGCAAAGATTAATTTCAAAAAATTAATTCCTATAAATTTTACCTAAATAATTTTCTAAAAATTTCTTATTTTTAGTTAATACCTTGAGGCTGATATTTCTAAAAAAAACTACGATTGGGTTAGATAAATGAAAAGCAAATTGATTCAATTTTGATCTGTTGTTAATCATTTTTACCTTTTCAACTCTGCTGTCATAAAAACTACTTTTATTATTTATAATGTTATCAAACAACTCATAGCCACCCTCGATAGATTGAGAGGCCCCTTGTGCAAACGAAGGTGGAAAGGCAAAAAAAGCGTCTCCGATCAAAAAAATATTATTACTTGGTTTAAGGTAACCTTTGCTAACAAAAACCGGGAAGCATTTGATGTTATTAATATTATCTAGAATAGTTGTGGAAATTTTATTTTTCAGCTTGTCTTTAATACCTTGAATGAAAGCCTCTTCTTTAAAAAGACTATAATTATCAAGCTCATTTGCTGTTAATTGATATTTTAAAATTCCAATAAAATTGAATACCTTATTGTCATTATTTATTGGATAAATCACGTAATGAAAATTTTGACCCATAAATAAAGAAATATTTTTTTTATTTAAATTATTAAGTTTATTTTTTGAAATATTACCTCTAATTGCAATAGAATTATTATAAGCAGGTTTTATTACATTATTGGAAATTAAAGATTTACCTTTAGAAAAAACACCGTCAGAAATAATTAAATAATCGCAAGTTACTTTAATATTTTCATTAAAAGTTAAATTTATTTGATCATTTTTTTTTTCAACTTTTTCAATATTATGATCATACTTAATTATATTATTGCTCAATCTACCTTTTAAAAATTCAACTAATTTAGATCTTTTTAATGTCGTATATTTGCAATTTTCAGAATTAAACTCTGAAATATTTAAATTACATATTTTTTTTTCTTTTTTAATTTCATAAAAATCAATTTTTTCAGGGTTAAATCTATCTTTGCTTTCTAGGTTATTAAATCCAATTCTATTAAGAAGTCTGATGCTGTTTATTGATAGCTGTATTCCATATCCTTCATCTAAATTGATTGAGATATTTTTTTCATAAATAGTTACCTGGTAATTGGGAATTTCTTTGAATAAATTTGCAACGAATAAACCTGAAATACCCGCTCCTATTATCGCAATTTTTTTCATTTATAGTTTTCTAAATATTTAACAATTTTTTTTGTAAATGTAGGTAAAGTATAGTTTTTTAATTTTCGAGGATCAATCCAATAAGAAAATGGAATCGGTTTAATCATCTTGTCATTTTGAATTTTAATATTCATATTCATATTAGACATTTTAAAATTTAGATTTTGATTAAAGTTTTTAGGCTTAGTTAATTCCTGCATTGGGAAAATATTAAAATTTTTTAAGAAATTGAAATTTCTATTTTTAACTAATAAATATTTGTTATTTTTTTTGTAAACTTTGAGTAAAAAATATTTATCTTTGTTATTTTTTTTAATTTTATTTAAAACAAAATCTTTCTTAATAAAAGATTTGCAATTTTTTGGGATTGGGCATCTTTTACAAAGAGGATTTTTAGGTTTGCAGATTAGTGCACCTAATTCCATTAGAGCTTGAGCATAGTCGTTCGATCTACTTGATGTTCCTAAAACTTTTTTACTTTTAATTAAATTTTCTTTTTGGATTTGGCTTTCGCTCTTTAAATATAAGTATCTTTTCAAAACTCTTTCAACATTGCCATCTAATGGGATAAAAGGCTTATTGAATGCAATAGCTGAAATTGCACTTGCAGTATAATCTCCAATACCAGGTAGTGATTTTAAATCTAAAAAATTATCAGGTAATTTTTTATTAAAATCTTTAATAACAACTTGTGCAGTTTTTTTTAAATTTCTAACTCTTGAATAATAACCAAGACCTTCCCAAAGCTTAATGAGTTTTTGATTATCAAAACTAGCTAAAGTTTCTAGATCTGGAATATCTTTAATAAACCGATTAAAATAAGGTATCACTGTTGCAACCTGGGTTTGTTGCAGCATAAATTCACTAACTAATGTGTAAAATTGCTTTTTTTTTAAAGAAGTTTTTTTCCGCCAGGGTAATGATCTTTTATTAATATCATACCAATTAAGAATTTTATTTGTTATTATTTGATCTTTCATATGCAATATAAAAATAATACTAAGCAGAGAAATGTCGCCATTCAAGGTTTAAGATCTTTTAAAGACACTTTGCCTAAAAATCTAAAAAAAATTATCAACAAGAAGGGTCATATTTATTCTGAAACACTCGGTAACTGGAAATATATTGTTGGAGAAGAGTTATTTGGAGTTTGTTATCCAAAAACATTTAAGAATTCCAATAGGTTTGGAGTAAGTACTTTATTGATAATGGTAAAAAGAGGGCATGAAGTTGATTTGGAATATTCTAAAAAAGAAATTTTAGATAAAATGAACAGTTTTTTTGGTTATTCAGTGGTGGAAAAACTGAAATTTATTAGTTTTGATGATGAGCAAAAAACACATACGAAGAACGATGCTCATCAAAAAAATGTCACAATTAATAAATATCAAAATAAACTTAATGATGTTAAGAATGATAAGATTAAAAAATCACTTATTGAACTAACCAAGGTATTTAGAGAAAAATGAAAAAAATTTTAATTTTTATAGTAATATTTTTTAGCTCAATTTCAAATATTAATGCAGACGATATTAAGAGGATTGTTGTTGGCAACAAAAATGCAAAAATAACCATAATTGCTTTTGAGTCTTTAACCTGTAGCCACTGTGCAAATTTCCACAAAGATGTATACCCAGAGCTTAAAAAAGAATATCTAGATACCGGTTTAGCAAAAATTGAATTTAGGCACTTCCCTTTAGATATTGCAGCATTTAATGCTTCGAAAGTTTCACAATGTAAAAATGATGGTGATTCGAAAATTTTAAATATCTTATATGCAAAACAGCAAAAATGGATCAAAGGCAATTCAGTTGAAGAAGCAAATAAAAACCTTCAAAAGTTTTTAACTAATGAAGGCATTGATGTTGATTTTGAAACCTGCATAAACAACAAAGAAATTGAGGATTTTGTTTTAAATGATCGAATCGATGGGGTTAAAAACTTCAAAGTTAATGCTACTCCTACGATAATAATTAATAACGAAAAATTTGAAAAATCACTTAATTATAAAAATTTAAAAAAAGCTCTAGAAAAACTGATATAAGTTAGCGCATGGAGTTTAAAAAAATCCAATTAAATGGATTTAAATCATTTGCTGATAAAACAAATTTCTTAATAGAAGAGGGTCTTACTGGAATCGTTGGGCCTAATGGCTGCGGTAAATCAAACATAGTTGAATCTTTAAGATGGGTTATGGGAGAAACTTCTGCAAAAAGTATGCGTGGATCAGGGATGGAGGATGTAATTTTTTCTGGAACATCCAACAAAGCCTCTAAAAATATTGCTGAAGTTTCAATTGATGTTGAGAATAAAAATAATGAAGGACCGGTTCAATATCGTGAACATGATCAAATTAGTGTTAGAAGAAAAATAGAAAAAGATAAGGGGTCTAAATTTTATATTAATGACAAAGAAGTGAGAGCAAGAGATGCTCAAATGTTTTTTGCAGACTTATCAACTGGTGCTCATTCACCTTCAATGATCAGTCAGGGACGTATCGGTGCATTGGTGACTGCAAAGCCTACTGATCGAAGAGCTATTTTGGAGGAGGCCGCTGGTATTTCAGGTCTACATGTTAGAAGGCATGAGGCTGAACTAAGGATGAGTGCTGCAGAAAATAATCTTAAAAGAGCAGACGAACTTAGAAGACAACAAGAAAAACAATTAGCAAACCTTCAAAAACAAGCTGAAGAAGCAACAAAATATAAATTAATTTCTGAAGAAATAAAAAAGATAGAAGCAGGACTATATTATCTAAAATTAATAGAGATAGATGAAGAAATAAGAATTGAAAATGAAATTAACAATGAGGCCGGAGGAGAAGTTGAGGGCTTTAATAACAAAATTGGAGAGCTTGAAAACTTAATTAAAACAGCTAGTGAGAAAGTTTCACCTCTAAGAGAGAAAAATATTGAAAATTTATCTAGAATTCAAAGACTTAACCTAGAGCTCCAAAGTTTAGATGAAGAGAATACTAGAATACAAGATGAAATTGAGAGTATTAAAAAATCACTACAGACTCTTGATGAAGATATTTCCAGAGAAAAAGGAATTGTAATTGATGCGAATTCTAATGAAAAAAGACTTAAGGAAGAAAAAGCAGAACTAATAGAAATAGACTCTAAATATTTTGAAACTGAGAAACTATCTAATGAAGAACTAGAAAATGCCAAAAATAAACTCAAAGATGAACAAAAAGCTGTTGATGATGTGGTTAATAATATTGCCGAAGGAACAATAAACATAAGCGTTGGCCCAATTAAAAACGTTAAAAACTCTATTGAAAGAGTGAAAGAATTAATTGATAGCAATGAAATTAATCAAGCAGTTACTCTTTTAGATAGGTGCAATATGGAGCTAGATAATTTTTTAAATGATTTAAAAAATGAAAAATCTAGAACTGAATTATTAAGTGTTAATGAAAAGTCACAAAATATAAAACAACTTCAAGAAAAATATGCCGATGCATATAGTAAAAACCAATCAATTAAAAATGAGTCAATCAAACGTAATGAAAGAATTAGAACTATCGAAACTGAAATTGAAAGCTGGAAAAATTTGTTATCAAGCTCAGAAAAAATGGTTGGTGAGTTAACTGAAAGAAAAAACAAGTTAACAACACAATTAAAAGAGCTAGATAGTCAACCAAGAGTTCAAGCAGAACGAAAAGGTCAAATTTCGGAAAATCTTAGAATTTCTGATAAAGAAAAAATAGATAATAATGAAGTTATTAATGAAACAGATAAAACAATTGAAACCTTAAGAGTGCAGCTTAATGAAATACAAGAACAGTCAACTCAAATTAGAGAAAGAAAAGCAAGCTCTGGGGCAACCATAGAAGGACTTCAAAAAAGAAAAAGTGATTTACTAGACAGAATAAAATCAGAACTAGATTTAATAGAAGATAATTTATTAGAAAACTCAGACTTAAATGGTGCTGAAGAACTTCCAAATGCAGTTGATCAGGAAGATGGTTTAGATAAAAAAAAACAAGAGAGAGAAAAATTAGGATCAGTTAATTTAAAAGCTGATGAAGAGACAAGCAAATATGAAGATGAAATTAAGAAAATGGAACAAGATCGTTCAGACCTAGTGACTGCAATTATTAAATTAAAAGAAAGTATTAATGAGCTTAACCAGAAAGGTAGAGTAAGATTGATTGAAGCATTTGAAAAAGTTAATAGAAAATTTAATGAAGTTTATACAAAACTTTTCAATGGTGGAAATGCTAAACTAGAATTGGTTGACTCAGATGACCCTTTGGAAGCAGGTTTAGAAATGCTTGTAAGTCCTCCTGGCAAAAGACTTCAATCCATAACTTTATTGTCAGGTGGTGAACAAGCGCTAACTGCCCTATCTTTAATTTTTGCAGTTTTTTTAACTAACCCATCTCCTATTTGTGTGTTAGACGAAGTAGATGCTCCACTAGATGACGCTAATGTAACAAGATTTTGCAACCTACTTGAAGAGCTAATTAAGATTACCAATACAAAATTTATCATTGTTACTCACCACGCACTGACTATGTCTAAAATGAATAGACTTTATGGAGTCACCATGCCAGAAAAAGGTATTAGCCAACTAGTTGCTGTTGATTTACAAAAAGCAGAGAGTATGGTTGCATAGACTATACAAATGCCAAAAGATCAGTTTAAAACTCGCTTAGAGATTGCAAAAAAGAAGATTTTAGAGAAAAATCTTTATAATAAAAACGATAAACCCTCATCTATTGGAACAGCCTTCAAATTAAGCACTGAACTAGTCGCCGCAGTAGCAGTTGGGACAATTATTGGGTTTATTTTTGACAAGACCTTTGGTACTAAACCCTGGTTTATATTAATATTTTTTTTTGTTGGTGTGATTGCTGGAATAACTAATGTAATCAGATCTGCAAAAAACATGCAAAAATAGATAGAATTTTATGGCAGCAAATCCAATGACCCAATTCAATGTTTATAGAATTGGACCAGAAATTAAAATAGGTGCACTTGATATTTCATTTACTAACGCAAGTTTGTTTATGATTTTAAGTTCTATGGCAATTTTATTAATCTTTAATATTGGTTCTAAAAAAAATTCATTACTTCCAAATAAAATTCAGCTCTTAGCAGAACTTAGTTACACATTTGTATCCAAAATGATAAGTGATACTGCAGGATTAAAAGCAAAACCATATTTTGCATTTATATTCTCTCTTTTTATGTTTGTACTATTTTGCAACATGTTTGGAATGATACCTTATACTTTTACTGTAACTAGCCACATCATCGTAACATTTGTACTAGCATCATTTATTTTTATTGGGGTAACAATAATTGGTTTTATGAAACATGGTTTTGGCTATTTAAAATTATTTGTTCCTAGTGGAGTGCCAGCGGTGTTACTTCCCTTAATAGTAGTAATAGAAATTATTTCTTACTTAAGTAGACCAGTTAGTTTATCAGTTAGATTATTTGCTAACATGATGGCAGGTCACACTATGATGAAAGTTTTCGGAGGCTTTGTAATAAGTCTTGGAATAGTTGGTGGATGGCTTCCACTGAGTTTTTCGGTTGCATTAACAGGTTTGGAGATCTTAGTTGCTTTTCTTCAAGCATACGTTTTTGCAATCTTAACCTGCATCTATTTAAATGATGCATTAAATTTACACCATTAACTAACATAGGAGGATATAATGGAATTAGAAGCAGCAAAAATGATCGGAGCAGGTTTAGCGGCAATAGCTTTAGCTGGTGCCGGTGTCGGTATTGGAATAATTTTTGGAAACTATTTGTCAGGAGCAATGAGAAATCCTTCTGCTGCACAAAAACAGTTTCCTAATTTGCTTTTAGGTTTTGCACTTGCAGAAGCAACAGGATTATTCGGATTAGTAGTTGCGTTAATCATTCTTTTTGCATTTTAAATTTAATGATTAAAAAAATATATTTTCAGTCAATATTTTTTAGCTTCCTGTTTTCTATGGAAGCTTTTGCAGCTGAAAGCGGAGGTATGCCTCAATTAAATCCTGAATTTTGGATTTCACAGATTTTTTGGTTAACACTCACTTTTGGGATTTTGTATTTAGTTTTATCAAAACTAATACTGCCAAAAATTAGTGCCAACTTAGAGTCCCGTAAATCACAGATATTAGAAAATATTGAGGCTGCAGAGAAACAGAGAGAAGATAGTGAAACAAAGCTAAAAGAGTATCAAGATGTTATTTCCAAAAGTAAACTTGAAGCAAAAACTATCTTCAATCAAGCTAGAGAAAAAGTGTTAAAAGACATTAATGCTAAAAGAGAAGTGCTAGATAAGCAAATTGATGAAGAAATAAGTAAAGCTGAAGAAGAAATAAAGACCTTTCGTAATAGTGCACCTGATAAGATCAATAAGATAGCTATCGAAACTTCATCAGAACTAATACAAAAACTTATTGGTGCTGAAGTAAACAATAGTAGCATATCTGCAATTGTTGATGATTTATCCAGAAGAAATGGGGATAAATATTATGGCAATTGATGCAACTTTTTGGGTAGCAGTATCATTCTTAATTTTTTTTGGAATCTTAATTTATCTTAAGATTCCTCAAAAAGTTACTGAAATTTTAGATAAAATAATTTCTGATATTAAAAATGAAATCGATGAAAGTGAAAAATTAAGAACTGAAGCAAAGACGTTGCTAGATAATTCTCAGAATAAACTAGATACCGCTCAATCAGTAAGCAACGAAATTCTGGATGAAGCTAAAAAAGACTCAGACAAGCTAATGATTGAATTAAATGATAAATTTCATAAATCCTCAGAAATTAAAAAGAACTTAGCTGAAAGTAAAATAAGTCAAATGAAAGAAGCGGCTATCAAAGAGATAAAAGATGTATCTATTAAAATAGCAGTGGATTCTGTTAAAAAGATTATTACTACGTCTGTTGATAAATCTAAACTTGATGCCGTGTTTCAAAAAGATTTAGATGAAACCAAAGAAAAGTTAAAAAAAATTAACTCATAATACCCTTACAATTTTCCCAGAAAAACTATAAATTATAAAAATGAATTCTATAGTTATTGGCTCTGGTTTTGGTGGAATAGCAGCAGCTCTTCGTCTTAAAGCTAAAGGTCATAAAGTTACATTAATAGAAAAGCATCCAGATCTTGGTGGTAGAGCAAGAGTGTTTAAAAAAAATGGTTTTACTTTTGATGCTGGACCGACGGTAATTACTGCACCGTATCTAATTGAAGAGCTTTTCACTTTATTTAATAAAAAGTCTCAAGATTACATAAAACTAACTCCCTTGAAAACTTGGTATAGGTTTATTTATGAAGATGGAGGTGTATTTGATTACTCTGGTGATGAAGATCAAATGAAAAAACAAATTGAAGAAATAAACAAAGATGATGTTAAAGGTTATGAGCAGCTTGTAAAATTCACAAAAAAAATATTTGATAAAGGTTTCACAGAACTAGCTGATGTTCCATTTGATAAACCTCTTGCGATGATGAAACAATTGCCCTCTTTACTAAAACTTAAAAGCTATAAATCAGTTTATTCATTAGTTTCTTCATATATAAAAAATGAAAAATTAAGACGTATGCTAAGTATGCATCCTCTATT
>Ga0075445_10000244_pt1 | contig 29891 bp, 40 predicted proteins | sample CoawatmetaG02DNA_FD_72350 | JGI IMG/M metagenome (GOLD analysis project Ga0075445, IMG submission 72350) | Marine microbial communities from the West Antarctic Peninsula - Coastal water metaG029-DNA | ecosystem: Environmental > Aquatic > Marine > Coastal | place: Atlantic Ocean: West Antarctic...
GAACTATCTAAATAAAAACAATTTAGCTGTTCGGTAGATGTCATTTATATATTATATGTTAACAAAATAAATTTAATTTATACCCTCGGACTAATTACCGGTAAGTTTCTTAGAGATGTCTTTTTGCCGAGATCCATACCTGTCTGGCACCCTCGAGCGCCTGCGTATCCCCCCCGGTCACCTCTCCGCCTGAGGCGATCTTGTCATCGTTGTGCTTCTTCAACTTGTCATATTCCAGAGAAGCATTTCGTACCGCCAGCACTCCCTTGCTGCGCAGCAAGGCCTCGCTCTTGCTCTCTCTCTCTCTTTTCTGCGCATATAAGACTTTGGCATTAGCATCCTTCCATAACTGTTGGGCGGTCAGATACTCACTTGCGTCTCTCCCCTCCGCCTTCAGCGCGCTCAACTGGTCAAATGCCACCTGCGCCACCCTGCGCTCCGCAATCAACTGTTCCAGGGTCCCACCCGACTGTCTTCTCTTCTTAGAATATCTCTTCTTAGAATATCTCTTCTTAGAGTATCTCTTCTTAGAATATCTCTTCTTAGAATATCTCTTCTTAGAATATCTCTTTCGCGTTCTCATCCTCTTCGCCATATATTTTTTATAATATACTATACAAAATAAATTTGATTTTTATTGATAGACTAATTTATAACGATAATGGAAGAAATTATTCAATCAAATACATGTGAAATTATCAGTATTGATAGAAAAACAGTGACAGATGTTGAAACTCTTAAAAAAGAATATCTCAGAATCAAAGAGAAGATTTTGAAAGAAATTATTGAAGAACTTAAAGAAGAATATCCTTTAAAGGGATAAATGACATATTACGGATGGTATTCTATAATTAAATATAAAGAAGGGTCCACTGAATATTTAGGATATACTTTATATGATCAACCGACATTATGTAATCTTATTACAGATACAATGATTGGGATATCCGATGATTATTTTTTTTGTGGAGAATTAATTTCATATATGTATTATTAATATGAATCTATTACGTTCAATCTTTGAGAGTATCTATATCATCTATATGTTCAATTACTTTAAGACTGACACTTATTTTGCTCACCCATTCGATATGATAACAAATAATATTCCCCTTTTAAATCACTCTGAGAAAGAAAATCATATCTGTTTGATAGGTAATATTGTCGGATTTATCTTGCCCCTTTGGCTTATCGGAAGAAATTACATTCAAAATTCTGTAACATATAACAAATTTATAATGAATGGTATCCTACTTGGATCACTATTAAGTAATATGAATGCATTTGTATATTTCTTACCACTTTATTTAATTAATATGTAAGTTTGATTCTGAAATTATCAATCATGATTTCAATAATGAAACTATATTATGGTGGAGAAAAAGGGCGTGGAGGTGGAGAAAAAGGGCGTGGAGGTGGAGAAAAAGGGCGTGTCCATAATGCGTAACATCTTTTATAATAATCAATCTCCCCAGGAGCATTCATATCCAATGTGTGTAAACAATAACAGATATCTCTACTACAAGGTGGTTTAGTATTTTTAATAAGATAGAGTTCAGGTTTAAGAGTATAAGTTATCATTCTGAATATATTGGGATTCATTTTTCATTACTTTCTTCTTCTAAAGAAAGAATCAAATTTGATATATGATTGAAAGATAGACTAATCACAATATTCAATCATGGAAGATAATTCAATCATTCACGATCCTCTCTCATATGAAGAACAACAAATGCAACTAATCTTAATGAATGAAGTAAAAAAACGATCATTACAAGTAGAAAGACAAGTAAGAGAACGTCAAGATATTGAATATCAAGAATCGTTACTCAAAGATATGGAGAAAGAATCTTTAGCAAAAGAAATATCCATAGAAAAAGCATCCACTAAAGAAATATCCATAGAAGAAATATCTATCGAAGAAATGAGACAAATAAGATTGAAACGATTTGCTTGTATTAAATCATGATTATGATTTAAAATTAAACCGTCATATAATAATAAATGCCTCACAAGAGAGAACCTCACTTCCTTGAACTGAATCCATATTATAATCTTAAATACAATGAACTATTGAAAGAAGCAAGCGTATGGAATAACTCCGCACAATATTGGTTAGGCAGAGAAGCATTGAGACGCGCCGCATGTCTTCTGAATGGCGATATATCTGGATACGAACAGGTTAAACATAGTAATGATCTTTGTTATCCTTATCTTTTCTATAAGTGAATGCTTTAAACTGTCTTAGGTGAAAAGGAAATCCCGCAGCCACATTTCGTCATTAAATCCTTATCAGCATGATAAACAAATTTGCTTTCATAAATTTTATTACTAAAGTCTTCTTTCACATAGTCGATTGTTGTTCCGAGTAAGTGCATCTCGGACATAGGATCAACATATACTTCTGATTCATTATTCGTTAAAACGGTTAAGAATTTCATATCATTAATTTTTTTATGAAGATCTTTAGTTAGAAGATCTAACTCAAAATTAAATCCATTACATCCCCCGGTCTTTGCTGAATATAAGAGACCATATGAGTTATTTGTTTTATTTATGATTTCACCTATCTTTCGCCATGCCGATTTAGTGATCTGAATAGACATCTATGGAGTATAAATTTACTTATATAAATTTACTTAAATAAAAGATTAGCAAATATGATTATAATAAATGGTAGCAATAGGAATTGATCTTGGAACAACATACTCATGTGTTGGATGGTGGAAAGATAACAGATGCGAAATTATCGCGAACGACCAAGGAAACCGAACGACCCCTTCTTTTGTTTCGTTCACTGAAACTGAACGATTGATTGGAGACGGTGCGAAGAATCAGTCGTCCATGAATCCTGAAAATACTATCTTTGATGCGAAACGACTCATCGGTCGTAAGTTTGATGATCCAGCGGTTCAGTCCGATATCAAGCATTTTCCTTTTACGGTTATTTCGGATGATAACAAGCCTAAAATTCAGGCTACTTATCAGGGCGAACTAAAGACATTTCAACCTGAAGAAATTTCATCCATGGTCCTAACCAAGATGAAGGAGGTGGCAGAATCCTATATCGGCGAAAAAGTAACGGATGCGGTTATCACTGTTCCGGCGTATTTTAACGATTCGCAGAGGCAAGCAACCAAGGATGCGGGTGCGATCGCCGGCCTAAATGTTCTACGAATTATTAATGAACCAACAGCTGCTGCTATCGCTTATGGTCTCGATAAGAAAGATGAAGAAAAGACAGTATTAATTTTTGATCTAGGTGGAGGAACATTTGATGTTTCTCTCTTATCAATTGATGATGGTATCTTTGAAGTGAAGGCTACTGCGGGTGATACTCATCTAGGAGGTGAAGATTTTGATAATATCATGATGAAATATTTCATTGATGAGTTTAAGCGCAAGCACAAAGTTGATATTTCAGATAATAAAAGAGCATTACGAAGACTTAAAATTGCTTGCGAAAGAGCGAAAAGGACTCTTTCTTCATCGGCAACAGCTAATGTTGAATTAGAATCGTTGGCAGAAGGTACTGATTTTTTTACTTCTATTACGAAAGCAAGATTTGAATCTCTATGTATGAATTTATTTCAGAAATGTATTACTCCTGTTACAAAGGTACTTCAAGATGCCGGTGTCTCAAAGTCAGCTGTTCATGAAATTGTTCTTGTTGGTGGTTCAACTCGTATCCCGAAAGTTCAAGAACTATTAAGTTCTTACTTCAATAATAAGGAACTCAATAAGGGCATCAATCCCGATGAAGCAGTTGCTTATGGTGCCGCTGTTCAGGCGGCAATCTTATCAGGAGGGACTTCGGGTGATGATGCAGCAGATCAGATTCTTTTACTGGATGTTGCTCCGTTATCCTTAGGTATTGAGACAGCCGGTGGAGTGATGACCAAGTTGATTGATAGAAATACAACGATTCCTGCTAAGAAATCTCAGACTTTCTCAACTTATGAAGATAATCAAGATTCAGTTATGATTCAGGTCTTTGAAGGTGAGAGAGCTATGACGAAAGATAATAATGAATTAGGAAATTTCAAGTTAGAGGGTATCCCACCTGCGCGTAGAGGTGTCCCTCAGATTGAGGTTTCATTTGATGTTGATGCGAACGGTATCATGAATATTGAGGCAAAGGATAAGGGTTCGGGTAAAGTCCAAAATATCACGATCAAGAATGATAAGGGACGATTAACTCAAGAAGATATTGAGAGAATGGTCTCTGAAGGAGAGAAGTTTAAGGAAGAAGACCAACTCAATAAGGATAAGATTGAATCCAAGAATAAATTAGATTCTCTCATTTATCAAACGAAGGGTTCAATTGATAACGATGAAATCAAAGGGAAGTTAGATGAGGAAGAATTGAAAACCTTGAATGATTTACTATCTGAGACCGAATTATGGCTTGAAGATGAAAGAACCAAAGAAGAATATGATAATAAGATGACTGAAGTCAATGCAATCATCAATCCTATCATGATGAAGGTGTATAGTGAAGGAGGAGGAGAAATGCCTGGTTCAGTTCCAACTGATGGTATGCCTGATATGAGCGCGATGCCTGGTATGACCGGGTCAGGTGATCCAGGACCGACACTGGACGAAGTGGATTAAATAAAATCTATTGAGTATTATAATGAAAGATATTTCTTGTTTAGTCGGGATATCGATGTTAATCGGAAGTTTGTCTATGACTATCATGAAAAAAAATACCACTATCTTTAAAAAGTTTCATGATCTTTTAGATGAAGAACAAAAGATGATTTATGGAAAAATAGTGAGAGAAAGATTAATGATTTATTTTTCGGGTATGATCATTGGTTTAGGATTAGGTATTTATTATTACATTGGATCAAAAGATAAATATAGGCTGTGTAAATTTTTGGCGATTATCTATCTCGTCAAGTTAGGTTTTTATTATTTTTATCCGAAGAGACCTTTAATGCTCTATTCGTTAAAAAATCAGGACCAAGTTGATGCATGGACTGATATTTATACTGAAATGAAAGATAAATATAAAAAATCATTGCTTATTGGATTTGCTGGCTATCTATTAATCAGTATAAAATTTTAACGTTTTGACTTAAATTTAAAAGTATATTTTTCATAAAATTCAATACTCTTTGCTAATGCGATCAATCCTAAAATAAGAATAATATATAATTCATATTCTGATTTAGGTTTCTTATTCAAACAATAATATATTGAAACAATGAATCCTAAAAATGATACTAAAGCTGCTAACATATATAAATTACTTTCTTCCATATTTATAATTTGTAATTTATTTTATTTTCAATTTATTTCTATCTTTGACTATATTTTTGACTATAAAAAACTTTTAGTGAATGATCTAAATTATCTGAAACATTACTTTTTAGATAAGGATTAAATTTTTTAACATAATTTTTACGATTCATTAATACCTTCTCTGAAACATTACATGATATACTAATGCTATCTCTACTTTCATATTGTTCATCATAGGGAATCATATAGAATCCTAATGGTTTTTTAGAGAAATTATATATACTACGATTGATAAGCGCCGCTCCAGGCGATAGTAATTTACAGGATTGATTCATTAAATCTATTTAAACTACCGAATTTAATTTTAAATAATAATATATCATTTAGATAAATGAATAGAACTAATATTACTTTTGGAGAAATACCGAATCTTCAGGTAATTGGTGATGGTATTAATCCTGCGTTATGGGGTATCAGTGGTCAAGGATCAACTAATGTTTTGAGAATGATAGATTCTTTAATCAGAAATGATAATATCACCATGAGAACGATAAATAGAGAGTCACAGAATAATGGTTTAACACCCGTTTCAGAAGAATTCTTAACTAATTTAGAAGAATTTGAAATCAGTGGAGTGGGGGGGAGAGAGAGAGAGGGAGAAGGAGAAGAAGAAGAAGAAGATTTGACTTCTAAAGAATGTAGCATCTGTTTAGAATCTTTTAAAATAGGCGATAAATGTATTCGTTTACCCTGTAAAGATAATCATCATGTGTTTCATGCTGGGAATGATTCGTGTTCTGGGATAACAAAATGGTTCGAAACTAAAAATACTTGTCCCTTATGTAGGGAAGAATTTCCAACGAATGTTAATCATCAGATTCATGCTGAACCAGAACCTGAAACACCCGCAGAATCTGGATCCATATTACCTCCGAGTTTGATTCCATCAATCGTAACGGCTTTGTCGCCGGCACAAATCGCCGGCATACGTCATTCAAATAGTGATAATATCATACCCGCTACAAATGATAATCATATTATTGATGATAATATTATTGGAGAACAGATCCTATCTACAGTTGATAATTATCTGAGAGAATTAAGTAGCGATATAATAAGGAGTTCATTAAATATTACCGATTCAGAAGATTCTGATTCTGACTTACAGAGAGCAATTGAATTATCATTAAGCGATATAAATGAAGAATAAGTTAAAAAATGATATTAATTTCATAATCATTAATAAATGAGTCAAATTCAAAACGTTGATTCAGCTCCAGATTATATCATGAAATTTATTCATGAGAATATGGAACAGATATGTGTAATTTACGACGAAGGATTAAATAATAATCCTGGATTAGAGAAGGGTATTATTGTTTTTCAGTGTTCTGAAAAAGAAAATAAAATGGATGTTCAGTTCATGAATGATGAAATGATGTGTGAAATCTTATCTAAAGAATCTGTAATGAACTTAAAAAACAATATCCAAGAAAACAAAAAATTATTATTTATACAAGATTTAGATCGTAACAGCGTATTCTTAATACAAGTTTAATTGTCCGACTTTCTGTCTCATGCAATTGAATAAACGATGTGCCTGAGATGTAATCAAATATTCTCCTGATTCGTTAGGTTCGGTATATCCATCATTTACTTCCACTGACTTATTTAATTCAGTTTCTGGTGTAAATAATGGACTTGTCGGTGGTATCCTAAATAGTTTTGGATAATCATATGAGATTGATCTGGTTTCAATATTGTAATAATACAATTCACCTGTCTCTTTTGATAATTCAACGATCCAGAGAGATAATCCATCTTCATTCAGTTTTTCCTGTTCATCTTTTATCCTAGATGATAATTTACCCTTCATACTCTGTTTAATTTTTGAATCTGATTTAATTATGGATCGTTGACATTTTGAACAGATCTTGTAATCGCAATTGCTACATCGGTATGAGATACCTTCTTTGTTACACATCTCACAATATACATCATGTGACTTATACTCGTATAAAAGAACATGTTCTTTTTCGGAACATACAGGGATTAATGTTAATTCCATAGTGACTTATTTTATCATAGTTAAATAATATCAAATTTAACTATAAAAGTTCTTCTGTTCATCCTTAATTATCTCAAAATTCTTTGGATCATTCTTCTCAATGATATCAATAAATTTATCGATGATAACCATGATATCTTCGCACTCGCGATTATAAAATAAGAATTCCTGTAACATCGCAGTTGTATATTCTTTGTGCTTAATTTCTTTATAGAAACTCTTAAATTTGTTTTCCTGTGCGGGTAAGAAGGTTTCAAACATCTTCTTAGTCTGATATTCATTGGCATAATCTAACTTAATCTTGTTATCAATGCGACATGATCTTATCATCGCGAAATCCAAGACTTCGGGTTTATTCGCAGTTAAGAATAACATCGTTCCCTCTACACATGTAAAACCATCTAAGCAATTCAAGAAAGCCTGTAATGTAATACCATTACTAGTATCATCTTTCTTTCTATTTTCATCAAAGAGAGTATCAATATCTTCAATCACAATAATTCTCTCTTTTTCTTCATTATCGGCAATATAGGAAAATGCATCCACTAAATTTGTATCTAACATATCCTTTGAAATCGGTAAAATATATAAATCACAATCTAAATCAGAAGCAATTGATTTGATTAGACTCGTTTTACCTGTACCAGGAGGACCATGAATAAGTTGAACACTTTTGTAAGGTATTCCGAAAGATAAATAAATTTCACGAGTATCTGGTGAGAAAAACTTATTTGTCGTTTCCATTATCTTTTCCTGTTGATTTTCTCTCAGGTAAATCGTTGATGATGGTCTTTTCGGTGATTTAGATAATAAAGTCCAGTAATCTTTCTTATAGTAATAAATATTCATTGTTTCTTTACTACAAGCTTTAATTTTCTTCGTCTCAGCCTCACACCAATCATTGGCCTCATCTGCGAAATCTGTCAGTAATTCTTTTGTCGTGGCACTTAATTCCAATTTCGTAACAAATTCTTCAGATGAAGAACATTGATCTTGTGTCAAGAACTTAACAGGATTACCCCTATGATCCTTAACCATCTCAAACTTAATATCAATTGGTTCATCTTTATACATGATGGTGATTTCACAATCATTTGGTTGAATAACTTTATAATCAACCGGTGTTTCCTTCCTCCGGAATCTAAATTCATTAAAGTGATAAATCTTCTCAACTGAATAATTAAATGAATTAATATCGTCACGATATTTTGTACAAATATATTTCAAGATTTCATCATGAAACGGCCAATCATTCAGCATCATCATTTTCTGTTTGGGTTTGATTTTATCACGAGTGCCAAAATAATTATCTGCTAAATATTGTTTATTACAGTTGTAAGACAAGAGTCCTATACCGATAATTGATAAGGCGAATGGAGTTCCACGATAAATTATAGGATTTCTTAGGATATTTAGTAACATGCTCATTATATTTACTATAACTAGGGTAATAATGTTTAAATAAATTTGATTTAAATATATAATTTCTATTCTATTATAAAGATGGATAGCAATTTAACGATTCAAAAGATAAATCACTCCAGATATAACCTCAAGAAGTATCTTGATTCAGAATGGGATATATCTGTTATCAAAGATTATTCTGACAAAGAAATAGACAAGTTATATAAGACAACGAAACCTTCTAATTCTGATATTCATTTCGGATATGCGTCGGGGTGTAATTTTTCGCTATATCATAAACGGATTCCTAGTCATAGGGTTCATGTCATTTATTACAATTTTCCTGAGATAGGCAATCCTTCTGTAAAGGTGACGAAAACATGTTCAGAAAAGTTAAGTAATCTTTACAAAGATGAAATTATAGAAAAAGAAGATAGTCTTATCGTTATTCTTTATAGACCTGTCCCTGAAAATCTAGGAGTGGCAATTGAAGCATTATATTCGGCGGGACAAGAAGAACTTTTGATCACTGGATTAAGTGAAAACATTCAAGCAGAAAATAATGTGCTCGGTGATAACAAACTTACAAATTCACATTTCAAAAATATTCATATCTTTCATTTAGATTCACTTTCAGTTGATATCACGCAACATGAAAAGGTCCCTCAACACATTCCTATCAGAGAGAGGTCCACGATTGATTCTATCATGGAGAAATGTAATGCGAGATTAGACCAATTTCCTATCATTCTAAGAACAGATCCTATGGCGAAACGTCTGAGATTAGCCCCAGGTGATATGTGTAAAATCTTGAGGAAAACAAACACCGCGGGTGAAGTAGAATATTTCAGAGTTTGTAAGTAGTTCCTACAAAGTAGCATCGCTAATAATTTGATCATAAATATTTCGTGGAACAATTCTTACCTCCGACCCTCTCTTACATTTGGGATCAAGTTGAGTCGTGTAACCTGCTGTAATAAATAACACTCCAACAATGAATAATAATAAACTGAGTCTCATAATACATTACTTAGATTTTTTATTGATTAATTACCCATTTCTCTTAATCCGACACTATCATATCTCCGATTCAATAATGGTATCATATCTTCTATTTCTGATTTACCAATAGGAGCTGTTGAGAATCGGGCATGTTCAAATTTACTGTCGTGTTCTTCATGTTCTAAAACCTCCATATGAGGTTTGCCATCTTTTACCATCTTATTTTTTCTAGGTAGATATAATACATTACACGATAAAGGATAATCTTTATTCAGTTGGGTCATTCTCATGTATGAATACATGAAAATACATAAAATGACGATACAAAAAAATGTTATAATTGACTCCATATTACTACTAATTTATAATTTAATCTTTCTTTTCACCACCCTCATCTTTTGTCTCATCATTGACTCCATCTTTCTTCCTTTGCATCCACGGATCATCCGATTCCAATGAGTCCTTAATATCAGTGGATACCTCAGAACCTTTCTTAAGAGGAACTTCGTCCTCTTTAGGCGACTTAGATGATGTCGGTGAGAATCCAATATTCTGATTTTGTTCTTCAGGTTCGTCAGAACCATCTTCGCAACCCATATCCTCAAGAGTGGTCGCTTCCTTAAGCGGTTCTTCGGATACAGGATCATCAATTGGATATTCTTCCGAAGCATCTTTCTCTTTCTCTTTCTCTTCACCTGATCCCCCTTCTAACTTCTTCTTCGCATTCTCCTCTTCCTTTGCTTTCCTAACTTCTTCCTGAGCAGCCTTAATCTTATCTCTCTTCTGCTCCTCATAGAACATATCTTTACTCACATTATTCTCCTGATATTTCTCCATCATGTCATTCAACTGACTGTTCTGGAAAACCTCATCAGCAACCTTGTCAGCATTCGGATCCCACGGAAGCCAATATCCAACCTGACCAACAAAAGTATGGAAACCACTATCAGTTAGAGAAAGTTTCTTTGCTCTGTCCTCCGCCGCCGGTCTCGTATCATAAACACCTCTTACTTTGAGACCACGAAGCGAAGTCTGAAAATCATTCTGTTCGTCAAAATCCCTCTGTAATTTATCTTCATATTTGTAATTAAAATCCTGATAAGAAGAATAAACTTCATCAAACTTTAATTTCTTATCCTTACAATATGACTGGAGAAACTTAACACATTTGAATGCTTCCTTATTCTGCATTAAAGTCTCTGGCGATAAGAAGGATAGGCAAACGTAATTCTGGCCCGGGATCGCATCATCAACCTCAAGATAATCGGGCTTCTTGGAATCACTAATATCAGAACTGCTCATTTTATATAAATAAGAAATACTTTTTTAAGTGATTTTAAACAAATATTATCTACACTATAATAAATGTTGAATACTAATAATTTAATGAAATATTTAGTTTTATTTTTAGTGACTGCGACCGCCACTAAAGTAATACCTACATGCGGTGTCTTAAAAGAACATGCTGTCTATGTAGGATTAATATCAGCTTCAACTTTTGCTTTAATTGATATTTGTTCGCCAAATGTTATCGTGGAAAAAGGAAAACATTAATTGACCGATAAATCTACCACATGATCTTTATCTAAATCTCTATCCTCTCTAACAATCTTAACCTTTTTATATTCGGTTTTTTTATACAATTCATATAAAATTAACATGATAATTGTTCCTAATAAGATACTGAAAAATTCTAAATAAGGATTCGTATTCATTTTAAAATTATCCAAACCATATTTATGAATTAAACCAACTGATAAAAAGGCGATAGACAAAGATAATCCATTCTCAATAATTTCACGTCCAATATTATCAAAAGGTGAATGATGAATTATAAAATTGTCTAAATCATCATCAACGATAAATTTACAGACCATTCTTATGATAAAAAATATCACAAGGAGTAATACGCTCAAGAATAAGTTATACATATGTAATATTACTATATATATATATAAAATCACAGAGAGAAGAATATAATTATTTTTTAATTAGTATTATAATTTCTGAGATTCCGCCGGTATAATTCATATATTCCAATAACAAAGAACACGCCAATTATTATTCCTAAAGCATCCAGGAAGGGATGTTTTACAAGTTCATATTTCTTTGTTATATGATGTTCAATATAATTAGCAATAAATATCGCTACTGCCGCGCATCCAGCTGATAGTAAAAGTATTAATTCATCGCGTTCTAGAAAAGGGATTTTTTCCATCAAGTAATGTTCCAATTCCTTTTCTGAAAATAAAAATAACAGCGAATCAATCATAGAGAAAAATATACCAGCAAATAAACCCAACAATAAAGACGTAGGAATGGAATCTATGATTTTCATATATTACTAACATATATTATAAACTAGGAATATACTGCCATTTCAAATCTTTGCATATTTTTTCCCATATGATGTCTTGTTGATGTAATTTTTCACGACTCTTTAATAACGGAAAATATTCTAATAAATGATCAAACTCCAATAATTCACAGAATTTATGTAATACATATGAATATGATAAGAAATTCTTACGAGTTGGAGGACAATTATTCACAAATGGTATCTGAATATCCTTAAACAAGGATCGTAAAACTTCCTCTGTCTTGCGATCTAATGTTGGTGCTTTTTTCCCACTGATTACTGATATGATATGAGGAATATGTTCGTAATATTTATTATAATTAAGTCTCTTTAATATAGAACGAACTTCTTTGTAATTTATATTATCTAAATTATGACATATATTTTTTGTTATTTCAGATATAATATCACGATAAATATTTTCAGGTAATTCTGTCTTTTCTTTCGCTTGAAATTGGGCTAACCATTCATTAAAATGATTTATCCGTTTGTATGAAAAATAACTGACCTCACGTGGAGGATCCGCATAGGAACTCTTTTCAGTAACAATCATTATTTCCGAAGTATGACCACATTCTGAGCATGCTAATTCTGAACTAATATCAGATAAATGAGTCTGAGAACCACATAACTTACACTTATCATATTGAATATTTTTATACTTCTGATTTATTATTGTATCATCTATATTACACATGAATTCATTAATTAAAGATTTCTTATTTACTGTAACACCCAAATCCTCTTCTACGGTATTCTTTTGGAAAAATGATAAGATACCACCTTCATCATTACTAGAAGTTATACTTGTATCGTCTCTGTAATACTGATCCAATAAGAAACCATTATCTAAGAAATATTCATTTATCTTATCATCTTCAAGATTTTCAATAATTTCAGTATGTAATTCATCAATCATTTTTCTTTTATCTGTATGACATTTCTTCAAAGGCTTATCCTTGAATGATGACATCCTTATTTAAAAATATGTTTTAATTTCTGTTTAAATAGATAACAAGATACTTATCAATGGAAGAACCACAAATAATTCATTATTATAATGAATTGCCAAATTATGCTATTATAATCAATAATCTTAATGAAGAATACGAAGAATTAATCACGAATTACATCAAATTAGAAGATAAGATTGAACCTATTGAGGGAAAAGAAAAGAGAAACATTTGTTTCTTTTTATCATTCATTATAGTTTTTGAATTCTCATTAATCTTAGTTTTAATTTAAAAAAGATTTAATGTAGCATAACATAATGGAACAGAATGATATTCAAGATGGTGAATTAACCGAATTTAAAACTCAGGTGAAACAGTGGCTCGCAATTGATGAAGAAATCTTAAAACATGAATCTAAAATCAAAGAACTAAAAAAAATCAAAAATAAAATACTCCAGCCACAAATCACAACATTTATGGTGAATTATAATATTTCAGATCTCAATACCGAAAAAGGAAAAATAAAGTGTAACGAAAGAAAAACGAAAAAAGCACTTAACAAAGCGAATATCAGGGGAAATTTATCCCAGGTCATCTCAGATGACTCTCAAATTGAACAAGCTATGCAACTCATCATGAATAATCGGGAAATTGTTACAAAACATGTTCTGACAAAACCTAAAATGAAAAAAACTGAAAACACACTTGATACTACGTCAAAGTGATTTTATTATCGTAAAAATATTCATATTTTCTGAGACCATTGTTTGTTCTTTTCGGATATCTATTAACAAGATCTATGATTATCTCCTTATACTTCTCCGATTGTGTCTTAATATATGTATCACAGAAATAAATAATTAATTCATCGTATGGATAATCATTCATATAATAAGCATTCCTTGAAGATATATTCACCATTGATCTACTAATATATTTATTATAGATGAGTTCTGAATTATTCTCCCTATAAAAGTCATGCATAATTGTATTTATTACATAAATACTTAGACATGATGAATAATTCCTAACTAATCTGTTATGATTCTTTAATGATAATATTTCTATTTTATCAGAATAAGTATAATATTCGTATATTTTGCATAATGCTTCACTATATCCATCCTCTCTTATATAAGAGAGACAGTTCTCTAATAAATTCAAAGCAATAATAACACCATCATTTTCACATAGACGATATATTTCATTTAATGAATATTTTTTCCTTATCAGATTTTCTGTAATATCTTCTATCGGATCAAAATTATCCTTTGTATCTGTTATCGTTTCATTTCCTACAAGACACTCACTTAAGAATGAATTGAAATTAAACTTCGAAAGATAAATCATCTTATCACATTGGTCACCTGAAAATTTTATCTTCTTATCTTTTAAAATCTGTAAACATATCTTGTAATACTCTGAATATGTATAACGAATATGATATCTCGGAATCTTTAATTTACATAAATCCTTGTTCTTTAAGAATGTAGAACAACATGTTAAGATTATCTTTGACTTGTAATATTTTCCATCCCTTATAAATTCTATCACGGATTTATAAGATGATTTATCATATTTATAAAACACATGAATATCATCAATTAATAATCCTCTTTGTTCATTGGATTCGCTAAACATCAGCGTTACATTTCTTTTTTTTAGACGATCCAGAATATAGTTCTTAATATCTTTGATATCTTTCAGAGAATTTGTATCGATTCGCAATAAAATTGTATCCTTTAATAATTCATTTGAGAGAAAGGATTTACCTGAACCAGGTCCACCATAAATTAAGTAAGGTTTATTTATAGATAATTCTATTTTTTTAGAATCATTCATAGAAAAGAATAGAGAAGTTTGTTTAAATTAATTTACAATAAATTAGAAATATCATAAGTAAAGTTCTTCTTGTTAAGATAAGCCGGAGCATCTAAAGGAACAGGTAACTTAGATAACTTATCAATATATCCTGCGTGCTGTTGAACATTTGATGAAACATTCTCAACAGCATACTCAATGACTTTGCCATTTAACCGACGTATCTCTTCGGCAATATTCTCTACATCCGTCCTGAAATTCGCGAACTGTAACATAATTGATCTCATAATGATATATAAATCATTTGATGATTGTTCCGAAACAACCTGATTTGTATTCTGATGCACTTTATAACGAATCGTCTGCTGTAATCCTTTCATATTCATATCCGAAAAAAAGATATCATTGATTGAGTTCTGCTCCAGAATACCCTTAATCGCTGTATCCTGATTATCTTTCTTAATCACGATTTCACTCTCCATAGGAAAGGAAACATCTTTTACAATATTAACATCACCTAGAAGACCATTATTTGTTGTTTCAGTCATGGTATCTAAGGTAGCACTTTGGTCATCGTTGACAAACGCTTTTAATCTGAAAGCATCCGCCATCCCATCAGACCGCTCCTTTAGCGTCCCATCAGCATTAAAAAATTGTTTATTTTGATCACGGGCGTTTGTATAATCACTCCTTTTCGGAAATCCATCATTCATGGGAGGAATAATAATACCTGAACCAGATACACCGGGTCTGTTAAGTAAATCATAATCGTAATAATTATCACCACCTGATGTGGAACTAACTATGTCTCCATCAATATCTAAGCCTATGGATTCATCATAAGATCCTTGTCTAGCACCTTCATTTGAAACATATAATGACATATTCTTTTTATATAATCTAAGATATATTTTATTTATAAATATATATACTAATATGAAGCAAAGGAAAAAATATTCAAATCATAGGACAAAACATAAATCAAACCGTAGACCTAATCGTAGGACTAAGCGTAAATCAAATCGTAGACATAATCGCAGGACTAATCGCAGGACTAATCGCAGGACTAATCGCAGGACTAATCGCAGACAAATTAGAAAAAATATGAGAGGTGGAATGTGGGAGAGAGGGACAGGGCGGAGGCGCGTCGAGCCTGCTGTACCAAAAGCTGCCGCGACCAAGGTTGATTGCCCGAAATGCAACGTCCAGAGATGGGACGGAGGAGCGCGGGAGAGGGAGCAGCCTGGCGGTTTCTGTGAGGAATGCAGAGGGCCGCGGGCGGAACGTTGCACGGCGTGCGGCCACGACCTGTGCAAGACTTGCCTGCATGCGACTCCTGCTCCTGCGGCTGCTCCGATGCTGGCGGCGCTGCAGCAGATGCGCAAGATGGGATTCCCAGAGGCGGCGGCGAGCGCGGCGCTGGCGGCGTCCGGCGGCAGCGTCGAGCAGGCGGTCGAGAGCCTGCTTTCGCAGCCGCAGATGGCGGTGGTGGCGCCGGAGCCTGCTCCTGCGGCTGCTCCGATGCTGGCGGCGCTGCAGCAGATGCGCGCTATGGGATTCCCAGAGGCGGCGGCGAGCGCGGCGCTGGCGGCGTCCGACGGCAGCGTCGAGCAGGCGGTCTGGTTTCTTTCGCAGCCGCAGATGGCGGTGGTGGCGCCGGAGCCTGCTCTTGAAGTGGGTGAATCAGTGGGAGTAGTTACTGCTCCTGCTCCCGCCCCTACCCCATTTCAATTTACTTCATACCCGAGCGACACTCTCCGAAGTTTAGATAAATTTTATGCAGTATCACCCACAGATCCAAATAAATATAGATTAAATATAGATAAAATAAATCTTATATCGTGTCATGGATATGTGCGAAAACAATATACTCGTGTTCCAAAAGGATTAACATTGTATTTATTTGTCCCCTCGGGAAAAAATCTCCAACTTAATAGAACGGGCGGCGCCACGCCGCTCGCTCCCGAGGAGAGCAGAGGCGGGCGCCCGGGATTGAGCCACTCACTTTCTCTCGAATATATTAGACCATATACCGAAGGCGGAATAATACAAGAGCAAGATTTATATTTTGATCCCGTATATAAACCTATCCAGGAGAGAGGACCCGAGGGCACGACGGTCACCAGCATTCCATGGCGGATTAGGGGATTATTAAAAGGTTTCCTTCCAGAAGATTGGAGAACTATGGATATAAGCGAGAGGGGGCGCGCTCTGCTGTCCATCCCTGGCTCTGGTGACCACTTTGAAAAAGTCATGAAAGGCGGTCCAGACTCGGATCCATATAATTATATGAAACATAAAGATAAATATTTTAAACATAATATGGATGATATCATTGCCAAGGTATATCTAGCAAAAAATGCAAAGAAACCTATAAAATTAAGTTGGGTCCTTGCTAAAATTGCGGAAGCACGAGAGAGAGACCCATCTATATCTGCCGATTGGTTTGGTGGGTTTTGTAGATTGGGTGATGCTCTTAATATAGAGACTTTAAAACGATGTGAAGTGGAAGGATTACCATCCCTACCACAGAATTTCTTTGATTCAGATGTGTCATTTGAGGGGGCAAGTGATGAACTAAGACGTCAATCTTCTTTAGCATCCAAATCAGAAACAGCTAATTTTATGAATACTGTAAATGAACTCGTAGAATATAGTAAAACAAAAGACTTTCCGGAAATAGGTGGTGGAAAATCCCTATTAACAACTATAGCAGGTAAATTAGATAGTGCAAAACCCACACTTGAACCTGATGAAGTTTGTTTTATATTTCAAATGAAACAATTAATAAAGGAACAAGAACATCTTTAATTTATATCTTTTCTAACAACTTATCACATTCAGAAATCCAGATTTCTTCAACGGTCAACTTCTCTAACGTATTATACTCTAGATGTAATTCACTAATATGTTTCTCTAACTTCTCAATTTCATCCTCCGTAAATAGATACAATGACATCTTGATTAGATAATCATAAGAAGCGGTATTTTCATCATTCTTAAACCCAACAACCTTACCCGAAGCAACCTGAATATATTCATGAGTTAATAGGTCCTTAATGATATCAATCTTCTTTCTCTTGTAAATTACTATCTCATCATCCATGACCGACTGAATAAATCTCATTTTACTTACAAGGATCTTTAATTCATTGTCAAGATTTGATAACTGATATTCTTTCCTCTTCACATATAACTGATGTCTTTCAGTGTAAAATTCATCAATGATTTCACCAATATCATTGTATTTCTTGATCTGAGATTTATTATTATACAAATGAATATTTCTTAATGATAATCCCTTTGTAGTAGTTAGTTTGAAGAACTTCTCTATCCCATCAATATTTTCATCTTCATCCCATTGCAATGAATTCAAGAAACCCTTCTCAAAAGTAACTGTAAAATCAATATCAGTATCTGAACTATTGTTCCGATAATCTATAATTGTCTTCTTTGCTTTCTTGTGCTTCTCATTCTCTAATGACTTTGATTTCTTCACATCAGGTAATAGTGAATCTAAGAATTTCTTATAATCATCTGTCCATTTCCCGATCGGTAACTCTGTAATCCGAATCGTAGTTTCATTGATAACCTCATAAATACCCTTGCTCATGAAATTCTTAGTATCAATCTTGATTATTTTCCCCTTGAATCCATTCACGGACGGAGCAATAGATAAATATGATTCATTCCTAATCTTGCGTTTCACATTCCGAATAATATCAATCATATCATACTTAGGAACAGATGTACTAAATCCAGTCCCAATACCATTCATGCCATTCACCAGAACCATCGGTATAATAGGAACATAATATTTCGGTTCAACCAGAATACCATCATCATCATTGTAATCTAAGATAGGAAAATCTACTGAGGGATAGATTAAATCAACTATCTTATTTAATTCAGTATGAATATACCTAGGACTCGCGGCATCATGACCTCCCATAATTCTCGTTCCAAACTGACCATTCGGCATCAGTAAATTCAGATTGTTAGATCCCATATAATCTTGTGCCATGCCAACGATAGCCGATTGTAAAGATGCTTCGCCATGATGATAAGCAGCATTCTCACTCACATAACCCGCTAACTGAGCAACCCTAATCTCTGAATATAATTTCCTCTTGAAACATGAATAGAGAATCTTTCGCTGACTCGGTTTCAATCCATCATAAACTGAACCAATTGATCGTAATGTATCGCTGTTTGAGAAATGAATTAGTTCCAAATTGATAAAATCCTGAATAGGAACTTCTGTCTCCGTATGATTAAGAATTTTATTCTCATCAAACTGATACAACCATTCCTTCCTCTCATCACTCTTATCTTTACTGAATGCTAAAGACATCGTTTGATTCGTTTCCTCTGTATAAATATAATTGTTCATCTTAATATTACTAAAATATTCCCTGGCTTCCTGAGCATTGCTTGTTCCTAGACCCTTGTAATACTTGGTTTTCCATGCTCTAGAATTCTTTGTTTTCTTAATCCAATCATTATATTCAGTTAATGTGTAAAATGATTTAACTTTCTTCTTAAGAGAGACTTTCACAATCGGAGTAATCATTGATGTGATAAATCCTAACTCTAGAAGAGATGGCCACATATGATGAAAGACATTCATAACTAAACCTTTGATATGAGAACCATCATGATCCTGATCTGTCATAATCATTATCTTACCATATCTCAAAGATTTAGTATCCTTATAAACTTTATTTGTTTCTAATCCTAAGATTTTCTTCATATTTGTAATCTCGGCATTTTTCATAATCTGATCCAATGAAGCATCACGAACATTCATAACCTTACCCTTCAGAGGGAAAGCTCCATAAATATCTCTTCCCACAACCGATAACCCTGAAATAGCCATAGACTTCGCTGAATCTCCTTCAGTCAAAATAAGAATACATTGTTCTGATTTCTTAGTACCCGCCCAGTTTGCATCATCCAGTTTCGGAATATCTCTTATCTTGTTCTTCTTCTGACCATCAGTCTTCTTTGTCTCTTTATTCATCTTAAATTCACTGAATTGTAAAACTCTGTCTTGTAAATCAGTCTTGTCAAGAATTTGTTTCATGAACTTATCCGATAAAACCGGCTTAGACCCGAATTTAGAAGGAGTTGTAATCAATCGTTCCTTTGTCTGACTATCAAAAGATGGATTGACAATCAGACAATCTACAAAGATACGCAGATAATTCTTGATATAATTTTCATTCACATCTTTCTTAGATTTCTTTAAGATTAATTTCTTTAGACCTGAAGTAAGTTGCTTTGAAATCATATCTACATGCTTCCCTCCCTTTGGATTCGCTATTCCATTCACGAATGAAACCTGTTCAAACTTATCTGTCTTGGACAGAGTAACTCCAATCTTCCAAGGAATACCATTATCCGATAGTTCTTCATAAACAATCGTTTCATCTGTCAAATACATCTTCGAATAATCTAAGAAACTCTTTACAGATAACTTCTTCTTATTAAGATAAACGGAAATGCTCTTGTCTGTGATACCCGCGATATCATAAACACGCCGAATCATTAAATTTATCATGTCATCAGAATAATTCTCAATACCAAAACGATTGAAATCTGATGTCCATGTAATCTTTGTATATGGTTTCCCTGAACAATCTGTAATCTTCGGTTTCTGAATACATCTCATATTGCCCTTGAAAACTTGAGAATATTTCTTCTTCCGAATACGATCAACTGTCTCAATCTTGAAAGTCTTTGAGAAGATATTCGTCAGCTTCGCCCCATATCCATTCTTTCCACCGACCACCTTTTGTTCTTCTTTGTTGTAATTCGTTGAGGTAAGAAGTTCACCAAAGATAAGCTGAGGAATATAAATAGGTTTCCCATTCTTTTTCTCTTTAGGATGAATCGCCACATCAATCCCATCGCCATTGTTGTAAATAGATATTTCACCCGTTTCCTTATCAATTTCAACCTTAATCTCTGTGACTAAATTAACTGAGTTATCCTTTTCATGAAGACCATTTAATCTAGTAACTTGGTCCTTGGCATTCACTAAAATTTCATTATAAGTATTGTATAGAGCAGGAATAAATTCAGCATCTCTAAATTCAATCTTACTTGATTCTGGATTGAATAGAGGTAATGGTTCTGAAATCAAATCACAACCACCGACATAAGTATCAGGGGTATTGTAAATATGATTCTGAAGATTTTCTTTCTTGTATTTCTCTCCTAGGTCGCTCATGATATATAGTAAACTTATGATAGTAAGTTTAAATATAAAAAATCAAATTTATTTGTAAATCATAAATTATTTACCATCTGCTTTATCAATTGCTTCAGAAACAACTTCGGAAGCCGCTTCGGATACTTGTTCTTTAATAGACCCCGCTAATATCTCTCTTACATTTCCGACGGTTGATGCCACACCACTATCTATATTCTTCTTCTCTAGCATCGTCATCAGTGTATCAAGTTTACCCATTTTATCATTCATTAAATTATCAATTTCGCCCATTTTACTATCTAGTTTTCCCTCACCTTTTTCAGGGTCAGTTTTGTCTGATACCGGTTTCAAATGGTCTGGTAAATTTTTCATGAGTTCAGCTTGAAAATCAAAAGGTTTTTCTTTCTTCTTTTTGCTAACATCACCTTTACCCGAATATTCTTTCTCAACTTGTTTTCTCTTAATATTCTCAATTGATTTAGAGAAATCTTTGTAAGCTTCCTGATGTGTTTCATCATCTTCATATTTACCCGAAAGCTGAAAATACTGCCATCCTTCAGTCTTTAATTGTTCTGTCGTCAGAGCATACTCAAAATAATTTTTGTCTAGACTAAATAATTGCAAGAAACCATTCGCAGCAGTAACAGATAAAGAAATCGTCCATGAAGCCCAATAGATAATCTGATCAAAATTCTTAGGCAGCTTCGTAGGATCCATCTGACCCAATGATAATATTGCCGGTAACATAATTGATCCCACGGTTACAATAAATCTAAAGCGATCGTAATATTTTTTCGTATGAAGTTTTCTTTCTTCATATTTAACGACTTCAGAAAGAAATCTACTCTTCAAAATACTTCTATCGGTCTCTGAATCTAACTCTAATGTATTAATAATTTCATTGACTTGATTTGCATATGAATCATTATATTCTAAAGTAGATTTTGATGAATTATCACTCATTTATATATAATTCAAATCATAAAAAAATTTAGACTTAAAATTTAAATTTACTACAAGAACCCAAAGTATATCCAATCATATTCATAATTATATCAGTTATACTATGATCTAATGTATCATTTATATATCTTTCAGGGATTATCCAATATCTTCCCAATAAGTATTTTGTATATTCATTAGTGACTACTAAATGTTCTATAATTTCCCATGCGATACCTATTAATAAGACTATCGCATATTTATGCTTCCAATAGAGTCCTAAAAAGAAATATAATAAAAAATGAACTACGCTTAGGACATCAAAATTACCATGATCCATACTATAAATTAACACTTATTTATTTCTCATGCTGAATATTAATATTACAAACCTTTGAATATAGATAAATATCTCTTAATAACCGATTACTTTTACCAGATACCTTCACACCCTGCTTTTCCAACTCTTCCCGAATTTCCCCGGTCTTCTTACCTCTGATTTCCTTAATTCTAGATTCAACTTCTTTAACATCTTTTTCATTGAAAACCCTTGTTTTAATACTAACTCTACGACCCTTATTTTTACGATTTGATTTGCGACTCGTTGATCTGCGATTGGATCGCGATACTTTAGGTTTCTGAATAGGTTTCTGAATAGGTTTCTGAACAGGTTTCTGAACAGGTTTCTGAATAGGTTTCTGAATAGGTTTCTGAATAGGTTTCTGAATAGGTTTCTGAATAGGTTTCTGAATAGGTTTCATAACCGGTTTTACCTGAGGATCATTCGTCGTATTTTGGGTTGGCATCTTAATTTGACTTTCTTTCATTTGCAACATTTTCTGTTCAATATCATTGATGTCCTTAATATCAGTCTTGGAAGATTTTGTTACTGAGGGCGCTTTTGGTGAAAATATTTTCCTTTTCACATGAATAACTTTTTTATCTTTAGATACAGGAGCATAATTCTTATCACCTATAAATGCTCTGTATTTATCTAACGATTTAATTGGAGATTTCTTTGGACTTCTTTTAGGCGATTTAATCTTCTTTGTTGAAGTAATTACTTTCATTAAGATACTATCCCTTAGATTTTATTTTATAATAATTTACTATAATCATTCTTCTCGCCTCTCATTTTCTGTTGATGTAACTTGATTTCGGCACTCAATCTATTTTTACATAGTTCATCGTCTTGAAAGATATTCAGTAATAAATTATTCACATTCTGATCACCCGGATATTCATCAGGTTTGCTTTCGTATAATTTCTTTAAGGAATTTTGAATGAATACTTTGATATGATCCTTACGTTCATCATAGAGAGCATGAATTACGTTATCTATGTCTGATTCCGGGATAATCTTAATCTCATTGGATATCAGGTATTCATTATAATTTGTTTTCACATAAAAGAATATCAAATCCCGGATGTGTTTTTGGAGACTCATTATAAGTTAAGGATACTATTCTAATACTTTTTAAACTTATTTAAGTTTATTTCAATAAATAATTAAATAGTCTTCATTAAATGATACAATTCTGTTCTTATTTTTATCACTATTTACGATTAATTTATTCAGTTAATCAATATATCTCTCTGTATAAAGAAAATCTGACTCATGATATCGTATTATTAGACACGATTATTGAGAGGATTAAAAGGTGTGGTTCTGTCGCGATTAAATTTTGTCAGTGGATCACTCCTAAATTAGAAATCATGTATTTGGAAGAAGAAAATATTATAACAGAGAATAATCCATTATGGCTATCTAAACTTGAAGAATTTTATGAAAATTGTAATGATCATCCAATTAATTATACATTTGAACATTACAAAGAAGTATTCAAAAAAGACTTTAACGAAGACTATGAAATCTTAGATGTCATTGGATCGGGTAGTATTGGTCAGGTTTATTTAATTCAAGATAAACCACTTACAAAATACAGTAAAAGACAAAAATATGTAATGAAGATACAACATCCGAATGTGAAATATGAGATTAATTTCTTTCGTAAATTTTACAAGATTATGAAACTTTGTCCATCAATTAATAAACTTCTCAGTGAATCATTCCCCTTTGATATCAATAATTTCATAGATCAGTTTAATGAGCAATCAGATTTTGTAAATGAATCAAATCATTTATTAAAATTTAAAGAGCTATACAAAGACAATGATTTTATCGTGATACCCGAATTGATAAATACAAGTCCAACCATCATGATAATGAGCTATGAAGAAGGACAGACTTTTGAGAAAGTAGACGCTGATAAATATCAAAAATATAAGATAGCACTTTTATTGTGTTCATTTACAAGGAATAATCAACATATCTTAAATTATCATCATGGTGATTTACATAAAGGGAATTGGAAAGCGCGGAAGTTCGGCGACCAGTATCAATTAGTTATCTATGATTTTGGTTTCTGTTGGACTGTCCCAAATCATAAGATTGCAGGTATTGACGATATTTGTGAAATATTTGAGACTTCTGATAAAAATCTTGAGAAAGTTGATTTAAATATGATGACAACTATTTTATCGTGTTTCTTACGATATGAGTTAAAAGATGAACAGAATGTAAAACAGAGAATATTAGAATATCTGGAAAATAATTTAGATGAGATTAAGCCATGGAATATTAATCCTTCACGTTTATTTAAAATGACAGTCAATGTATGTATTTCTCAAAAATTGTTGATTGATCCGATGTTAATACAGTCTCTGATACTACTGATCCAATGTGAAAAAATATTTAGCGAATTCCGGATGATGTCATCCGATACAGATGAAATTCATAGTTATGAGGTGTTTAGATCAAAATATCTGGATTGGCTTACATTCTACAAAACAAATGATATTTTTAAAGATTTCGCTGATTATATATCTGATATCCTTAACGAAAAACAAATTGAAGTTGACACTATTTTTGATTGTATTGAGATGTCTGATGAAATTAAGAATATGGCATTACAAAGTTAATTAAAATTTGATTTAAAATTACATAAAGCAATTAATAGAAGTTATTCTAATATGATTGATGAGAAAGTTGTTGAACAACTCGTCAGTAAATATTTTGAACAAAAAAATATCCTAGTCAATCATCAGATTGAATCTTATAATGATCTTATTGACAATATTTTACCTAAGATATTGGCACAATCATTCCCCTTATCGGTTAATTTAAATGATGAAATTCTCAAAAATATAACAATCTCAATTGTCAGTATCCGTATTGAGAAACCATATTATACGGAGAATAATGGTGTTCCCAAGATGCTGACTCCTCATATCGCGAGACTCCGTAATTTTACATATTCCTTATCTGTATTCATTTCGGTAAGTGTAAAATACACGCAAATAGAGAATGATATTGAAATTATCTTACCAAGTAAAACTATAGATAACATCCTGTTATGCAAGATACCTATTATTGTAAAATCTGAACACTGTGTTTATAAATCTGATATTTATTCAGAATGTAAATTCGATACTGGGGGATATACTATCATTAACGGAAACGAAAAAGTAGTTATTACTCAGGAGAGAGTCATTCCAAATATTATTCAAGTTCATCAGAACTCCAAGGCATCTTCAAAGTATAAATACACATGTGAAGTGAAATCTTGTGGTGCCAATACATATGGCACAACAAAGACCATTTCCATAAAGTTAACAAATAAACCCTCAATGTTTGAAAATATGATTTATGTTTCATTTCCTCATATTAGAACAGATATCCCTATTACTATCTTATTCAGAGCCCTGGGTTGTATCACGGATAAGGAAATAATCTATCATATTATTGATAATGATAATTCTGATATGGATAATTTCATCCTGAAAATGATCCGGAAATCTTTTACGGAAACAACCGATTGTCAAACGGAGTTTGATGCGATAATGTATATTACTAAGTATATCAATCATTCAAATACTTCATTTCCTCCCGAAATGAAATATGAATATTGTAAGAATATTTTAAAAAGAGATTTATTGCCTCACCTGGGAAATGATGGGAAAAAGAAAATACAGTATCTAGGTCTCATGATAAATAAGTTGCTCAAATGTGATATCGGTGCGATTAGCCCTAGTAATCGGGACAATTATGCGAATAAAAGGATTGAACCCGTCGGTATATTAATGGGTAACCTGATCAATCAATGTATGAATAGAATAGCAAAAGATATCAAACTTTACGTTAATAAAGAGGTATCCACCGGTATATGGAGCTTAAACAATAATTATGAAGATATAATTAACGATATCAATATTTCTAAGATGATTAAGTCTAATTATATTGAGACAGTATTGAAAAGTGCCCTCGCCACCGGAAACTGGGGGATGAAAAACAATGTTAACAAGCAAGGAGTATCTCAGGTATTGAATCGTCTTACTTTTATGAGTACATTGTCTCACATGAGGAGATTATCAACCCCGATTGATACTACGGGTAAATTGATCGCACCTAGAAAATTACAAAACTCACAGTGGGGATATATCTGTCCTACAGAAACACCCGAAGGGCAATCTGTAGGAGTTGTTAAAAATTTATCAATGATGTGTGAAATTACTTCAGATATTTCACCTGATACCTATATGTCATATATTGAAAAATACATTGAATCTGTTGATAAATATGATTTATATAGTTTCAATAAATCGCAAATAACAAAAGTATTCGTAAATGGAGATTGGGTCGGATACACTCATTCTCCATCTGAATTAGTAGTGGAATTTAAACAGATGAGAACAAAAAATCTCATTCATCCTCATTGCTCTATCTATTGGAATCATACTGATAATTCTATTTATATCTTTTCAGATGGTGGGAGATGTACTAGACCTTTATTGAAAGGGAACATAAGTGATATCTCTAATTATGTCATACACGATACATGGGATGAAATTCTTATTAACAATGATAAAGAACAAATAATTGAATATATTGATTTTCATGAAGTTGAAAATACATTGATTGGTACCAGAATACATGATAAATCTAAAAATTATACTCATTATGAACTCAATCCGACTCTTATCTTAGGAGCAATTGCTTCAACTATCCCTTTCTTGAATCATAATCAAGCACCAAGGAATACATATCAATCAGCTATGGGTAAGCAAGCAATCGGAGTTCATTGTACTAATTTTAATCAGAGATTTGATACATTTGCTCATGTCCTTCATTATTCGCAAAAACCAATGATTAATACTAAAATGATGAAGCATCTAAATTTTAATAGTCTTCCGAATGGGAATAATGTTATTGTGGCCATCGCAACATGCGCCGGATACAATCAAGAAGATTCAGTTATCATTAATCAGTCAGCGATTGATCGTGGTCTCTTTTCATCTACCTTTTACAGAACATACAAAGATGAAGAACAAAAGAATCAATTAACTGGTGATGAAGATAAATTCTGTTCACCAGATAAGAGTAAATTATTATTTCCTAAACCAGCAAATTATGATAAACTTGGCTCAGATGGGATGGTCAAAGAAAATACTCATGTATCATCAAATGATATCATTATCGGAAAAGTAATTCCTATCAAAAATATGCCTGAATATAATTATCGAGATTGTAGCACGACACCGAGATCCAATGAAAGTGGAATCATTGACCAAAGTTATATCGGAATTAATAGCGACGGATATCGTTTCTGCAACGTTAAACTCAGACAAATTAAGATTCCTCAAATTGGAGACAAATTCTCTAGTCGTCATGGACAAAAGGGAACTGTAGGTATGACATATAGACAAGAAGATATGCCACGGACCAAAGATGGTATCGTCCCTGATATTATCATGAACCCTCATGCTGTTCCTAGTAGGATGACTATTGCTCAACTTCTGGAATGTATTCTCGGTAAAACATGCTGTGAAATGGGATATCATGGCGATGGAACCGGATTCAATGAAACAAATGTGAATGATATTATTGAAACATTAGAAACATGCGGATACGAAGGGAAGGGTAATGAAGTCCTTTATGATGGTTTCACCGGCAATCAACTCAAGACATCTATCTTTATCGGACCTACTTACTATCAGCGACTCAAACATATGTCAGCAGATAAAGTTCATAGCAGAGCTAGCGGACCGATCGTCTCTATGACAAGGCAACCTGCCGAAGGACGATTATCTCATGGTGGATTAAGGTTCGGGGAAATGGAACGGGATTGTATGATAGCACACGGTTCTGCATCTTTCCTTAAGGAAAGATTAATGGATGTTTCCGACAAATATAGCGTCTATATATGCAATGATTGTAATATGATAGCATGTGGAAATAATAAAGACAATATCTATGAATGTAGAAAATGCTCCAACTATGGAGATTTTACGAAGGTCTATATCCCATACGCGTGTAAACTTCTCATGCAGGAATTAATGACAATGAGCATCGGACCAAGATTTCTAACAAATTAATTATTTAAAATTATTTTCTTAAGATATCATATAATGCACCGATTTTATCTTACCGTAAATGATTACCAATCACAAAAATCAAATGATAAGGAACAACCTAAATCAAATGACAGTAATCAACCTAAATCACCTCACTTGAAATCCCTGCCCGGAAATTCGCCAAGATTTAATAAAGGATTAAATAATCTTTCTCCACACACTATCAGAAGAAATATATCAAAAGAGAATTTCATGAAATATCAGTGGGCATGGACATTGTAAATTTGATAAATGAATTATTTTTTTTATTCATTAAATAAAAGATAACATGTTTAAACCTATTGATTATGGATATTCTGATGATTCAGAACCAAACTATCACAAAATTATTATCGGTAGATCTATACTAAATACAAAACATCAATTCAAACAAAATGAGGATAAACCTATTTTAGAATTCATCAAAACTTTCAGAGATAAAGAAAAAAATTTGATTGACGATATTTATAAATCTAATAAATCTAATAACTATGAATGAAGTAAAAAACCCCGAATCTAACCCTGAATGTGTTCCTGTTCAGAAACTGGAATCTAACCCTGAATGTATTCCAGTTCAGAAACTGGAATCTAACCCTGTATGTGTTCCTGTTCAGAAACCTAAGAGAATGAGATGTCATCTATGTAACAAAAAACTTAAAATGATTTCTTTTACTTGTAAGTGCGAATATAATTTCTGTATTAATCATCACAATCCTCATACTCATAATTGTCTCTATGATTACAAAAAAGAAAGAGAAAAGGAAATAGAGAAAAATAATCCTAAACTAGGAACTAAATTAGAGAAAATCTAAACTTCTGAATAATCATATTTATCCCTGAGAGATCTCATGAAATCGTTGTATTTTATTTCATATTTTTTTACCCTTTGAGTTGCTTCTTCGTTCCTCGTCATTAATGTCTCCAAATAGATTAAATGATCTAATTCTACAAGATAATAATAATTATTATCATTCAAATATCTTATATCATCAGCGTATCTTTTTCCTTGAAGTTTAAATCTGATATCTCTATTCTTAACAAGGTTCAATGACATTCTATTACTTTATGATATAGCAATGTAAAATCAAATTTGATTTAAAAATACTACTTCTTAACAAGTATAGATATCTCTTAAATGAATCAAAAAACAAGAAATGAAAAGAGATATAAGATGCGATTGAAAAAGAAAGAGAAAAAAGAATATAGAGAAAGATGTATCTTTCTTAAGTCAGGTTGGAAAGATAAGATCACCTTGTTACCTAAAGAATTGCAAGCCAAAATATGTATCTATACATGGCGTCTTTATTGGAGGAATTATGTTCCTTTAACCGCTAAACCATCTTCATGGCTGAAAAGTGCGAATTATGTCAAAAAAACATTGTGGGAAGCAAGACAAAAGAATATTCACTTCCTACATTTACC
>Ga0075445_10000252_pt1 | contig 29381 bp, 35 predicted proteins | sample CoawatmetaG02DNA_FD_72350 | JGI IMG/M metagenome (GOLD analysis project Ga0075445, IMG submission 72350) | Marine microbial communities from the West Antarctic Peninsula - Coastal water metaG029-DNA | ecosystem: Environmental > Aquatic > Marine > Coastal | place: Atlantic Ocean: West Antarctic...
TAGTGAAGAAGCTCTAAAACTAGGAATTAAAGTTAAAACATTTAAAACTCAATTCTCACCAATGAAATATACTTTTGCTGATAAAAAACCTAAAATTTTAATGAAGCTATTAGTTGATGAAAAAACTGATAAAGTTTTAGGGATTCATATGTTGGGCCAAGACAGTCCTGAAATTATTCAAAGTTTAGCTGTTGCTTTAACTGCTGGGGCTACTAAAAAAGACTTTGACAACACAACAGCTATACATCCAACATCTTCTGAGGAATTTGTTACCTTAAACTAGATAACTACCTATCAATTTTCTTGAGACATTTTGCACATACAAAGTGACAATAATGGTTATGTTAATTGTATGAGAAATTCATATTGTCTTTTTTACTTTAATTACAAACAAAGGAAATATATGAAAAAAATAGTAATAACATTATTCTTAGTACTTTTCACAAGTTCTGTTTACGCAGGTTCTTGTCCGATGATGTCAAAAAGTATAGATGATAAAATTGCAGAAGCACAAATGCTAAGAGATCAAGGTATGGCCGCACACGATGCTGGTGACCACGCTAAATCAGAAGAATTATTAGGTAAAGCTATGGAGCTTTTTAAAAGTTAATAAATAATTCTAAAACTTAAAGCCAAGGTAATAAATATTATCTTGGCTTTAATATTTTAAGGAAACAAAATATGTATTTAGCAATGAATAGATTTAAGATTGTACTTGGTAAAGAAGATGAATTTGAAACAGTATGGAAAAACCGAGAAACTCATCTTGATGGTGTAAAAGGTTTTAAAAAATTTAATTTAATTAAAGGCAATACTAATAACGAACATTCTCTCTATATTTCTCATAGTGAATGGAAATCAGAAGAAGACTTTTTGAGTTGGACAAAATCAGAATCTTTTAGACTTGCCCATAAAGATGCTGCATCACATAGAGATTTATACCTTGGCCCACCTGATTATGAGGGTTTTAAAGTAATTATATAATTTTAGTAATTTTTCATTTAAGATATTTAAATGAATATGACAGCTTCTTATCTTTTTCTAGCTTTAGCAGTATTTTTAGGTGTAACTTCAAATAGCTTTGCAAAAAGTGCTGAGGGATTTACTCTTATTATTCCTAGTATTGTAACAGCAATAACAATAGTTTTATGCATGTATGCACTTTCAATGGTCATGAAAAATATTCCAATGGGTGTTACTTATGCTTCTTTTGCAGGGTTAACAATCATCTCAACTGTAGTTGTTGGAATAATTAGATTTAATCAAGTGCCCAGCTTATATTCAATAATTGGCTTGGTATTTATTATTGTTGGAGTATTAATGGTTAACTTATTAGGAAATAGTTAAATATGATTTCAAAAAAATATTCACAACCTTTATTTATGATTTTTATGTCATTTGGTATGAGTGTTATCATGAGTGGTGTTGTAACAGCAGTTAACACGGGAATGATTAATGGATTTTCTGAAAGATGGCTTAACTCTTGGATGTTTGCATTTCCAGTAGCTTTATTTGCAGCTTTTACTATGGCTCCAATTATGAGACCTTTAGTTAATAAAATTGCATCAAAGAATTAAGTATGAAACCATTCATGGGTTATATCATTTTAACAATAGGAATTGTAACTGGGATTGCTGCTAATAGTCTTGGAAAAATATCAGAAGGATTTACTAAATTAACACCCACTATTGCTTGTTTAATTCTGATGTCAATAACGATGTTTTCTCTAGCTAAAGCAATGACAGTTATTCCGGTAGGATTTGCTTATTCAACTTATAGTGGATTGACTGTCACAGGTGTTTTGATATTTGCAATGATCAAATATAATCAAATTCCAAATATGTACGCAACTATAGGAATTATTTTAATTATTGTTGGAGTGGTGATGGTTAATTATTTAGGAAAATTAAACTAAAGAAGAATTAATAAATTTAAGAGAATCTATTACTTCATTAGGTTGTATACAAGAAATCTATTTTACCTAAATCAAAATAAATACTTAGTAAGTAAACTTACTATGACGTAAAGTATAAAAATTAATAAAGGAGGTGCGATTATGAATTTATCACCACCTGACACATAACTGGTGTGATTTAATAATCAAAGACACGATAAGACAAAAAATAAATAAATCTATTATTATAGATTTTGGCGTATACCGCTAACTTATAGGGGAACTCTTTTGGAGTTTACCGAAAGGGTGACCCCCTTAAAAATTAGATGGTAACTTATGCAAACCATCTTCATCTAAAGTAAGTTCAAATTCATCAACAACATTAGATAAATCAAGTGAAGAATATAAGTGAGGAAACATATTGCCATCTGATGCTTGCTCCCAAATTAAATTATCAAGTTTTAAAGTATCAACTTTTAATAATATTAAATTTTTTTGCTTAGCGTAAAATTTTTTAAGTGTGCCTTTTACCTGTTCCTCTCCTGAAAAATGAATAAATCCATCTTCTAAATCTTTAGAAGATCCAAAATAAGTACCTTTTGCTTTATTTTTTTGAAATTCATCATTCTCTATAATCTTATAAATAAATTTAAAATTCATTTCTTACCAAGAAGAATTTGGTCCTTTAAGGTATGCAGTCTCTTCTTGAGTGGATTCTCTTCCTAAAATTTCATTTCTGTGAGGATATCTATGGAATTGTCTTATAGCTTTAGTGTGATCTTTCCAAAATTTTTTTATTTTATGGAAATCTTCATGCTCTATCAAATATTTATTAAGAAGATAGTAGGCCATGTCATGATCAGTAATTTCTTCACTGTGAATTAAAGGTAAGATCATAAAAAATCTTTGATTCTCATTCATTGTTTCAAGATAGCCCGCGTAAACAGCATCATTTACAATCAATCTTGCTTTATAATCTTGTTCAAAAGCTTTTTTTTCATTTCGAAACATATTCCTTGCAAATTGATCAAAGAGAATAACTAAGGCTAGAGCACTCATTGGTTTATCTTGCCAATCATCATATTCATTTTTACTTGCAAGTTCATAATCATTGAAAAATCTATCTTTAATTTCTTTGTCAAAATTTTCATCTTTTTTAAATTTTTTTTCAGAAGATGTTTCTTTAAACCAAAAATCTAATATTTCTTGAGCTTTTTTATCCATATATTTATTTTAATATTGGCTTTAAGAGTTTTAATACTTTTTTATGTATAAATTTATTAGATGACACCAAAATATTTCCAGCGCTCACAGCATCTCTATTGTCCCATGTGGACACAACACCACCTGCTGCTTGTATAATTGGTATCAATGGATGGATATCCCAAATTTTATTTGATGCCTGAAATACTACGTCAATTTTTCCTTCGCATAAATGAGAATAGCTTAATGCATCAGCTGTAGGAAATTGCATTAATTTTAAAACTTTTGGAATTTTCATTTGCTGTTTAAGTGAGATAGATCCATGAAAAGCACCAGCAACTTTTATTTGATTTAGAGGTGTATTTTTAGAAACTGAAATTTTTCTTTTATTTCCATTTTCAACTACATAAGCAGATTTATCAGAATAATTTAAATAGTATTTTTTGAGAACTGGAAAATTAGCCAACCCAAAAATAGGGTTACCTTTATAATTTAAAGAAATCAAATTACTCCATGTTGGATTTCCAATTACAAATGATCTTGTACCATCAATTGGATCAATTACCCATGTAAAATCACTTTTAGATTTTTTATAACCAAACTCTTCACCTATAACTTGGTGATTAGGAAATTTATTTTTTATTTTAGATCTAATAAATTTTTCAAATGCTCTGTCTGATGTGGTTACCGGATCATAACCTTTACCTTTAAGTTTATTAGACACTTTAAAAGTTTTATTTAATTTTAAATAATAAAAATTAGTTAGTTCTTTCGCTAACTTATTTAAAAAATTTGCATATATTATGTAATTTTTAATATTAAATTGGTTCACAACGATCTCATACTATTTAATTTATATTGATTAAAGTTAATTTTTAAAAAGGTTTTCAATTTGAGCCTCAGCATCTTTAATTGATTTTTCGTAATCAAGAGCCATTTGATCGGCACTAATTACCTCTACTTTTTCTATTCCAAAAAAATTTAAAATAAATTTTAACCAGGGTGTTAAAAAATCTTCAGCGCTATTAAGTTTTGTTCCACCAGAAGTAATAACCAAATAAGCCTGTTTATTCTTAAGCAAACCTTCTCTTCTACCATTTGGCTTAAATCTAAATGTCTCACCTATTCTAGCCGCTAAATCGCACCAAGCCTTTAACGTAGCCGGTGGACCATAGTTATAAATAGGCGCAGAGATAATAATAATATCGCTTTCTTTTAGCTCTAGTACAAGCTTATCTGAGAGTTCAAACATTTTCTTATGATCATCTGTTTGATCTTTTTCATCAATTTTCATTCCAGACTCTGTTAAACCACTTACAAATAACATTTCATCATCTAGATCCCTGTAAATTACTTCATCACCCGGTTTTTTTATCTTATCTAATAATTTTTTTGCTAACTCTCTAGATGTAGAACCTTTTTTTCTAGCACTTGAATCTATTTGATAAATTTTCATTAATACTTTTAACCGAAATTTTGCATAAAAGGAAAAATTTTAATTATATAAAAGCCAATTGCCTGTAATTGATTAGTTAAAATTAGAATTCCAGTAGTTAATAGAATAATACCACCTATTTTTGATATTAAATTAATATTTTTCTTAAAATTCTTGGAAAATAATAAAAATCTTTGAATGAGATAACCAGATAAAACAAATGGAATTGCTAGACCTAAAGAATATGAGCTTAATAATATTATTGCTCTTATTAATGTTTCCTCAATTGAAGCTATGGCTAAAATAGATCCTAAAATGGGGCCAATACATGGTGTCCAGCCAAAACCAAAAGCTAAACCTATTACATATGGGAATAATACGTTTTGAGATTTATTTGCTTCAAATCTTTTTTCTAAATTTAGATAACTAATATTAATCAAACCAATTAATTGTAACGAAAAAATTATTATAAAGATTCCAGCAATAATTCTAAGAATATTCGAATTTTGAAGAAGTGTTTTCCCTAAAAAAGATGCAGATGCTCCTAAAATAATAAATACTGTTGAAAAACCAAAACAAAATAAAACTAGTGGCAAAAAATTAATATGTTTAGATTTTAAAATATCTTGTAATGATTGACCAGAAATAAAAGAAACATATCCTGGTATTAAGGGTAAAACACACGGAGATAAAAAGCTTATAAGCCCCGCTCCAAAAGCAATCAATAATTCAATCATTTAACCTGTATTTTTCATGGCAGCAGAAATACCTGCTATAGAAGTCATTAACGCATCATCAAGAAAATTTTTTTCTATTTTTTTATACTTCCGATTATTAATTTTATTCATTATGTTTGCCTGTAATATATTTAACATCTCTGTATAATTATTTCTTATAAATAAAGCTTTTCTAAATTCTTTTCTTTCTTTAATTACATCTTTTGGTGTAATTTGGTTATGCAATTTTACCAATGCGTCAAATTGAAATCTTAATTTTTTTCCAATTCTTTTAAGAGCATTATCAGCTAAATTATTTTCGTATATTATTGAAATCTCAGGATCAACTTTTGTGATAACCATATCTAATATGTCCATAGTGGATACAAAATATGGCCAATTTTTCTCCATATCACTTAATGTTTTAGAAAATTTTTTAATTGATCCATATCTTAGTGCCTCAGTGGTCCCTAGCCATGCAGGCAACATTAATCTAATTTGAGTCCACGCAAAAACCCAAGGGATCGCTCTTAGACTTTGAATATTATCAATATTTTTTCTTTTTGTGGGTCTCGAACCAATTAAAAGTTTTCCCAAGGATTTATGAGGAGTAACAGTCTTAAAATATCTTATGAAATCCTCACTTTGATTTAAATTTTTTCTATATGCAGATGTTGAAATTTCAGACATCTTTTCAATTAAATTACGCCATTGTTTTTTTGGTTTTGGCGGGGGATTTAAGGATGCATCCATAACAGCACCTATATAACTACAAAGATTGTATTCAGCTAAGGGTTTATAACCATATTTCTGCTGGATAACCTCTCCTTGATCTGTAATACGAATTTTACCATTCACCGTATTTGCTGGTTGAGATTTAAGTGTAGCCTGAATTGGTCCACCACCTCTACCGGCAGATCCACCACGACCATGAAAAAATATTAAATCTATTTTATATTTTTTAGCTAGATTTCTAAGTTCTTCTTGTAGTTTGTATTGATGCCAACTTGCAGCTAATTTTCCAGCATCTTTACTGGAGTCTGAATATCCAATCATAACTTCCTGTTTATTATTAATAAGTTTACGGTACCAAGATAATTTAAACAGGCTCTCCATAATATCTTTTGCATTTTTTAAATCATCTAGAGTTTCAAAAAGAGGCACTACTCTTAATAAATTTTTTGTTTGAGCCTGTTTTTGTAAAAAATAAACAGATAAAATATCAGATGCTTTTGAAGTCATTGAAATTACATAGGCACCCATGCATTGCTGAGGTTCACTTGATATCTGCTTAAAAGTATTCCAGACCTCATTGTTTTCTTTATTTCTTATATTTATTTTATCTAAAAAATATTTTTTTTGTTTTATTAACGAATTTAATAAATTAATTTTTTTATTTTCACTTAAACTAATAAAATTAATCTTGTATTTTTTATTTAAAACATCAGAAACTAATTTTTCATGTCTGATAGACTCTTGTCTTATATCAAGTCTCGCAAGATTAATTCCAAAACATCTTACTCTTCTAATTAAATCTAATAAATCTGCATTTGCAATATGTTGGCCTCGATTTAAAATTAATGACTCCCTAACATCTCTGAGTGGTTGCAGAATTTCATTCTTATCTTGTAGTAACTTTTTCTCATCCAATAATTTGTCATTATTTAGATGCTCTTCAATTAATTGATGGGTTAATCTAATTTTGTCACGAATAGGTCTAAGATAAACTCTATAAGGCTCAAAGCTATTAACTGTAATTTTTTTTATTTTAACAGAACATTCCTCCATAGATAAATCTTGAATTAATTTTGTAATTTCTTTTTCATATAATTTAGCTGCTTGCCATCGAGAAAATAAAATTACTTTTTTGGTAACATCGGCAGTAACATTAGGATTACCGTCACGATCACCACCCATCCATGACCCAAATTTAATAGGACTATAACCACGAGGCAAATCTTTGCCTAAATTTTTTCTAAAAATATCATTTAATTTTTTATAAACTTTTGGGATTGTGTCCCATAAACTATCTTCAATAACTGCAAGTCCCCACTTAGCTTCATCTAGCGGAGATGGTTTTGATCTCTTTAATTCATCTGTTTTCCAAATTATTGTTATTTCACTATAAAGTTTTCTATCAATTTCAATTATTTTAGTTGGATATTTTTTATAGAGATGTCTTTGGCCCATTAACTCTATTAAATTTGCGTATTTTTGAATTAGAGTTCTTCTTTTAACCTCTGTAGGATGAGCTGTGAGCACAATTCCAATATCAAGTTTTGTTGCTTGGTCATAAATTTTATTATTTGAAATATTTTTATTTTTAAAAAGATTCTTAATTATATCTTCAATAAATACATTTTGATTTTTATTCTTAAAATATGGGTTTTCATATTCATTGAGCTTTCTAGATGCATCCAGAGACTCAGCTAGATTCATTAAATTTAAAATATGTGAATATGATCGGGTTAATCTATAAGTATCTTTAGCGTTAAGTTTTTTAACTTCTTTTGAAACTTTTGAAAAAACTTTACTTTTATTTTTATTTAATAAAGTATTTTTGGATAAAAGCCTTAGTCTTTCTACTATTTTATAGAAAACTATACCTTCTTGATCTTTTATAATTCTTCCAAGAAATGTACCTAATAGCCTTATATCTTCTCTTAAAAGCTTAGTGGGTATTCTCTCATAGTAAAGATCTCTTTTTTTCATTGTCTAAAATAAATTTTTTTTGTAAAAATCCTCTCATGTTAGTTTTTACACTAAATAAAAATCCAGAGTATCTATATTTTTGTAAATCACTCTTGTTCATTCCTTTTGTGGCAGTTGTAATAAAAATTACAGAATTATTTAGTCCGCCAAAAGCACAATTAGTAATATTTTTTGCAGGAAGCTCTATTTTATGTATTAGTTTACTTTTTTTACTAAAAACAGAAACACAAGCGCCATGATAATGAGCAACCCATAAATTTTGATTTTTATCTAATGTCATCCCATCTGGAGATCCATCTTTTATAGAAAATCTTTTAAATATTTTCTTACTTATAATTTTATTTTTTTTATTAATCTTAATTTTATAAATTAATTTTTTACTACTATCTGTGTGATAAAAATTATATGGATCAATAAAAGCAGGACCATTAGTAATCATATAATTAGTATCAACTTTTGTAAGTACTAATTTTTTGTCTAACTTGTAAAGGGATCCTTTTTCAATTTTTCTCTCTAAGTTGTCCATTGTACCAAACCATAAATTTCCTGCTGGATCTGTTTTTCCGTCATTAATTCTATTTAATTTAATATCTGGTTCTATTGAGATTGATTTAATAATTTTTTTAGATTTTAGATTTTGAATTCGTAATTCACCTTGGAGACCTAAGATAAAAATTTTATCTCTGATATGAGCTAAAAATCCTATTTCCTTATTAACTTTAAATATTTTTTTTTTGTTATTCCTTATATTTAAAACACAAATTTGTTTTTTTTTAATGTCTACAAAATATATTGAGTTATGTTCTTTAACCCACAACGTTCCTTCACCTAATTTACATCTTAATTTCCAAAGGGCTTTTGGCTCTGAGGTTTTAATTTTATTCATTAATCTCAAATTCTTTAATAAAATTATCATCAGGTGTTATTCCAATACCAGGATTATCTGTAACTGAGGCAAATCCATCGTTATCCTTAACCTGATCTAAAATAGAGAAATCTTCCCTTGGAAGATCTGTAATAAATATATTTTTTTCAGTAGTATCAAATTCTAACATTGTTTTTGATGGAAATAATCCTCCAGGCATATCAGGTTGAGCTGTCAGTAAATGTAAGTTAGTAGCTATACTTACGGCTGATCCCCAAACATGGTTTATAACTGGAATGAAATTAGCTTGAGCTATTGCAGATACTTTTAAATACTCTGTTATACCGCCTAATCCACAAACTTCTGGTTGCGCTATATCAATACATTTGTTCTTAATTAGTTCGTTCCAGCCATATTTTGTAAATTCTGCTTCACCACCAGCAATATTGGTGTTTATTTTCTGCTTTAATTCTTTATATCCATCGTAATCTTCTGGTGCTACTGGCTCTTCAAACCAAAATATATCAAGCTCATCCAACCCTCTTCCGACGTATAAAGCATCATTTAAATTATACGCATGATTTGCATCAACCATCAATTTAAAATCTTTTCCAATAGCCCCTCTAACAGCTTGAACTAACTTAAGATCATCTTTTGGACTAATCCCAACCTTCATTTTCATCGCTTTAAAATTTTTGAATTTAATTTGTTTTGCCTCTTCTTTGAAAAGTTCTGTTAATTCATCAACTGATTTCTTTTGAAGCATCATTCCATAACCATAAACAGGGATTTGATCGTTACATTTTCCACCCACTAACTGATAAAGTGGAGTTTTAGTTTTTTTACCAAGAATATCCCACAACGCTATATCAACTCCTGATAATGCTTGAATAGGCATTCCTTTTTGGCCACTATCTCTTAATAAATTATATACCTTGTTCCAAATATATTCTTTATTTAAAGGGTCCTCTCCAATGACTAAAGGTTGAATAACTTTTTCAACTATAAACTTATTAGCTAAAGCAATATTACCTGGACCAAAACATTCGCCCCAGCCTGTAATTCCTTCATCTGTTTGAATTTCCACAAGATGAGCTGTTCGATGTTTGTAATATTGTTGGGAATAACCTAATTCTTTCTCTAACTCATATCTAAGTACATGACTTTTAATAGAAGTTATTTTCACAATTGGCTATATAGCAACAACCTTAGAGTTTTGCTCTCCTAAATTTTCTATTGATAATTTCATTGTATCTCCAGCTTTCAAAAATTGCTGAGGCTTCATTCCCATGCCAACTCCAGGAGGTGTTCCAGTCGTAATTATGTCACCTGGCTGTAAAGACATGAATTTGCTAACATAAGATACAATTGCATTAACATTAAATATCATTGTACTTGTGTTTCCATTTTGCATTCTATTACCATTAACGTCTAAACTCATTTTAAGATTGTTAATATCCCCTACTTCGTCTTTAGTAACCAAATAAGGTCCAATTGGTCCGTAAGTATCATGAGATTTTCCTTTAACCCATTGACCCATTTTTTCAATTTGCCATTCTCTTTCACTAACATCATTAACCAAACAATATCCAAGAATATGATCTTGCGCCTTATCTTCTGAAATATGTTTGGTTTCTTTTCCAATAACAATTCCAAGTTCAACTTCCCAATCTAATTTTTTTGATCCAGAAACAATTTCAACATCATCATTTGGACCAACTATACAACTTGTTGCTTTCATAAACATTATTGGTTCAGATGGAACTTCAGCTCCCGTTTCTGCGGCATGATCAGAATAATTTAAACCTATTGCAACAAATTTTCCTGGTTTTGTAATACAAGAACCTACTCTTTCACTTGGAGATAGCTCTGGAAGTGAAGATAAATCAACATCTCTTAGTTTAGATATTGTTTCAAAATTTACATTGTCTGCATTTAAATCTTTAACATGTGGACTAATATCTCTAATTTTTCCATCAGCATCTAGAACTGCTGGTTTTTCGTTTCCTTTTTGCCCTACTCTTAATAATTTCATATTCTTTCCTTTTTATATTTGATTAAATTGTCATTCCACCATCAACAGAGAATGTATTTCCTGTTGTAAATGTTGATTCATCTCCTGCAAGATAAATTGCCATAGATGCTATTTCTTCAGCTGTTCCAAGTCTTCCCATTGGTTGTCTTGCTATAAAATCTTTTTTAGCTTGAGCAGGGTCTGGACTTTGGTTGACCCTATCTTGCCATGAGGGTGAAAATACTGTTCCTGGTGCAATAGAATTACATCTAATATTTTGTTTTACAAAATCTGCTGCAATTGACTTTGTTAAACCTATAATTGCCGCTTTTGAAGCCCCGTAAACAAATCTATTAGGTAGCCCTTTTAGACTTGAGGCTATAGAAGAAATATTAATTATACTTCCACCATTTTGCTTAATCATTAAAGGTAATATTGCTTTACACATGAAGTACATAGCTTTGATATTAACATCAAAAGAGAAATCCCAATCTTTTTCCTCACAATCAAGAATAGTTCCATGATGAACAAAGCCAACTGCATTAAATAATACATCAACTTTGTCTAATGTTTTTACAAATTCTAAAATTGCATCATTATTTGTTGAATCTAATGTATGGACTTTAATATTAGGATATTCTTTATTTAAATCAGCTAAAGTTTTGTCGTTTAAATCTGTTGCAGTAACTTGAGCTCCCTCATTATTAAATGCAATTGCAGTTGCTTTTCCAATTCCTTGTCCTGCTGCTGTCACTATAATCTTTTTACCTTCTAATCTTCTGCTCATTTTTTATTTATCCTTTCAATTTCTTTGTAGAGAGAACTGTGATCTCTTTCTCCATGTCCATTTTCAACAAGAGATTTATACATTTCTTTAACTAAATTTGAAATAGGTAAATGTGTATTATAACTTTTTGCACACTCTAAAATATTATTCATATCTTTTAAATGAACTACAGTCCTTCCTTTTGGGGTAAAATCTTTATCAATCATTCTTTTACCATGAGTTTGAAGAATTTTGCTGTCAGCCCAACCACCTGATAAAGCTTTAATCATTTTATTTGGATTGGCTCCAGCTTTTTCACAAAGTGTTACTGCTTCTGCAACAGCGCCTATTGTTAAGCCAACAATAATTTGATTAGCTAGTTTGGAAACTTGACCACTTGATAACGGACCAACTAAAGTGGGATTGCCCATTACTTTTAAAATTTCTGTAGCTTTATCAAAAACTTCTTGTTCACCACCAACCATAATTGCTAGAGAAGCTTCCTCAGCACCTATGGTCCCCCCTGAAACTGGAGCATCTAAATAATTTATATTTTTAGATTTTAGATTATTTCCGTGAGAGATTGCTGTTGTTGGTTTAACCGAGCTCATATCAATAACTGTTGCTTCTTGCTTAATATTACTTAAAAATTCTTGACTATTCATTACGGTATCAACAGAGCTATCATCTGTTAACATTGTAATAACAACATCATTACCACTCACCACTTCTTTAATAGATTTAGATATTTTTCCACCAAACTCTTTTAAAGGTTCAGCTTTACTCTCTGTTCTATTAAAAGCTTTAAGCTCATAGCCTGCTTTTAACAAGTTTTTAGCCATTGGAAGACCCATTAAGCCTATCCCTATAAACCCAATTTTTTTCATTTATTTTGGTTTAAATTCGTGAAAATTTTGTGTGGTAAATTCCGGAAAGAACATCACGCAAGCTAAAACAAATAATTGAATTACAATAAAAGGACCAAAACCTCTAAAAATGTCAGTTAATGATATATGTGGTGGTGTAACAGATTTTAGATAAAACGCTGCTGGACCAAATGGTGGACTTAAGAAAGATACCTGCATATTTACACAAAATAAAATTCCAAACCAAATAGGGTCAAAGCCAAGTGTAAGAACTATTGGAAGAAATACCGGCATAGCTAATAAGACAATTCCTACCCAATCCATAAATGCACCTAAAATCAAAAACATTATTTGCATCATAAAAATTAGATACATGGGTTTTAAATCATAAGCTAAAATCATTTCGGCAACATAAGTTGGGCCACCAGCTAAAGAATATGCTCCAGCTAAAGTAGTTGCACCAAATGTGATCGTTAAAATTGTTCCAGATGCTTTAAACGTTCTAACCAACGCATCTTTAAATAAAAACCATGTTAATTCTTTTCTAAAGTAAATTATAATTAATGTAGCAACAACACCCATACCAGCTGCTTCTGTAATTCCAGTAATTCCTGAATAAATAGAACCCAAAACTATTACAACAATTGCAATAGGAGGTAGCAAACCTGGAAGATAAGACATCTTTTCTTTAAAAGTTAAAGCTGGCTCATCACTTAATGGTGCAAGATGCGGCTGCAATCTTGTTCTAACTAAAACATATGTAATAATTAAACCTGAAATCATTAAACCTGGAACTATTGCTTCCTGGAATAACATTGTAATAGAGGTTTGAGTTGTTAAACCATAAATAATTAAAACAATTGATGGTGGTATCATTGTTCCTAATGAACCTGATGCACAGATAATACCAATGGACATATCTTGATCATATTTAAGTCTCAACATTTGTGGCAGTGCTATCAATCCTAACAAAACTATTTCTCCACCAATAATTCCACTCATCGCTGCCATGATAGTTGCCATGATTGCTGTCACAACGCCAACACCTCCTCTTGTTTTTCTAAGCCATGCATTTAACGCATCATACAAATCTCTCGCAATATTCGATCGCTCGAGCAAGGAGGCCATAAATATAAACAAAGGAACTGATAAAAAAGAATAAGTTACAACAAGTGAATAATATCTTGAAAGTAAAATACCCATTGCATGTTCGCCTATGTTTACAATAACAATGACTGCGGCCATAAAACCAGACGCAAAACCTAGAGGTACCCCTATTGAGATAAGTGCAATTAATCCAAATATAACAATTAATGAGAGTGTTCCTATATCCATTTTATTTCAAATCTTTAGCTGGGTCGTATTGTTTTGCTTTTGGATTTTTCCAATCAATAATTAAATTATTTACTGATTGAACCGCAATAAGAAATACACAAATAAGAGTAAGTGGTTTCATAGTAGCAGGTATAGGAGGATCCCAATAAGTTGCAAATCTCTCCCATGTTGTGAAAGATCTATGTGCGTCTTCCCAACCTCCATATATTACTGCTGAAGCAAATAAGACAATAATAATAGTACTTATTAAATCAAAAATTCTTTGTGTTGGTCTTTCTACGTAATCATACAACATCACAATTCTTATGTGACTTCTAAGCCTTGTTGCATATATTCCACCAACTAAATAAATAATGCCGGCCAACCACAAACATAGTTCATTTACCCACATTGTTGGTTTTTCCATTATATATCTCATAAAAATTTCATACATCATTACAATTACTATGACAGGGATTAAATATTTAATAGCGTGACTTATGAACAAAGTAATTCTATCAATAAATTTTATTGGAAAGTCATCTTTGCTTGCAACTTTTTCAGTTTGTTCTTGTAATGATTTATCAAGCATAACTTTTTTTTATTTTAAAAAGAAGGGCCTTTGCAGGCCCTTCAAGATTTTATTGTTTACCTATAATTATAGGATACCGTTAGCTTTCATGTAAGCTTTGTGCATCTCGATAAGTTGAGCAGCCTCAGGAGATTTAGTCTTCCAAGTTTCCCAAGCCTTAAGAGCTGAAGCTCTGAACATAGCTCTATCTTTTGGAGCCCAGTCATGAAGAGTAACACCCATACCTGCTAATTGCTTAACAGCTTCTGTGTTTTTTCTCTCAACTAAGCTAGTGATAGTTCTGCCAGCAATTTCTATTCCAGCTTTCATAGCACCTCTCTCATGTTTCTTAAGCTTCTTCCAAACTTTAGAATTACAAGCTAAGTGGTCAGCTGGCATAGAGTGAAAACCAGGATATGTAGCATATTTATTTTGCTCATAATGTCCACCAGCAGTATTAGTTGCTAAACTAGAATAGTCAGCACCATCAATTAGACCAGTTTGTAATGCAGTTGGAACTTCACCAAAATCCATTACGATTGGTTTAGCGCCTAACTCAGCAAAGATCATACTTTCCATTCCTGGAGGTGATCTAAACTTAAAATCTTTGATAGATGCTACATCTGGAATTGGAACACTTGAAATAAGTGACTCATGTCCAGGTATCCACCAACCAATAAGTGTCATACCATATTTGTTATAAAGGCTATCAACAGCTTCTTGAGCTCCAGGGAACTTTAAGAAATCATATTGTTGATATGGATTGTCGTATCCACCCATTACATCACCTGCAAATTGGAATGCCGCATTCTTACCAGTTTGGTAACCAGCACCAGTCATATCACAGTCAATAATTCCAGTTTGGGCTGAGTTAAATACCTCAGCAGATTTTCCAGAAACAGAAGATGAGTAGAACATTTCTACTTTTAAGCTTCCACCAGAAAACATCTCTACATTTTTAGCAAATTGAGCTGCAACTTCACCATTTGGTGAATTAGCAGTAAAGTGTGTTTCAATCTTCAAAGTCTTTGCGTTAACAGACCCTAATAAAGCAACTGAAACAACAGCTACTGCAGCTATCGTTTTTGTTATTAATTTTAACATTATACCCTCTCGGTTTGTTTGTTTAAGACAGTACTAAAACACAAAGGGAAATAAAAACAAAGTAAAAAGTTCTAGTAATAAAGTGAGTATATTTTATATATATAATTACTATGTTGAAAAAACAATCATAGGTTGTGCGTGTATTAAACTACTTCTGATAGTAGTGGCTTGTTATTAAAATAACAAAAAATATTATCAACTGCCATCATGCTCATTGCTAGACGAGTCTCATGTGTCGCACTTCCAACATGGGGTAGTACAAAACAATTATCTAATTTCATATATCTTTCATCCAAGTTGGGCTCATTATTAAAAACATCTAAACCAGCAGCATAAATTTTCTTATTTTGAAGAGCATCTATTAATGCATCATCATCAATAGTTGATCCTCTTGATGTGTTTATAACAACTGCGTGTTTTGGTAATAAATTAATAGTAGTAGTATTTAATATATATTTTGTCTCTGGTGTAGCTGGTGTATGTATACTTACAAAATCACAATCAGGCATCATTGAATTAATGTCAGGATAATATTTAGCACCATCTTCCAAGTCTTCAGATAATCTATTTCTATTAAAATAAATAATTTTCATGCCAAATGCTTTTGCACATTTTGCAGCCATTCTACCTATTCTTCCCATTCCAATTATTCCAAGTGTTTTTCCAGTAACTGAATTTCCAATCATAAATTTTGTTAAATCAGGTTTCTGATCTTTCCAAGTCCCAGATCTTACAAGGTTATAAGCTTCCCCAATTCTTCTTGATGCAGCTAAAATCAAAAGAATAGTTGTCTCAGCAACAGCTTCATTTAATACATTTGGAGTATTTGTTACTTTAATATTTTTACTTTCAGCAGATTTGATTGAAATATTATCATACCCTACTCCTACTTGGGCAATTATTTTTAATTTTCCATTTAGGTCTTTGAAAAATTCTTCACTAATTTTATCAAATCCGGTTGAGACAAAACCATCATATTCATTTGCCATCTTTATAAGCTCATCAGTTGGAATGGGTTCGTCTTTAAGATTTAATGTTACATCAAAATCTTTTTTTAACTTTTCCTCTGCTCCGTCTGATAATTTTCTTGTTACTAGAATTTTTGATTTCATATTAGTGTGAGTTTCTTGGTAGCCCTTTTTTGTTGGTAATATCTAAATACACACCTTTAGAATTAATACAAGCTCCATCATCTAATTGTCCAACTGTATCTCTAAATATTTCCTGCCAAGGTGTTTGGTTTTCAAGTTTGGGTAGTTTCTTTTTCTTTCTTCGTTTTTTAAATTCTGCTTGTGAAATCAATAGATCTACTCTTCTTTTATTTAAATCTATCTTCATTTGATCACCTGTTTTAACAATTATAAGATCACCACCAACAGCTGACTCTGGTGAAACATGAAGTATTGAAGGACTTTCTGAGGTTCCACTTTGTCTTCCATCACCTAAAGTTGGAAGAGCGTTTATTCCTTTTTTTAATAAATGTGTTGGTGGCTGCATATTAACTACTTCTGCTGCACCTGGGTAACCTACTGGCCCACATCCTCTAATGATTAAAATAGAATTTTCATCTATTTTTAACTTTTTGCTATTAATTCTTTTATGATAATCTTCGGGACCTTCAAAAACTATTGCTTTACCTTGAAAAACATTAGGATGTTTGGGGTTTGACAAATATCTATCTCTAAAGTCTTTACTAATGACAGAAGTTTTCATTATTGCACTATCAAAAAAGTTACTTTTCATTACTAAAAACCCTGCTTTTTTAGTTAAAGAGTCTTTAAAAGATTTGATAACTTTTTTATCTGTTTCAATTTTTCTTTTTAAATTAACACCAACAGTTTTGCCTGAAACAGTCATTATGTTAGTGTGAATTTTTTTATGTTTCATCAGCTCTTGCATAACAGCAGGAATTCCACCTGCTCTATAAAAACTTTCCATTAAATATTCACCTGCTGGCTGACAATTTACCAACAATGGAATTTCATGACCTAATTTTTGCCAATTAGATAAATCAAATTTAATTCCCATATGTTTTGCAATTGCACTTAAGTGAGTTGTGCAATTACTAGAACCCCCTATTGCACTCGCAACGATCACTGCGTTCTCAAATGCTTTACGAGTCATTATTTTAGACGGAGTAAGATCTTCATGTACCATTGAAACAATTCTTTTTCCTGTCTCATATGAAATTTGTTCTCTTTCTTTGTATGGCGCAGGTATAACGGCACATCCTGTTAAAGACATTCCTAAAGCTTCAGCGACTGAATTCATTGAAGATGCTGTTCCCATTGTATTACAATGGCCTACGCTTGGTGCAGATGATGCAACCATATCCATAAACTCTTCATAGTTAATTTCACCCTTGGCAAGAAGTTTTCTTGCTTCCCAAATAACCATTCCTGATCCAGCTAATTTACCTTTATAAACTCCATCCAACATGGGACCACCTGATAAAACAATTGCAGGAATATTAACTGTAGCTGCTGCCATTAGCGCTGCTGGTGTTGTCTTATCACATCCAGTTGTTAAAATTACTCCATCAATTGGGTAACCATACAATACTTCAACTAGAGACAAGTAAGAAAGATTTCTATCTAACATTGCAGTTGGTCTTTTTCCAGTTTCTTGAATTGGGTGTGTTGGAAATTCCATGGGAATTCCTCCTGCTCTTCTAATCCCATCTTTAATTCTATTACTTAAAGATAAGAAATGTCGATTGCATGGAGATAAATCACTACCTGATTGTGCGATTCCAATAATAGGATTTCCTGACTGTAATTCTTTTCGTGTTAGTCCATAATTTAAATATCTTTCAAGATATAACGCTGTCATCTCTGGGTCTTTTGGATTATTAAACCACTGCTGACTTCTTAAATTCTTTTTTTTCACTATTTATGCCTTTTTTATTTATAATGACTTGTTTTAGAAATTAATTATATAATAATAACATGAATAATCTAATAGTTTTAAATCAAAATGATAATGTTGGTGTAAGTCAATTTATTATTCCTGAACAAACAAAAATTAAAGATAGAGAGATTAGCACAATTGATCCGATCCCTTTTGGTCATAAGGTTTGCCTAAAACTAATAAAAAAAGGAGATCCTGTAATAAAATATGACCAAATAATTGGTTTTGCATCAAAAAATATTCAAGCTGGTGAACATGTGCATTCACATAACTTAGAATTTAAAGAATTTAAGCGTAATTTTGAAGTAACAGACAAAAAGAATATTATTGAAGCAAAAGCAGATACCTTTTTTAATGGTATCCTAAGAGATAATGGTGACGTTGCTACTAGGAATTATATTGGTATTGTTAGTACAGTAAATTGTTCTGCGACTGTTACTAAAATGATTGTTGAAAAAATTAAATACTCAGGAATTCTTAATGATTATCCTAATATAGACGGAATTGTTCCAATAACACACTCAACAGGCTGTGGGATGAATACAGTTAGTGAAGGAATGCAAATTTTTCAAAGAACAATAGATGGATTTAAAAATCATCCTAATTTTTCACATGTATTTGTAATTGGACTTGGTTGTGAATGTGCACAAGTTAGTTTATTTGATGAATCGTTAAAAAAACATGAAAGAATTCATTTTCTAACTATTCAAGATGAGGGGGGAACAAAAAAAATTGTAGATAAAGTACTTTCTCAAGTTAAAAATTTACTTACAGAAGCTAATAACGTTGAAAGAACTTCTCAGCCTGTTAGTCATTTGACGTTAGCTTTACAATGTGGTGGATCAGATGGGTATTCAGGTATTACAGCAAATCCAGCATTAGGAGTTGCCGCAGATCTCTTGGTTAAAAAAGGTGGAAGCTCAATATTATCTGAAACACCTGAAATTTATGGTGCTGAACATTTATTAATTAATAGAGCAAACTCACAAGAGACTGCAGATAAGCTGTTAAAGAGAATTGAATGGTGGAGACACTACACTTCAATTAATGATAGTACGATGGATAATAATCCTGCTCCTGGAAATAAAAAAGGAGGCCTAACAACAATTTTAGAAAAATCTTTAGGCGCTGTTGCAAAGGGAGGAAACTCAATACTACAAGATGTATTAAATTATGCAGAGCCTTTAAAAAACAAAGGTTTCAATTTTATGGACTCACCTGGTTACGATCCTGTTTCTGTTACTGGTCAAGTTGCATCTGGTGCCAATGTAATTTGCTTTACAACAGGTCGGGGATCATGCTTTGGTTGTAAACCTGTGCCAAGTTTAAAGCTTTCAACAAATACTATGATGTATGAAAAAATGGCTGAAGATATGGATATAAACTGTGGAACCATTGCTGAGGGCAAAGAAAAAATTGAAGATGTTGGTCAAAAAATATTCAAATTAGTTATTAACACTGCTTCAGGAGAAAAATCAAAGAGTGAAATTAATGGTTATGGTGATGAAGAATTTAATCCATGGCAAGTTGGTGTTGTAATGTAAATATTTTTAAATATTTACACATTAAAAAAGTATGACAGAAGCCAATAAATCATCTTTACTTAAGATAATATTGTTATCTGCTACTGGGTTTTTCTTGTTTGTATGTATGGATTCCTTAGCAAAGTTCTTAGGGTCTGTGATGCCAGTTACCCAAGCTGTATGGGGAAGGTTTTTTTTTCATTTTGTTTCTCTGGTAATTTATTTTTTAATTTTTAAACCAAAAGTTAACTTAACTAAAAATTTTAAAATTCAAATACTACGATCTTTATTAATGGTTACGGCAACTTTTTTTATGTTCAATTCACTTCAAAGATTTGATTTAGTTGACATTTATGTAGTATTTTTTTCAGCTCCTCTAATTGTTGCAATATTATCAGCATTCTTTTTAAAAGATGTTCTAAGTCTTAAAGGAATGATTTTAATGGTAATGAGTTTTGGATCTATCATATATTCACTTGGCCCAAGTATGAAAGTTTTAAGTCCTGAACTTATTTTTCCATTAGTACCTCCATTATGTTGGGCGCTATATCAATTCTTTACTAAATTAATTTCTGGAAATAATGATCCTTTTGCTTCAATTTTTTATACGGCAATTATGGGTACTATTGTTTTTACAATTTATATTACTTTTAATTGGGTTCCTTTAGAAAAAAATATTTACTGGGTACCTTTAATAATAATTGGTGTCTCAGGGTTTGTAAGTCATTTTTTTTTAATATACGCTATTCAGCTATCCAACTTATCTTTTGTTACAAATTTTCAATACTCTCAATTAATTTGGTCAACGGTAATTAATTTGTTAATATTTGGTGTTCCAATTGATATTAATAAAATTTATGGATTAATCGGAATTATTTTTTTTGGTATACTGTTTATTAAAGCTGAAGGCTCTAAGAAAAAAATAAAAATTAATAATTAATTTATTTTTTTAAACAGTTGTTAACTAAAATTGCCATCAGTATCCATATTATAAAAGTCTCACCATGAGTAAAGGTGTAGTCTGCTCCTCCAAATCCTGCAATAATATTTATAGAATAAATAATGACAGTAGAGATAACTAAACTTATTAAAAGTTTGATTAATCCGTTTACATAATTCATATTTAAACTTTATACATATTAATTTATTATGTAAACTTGAATAAAATTAGGAGACTATGAAAAATATTGGATTTATTGGTGTTGGTTATATGGGTTATGGTATTGCCAAAAATATTTTAAAAAACGATCACAAACTTTATGTGGTTGCTAATAAAAATAGAGAGCCTATTGATAAAATTGTTAAGGATGGAGCTGAAGAAATAAAATCATTCGATGAATTTTCTAATAAAAACCTAGATGCATTATTTTTATGTGTAACCAACACACCGATTGCTAAATCTATATCTGAAAAAGTGTCAAACATATTAAATCCTAAAACTATTGTCATAGATATTACAACACATAACAAAACTGGTTCAATTGAAACTGACAAGATTTATCAATCAAACAATATTAATTACATAGAGTGCCCAGTAATGGGGGGGCCTGTACAAGCTGAAGAGGGAGTTCTGGGTGGAATAGTTGGATGTTCTGAGGATAATTTTAAATTAGCCGAACCCTATGTAAAGATGTTTTGTAAAGACTACTTTTACTTCGGATCAGTTGGTATGGGTGCAAAATCTAAGCTTTTAAATAACTTTTTGTCATTAGGTAACGGAGTTTTGGTGAATCATTTGGCAAAAACAGCTAAAGGATTAGGTTTGGATTTAAAGAAAGTTTATGATGTAGCAAAACTTGGGTCAGGTAATTCAACAGCATTAAATCGTGTGTTTGATAATTTATTAAAGGACGATTATACAGGTTTTAAATTTACGGCAAGTAACTCGGTAAAAGATTTAACCTATATACAAGATCTTTTAAAAGATTTTCCAGAAGCTAAAAAAGTTGCAGAAGTAAATAAAAATTATTTCCAAAAAGCAGTTGATGATGGTTATGGAGAAAATTTTATTAGTGAATTAATAAATAAAAAATAACTTTAGAGAAGATAAATTAATTGTTTGATTTTAATACTTCTAAAGGAAGAGGGGCTTCTGGGTATTTTTTCTGACATAGCTCTTCATAATTTTTACAAAAAGTTATAATCGTTTCATAAACATCATCTCCTTTTTGATCTACTTTAGAAAAATTTAATTCGGATATTAAAGATTTACGATTATCTTCCAATTCTTTTATTTGATATTCAGATATAAATTCTCCTGTTTCAATTTCCCAAAATGTATTATTTAGTTCATTTTCATTCAAATTATTTAATTTATTTTGTAATTCTATTATAATTTTATCGTCAGTTTTTTTATCACGCATTGGAGAATTTTTTAATTTTCCTAAACACTTATCTCTAAGACCATCTATAAAATTATCATAAGGTCTTCCGACAGATAGGTCTTTAAAATGATTGCTATTAAGATATTTATTTATCGCAGATTTTGTTGAAATTTTTTCTTTCCCTTTTATAACAGATATTTGAACATACACTTCTTGATTTATATATTCTTCCAAATGATCTTTTAGTTTTTGAGATATCATTTTTGATTTTTTTAATTAATAAATTATTAATGTTTTTCTCGGTATTTACTATGACAAGCTTTACAATTTCCCCACATCAATTTTCCTATATTTCCCTTTAGATCCTTAGTTGTTTCAATCAATGAAGTTAATTTAATTATATCTTCTGAAGATTTTTTCATAAGAGCATTAAAAGACTCTTTTTCTTTCCAAATTATTGGCAAAGATCCAGTTTTAAATCCTACTTTTGAATTATCAGGAAATAGCCCTAGTAAAACTAGATAATTTTCACTCATTGCAATCATCATGTTTTTTGCTTCATCAAAATCACCACTGGCTGATAAAGATTGTACTCTTTTTGCAGTTTTATAATTCTTACTAAATAAGGCTTTTCTATCCTTAATAATTCTCTCGGCGGATTGCTCTGAGTGAGCATTTGAGCCAATTAATATTGAAAAAAATAGAAACAAAATGATACTAATATTCTTTCTAATATGATTAGTTAACCAATGCATGTAAGAAATACTTTAACAGAGTATGGTTTAATTTCAAAATTTTTACATTGGGTGAGTGCAATATTACTTCTTGTTCAACTTCCACTAGGTTTTTATTTGGTTGATTTAGACTTTAGTCTAGAAAGATTAAATATTGAAAATATCCATGTGATAATTGGTTTAACTATATTTTATCTTGTAATTTTAAGACTACTAAGCAAAATAATTAATCCAACACCAAAATTAGATCCAAGTATTTTCAAAGGACAAAAACTTTTAGCGAAGTTAAATCATATATTATTGTATGCGACAATTTTATCGATCACAATATCAGGCATTCTAAAGAAATTATTTAATGGAGAAACTTTGGTGATCTTTTTTAAAGAGTTTAACATTCAAGATAATTTTGATCTAGCAGAATTGTTTTACGACATTCATGTATTATCAAATTATTTTATAATTGCCCTGATAACAATCCATATAATGGCGGTAGTTGTGCATAAATTTTTCTTTAATGAAAACTTATTTAAAAAAATTCTATAATTATCTATTTAAAATTAAACAAGTTAACCTATCTTTAAATTTTAATTCTTTTTTATACTTGGAGTTAATTTCATTTATTCCATCTATAATTTGCTTATCATTAAAATTAAGTAAAGTTGAAATATATCTTTTTTTAATCATCTCAGTGTATTCTTTTTTTAAAATTTTAACTTTAAATATATAATTTTTAATAATTACACTTTTAAAGATCTTAATTATTAGATTAAAAATTTTTCTATCTCTTTTAAGGGAATTTTTTAATTTTTTATCCATTATTAAAAATGTTGGAATTTCATTATTGTCAGGATCCAAACTTAAGATTATTATTTTTCCACCAGGATTTAGTTTATTTTTACACATTATTAATAATTTTATAATTTGACTTATCTCTAAAAGATGAATTGTTTGTTTTATTAAAATTAGATCAAAGGTAATTTTAGTTTTACGCATAAAGATTATTGCATCAGTTTTTTTGAAAATAATTTTTTTACTTTTGTCTTTATGATTTTCAATATCAAGACCAATTGGTTTGTTGATTAGTTTTAATTTAATTGATAAATTTTCTATTATTTTACCCCTACCACAACCAATATCTAAAATTCTTGAATTTTTATTTAATCTTTTCTGTTTTAATATAAAGCTATTAAATGATTGAATGTATTTCTTTGATGATAACCAGGTATGATTATCCCAATTTTTTAATGAAGGCATAATTATTATCTAAAAAAATTAAATCAAACTAGGTTTGCTCCAATAACCATAAACACATCTGGTTCCTCTTCTTGTGCAATCATGAGTGTCATAAAGTATACCATCTTTAACAACAGTAATGTGTTTTGAACATGAAACTATTAGAGTTCCATTTGGTAATTCATTTTTTTTTAAATGAACTTTACATCCTTGACCAATAAACATTGTGGGAGTCCAATTCCAACCTATTTTCTTAAGATACATTTTTAAAACAACACGATGTGTACCATTTCTTGGTGTGTCATTTTTCTTTTTTAAACTTTTTGCAAGTCTAGTTTTGGAAGTTGTTCTAAATTCTTCATTAGCCCTATAAACATCATCATAAATTTTTTTGTAAGGAATATTTGTTACAATTGAAATTGATCTAACAACACAATCCCCTGCCTGACCTTTAAATCCTGCTGCTGCTCTTCCCCCATCATCTATTTTTAATATCAGATTACTTCGAGAAAATAATTTTTTAAAAAAATTCACTATTTATTTCTTATCTTATTAGTAATGGTTATTTTTCTATAAGAAAATATAAATTATATATGTTAAGTGGAATATATATAATTAAAAACATTTTTTCTTGACTGCTCATATATTTATTTTTTATTTTCTAATATTTCAATCATACATTTTGTTGCATATTCTCTCCATTCATTAGAATTTTTATTTCTTAAGCCATCTAAATGGTTGCGATTACTTTGAATATCATCCTTGTGTTTAAGTTTGTCAGCACCATCTAAATTTTTTTCCATATTATCCAGATTAGTTAACATTGCTTCAACCCAACTGCTGCCAAGTTCAAGGCACCTTTGATCATTTTTTTCATCACAAATTTGTTTAAAAAAACTAAAAATAACATCGTCCGTCTTGATAGAGGTGTTCATTGCTTACTTGTTACAAACGCCAATTGACTCTGGACCACATGTTTCACCATTAGTCCACGTTGCACCAATTAAATTAGCTCCTTCAAAATTTGCATTAGCTATATTTGAGGATGTAAAATTTGCTTCCATTAAATTAGAATTTTGAAAATTAACCTCAATTAAAGTAGCCCCCATAAAATCTACTCTAGTTAGATTTGACCCAGTAAAGTTTGTTTTTTCAAAATTAGCTCCAATTGATATAGTTTCATAAAGATTGGCTCTTACAAAAGTAGATTCCGGAAAAGTTCCAAAAGATAGATTTGAATTCATCATTATGCTTTTGTCGAAATTCACTTGAATAAAACTTGCAAATGATAAATTTGAATTAGGTAGATAGCTTCCTTGTAAGTCTTGTGCATCAGAAAATCTACAGTTTGAATAGTCAACACCATCAGTTAATGGGTCATCACATCCTGCTTGAGCAAATGATAAGTTGAAAAAAATAAAAGTTATTATGAACAATAGATTTTTCATAAATTAACTTAACAAAAAAAAATATTTTTGACAAATTAATATTTAAATTCTTACTTTTTTACCTGATTTGGAGCTTTTCTTAATAGCATCAAATATTTTTAGAGAAATAATTCCATCATTACCGTTAACTTTAGGCTTAATTTTTTTGGTTATTACATCTGTAAAATGATTAATTTGATTAACTAAAGTATTGTCATCTTTTATATTTTTGTCTTTTGAAACTAAAATATTGTTCCACCAACTTCTTTCTTTTTTATAGTACCAGGTTTTTAGATTTGGAAATTGTAAAGACCCTTTGTCACCACCTATCATATAAGCTGATTGATTAGTTATTGGATAAACAGGATTTTCACCTGCAGTTAACTCATAACTCCAAGGTGCTACAATAGTATCCGAAACATTCAAAGTACATAGCACGCCCGATGTAAAAATTAGTGAAACTATTGCAGTATCTTCAACTTTAAATTTTCTGTTTCTACTGGTTGTAAAAGCCTGAACATACTTAACTGGTCCAAGTAAGAAACAAATCATATCTATGTCATGAACCAAATTAATTCCAAGGGGTCCACCACCTTTTTGTACTCTCCATTTTTCATTGTAATAATTTTTATGCTTATAAAGCCAACATAATATATTTACAGATATAATTTTTCCTAATTTTCCTGAAGAAATTATATTTTTAACTTTTGAAACAATTAAATTGTGTCTTCTATGATAACCTATCAATAAAGGTGTTTTATTTTTCTTAGAACTATTAATTATTTTTTTGGCTGATTTAATGTTATCTGAGATTGGTTTTTCTAATAAAACAGGAATTTTTTTTTTCAAGAAACCTAAAGTGTGTTCTTCGTGGAGCTGATTTGGTGTAGCAATAATTACTGCATCTGGTTTATTTTGAGCTAATAATTCTTTTGTATCCTTAAATAATGTCACATTAAATTTTTTTGATAAATCTATAGCTTTATTACCAATGTCTACAATTGAGTGAAGGGAAGCTTTTTTTGATTTAACTATTGCTTTAATATGCTGTAGCCCCATTAAGCCACTTCCTACAACGCAAATTTTTATTTTTCCAGTCATATTGGACTAGTATTAAGTTATTCCACCGTCCACAATAAAATTTTGCTTTGTACATCCCGAGGATTGATCTGATGAAAGAAACAATACCATTTTTGCTACATCGTCTGGTTTTAATTGCCGTTTTAATGCCTGTTTATCTAAAATTAATTTTTTATACTTTGGTGTTAACCAGTGTTTTATTTGTCTTTCAGTAGCTATTGATCCGGGTGTAACTGAATTAGTTCTAACATTATATTTTCCGAATTCTTGAGCAAAAGACCGTGTTAATCCAACAACTGCAGATTTTGCTGTTTCGTAGACGACCTTATCTCCCTCACCTAACATCCATGAGACTGAACTTAGATTTACAATCGAACCTCCTTTATTTTTAATCATACCTTTTATAACCGACTGAGCTGCAAAAAAATAATGTTTCAAATTCACAGACATTCTATTTTCCCAATATTTTTCATCTACCTGATCGGTTGTATGTCTGTCATCATTTGCTGCATTGTTGATTAAGGAACTAATTGGTCCTTTGGTTGAGATAATCTTTTTAATTACCCCCTGTAATTTACTTATGTCTAAAAGGTTACATTCAATAAATGTGGGTACTTTTAGTTTCTTTTTTTTAATTTTAATTAAAAGTTTCTCTGAATCTTTGGTATTTATATCAACAAAATAAACTTCACTTTTTTGCTCACAAAAATGCTCTACAATAGATGCACCTATACCCGATCCTCCACCTGTTATAAAAATTCTTTTGTTTTTTAAGTCTGAGTAATTAACTTTCATATTCATTTTCTTTCTTCTGTTTTGTTATATCTTAGTAATTTGCAGTTCTTCCTAATCTAGCTGCACCTCTAACTCCACTCGCATCTCCATATTTAGGTTTTAAAAAAATACCTTCATACTCTTTTCCAGTTACAAATTTTTTTACTAAATTTTCGACCTCATTTAAAAAATCTATTTCATTAGAAACTCCTCCTCCAAAAATAAATGCATCTGGATCTAAAATATTAACAATTGTTGCTAAAGACATTGCTAAATTTAGTTTAAATTCATCAATAAATTTTTCAGCTTCTAAATCATTTTTTCTATTTAATTCAAAAATTTCATTAGCTTTTAATTTTTTATTAAATCTTTTATTAAATCTTTTAGCTAAACCTAGGCCAGAAACAAAGCTTTCAACTTCGGCTTCTCTTAAATTTGTTGATTGAAAGTTTTCTTTTTGAGCAGCCAAATATGGAATTTGATTATGACCCCATTCCCCAGCAACACCATTTCTTCCACTTATAATTTGTTTATCCATAATAAGTCCACCTCCCGCTCCTGATCCCAAAATAATACCATAAACAATCTTATAATGTTTGCCAGAACCATCTATGGCTTCTGATAATGCAAAACAATTTGCATCATTTTCACAAAAAACCTCTTTATCCAAAGCGTTCTTTAAATCACTTTGAAATGGTTTTTTTTCTAACCAATAACAATTTGGCGCATTTTTAACTAACCCTGTTTGAGGAGAATGTGTTCCTGGGTGACAAACACCGAGTGGTAACTTTCTATCCAATTCTTTTTCTAAATTAATACTAATTTCTTTAATTGTTTTTATAATTGTTAAATAATCTTTTGGACATTCTATTCTTGATCTATGGCTTTCTTGACCATTTTCTTCTAAAACAACACTTTCAATTTTTGTTGCACCAACATCAATTCCAATCTGCATATCTAATATGTGGCTCTCCCACCACTTAAATCAAAGACAGCAGCTGTTGAAAATGAGTTTTCTTCAGAAGATAACCATGTAACCAGAGAAGCCAACTCCTCAACTTTTGCGAACTTGTTTCTTGGTATTTTAGAAAGCATATAATTAATATGCTTTTCAGTCATTTGATCAAAAATTCTAGTTTTTGCTGCGGCTGGTGTTACACAATTTACAGCAATATTTTTAAGAGCCAATTCTTTACCTAGAGATTTTGTTAAACCGATGACACCTGCTTTAGATGTGCTGTAAGCACTAGCATTTGGGTTACCTTCTTTACCAGCAATAGAGGCAATATTAACTATTCTTCCATAGTTATTTTTTTCCATGAAAGGAGTGACGGCTTTACAGCAATAAAACACAGAATTAAGATTTAAGTTTATTACCTTGTTCCATTCTTCAATTGGGTATTCTGCAACTGTTGTATTCATTCCAGCAATACCAGCATTATTTACAAAGATATCAATTTTTTTATGCTTACTTTCAACTTCAGATAAATTCTTATTTATAATTTCAAAGCTGCTCACATCAACAATTTGATAACTTAAATTTTCTGAACTAACTTTATCAATTGCTTTTTTAGCAGCGTCTTCATCAATATCCCAAATTACAACCTTTGCCCCAGCTTCAATAAACCTTTCTGTGATAGCTAAACCAAAACCTTGGGCTCCACCAGTTACAATCGCTACCCTGTTATTTAAATCAAATTTAATCATAATATTTTTTCTTTTTTTTTAATTTAATTATTTTTGTTTTTTTCTTAAATAGTGGAAAAAGTAAAGCAATAATTGCTAATGTAAAAAAAGTTAAGGCTATTGGTCTTGTTAAAAACATTAACCAATTGCCATCAAATATTACTAGAGATTGTCTTAAAGTTCCCTCAACTAACTCTCCTAAAATCAACCCTATAATAACTGGTACTACA
>Ga0075445_10000283_pt1 | contig 27769 bp, 28 predicted proteins | sample CoawatmetaG02DNA_FD_72350 | JGI IMG/M metagenome (GOLD analysis project Ga0075445, IMG submission 72350) | Marine microbial communities from the West Antarctic Peninsula - Coastal water metaG029-DNA | ecosystem: Environmental > Aquatic > Marine > Coastal | place: Atlantic Ocean: West Antarctic...
TTCTTCAGCAATAAAACTAAAAAGATTTACAACTTTGTCTGCAGTTCCAGAAAATCTTTCTCTTAAGTCATCGTCTTGAGTACACACACCAACTGGACATGTATTAGAATGACACTGTCTAACCATAATACATCCCATCGCTACCAACGATGTAGTTCCAAGATTAAATTCTTCAGCGCCCATAAGAGCTGCTATAGCAACATCTCGACCAGTTTTTATGCCACCATCAGTTCTAAGTACAACATTTTGCCTTAAACCATTAAGTGTTAATACTTGATTAACTTCGGTCAAGCCCATTTCCCAAGGTATACCAGCGTACTTAATGCTTGTTTGTGGACTTGCTCCCGTTCCACCATTGTGTCCTGAAATTAATATTATATCTGCTTTAGCTTTAGCAACTCCAGCTGCAATAGTTCCAATGCCTGAAGAAGCTACAAGCTTGACACAGACTCTAGCATTGGGATTAATTTGTTTTAGATCAAAAATTAATTGGGCTAAATCCTCAATAGAATAAATATCATGATGAGGTGGTGGTGATATTAATGTAACTCCAATTGTTGAATGTCTGAGTTTGGCAATTTCTGCTGTAACTTTAAATCCTGGTAATTGTCCACCTTCACCAGGCTTTGCCCCTTGAGAAATTTTAATTTCAATTTCTTCACAGTTATTTAAATATTCTGCTGTTACTCCAAATCTTGCTGAAGCAACTTGTTTAACTCTTGAATTAGCATTATCACCATTCTTTCTAGTAATGGATCTTTCAATAGACTCGCCACCTTCACCGCTACAAGATGAGCCTCCAATTCGATTCATTGCAATCGCCAATGTTTCATGAGCTTCTTTTGATAATGATCCATGAGACATGCTTCCACTTCCAAACCTTTTTCTAATAGAAGTAATAGACTCTACATTATTGATATTTTGTAATTCTTTTTTAGATTTAAAGGCAAGTAAATCTCTAATATTAATAGGTGAAAAATTTTTATGCGCTTCGGAATACGTTTTAAACATATCATAAGAATTTTTACTGACAGCAGCTTGGAGCAAATGAATCAATTTACCATCATATGCATGAGCTTCACCACCATTTCTATATCTATAAATTCCACCAATTGGTAAAGTTGCTACATCTCCAGAAAATGCGTACTTATGTAATTCTTTAATTTTATGTTCTATGCCACTTAATCCAATTCCAGATATTCTACTTTGTACACCAAGGAAATATTCGTTGACCATTGAACGACTTAAACCAACTACTTCAAAATTAAACCCACCTCGATAAGCGCTGACGACTGAAATTCCTAGCTTAGCCATTATTTTTAATAACCCTTGATCAACAGCTTTTTTAAACCTGGCTACACACTCTTCATAACTATAATCACCAAACAGGCCTTTACTATGACGCTCCCGAATACACTCTTGCGCTAAGTAAGGATTTACCGTCGTAGCTCCAACTCCAATTAAAACAGCAAAATAATGAGTATCCAAACATTCTGCTGATTGAATATGAAGTGAAATAAATGATCTTATTCCTTTTCTTGTTAATGAGCTATGTACTGCTGCGGTAGCTAATATCATTGGCACAGAAACATTGTCACTATCAGCATTCATATCTGTTAGTACAATATGTTGTTTACCACTTAGAACAGCGGCTTCTGCTTCATCTTGTATTCTTTTAATATTTTCTTTCAGGGCGGTGTCTTTAACTGGAAAGCAACAATCAATTGTGACTGACTCATCTTTACCAAATTTAAGCATTTTATTGAAAATGCTATTTGTAACTACAGGGCTATCCATTACAAAAACACTTTCTTGATAAGAGTTTGAGTCCAAGACATCTCTCAAATTACCAAAACGAGTTTTTAAACTCATTCGTGACTGCTCTCTAATACTATCTATTGGTGGATTTGTAACTTGGCTAAATTTTTGACGAAAAAAATGTGACAGAGGTCTATACTTATCAGACAGGATCGCAATTGGTGTATCATCACCCATGCTTCCAGTAGATTCTTTTGCCTCATCGACCATTGGATGTAAGATCAATTCAAGTTCTTCCATAGTATAACCAGCGGCAATCTTACGTTGTCTTAAGTTTTGAGAGTTAAATAGTGATGATTCTTTTTTAGAAGTAATTTGCTTATCTATACGAATAATTTTTTTTACCCACTCATGATAAGGATGCTCATTTGCTAATTTGTCTTTTAAATCAAAGTTTTCGTATAATTTTCCTTCTTTTAAATTTACACCAATTATATCTCCAGGCCCTAGTCTACCTTTATAAATTATTTCCTCTTCGTTAACTGGAACCATTCCTGTTTCTGATCCTGCAAAAATTAGATTACTATCAGTTATTGTGTACCTCATTGGTCGTAGACCGTTTCTATCCATTCCTCCTATTACCCATTCACCATCATATGCCGCAATAGCAGCAGGTCCGTCCCAAGGTTCAATTACAGCATTAGCAAACTCATACATATTCCTGTGACTTTCTGGAATAAGTTTGCTTCGTTTTGACCAAGCTTCTGGCATTAAAAGAGTCTTCGTTAAAGGAGCTGATCTTCCAGCCCTAACAAACATTTCGAAAGCAGCATCTAATGCTGAAGAATCTGAACTTCCACGAACAATAATAGGTTTAATTTGATCACTATTTTCTCCAAACAGTTCTGAAGCAATTCTTGTTTCATGATTTCTCATCCAGTTAGTATTTCCTGAAATCGTATTAATTTCTCCATTATGTGCCAATGTTCTAAAAGGTTGAGCCAGTGCCCAGCTTGGAAAAGTGTTTGTAGAATACCTTTGGTGAAAGATTGAGAACGAAGAGATAAACCTATCATCTTCAAGATCAGGAAAGAAAGTTGATAAATGTTCCGCCAAGAACAATCCTTTATAAATAACAGTATTGAAGCTTAATGAACAAATATAAAATTCTGATATTTGCAAATTTAAAATTCTTTTCTCTATTTTACGTCTAATTAAAAATAACTCTTTATCAAGATCTTCTTCTTTTGATCGCTCAATATTATTTACAAACATAACCTGTTCAATTTCAGGTCTAGTAGAATTAGCTTTTCTGCCTAGAACGCTAGTATTTAAAGGCACCTGCCTCCATCCATAAATATAATATCCATGATTGAGTAATTCTGACTCAACAATTGTTCTACATTTTTCTAAGGCGCTATAATCATTACGTGGAAGGAAAATCATCCCTATACCAAGATCGCCCTCCATAATTTCATGACCAGTCTTTTTAACTTCCTCTTCAAAAAATAATTTTGGAATTTCAACATGGATACCAGCGCCATCGCCTGTTTTTCCATCCGCATCAACTGCACCACGATGCCAAACAGCTTTTAATGCTTCAATTCCACTTATGACTACACGACGATTAGGAATACCATTTATAGAAGCTATAAAGCCTACTCCACAAGCATCATGTTCTTGTGATGGATGGTAAAGATTTGCATCCATTAAAGTTTTTTTATTTTTATTGTATCTTTCTAGCCAGCTTGTCATGATACTTTTTTTACACTTTCATTTTTTGCCTGAATAAAGCTATGAATTGATTCTGCCACGTCTCTTCCATCTCTAATTCCCCAGACTACTAAAGAAGCTCCTCTTACAATATCCCCAGCGGCAAAAACCCCATCAATATCAGTCATCATTGATTTAAATTCTGTTTTTAAAGTGCCCCATTTAGTGACTTTAAGCTCTTCAACGCCAAACATCTTAGGAATATTTTCTGGATCGAAGCCTAATGCTGTTATAACCATATCAGTCTTAATGTTATAATCAGCACCTTCAATTATTTCTGGAACTTGGCGACCAGATGAGTCTGGTTCACTTAATTGCATACGTGAACATAAAACTTCAGAAACATTTTCATTGCCTATAAAATCTTTAGGTGTAGATTTCCATAAAAATTCTACTCCTTCCTCTTCAGCGTTGAGAACTTCTCTTGCTGATCCAGGCATATTTTCCCTATCTCTTCTATACAAACATTTAACTGATTTTGCTTTTTGTCTAATACTTGTTCTAACACAATCCATGGCAGTATCCCCGCCCCCTATAACAACTATATTTTTACCTTCAGTATTAAATTGTCCATTATCAAATGATGGAACTTCATCCCCTAGTCCTTTTTTATTAGAAGCAATCAAAAAGTCTAAAGCAGGAACAATATTATAAAAATCTTTTTCTATACTAAGTTTTTTTGCCTTATACACACCAGTTGCAATTAAAACTGATTCATGTTTTAATTTTATATCTTCAAAGGATAGATCTTTTCCAATCTCAATATTAAAATTAAATTTTATACCACTATCCTCTAAGTACTTTGTTCGCCTTTGCACAATCTCCTTTTCCAGTTTAAAGCTTGGTATTCCATAAATTAATAATCCACCAGCTCTATCATAACGATCGTAAACTTCGATTTCATATCCTTGTTTTCTTAATTGCTCTGCTGCAGCTAAGCCAGCTGGGCCTGCTCCAATAATTCCAATAGACTCTTTTTTAACTTGATGAGGTAATAATTGAATTGGTTTAATCCAATCATTTTCAAATGCGGTATCAGTTATATATTTTTCTATAGAACCAATAGTTACCGCTCCATGTCCAGATTGTTCAATAACACAATTTCCTTCACACAATCGGTCTTGAGGACAAATCCTTCCACAAACTTCAGGCATATTGTTTGTACTAGCTGAAAGATGATAAGCTTCCTCTAAGCGATCCTCTGCTGCCAGTTTAAGCCAATCAGGAATATGATTATGCAAAGGACAATGTACTGTGCAGTATGGAACTCCACATTGCGAACAACGACTAGATTGCTCAACCGCTTTATTTTTTATATAACCTTCGTAAATTTCCTTGAACTTTTTCTTCCTAAGCTTTGCATCTTCTTTATCAGGATAAGCTTGAGGTAAGTCTATGAATTTAAGCATTTTTGCCATATTATGTCAGTATCTATTACTTATTTTTTTAATAATTAAATTTAATATGACAACATCACATAATTATATTATTAAAACAAGTCAGTATTATTGACATAGTTTTAATATATTTATATAAAATCTTCTAAAATTAGGTAAAAAAGTAATAATATAAAAAAGTATATGCCAATATTACCAATTATAATTTTAGGAATCATTCAAGGAATCACCGAATTTCTTCCAATTAGCTCCTCTGCCCATCTTATTATAGCTCCGTATTTATTTAATTTTGAGAATCAAGGCTTAGTTATTGATGTTTGTCTTCACATTGGAACCCTTTTAGCCGTTATTTTTTACTTTAAAAAAGAAGTTTTTGATTATTTTATGGCTATCCCAAAACTCTTTAGCTCAGATAGTAATCAAGAAACTAGGAATTTAAAAAACCTTATTATAGCTACTATTCCAATTGTGCTTGTTGGTGGATTGATATTTTTATTAGACTTAACTTATCTTTTAAGAAATTTTCAAATAATAGGCTTTGCAACTATTTTTTTTGGAATACTATTATATTTTGCAGACATAAAGAGTAATAAAATCAATACTACAAATAAACCTAATGAATTATCTAAAATAAGTTTTAAAAAAGTTTTTATCATAGGTTGCTCACAAATATTAGCAATCATACCTGGCACAAGTAGGGCTGGGATAATTTACACCACAAGTAGATTTTATAAAGTCTCTAGGGTTGAAGCAGCTAAATTTTCAATGCTGCTATCCATACCAACAATTTTAATATCTTCATTTATTCCATTGATTGAGATTATTGATAAAAAGGACGTAACTTTTACTGGTGATGCAATAGCCGCTATTTTGATAGCTTTCATTACTGCTATGTTTGCAATAAACTTTTTAATTAAATGGGTGTCAAACCATACAATGCTTCCATTTGTAATTTATAGAATAATCCTTGGATCAATAATTCTAATTCTTGCTACCTAAAGATACGTTGGAACTATGGAATAAGGAGATTTAGGTTCAATACCTAATGATGTTATTTCTTCATAAGTGCCACTAATGATATTATCAATTTCCAAAGCTTTTACTAAGTCTGAAGTTATAATAGGATTAGGAAGAAGTTGAATAAACCTTGCCATTACTGAGGCAGTGAAAATTGGTGCAGGAATTAATAGCCTTTTAATTTTTAGTTCTTTTAAAATAAATTGATATACTTCCTTCATAGTCATTATATCTGGACCTCCAAATTCAAAAATTTTACCCTTGTGACTATCATCTTCAAATATTTTAATTATTCCATTAACAAGATCATTTATATAAACAGGCTGAAATTTATTTTTTCCACCTCCAAATAGTGGAATAACTGGGCTAAGTTTTAAAAGCTTTGCTTGCACATTAAAGAACCCATCCTCTGGACCAAAAACAATTGATGGACGAATTATACTCACATCATTAAAATTATCTTTTAATGCAAGTTCACCTTCACCTTTAGTTTTCTGATAGTTAATATTACTTTTAATATCCGCACCAATTGACGAAATATGAATTAAGCGTTTAATATTATATTTTTTTGATAGTTTTCCAATATTGCTTGGCCCAATAACATGAGCTTGCTGATATTTATTTTTAGAATTTTCAGCTAATACACCTACTAAATTAATAATGATGTCTGAAGATTCAAAATAACTTTCAATTGAATTACTTTTTGTTATGTCACCATACTTAATATCAAGTTGGCCAATATTGGCCATAGATCTTAAATTTCCTCTTAAATATGGATTTCTACATATGGCCTTAACAATATAGCCTTTTTGTAAAAGCTCAAAAATTAGGCTTTTACCTATAAATCCTGCTCCAAATATAGTTATTACTTTATTATTCATTTTTTAATTGTTTTGATGATATATACTCTTTTAAATTATTCTACCAAATAGGCTAATTACTCAACAATGCAAACACATTTATACAAAAATGATCTTCCTGATCATGTTACTTTTGGTGACATTATAGCAATTGATACTGAGGCAATGGGCTTGGATCCTGCTAGAGATAGATTATGCCTAATACAGATGTATGATGGAGAAGGTGATTGTCATTTAGTTCAATTTGATGGCTTTGATTATGATAGTCCAAACTTACAAAAAATTCTTAATGATAAAAGTAAAATTAAGATCTTTCACTACGCTCGATTTGACATGGCCGCAATAAAATATGCTCTTGGCGTTAGTTTAGATAATATTTACTGCACCAAAATTGCAAGTAAGATTGCTCGAACTTATACAAATTCACATGGTCTTAAGGATATCTGCAAAGAACTCTTAGATGTAGAAATATCTAAAAAGAAGCAAAGTAGTGATTGGGGAAATATATCTCTTTCAAAAGAACAAGTCACTTATGCAGCAAATGATGTAGTTCACCTTCACAACATAAGAATCAAACTAAATGAAATATTGGAACGTGAAAAAAGATTTGAATTAGCTGATGCTTGTTTTAAATTTCTGCCAACTCGAGTCGAATTAGATTTAAAGGGCTGGGTTAATACAGATATATTCTCACATTCATCATAATATTTATGGAAAATAAACTTATTATTAAAACTGCTAATGATGTTTTAAAAACTGAGTTAAATGGAATTCAAAAATTATCAAAAGTTTTAAATAGTGATTTTTCAAATATCATAAATAAGCTATCAAAAGTTAAAGGTAGAGTAATATTTACAGGCATTGGTAAATCAGGTCATATTGCAAAAAAAATATCGAGTACAATGAGTTCAACTGGTACTCCCTCACAGTTTTGCCATTCAACTGAAATGTCTCATGGTGATTTAGGTATTATCTCAAAAAATGATATTGTGATAATAATATCAAATTCAGGAAATAGTATAGAACTTGAAGGTGTAGTTAATTTTTGTAAAAAACATAAAATATTTTCTATAGGAATTTCTTCTGCTAAAAATAGTAATCTAAGCAAATCAGTTAACATGAGCTTGATTGTTCCATCGGCTGATGAAGCTTGTGCAATTGGCTTGGCGCCAACAACCTCCACTACGATGACATTGGTCTTAGGAGATATTATTTGTGTAAGTCTGATGAAAAAAAAGAAGTTTTCGACTAAAGAATATAGAAATATTCACCCTGGTGGAAGTCTAGGAGAAAGCCTAATCCAAGTAAAAAAAATAATGCACACTGGAAAGAAATTACCATTAATAAACGAAAATGCATCAATGAAAGATGCTGTTTTAGAGATAACTAAAAAATCTTTTGGGCACGTTGGCGTAATTAATAAGGCAAAAAAAATTATAGGTATAGTAACTGACGGAGACCTCAGAAGATCAATAAATAATAATTTATTAGATAAAAAAGTTAAACTGGTAATGAAGTCACCCCCACTATTAATTAAAGAAGATGAATTATGCTCAGATGCACTTGAATTGATGAATAGCAAAAAAATATCTTGTCTGTTTATTGAGAAAAATCAAAAGCCAATTGGAATAATTCATATTCATGATTGTTTAAAAATTAATAAACATTAAATAATACAAAGTATTATGAAAAAATACTTGAACAAAATAATTATAATTATTTTATTAATAATTCTAAGCTTAATTGTATTAAATTATTTTAATAATGATTCAAAAATGCTTGAAACCAAAGTTAATAATTTAAAAGAAATATCAACTCCTGGAACAATTGAAATATCAAATCCTGTTTTTAAAAATAAAGGGTTAAATACAAATCCTTATGAAATTATTGCCAAAAAAGGAATTCAAATTAAAAATAATATAGAGCTTTATGAAGTTTTAGGGACATTTACAAATGACAATGGTGAGATAGTTTATGTTAAAGCTGATAAGGGTCTCTATAATCAAATTAATCAAACAATAGAACTGATAGATAATGTTACAATTTATGATGACATGGAAAATAAAACTTCAGCAAAGTTTGCCATAATAGACATAGATAATAAAAAAATGAATTTTATAGATGAGGTTATCTCAGTATCAGATACCTCAATAATTAAGTCTAACTCATCTGTAGTAGATGAAAAAAATAATACTATAGTGTATTCAGGTAATGTTAGAGTAAAAGTTAAAGATAGATGAAATCAATTTATTTCGTATTTATTATTTTTTTAAACACAAATGTTTTTAGTGAAGAAAAAAATGATAATTATTTTTATATAGATTCAGATAAATTGATCATCAAAGAAAATCCACTTATATCAGAATTCATTGGCAATGCTTACGCAAGAAATGTTGAAAATCATTTTTGGGGCAATAAAATTTTAGTAAATTACGATAATGATAAAAAGATTAAATTAATCACAATAATTAGAAATGTAAAAATTGTACGGCCTAATGAAGAAATATTTGGTGATAAAGCTATATATGACCCAAAATTAGAAAAAATTAAAATCAGTGGCAATGTTTCAATAATACAAAATGGCAATATATTGAGTGGTAGTGAATTAATTGTAGATTTAATCAATTCAACAAGTATTATCAAAGGAAATAATGATAAACAAGTTTCTGTTAAAGTGGCAAAATAAAAATGAAGCCTAAATTAATATCATCAAATAATGGTTTAGTTATAAAAAACTTAAGAAAATCTCTCTCTGAAAAAACTATTGTAAGGAATGTGTCTCTTCATGTTCAAAGAGGTCAAACTATTGGTTTATTAGGTCCAAATGGTGCGGGTAAAACAACTACTTTTTATATGATAATGGGATTGATCCAGCCTGATAGTGGTGAGATTAATTTAGATGATTGTAATATTGTATCATTGCCAATGCACGAACGAGCAAAACTTGGGATTGGCTACTTGCCACAGCAACCCTCTATATTTAGAGGCTTATCAGTAGAAGATAATATTATGTCAATTCTTGAAACAAAAAAATATAGCATGGAACAAATGCAAAATAATTTAGAAGAATTATTGACTGAATTTTCCCTTACTCATCTTAGAAGAGCGATGCCATATATGTTAAGTGGAGGTGAGAGACGAAGAACAGAAATCGCAAGATGTTTAGCTGCAGATCCAAAATTAATACTAATGGATGAACCAACAGCAGGTGTGGATCCCATAGGTATTAGTGATATTAAAAATTTAATAAAGCAACTTATTAAAAGAAATATTGGTGTACTTATTACAGATCACAATGTTCGTGAAGTGCTGGATATTTGTGATTATTCATATGTAATGCACTCAGGTGAAATTATAGCAGAAGGTGATAGCAATAAAATTATAGGTAATAAAGAAGCTAGAAAACTATATCTAGGTGATACATTTAAAGTATAGGTCTTTGGTGGAGCTAATCGGGATCGAACCGATGACCTCATCACTGCCAGCGATGCGCTCTCCCAGCTGAGCTATAGCCCCTAATAAAACTATTCGTCTTCGTCTATTGGAACCGATACAGAATCTTCAATATTTAAATCATCATCCTCATTATCAATAACACCTAAATCATCATCGGCATCATTTAGGCTGATAGTTTCATCATCACTTATATTTTCTGTTTCATCATCTAATATGTCTACATCTGTCATTGATTCAGTTGCGTCATCACCAACTAAATTGCCTACTTCTTCTGCATCAAGATTATCTTCATGAACTTTTTTTGCGTCAGATCCATATTGCAACATTTCATTTAAGGCTATAAATACACCACATCCAGTACATTCAACGGGATATTTTTTATTTAAATCGTAGAATTTAGAGCTACACTCTGGACAAACAATTTTTTTACCCCATTCTGGTTTAGGCATATGACTTTTTTTACTCCAAATTTTTTTGTTAAATAATAGATCTTTAATATATATTGTATAATGTGAATATTATTAATACTCAATATTTTAAGTTCTAAATTTGACAATACAAGCAAAATATAAATTAAAAGGATCACTTAACATAAGTGGTGATAAATCGATATCTCATCGATCTGTTATAATGGGAGCAATGTCTATTGGAGAGACTAAGATTTATAATTTACTTGAGTCAAAAGATATACTTAGCACCGTAAGTATTTTGAGAAAACTAGGCGTTAAGATTAAAAAGAAAAAAGATAGCTGGACTGTAAATGGTGTTGGTACAGGCGGTTTTAAGCAGCCTAATCAGGTTTTAGATGCTGGTAATTCTGGAACAACTTCACGTCTAATGTTTGGCGCTGTAGCAACAAACCCAATTTTATGTTCTTTTACGGGAGACCGTTCATTAAGTGGCCGACCTATGCTAAGAGTAACTGAATTTTTAAAAAATATTGGAGCTAAAACAACTTTAACTAAAGGTAATTACTTACCATTGTCTATTGAGGGCAATTTAAATTCTTTGCCAATAAAACATATTATTACTAAGCCATCTGCACAGATTAAATCAAGTATAATGCTAGCTGCTTTGAATATTTCAGGTCAAACAACAATTGTTGAAAACCAATCAACTCGAGATCATACAGAAATTTTATTTAAATATTTAAAAATAAATTTCAAATCAGAAAAATACAGAAATGGAAAGACTAAGTTAAAGATCATGGGGCCAGCTGAAATTAAGGCTAAAGATATTTACGTTGCCTCTGATCCCTCATCAGCAGCATTTTTTACTGTAGGTGCTCTTATTATACCTGGCTCAAACATTGAAATAAAAAATGTATGTCTCAATAAAACTAGAGTTGCTTATATCAATATTCTAAAAAAAATGGGTGGAAAAATTCAAATTAAAAAAACTGGTAAGATGTCAGGCGAGATAGTTGGCAATATTAAGGTTAGATATAGTAAGTTAAAATCAATTGTTATTCCAAAAAAGCTAGCTCCTTATCTTATTGATGAATATCCAATTTTAGCTATAGCTGCCTCACAAGCAAAGGGTACTACTATCATGAAAGGTCTTGCTGAATTAAGGTTTAAAGAAAGTGATAGATTAAGAAGCATACATGAAAATCTATTAAATTCTGGTATTGATACAAATATTATGAAAGATGATTTAATAATAAATGGATCAACTAATGAGATTAATGGTGGCAATAAGATTAACAGCTTTCATGACCATAGGATTGCAATGTCATTTTCTATATTGAACTTAATTTGTAAAAAACCTCTAAAAATTAATAATCTAAAATGTATTGACATAAGTTATCCTAAATTCAATCAAGATTTAAAAAGTATATTATTGAATGCATAAAATAATTACAATTGATGGACCTGCGGGCGTAGGTAAAGGTACCATCTGTAAACTACTCAGTAAATCTTTGGATGCACCAGTTTTAAATAGCGGAGAAATCTATAGAAGTATTGCTCATGACATAAAAGAAAATCATATTAATCCTGAGGATGTGGCTAGTGTAATTACTCATGTTAAAAATTATATTTATATAAAAAAATCTTCCAAAAAATTATATAATAAGAGTATAGATCTAATTTCATCACAGATTTCTAGTATCCCTGAACTAAGAAAATTAACTGTTAAAATACAGCGCAATTTTACTAAATTAAATAGCTGTGCTTCCAAACTGCTAATTGCAGAAGGAAGAGACATGGGAACAGTGATTTTTCCAAAAGCAGAAATAAAAATATTTTTATGGGCAAGGGCAGAAATAAGAGCTCAAAGAAGGTATTTGCAGGTTAAAAAAGTCAGAAAAAGTAACAAATTTGATGAAATTTTAAAAGAAATCGAGATTCGGGATATGAGAGATATGACTAGAAAAGCAGCTCCATTACAACCTGCTGAAGATTCTTACTTGATTGATAACTCAAATTTAGATATAGAACAGTGCTTCAATAAAATATTGAAGATAATTAAAAAAAATTAAAACAACAATAAATGAACGAATTAACAAACCCTGAACAAGCTTCTAACGAATTTGAGAAGCTATTAGCCGAATCCCAACTCAATTCCGAATTAAAAGAAGGTACAATAATAAAAGGTACTATATCTGAATTAGATGATGACGCTGTAACTGTTGACATAGGTGCAAAAGTTGAAGGTAGAATAGCTAAAAGAGAATTCATTTTTTCAAAAGATAAAAAAGAACTAGAAATTGGTGATGTAATTGATGTTTATTTAGAAAAAATTGAGAACCATTATGGTGATTGTATTTTAAGTAGATCAAAGGCAAAAAATAAAGAAATTTGGGCAGAAATAGAAAAATCATTTAATGCCGGAGAACTTGTTGATGGTGTCATCACTGGTAAAGTTAAAGGTGGTCTTTCAGCGGAAATTGGAATTACAGCCTTCCTTCCTGGAAGTCAAATAGACACACGACCATTAAGAGATGTAAGTCATCTCTTGGATGTTCCACAAAAATTTAAAGTGCTTAAAATGGATGCGAAGCGTAACAATATCGTTGTGAGTCGTAGGGCCGTATTAGAAGAAACTCATAAAGAACTAAGAGAAGAAAGATTTTCTCAATTAGCTTTGGGTGACGTAGTTGAAGGCAGAGTTAAAGCTATTACTGATTACGGTGCGTTTGTAGACCTTGGTGGTTACGATTCATTATTACATAGTTCGGACATTACATATCGTAGAATAGGACATCCATCAGAAATTCTGAAGATCGATCAAATTGTAAAAGTAAAAATTATTAAAGTTGACCCTGAAAAAAACCGTGTATCATGTGGATTAAAACAACTCGAAGAAGATCCTTGGACTAAGATAGAAGGCAAATTTAATATTGGTGATAAATTACAAGGTACATGCACTAATGTCACCGACTACGGAATTTTTATCGAAGTAGACAATGGAATTGAAGGGTTAGCTCACCGAGATATGCTGACTTGGTCATCTAAGAAAAATTCTCAGCCTGGTAACTTATACGCCAGATCACAATCAGTAGAATGTATTGTTCTAGAAGTTGATTACGTTAAGAAAAGATTAAGTCTTGGTGTTAAACAGTTAACAGCTAATCCATTTGAAAAATATAATGAGCTTAATCCAATTGGCACTATCGTAGATACAGAAATTAAAGCTATTAAAGATAATATTATATTCTGTAGTCTTGAAGAGGATATTGATGGAGCTATTTTCAGTCAGAACATATCATGGGATTCACATGAAGATTCAAAAGATCAAATGCAAAAATTTAATGTAGGTGATAAAATAAAAGCTAAAATTATTGAAAATAAAAATGATAAGATTGCATTGTCTATAAGAGAAGTAGATGGAAACCCGTTTGATGAAATAAAAGATAAATCAGTAGGTGATACTGTTACATGTACAGTTTCTGAAGTTACTGACTATGGTGTTAAAGTCATGGTTGGTGCAAATGGTCCTAAAGTTGTTATTAAAAAGAATGACCTTGCTCTTAGAAAGCCTGATGCTAGACCAGAAAGATGGGCACGAAATGACAAGTTAGATGCAATGATATCACAGATTGATGTTAAAAATTTTAAGGTTTCATTGTCAATCAAGACCCTTGAGGAAGCAACAGAAAAAGAAGCGATAAGTAAATATGGAGCTAAGGATTCTGGGGCATCTCTAGGAGATATTCTTGGTAAAGCTATAAGTGACAAAAAAACTGAATCTGAAGAATAATACTCATCTTAATCAATAGTTTACAAAAGATTAGTTAGCTCTATAATTAAACCATGAGCTTAATTAAAAGTCAGTTAATTCAAAATATAACAGATCAAAATCCACACCTATACATCAAAGATGTAGAGAGAATTATTAATACAATTTTTTCTGAAATTACTAAATCTTTAGCTGACGGAAGAAGAGTTGAACTCAGAGGCTTTGGTGCATTCTCAGTTCAAAAAAGAAAAGAAAGAGTTGGAAGAAATCCAAGAACAGGCGATGCGGTAAAAGTTTCTGAAAAACATATTCCTAGATTTAAATCTGGAAAAGAACTCAGAATTAAGCTTAATTCTGCAAATAAAATTGATAATTCTTTATCCTCAAATACTGACATGGATTCAGAGCTTTAAAAAAAACAAAAAAATTGACCAATAATCCAATCTACTGCGCTATAGATAAAAGTGATACCGAGCAAGCAATTGCTTTGATAGAAAAAATTAGACCTTTTATTGGAGGTGTAAAACTTGGACTTGAATTTTATACTCACTGTGGAATTGAGGGAATAAATAAAATCAAAGAACTCGGTTTACCCATATTTATAGACCTTAAATTATTTGATATTCCTAATACAACTAAATCTGCACTTCAGGGAATACTAGCATCAGAACCAGAATTAACCACTCTACATATTTCCGGTGGATCAGAAATGCTTAGAGATTGTGTTGATATTAGAGACTCAAATAAAAGCAAAACAAAATTAATCGGCGTAACTGTTTTAACAAGTTTTGATGAAAATGGAATAAAGGAAGTTGGATTAAATAGCTCACTAAGTGATCAAGTCATTAAACTTGCAAGACTAGCTGTAGCAAATAAATTAGACGGAATTGTCTGTTCTCCACACGAAATTAAAATAATAAGATCAGAAATTAATGATAGTTTAAAATTGATTGTTCCAGGCATAAGAAATAACGAAGATAATTCTAATGATCAAAAAAGAACCATGAGTGCTAAAGAGGCAGTTGAAGCCGGCGCAGACATTTTAGTTATAGGCAGACCAATCACTAAAGCCTTAGATCCAGCTAAAGCAGCACAAAAAATATTTCAATCACTATAATGAAACCTAATAAGATTAAAATCTGTGGAATTACAGATTTATCTATCGCTAATTTTTGCATAGATAATGATGCTGATTATCTTGGTTTTGTCTCATATGAACACTCTCCTAGAAATATATCCTTGCATGAGAGTAAAGATATTATCTCTAAATTATCTAAACCAATCGACACGGTTGCTGTGACTGTGAATGCAAATATCAATAATATTAAGGAAATAGAAGATTCTGGATTTAATTATATTCAGCTTCATGGATCTGAAGATCTTAGTTACTTAGGTGCAATCAAAAAAAATACACAATTAAAAATTATAAAGGCTTTTGGTATTTCTACTCAAGCTGATTTTAATAATGTTAATGATTATAGCGATTTGTGCGATTATTTCTTGCTTGATGCAAAGCCTGAAGAGACAGAAATGCCTGGTGGTAATGCAAAAAAATTTGATTGGAGCCTATTAGATGGCCAAAACCTTAAAAAAGAATTCTTTTTATCTGGTGGGCTAAATATAGACAACCTTGAAATAGCCCTAAAAAACAATATCACATCATTTTTTGACGTATCCTCTAGCGTTGAAAGCAGTCCTGGAGTAAAAGATAAAGTCAAAATAAGTGATTTTATCAACAAGGTTAAGACTAAATGACTACTGAAGAAATAAAAAATTCATTAAGAAGTGGGCCAAACGAAAAAGGTTACTATGGTGATTTTGGTGGAAGATATGCTCCTGAAATATTAATGCCGAATCTAATAGAGCTAGAAGAAGCTTTTGATGCAGCAATTAATAATAAAAAATTTATTGATGAATTTGAATACTATCTTAAAGAGTATGTTGGTCGACCAAATCCACTTTATTATGCCGAACAATTAACTAAGAAAATTGGTGGTGCAAAAATTTACTTAAAATCTGACCATTTAAATCATTTAGGTGCACATAAAATAAATAACTCACTATTCCAAATACTTTTAGCAAAGTATATGGGTAAAACAAAAATATACTGTGAAACAGGTGCAGGCGCCCACCTTATCGCCACAGCTGCTTGTGGAGCAAGATTTAATTTACCTGTAATTGGATATATGGGTAAAGATGATATATTTCTGCAATCAACCAATGTTTTAAAGGCAAAATTATTTGGTGCTGAAGTTGTTGAGTGTGTCGATGGTACAGGAGAAAAAGGGGTTCTCAAAGATGCCTGCACGTCTGTACTTAAGGCATGGTCGAGTGATCCAGAGGCATTTTATTGTTGTGGTTCAGCTATTGGACCTCACCCTTTTCCAAAAATTGTACAGTTCGCACAGTCAATAATTGGAAAAGAGATTAAAAAACAAATTTTAGAAAAAGAAAATAGACTGCCTGATGCAATAGTTGCGTGCATTGGAGGTGGTTCTAATTTAATTGGATCAATTCACGAATTTTTAGACGATCATGAAGTTGCTTTATATGGTGTAGAAGCAGAGCATAGCTCTGCGCTAACCAATGGCTCAGTAGGAATCATGCAAGGCTTTAAATCCTTTATGCTTCAATCAGATGATGGTTCTGCAACGTTAGATACTAAAAGCCTAGCTTCAGGAATTAACTTTTATTCATGTGGACCAGAGCATTCATATCTTAAAAGTATAGGCAGGGTAAATTACACTTATGCAACTGATGAAGAGGCCTTTGATGCATTTCAGCTACTTTGTAAATCAGAAGGCATTTTGCCAGCGTTTGAGCCAAGTTTTGCCATAGCACAGGCAATAAAGTTAGCTAAAGACATGAGTAAAGATAAGATTGTTGTAATTAATATATGTGGTCGAGGTGATAAGGATATTGATACTGCTGAAAGAATGTTAGGTGATAAACTTGGAAAATAGAATAAGTAACATTTTTAAAAACTTAAAATTAGAAAATAAAAAAGCTTTCATAAGTTTTACCACAGCCGGTTTTCCAAATGAGGATACTAGTCTCGAGATAATGAAATCGATAGCAGATTCAGGTGCACACATTCATGAGATATCTTTTCCACATGCTGAAGCACAGGCTGATGGTCCAATTATTCAACTAGCAAATATTGAGAGCATCAAAAATGGAATTAATTTTGATAAGGTTATTGGCATTGCAAAAGAACTGAGGGCATATAATCAAGAGATTGGCTTGGTCATGATGGGCTATCTAAATAATATTTTTATATATGGTATAGAAAAATTTGCTAAAGAAGTTAGTGGTATTATAGATGCTGTTATATGCGTCGACTTACCAGCTGATGTTGTAGAAGAAACTCAGCTCAAACAAGCTTTAAAAAATGAAAATATAGCTTTAATAAAACTAATCACTCCAACAACTTCTGATGAGAGAATTAAAACATTAGTAGAAGATGCAGAAGGTTTTATTTATAGCGTAAATGTTGCAGGCATTACCGGTGTTAAGTCTGCAGAAATAGATAAAGTTAATTCACAAATTTTAAGAATTAAGAAATATACAGATCTGCCTGTAGTCTCTGGATTTGGAATTAAGACAGTCGAAGATGTAAAGAACTTCTCTCAATCAAATGCTGATGGTGTGGTTATTGGCTCAGCTATTGTTGAAAAAATTCAAGAAGTTTCAAAAAAAGATACTGATAAAAAAAATATTGCTAAATTTGTAGAAGACTTTTGTTCTGAATTGATTGAGAATCTAAACTCATGAATTGGATAACAAAATTAGCACCAAAAATAAAATCTATTTTAGGTAGTAAAAAAAGCTTAAAAGTTGCTGATAACTCTTGGGTCAAATGTTCTCAATGTCAAACTATGTTGTACTCTGATGATTTAGAAAAAAATTATTATGTGTGCCCAAATTGTGATTTGCATTTGTATATTCATCCTAGAACCAGAATGAAAAATCTATTTGATGAAGGTATTTATGAGGAAATACCTTACCCAACTGTCCAGCTAGATCCTCTAAATTTCAAAGATACAAATTCCTATAAAGATAAATTTAAAGAAGCCCAGGCTAAAACTGAAATGCAAGATGCTTTTCTTATTGGTTATGGAAAGATGAAAGGTATTTCAACAACTGTTGTTGCAATGAACTTTAAATTTATGGGTGGAAGCTTGTCTTCAGCTGGTGCTGAAGCAATGGTTAAGGCAGCTGAACATGCCATTACTTATAATACTCCTTTCATTATGATCACCTCAAGTGGAGGTGCCAGAATGCAAGAAAATCAGCTAAGCCTTCAAGCGTTACCAAAAACTACTATAGCAGTTCAAATGGTAAAAGATGCTAAGTTGCCATATATTGTTATTCTTACCGACCCTACTTCAGGTGGAGTTACCGCTTCATTTGCTATGCTAGGTGATGTAACTATCGCCGAACCAAAAGCTTTAATATGTTTTGCAGGCCCACGAGTAATTGCAAATACTGTTGGAGAGACTTTACCAGATGGTTTTCAACGTTCTGAGTTTTTACTTGATCATGGTTTTATTGACCAAATTATTCATCGAAAAGACCTTAAAGATAAGCTAGTAAACTTGTTATCTTTATTATTAAAACGAGTAGCTTAATTGAATATTACAGACTTGCAGATTGAGGAGCAACTCAATCAACTCTTAGAGCTTCATCCAAAGCGAATTGATTTATCATTAGATCGAATTCAGTCACTCTTAGCTAAACTAGAAAATCCTCAAGATAAAATTAAGAATATTATTCATATCGCTGGTACTAACGGTAAATTCTCTACATTAAAATTTATTCAAGTTATTCTTCAGGCCATGGATAAGGTGACTAATGCATACATCTCACCACACTTAGTCAGATTTAATGAACGATTTGAATTAGGAACTAATACTATTAGCAATGAAGCTTTATCATCACTGTTGAATGAAGTTAAAAATATTAATAATGATAAGCCTATAACTTTTTTTGAAATTACCTCTGCATGCTTTTTTTTAGCTGCAGCTAGAAATATAGCTGATTACACATTACTGGAAGTTGGTCTAGGTGGTAGGCTTGATAGTTCTAATGTAATGTTGCCAAAAATATCAGTTATATCTTCAATTTCTAACGATCATCATGACTTTCTTGGCGACACCATCGAAAAAATTGCATTCGAAAAAGCTGGTATTATAAAGCCAAGCATTCCAGTCATTATTGGTCGACAGCCATTTGAGGAAGCCTTAGAAGTTTTAATTGAGCAAGCTAACCAACGTAATGCGCCTACATTTACATATAAACAAGATTGGAATATAGAATTAAAAAATAATAAAATTTGTTATTCTGATAATAATAATGAAATAATTTTAGAACCATTAAATATTCATGGTGATTTTCAATTATACAATTTAGGTTTAGCTATAGCATCTGTTATGCAAATTGAAGCTACAAACGTAGATACTGCTTTGAAAAAAAACTGCCATCTTGATCTTGTTTTGCCTGGTAGAGTACAGCAAATAAAGAATGGTAAATATTTAGATATGTTATCAGCTGATAATGAATTATTTTTAGATGGTTCACACAATACAGATGCAGCTTTTCAACTCAATAAAACACTACAAAATTTAACAAATAAGAAGGACTTAATTATTGTTTTAGGAATGATTAATACAAAAGATCCTAATAACTACATTAAGCAGTTTGACGATATTAAGGAAATTAAAACTATAACAATACCTAATGAAGAGAGTGCAATACCTGCAGCCACTCTTAGCACTAAATTAAAAGATATAGGTATTAGTGTGTCACCAGCAGATAATTTAGAGACAGCAATACAATCTATTGGCCAAGATCACCCAACTGCCCGCGTTCTAATCTGCGGATCATTATATCTAGCTGGACAAGTACTTAAAACTAATTAGGCGATTGAATCTTTAATCCATTCAACGATTGCAGATTTTGAAACTGCACCAACTTTTGTTGCTTTAGCCTCACCACCTTGAAACACTAGCATTGTAGGAATGCCACGCACACCAAACTTAGTCGGTGTTACTGGATTTTCATCGATGTTAACTTTAGCTACAATAATGTCATCTTTCATCTCATCAGAGATTTCTTCTAAAGATGGTCCTATTTGCTTACAAGGTCCGCACCATGGAGCCCAGAAATCTAGAACGACAGGTTTGTCAGAATTTAGAACATCTTGTTCAAATGTTGCATCAGTAATATTAATTGTAGCCATAATTTTATCCTCTTAAAGTTAATTGTAATGTAGGTATTAATACGACCAAGTCAAGTCCTAAGGGTATTAAAAATAATACTAAGTTATTGAATTAACTATATATTTTTAATCTTTTTTCCTTTTAATTATATCTAATTTGTAAAGATTATCTTGAGGTTCGGAAACTTGATCTAGGCCAGATTCAGAGAGTTTTTCAGAGTTTTCTAAAGTTGTTTCAATATCTGGATTTTTATAGCCTTTATCTTTTACTTTCTGCAGCGCATTAATAAGGGTCTTCGAAAAAGAGCTGTTAATTTTCTCTGCTGATTTAACTACTTGATTTATGCTTCTTGAGTGATCAGCAAAGTGACTGAATAAAACTTTTGATGCTGAAAAGAGTGGATTGATTGTATCCATTAATTCATTAGCTAATTTATTATTTTCTTCCATCGACATTAATTTATCAAACCAATCTAAGTCGATTAAAAAATTTCTTGGTCCTGTAATAAGGATATTTTTATTTCTTGCATAATTTTCTAAATCAATTTGCATATATTTAGAACTCTCACGTGCAATCTGAAGATGGTTTTCACTTGGTAAAAACATCAGGATAAATTTGAATGAACCCTTAGCTTTGTGATAATTCTTTTTGGATAATTCATCGATATGATCTTTAATTGCTTTTCCAATTTTAGTTTTAATCAATTTAATAGTTTCATAATCACCTTTTTCTTGTGCATCAAAATATTCATCAAATGGATCTAATGGTGCTTTTGCATCTGCAATTAATTTGTGTGTTTTAGACAAAATAAATTGTGCATCTGGTATTACTGACATTTCTGGAATTTTGGTATTATAGAAAACATTCTTACCTTCAACAAATTTAGTATTTTTTACCAACTCCTGCATTAGTAGTTCATTGTTCTTACCACGGGTGTTAGCTGAGTATTCAGTTTTAATCTTTGTTTCTTCAAATTTATGCCACATCGTATTCATCGCATCAGCTTGTTTTTCATTTAGATTTTTTAAGCCTGCTGCAGCTTCTATCTTAAGCTGCTCAACCCTTCCAACTTCTTTGGTCATATAATCTTTGACTGGATTAATAACTTCATCAGTTGCAGTAGTTAATTTTTGTTTAAGCTCATCTGAAAAGGATGCGCGCGCATCTGTTTCGGCCTGATGTCTGATTATTTTTTCATTTAATGCACGTGTTTTTACAGAGAATACAATCCATGCTCCAACTATTGATATTACAGCACCCGCTATAAAACTTAATACACTTAAATCACCCATACTTACTTTCTATCCTACTGTTTTAAAATATTGCTATGTGTCTCTTCAAGTTCTTGAATATATTCATCAATTTCTTCTAATATATCCATATTATATTCATTTTCAGACTCTCTAAGGTCATCGATTTCCTTCATTGCATCTGGAATAGTATTCCATGGAACTTTTTCCATAGTTAATAATTTTGTGGCAACATCCTGATCTCTTTTTAAAAGTTCATTTTTTGGTAATAAATCTGGTTTTTCATTATAGATTGCACGCTTAGCAAATTCTTGAATACGGCTATCAGTTATTTTTAATGCAATGTCATATCGCTTTTCCCATTCAGCTGCTTGGAAATCTTGCATCAAGTAATTGTCTTTATTGTCAGGGAATCCATCAAATATTCTTTGTTCCACAGTTCTTTCTGATTGATCTTCAACAAACGATTTTTCCTCACTCATGTCAATTAGAAGGTTGGTAAACTTTTCAATAAAATCTTTATTATTACGAACTTTTTCCATTCGTTCTTGTAAAACTTTTAAATCATCTTCTTTGAACTCTTCAGATTGCATCAAATATTTTTCATCAAGTAATATTGGCTGCTCATTAGCTTTTATCAATTGAAAACATTTCTTTTTGCCTTTAAATAATTTTTTTAGCTCAGCACTATCTAAATCAAAAATTAAATCAGGATCAGTCTTGAGATCAAAACAATAAACATAATTTTGATACGTTGGGTCCACTGCTAAATATGCTAATCCATTCGTATATTCCTTACCTCTAAAATATCTACTGGCACAAAATATACGATCTTGATTTATGAATTTGTAAACATCCTGTTTTGAAGTTGTTTTCATAGCAGCTTTCCATACATCAGGACATCTATCTTTAACAAGTTTACAAACACCTATAGTTGCCTCAACATCACTTAAGGCATCATGTGCATTGGAGTGATCAATTCCATTTGCAGGTGCAAAACGATCAAGCTTAAAAGTGATTTTGCCATTGTCATCATTAAGAGGTCGTACAAATGAGTTAGGTGCAACTGCAGCGGCAGAATGAATTATTTTTAGAGCATCACCACGTTTGTTGCCATTCGTATTCGTTAAATAAGGAGGTAATGCACTTTGATACAAGCTTTGTCTTAAAAATCTCTCATCAAATCCTAAAGAGTTATAACCAATATAAGTTGTCTCCCCCCAAGATAGAAATTTTTGCTGCATTTTTCTTATTAGACTAAAGTTAGAATCCTCATGATTTTTTAGAAGATCTACTCCCGTTCCATTTACTAGCAATGCTTTTGGATGCGGGACAGGGTACTCTTTTTTCATACGTCCACGCATATCAAAACTATCAATAATATTAAAATCTTGATCTGTCAGAATTGCTGCTGCTTGTATTATGCTATCAAATTCAGCTGATAATCCACTAGTCTCAAAATCATAAAATACATATTTCATGCCATAATCCCTTTTATCTTTTAATAAATATTATTTGAAATTGATTAGTATCTGATTCTTATAAAAGTAGACAGAAAGTAAGGGGAAACATATAGAGAAAAGGAAATCTTTCTGTCTACTGCTTAAAAAGATAATAGGAAATTGAGCCTTTATTATGGAGAAAGTGTGTTCAAAAAAAGAAATTAATCAATAATTTCGTGGGAGTAAACTCCATAGAGATTTTTCTTTTCAAGGTACATTTTACTAGATTTCTCATTGGTGCTAATAGCAACATAACACCAATTAGAGTTACAGTTTAAGATTTTGCCATGCACCCCAAAAGCTAATTTTGCAACAATCTTACTTTTATTGGTTGTTTTATAGCCATAGCTAATGTCTTTATTTGAAGTTATCACGTGGCGTGCACCATTAAATAGTATGTGACTCATCCAGCCTTCAGTGCCGTCTAAAGGATCGCGCACATATCGCCAACCATCGATTTGTCGAATTATTTCTATTGGATAACCATCAAATTGATAACGGTACATAATAGATGCGTTAGTGTTTGGGCCTTTGCGCATATTAGCTTCAGCATTTAAACTAACCCACCGTGGAACTGGTAAGTCTTCTTTGGCAAATGAGTACAGTGGGAAAATGATTAGTGCCACTATACAGATTATAATCTTCTTAAGCATGAATTATGGGTACAGCCTTTTTGTAATCCATTGATTATTATTAAGTTCAAATACAAATCTATTGTGTAGTCGCGATGTGTAAGCGGATGTTGCTTCCCAAAATTCTATTTTTTGTGGACAAATAATTACACCTGACCAATGTTTTGGGCGTGGAATATCTTTACCAGCATATTCTGCTTTAAGCTTAGCAAATTCTTCCTCTAACTGTTCTCGACTTGCAACCTCATCACTTTGTTTGGATAAAATTGCAGAAATTTTTGCATCTTCCTTTCGAGAAGCCCAGTAAGTATCTGCAATATCATCACTTACTTGTTCTACCGTTCCCTGTACCCGTACTGATTTATTCTGTGCTCGTGACCACCAAGTTAATGCACCCTTACCTGCCTCAAACAGCTCCTTGCCTTTTTGACTCTTTAAATTAGTGTAAAATAAAAAGCCTTTTTCAGATACATCTTTTAATAAAACGTATCGACCATTAGGCATTCCTGAGGCATCAACTGAACTAATACATATAGCATTAGGATCATTCGGCTCTAACTTTAATTCAGGATCATAGTAATGATGCCATACCTCGAGCCAGTTGCGATTTTCTAAAATATCTTGTTCATTCATAGCTGAAATATAGTATATATTTTTTTTAAAAACTAATTAATTTGTTAGTGATAATATGTTTGAAACGCTTAAAAAAATCTTCTGGCTCCAAAAAAGATATATCAAAATATTTCTTAATACTGGAGTATATCCACCATTTATTCGTAATCGGAAGAGAAGTAAGTGGAGTAAAAAAAATTAAGTTTAATCGTCTTTTTCAGAATCTGCTGACTTAACAACTGTCTCTGAGATGCGTTGCAACATAGACTCAGTTCTAACATGATGATCCTGCAAGTCTTGCCTAATTAAGTACATGATATAAATCAGTACTAAAAGTGCTAAAAAGATTAAAAAACTCATAATCCAATTATAGCCTTGATATTCAAACAATCTAGTCCTTGTTTAGAAATATTCTAAGTTTTAGCTATTTTACACCCTTTATTTTCAAGATTTGTTCATAAGCATCGTTAATTAATTGAAATTTTTCTTTAGCTTTTCGAATGATGCTTGTGTCAGTTATTCCTTTAGCACGCATGACATCAGGATGGTTTTTTCTGGCGAGTGTGCGATAAGCTTTTTTAATATCAGTTATATTATCTGATTTTCTTACACCTAATACTTTGTATGGATCTTCCTTAACAAACTCTGGTCTTGAATTACGAAGACGATTAAAGGTTTGTTGGTCTAATTTAAAAATATTACTGACTTTTTTAATAAATTTTAATTCTGGAGATGATAATTCATGATCAGCATAGCCTATTTCAAAAAGACCTAAAATAATTTGTTCTAACATTTGCGGTGAACGTCTGAATGTTTGGTAAAGTTGTTCCGCATACATTTCAAAGCCATCACTGGTTTCTGAAGCTTGCTTCCAAATAGCAGCAACTTGCTTTAAATCAGATTGTGGAATTCTAAAAATCTTTTTAAACTTAGCTATCTCATCTGAAGTAACAGTACCATCGGCTTTGGCTAATTTTGCAGCAAGTACGATTAAGCCAATTGCATAAACACTCTGCTGTTGGTTAAACTTATTACCTGTATTATTAAGAGTTTTCTTGCCGCCAAGAAAAAAAGCTCCAGCAGTAAATGCTAAAGCTCCCAAAGGGCCTGCAATCATGTTGCCCAAAGACGCTGCCATTAAGTATTTCCAGACACTCATTTTTCAATTAATATTAATATTCAAGATCTATTATATCAACTTTATTAAAAACAGAAATATGAATAAAAATAATATACAAGCCGCTGCTTTCTTTATGCTCATTTCTGTTACGGGCTTTTCTATAATGGACTTATCAGTAAAATGGACTACAGCAAGCTACCCTATTGGTGAAGTTATATTTTTTCGAATGATTTTTGGGATTATACCCCTAGTCTTTGTAGTTCCAAAAGAACGGTGGAAAAATTTATTTGAGACTAAAAGACCTGGGTTACATTTTATTCGATGCATTACAGGGACTTGTGCTCTTTTTGCTGTTTATGCATCGTTACATTATCTACCCTTGGCACAAACAGTATCCCTAACCTTCGCCTCCCCAATCTTTTCAACTATTTTATCTATAGTTATACTGCATGAGGTAGTTCGAATGAGACGATGGATGGCAATAATTCTTGGATTTATTGGTGTGTGTGTTTTGGTCAATCCACTTTCAACAGATTTTACTGCTTATATGTTCCTACCTCTTACTTTTTGCTTTTTCTTTGGAATGGTATCTATTTCAATTCGAAAACTTAGTGAAACAGAACCTACATATTTAGTTGCACTATATTTTACAATATTTGGAATTATTGCTTCGTTAGTAACTATTCCATTGTTTGGGGATTGGAAAATGCCAGTCTCTTCATCCGATTTACTAATTTTAACGTGTGTAGGTGTCTCTGGTGGCATAGGCAATCTTGCACTTACAGCAGCATTTAAAAATGCTGAAGTATCGATTGTGACTCCATTAAAATACTTAAGTCTTATTTATGCAATAATATTTGGCTATTTAATTTGGGGAGAGGTTCCAACTTGGAATACTTATCTTGGAGCTGCTTTAATTGTAATTTCTTCACTAATCATTATTAGAAGAGAGACTGTATTAAAAAAAGATATTCAACCAGAAACTTTGGCAGTTAATCGTTAGTCCACTCAGGCTGTCTTTTTTCTAAAAAAGAACTAATGCCTTCATTAGCATCATTTAATTCAAGATTTTTAACCATATTTTGACTTGTGGCAGCATATGCATCAGTCAATCCCATTTCAATTTGTCGATAAAAACTTCTTTTGCCTTGAGCAATGACCTCAGCAGATTTTTGATTAATAGTTGCACAAACCATTTCTACTTCACTATCTAAATCAGCAGAACTAAATACTTTATTTATTAATCCAATTTTTTCGGCCTTTGCAGAATTAATCATTTGGCCACTTAATAACATTTCCATTGTCGCTTTACGCCCTATTGTTCTAGAAACAGCAACTTGAGGTGTATGACAAAATAGTCCTATATTTGCTCCTGGCAATGCATACCTTGAATCCTCTGAGCCATAGGCAAGGTCACAAGACGCTACTAGTTGATTTCCTGCAGCAGTAGCTACACCTCTTACTTTGGCAATTGCTGGTTTAGAAATCTTTTGAATTTGTTTCATCATCATGGAGCACTGGGCAAATAATTTTTCCTGCGCCTGCACATCTTTATCACTCATCATGCCTTTTACTTCTGTTAAGCTATGTCCAGAACAAAATATTTTTTCACTTGCTGACTCAAAAACTACAACTCTAATAGAAGGATTTGTGTCTATTTCTGTTAACTCAGCTTGGATTGCACCCATCATTTCTGATGAAAGACTATTTGCTGGATTATCATTGAGCTTTAAATAAGCAATGTAATCTTTGTCAGTTCTAATTAATTTTTCAGTCATTTAAATTCTATAAATAATAATCATATTCTTCTTTTGGTATAAAAGTAGAATTATATAACTTTTCCTCACCTCTTTTAACAGATGAATATAACTTAAGGTAGTTTTCCCCAAAATATTCTTTTAAAATTTTTGAGTTTTCAAATCTAATTAGCGAATTTTCTAATGAAGTAGGAATTTCTGGATCTGCCTGAGTTTCAATTCCAGCATTAGT
>Ga0075445_10000291_pt1 | contig 27219 bp, 58 predicted proteins | sample CoawatmetaG02DNA_FD_72350 | JGI IMG/M metagenome (GOLD analysis project Ga0075445, IMG submission 72350) | Marine microbial communities from the West Antarctic Peninsula - Coastal water metaG029-DNA | ecosystem: Environmental > Aquatic > Marine > Coastal | place: Atlantic Ocean: West Antarctic...
AATAAACAAAATCCCAGCACACATATCGCTGACATCACATTGCTTATTAGACTAACTGTGGTATTTAAAATTGCTTGTTTCATGTTGTTTACCCTTTGCCCTAATTGTTATATACAGTATAGCACCAATATATGGTTCTGTCAACCCCTAATTTGAATAAGGCGAAGCCCCGTATAGCGAGGGCACACTATACGAGGCTTCTGACGGAACTAACGTAGTTCCCAAATTGTCAATGAACATAGCGTGAGGGCTAAACCGTTCAATGACATAGTACGGACAGCTTCGATCGAGGGCACAATCTAGTCTGTCCTATTTGGGCAACACCACAGGGTGTGCTGCTGCCCGATACTGCTCTGCGGAGCTAGGCTCGACGCATCACAGTATTCTCTGCCATTGCTTCCCACTTGTCGGGGAAAGCTTTGGCCAAGTCTGCTATCTTAAGTACTGTCCGCAAGCTCAGCTCTCTCAGCTTGGCTTTGTTGGTCTCCATGTACTCGATAATCTCTTGTTCTACTTCTTCTGACAGCTTGTACTCTGCAAGCATGCCGTCCTTGGTAATCTGTTTGATACGCAACATCTTCTCGCGATCCGTATCAATTGTCAAGTCCATGTAGTGACAACGTGACTCAAGTGCTTCCAAGTGATCTCTCATCTTCTTGCTCTTAACGTTATCGAACTTGATGTTGGTAATAAAAATGGCACCGCCTGCGAAGCTGAAGCTATCTGGCACACCTTCGTTCCGTAATTTGAACGAGTCTGTATTCCAGCAAATGCGTCTGTTCTTCTTGCTGTCTAGAGCAGCTTTTAGAATGTTCAGACTTAGTTCATCGCTAAAGATACTATCGCAGTCATCAAAGACTAAAATGTTGTCTTTGTCTGCATGCTTATAGAGTTTACAATACAAACCTATTGCACTCATTGCACCCTTGACCACTTCATACTTCGCAGGCCTGTCCCCTAGTGCAGCAATTAGTTCATGCTTGCCTAGGACCTTCTCTACACCATGTGACTTACCAACTCCTGGAGGGCCACTTACTATCATGGCTCGTACGTCACCACGTTTGGTTGCACGAGTCATGTCTTCTAACATCTCAAAGCGTTCACGTAGACGATCGATTGTTTCCTCGTCTGTCTCTTCACGCTTGGTGACCTTAGCCTTTGTTCCATCTTCGTAGCACTCAGGTCCACTGACCTTGATCTTAATGTTACGATCTGGAAAACCATTTACTGCCGCGCCGTCTACTGTTACGTATCCGCCCTGCGTCCCTACCTTGTATCCTTCAACTAATGGAAACACCATTCCAGCAAGTTCAACGTCCTTGCCTCGGATCTTATAAGTGCCTTCAAGTAATTTAATGTTCTTCATGTGCAATGCCCCTTGCGTTTGTTTGTTTAACTTATAATACTATAATAACATCTATTACAGTATTGTCAACCCCTAATTCTAAAATATCCAACTTAATAATAACCAGCCTGCCAACCAAATTGTTCCAATGTAGAACACTGTATAGGTCAAGCTAATGAAACACTGTTCGAAGAAGCCCACCACCTCGTTGCATTCGTTGCATTGGGCGGCCATAAAAGGCTTCTCCATTTGATGACAGTTAGGACAAATGCTCATTCGTCCTGCTCCACTTCTGCTTCTTCAAAGCGTTCGCTCAACTCGTTAGCATCTAACATCTCGCCAACTTCGTCATCGGACATCCACTTGGCACACATAGTCAGCGCCATCATTGGATCCAAGTTACCGTCTTCAACTAGCTCGATCAGTTTATCTCTATTGTCTGCCATGTAATTCGCCCTCTCAATGTTTAACTTTATATACACAGTATAGCACCTAAATGCTATACTGTCAACCTCTTAGATCCTAGCCGAACGCTGCCTCCCAGCTCTCAGCAGTGATGCCAGTTTTGATAAACTCGCGATCGTCTGCACTCAAGTGGGGGAAAGCATCCTGGATTAATGCTCCAGCAGCATAATACTCGATCTGAGCATCTGTTACTTGGATGTCCAAAGTGTTAACTTCGCCGTTGAATGGATTAGTTCTAGTAATTTTCATTTGCAATGCCCCTTGCTTTGTTTAACTTATACACTTAGTATAGCACTGAAATGCTACCCTGTCAACCCCTTATATGTAGAACGGAACCAATTGATCAGTTACTACCGCATCGTAGACCTGCTCACGCACATCGGTATCAGTTGCTTCGCCGAACGCATCCGAATAGCCTAGCTTGCGTAACTCACGGTAGGCGAATGCCCACGCAGTAAGTTGATCGCCATCTTCGGCCACTAGCTTCTTTGCAGCGTCCACAATGCGAGCAATCATATAGTTGCCTTCTGGAGTGAACATGCCGTAAGTTGGATTAGTTTGAGTTGTCATATTTTGCCCTGCCCTTATTGTTTAATATGTATATATTATAACATGGATCAAGGAGGTTGTCAACCCCTCATTTGCTAACATGCATATGAACAGCTTTCTGTATCATCCATCTCTTCTACTTCACGACCTTCTGCGAACAGCATCAACTCTACGGCCAACTGACGTGCTTGGGCTTTGGTCAACTGCAAGTGGTTGAACAGTGATCCGCCGTTGTTGGAATCGTATTGTGGATTTCGTTGTGTAACCTGCAAGCAAGTCAATCGATTCTGACCTCCCCAAAAGCGTGTCTGCGTCAGTTGGTTCTGGGCGCGGCCAGTTCCGGGTACGTTGCGTAATTCAGTTGACATTTGGATTGCCCTCCAGTTGCTTGTTTCTAACTATACACATAGTATAACACCTATCTAGTAGATGTCAACCATTATCTTAATCTAAATCGCAAACCCAACCTGTTGATTCATGCTTTGCAATAAGCGTTCCACCTAGTCCATATGGACTGCGTATAGCTGCAATCGGAGAACCTGTAAATTCACACAGGTCTAACTTAACTAGCTCTACTGACTTAACACCTTCATTAGTGCCAAATCCGCGGTTTACAAATTGTACGTTTAATTTCTGTGTCATTGTGTTTGCCCTTTGTTTCTTACTATACATATAATATAACACAGGTCTACTGGGTTGTCAACCCCTAATTTAAACTTTATTCCATTTCCTCGTCATACTGGGCATGCTCTTCACATATGCCGAACTGGTCGTCTAGCTCTTTCGCTACACCTTGAGTCCAATCAACGTTCTCATCGTGCAGGTCATCTATGTATACATCTTCGCTGTCGTCATCTGATTGCTTCCAGATACCAGCGAAGTCCATGCCGGGTTCGTAGTACCAACACTTGACGATCACACCTGGATTGGCTTCTTGGAATGTCTTCAATGCCTCAAGCGGTGGTGACCATGCAGTGGCTGTTGCCATGGTCAACTTGGACTGTAGGACAGGATGTGCTGTTGCTAGTTCCTCCAGGCCGCCGGAACAATCGGAGCCTTGAATGTCCCACTTGGTCCCCCAGTTCTCAACGCACCAGTCATAAGTGTAATCATCATAACTTGGTGCTGGGCATATAGTTTGCAGGAACGGTGCATCTTCTGAGTTGACAATCTCTTGTAGCTCCCTCAGTTGTGCTGTTGGACCGACTATCTCAATATCAACGCTACACCAATTAGGCATTATGCTACCTCCAAGTTGATCTTATTTGTAATTGCCCTGCGTAGACCTATCCACAGGTTGCTTGTTCTTATATTAACTGTCCAGCTACCGTCTCTGAATAGGTAGTTGAACTCCTGACAGTTCTTAATCATATCAACACTGCCTAACGTCTGCATCTCCACGTTGGACTCACCACGGTCACGTCCGTAATACTTGCACGAAGTAACACCACGGTCTTCAAAGTCATGCTTGGATCCAACCGTTGTGCCTAGTGTGCTGAGGTCGCCGGGTGCAAGGAGCTCACGCACCTTTGCTTCAGTGTTATAAAATTCTTGCAGGAGTTTGCCGTTGTTCTCGAGATAGCCATCCCAGTGACAGTAGATGCTGTCGACAGTGCCGTCTTCGTTTAGGATATTGATTGTGCTGTTAGTTGACATAGTGTGCTCCTCACTTAATTAACTTTATATACATAGTATAACACAGTATTAGAGTTTGTCAACCCCTAATTGCATTTTAAACAAATCTTTTTGCCCTTGGTCCCGTATTCAATAAGCTTGCACACATGATCAGCAACGCTCTTCATGTCATATGCTTTTAGCTTTGGATTCCAAAAATATATTGTTTTCATCTGTGCCCCTTTGCCCTAATTGTTATATACAGTATAGCACCTAAATGCTATACTGTCAACCTTTTAAACTCCTGGTTTGTAGCTACAGTGTTCTACACGCAGGTAAAGGTGTTTGCAAAAGGATTGTGTAGTGTATACACATTTGACATTGAGTGCAGCACGTATTTGCTGCAGGACACTGTCTGACATAGTTGCAACAGTAAAACACAAGTTCCGTTTTCCTAATTCTGCACACTTGTTGGTGTAGATGTTATAGTTGAACTTGATGTTGTTTTGCTGTAGTATTTGACGAACGATGCAACGTGCTGTAGTTGTGTAAGTATTAGTATGCATTAATATTCCCTTCAATGCGTTATTGTTTATACTAGTAATATAACACAGGTCTACTGGGTTGTCAACCCCTAATTTAAAAGTAGATGTAATAAATTGGTAAGCCAAAGATCCAAGTTAGGATGTATAGTGCTAGCCATAGTCCAAACAATACAACCACAACCTTCACAGCGAACATCGCTATCTCAGGAAGGAACTTAACCGCAAAGTAGATCAATGCTACGAGTCCGATGATCGATAACATGTTAAACCTCCTCTACGGTGATCGTGTATTGCTTGCCATTGTAGTCTGTAACACTAATGGTCTTTTTGGGCGATACAAACCAACCGCCTACAGGATCTAAGTCGCTTGCAATAGGCCCTGAGTTTAAAATGATCCCGTCTGGATCAGGTTGCTTTATCGCTTTGTTGATTGTGTCTGCTATCTTATCACAAAATGCTATCATCTAATTGCCCTCGCTTTCTAATTGTTATACATAGTATAACACCACTCTAGGCCTTTGTCAACCTCTTTTCGCGGTATCTATCAATTATATATTTCTTGTTCCTTGTCCAGTACAATGCGAATGGAACAGCTTTCTTGTTCTCCCAGTTCATCATTTCATCCTGATGCTCTACGTACAAGTTGGTGGCAAAGGATCTAAATGGCTTCTCCGGAGGTAACTTGAACGCCCAAGCCCACTCATCGAGTCCTATGTTATCGATGTCATCCATTAATGACATACTCCTTGTTGGACTTTAGGAACCAACGCTCTAGTACAGGACCGCCGCCATCATCTTCGTCTACGATGATGTAAGCCACAGTCTTCTTCACGTTCGCATAACGCCATCCACTGTCGCCACCTATCTGGTGTGAGCCAACCCATACCTTGTGTGGGTAGTTCTCTGCAAGGCTCTTGGAGTAGTCGTCCTGCTCGTTGTTAAGGGAGTATTCAAAGTTGTGACCATGCTCCTTCTCAATGAAGTTGCCTATTGGTGCGTCAGTGTAAGTGTAGTATCCCATGCAATGCCCCTTGCCCTAATTGTTAATATAATATATTATAACACGGTTATATGAGGTTGTCAACCATTATTTTACTCACACGGCCCAGGAGCGTCTTACACTGTCGAGGGCACAACCTGGCACCCCTGGGCATTTCGTGTTCTGGCGTCCCCTGCAGGATTCGAACCTGCGACCTACAGCTTAGAAGGCTGTTGCTCTATCCAGCTGAGCTAAGGAGACATACTTGGTGCTCGCATCCAGACTCGAACTGGAAAGCCTTGCGGCGACAGATTTTAAGTCTGTTGTGTATACCAATTCCACCATGCGAGCGAATTACTTACATCGCTCCTGTTGTGGTATGACTGAGTCCGTACTTCTCAACCTGCTCTGCGTAGATAGCGTTGGCCTGCGAACCGTTTAGGTATTCCCAGCGGAAAGTATCACCAACGATCTTAGTTTCAACAAAGTAGTCCTTATCTTGGATTAGATGTAATCCTAAGTCCTGCGAACTCATTGTGCATACTCCCTTTCAAACTCTTCTACCTTTAGATCGATCTCATCGACCATGCAACGTGCTAGTTGACCTGCTAGCTCAGGGTTGACTGCCATGACCCGTATTAGGCCTTCAAGTCGGTCTTTCAATTTAAGTTCTTCTACCATTTAGCTCTCCTGGTTTGTTTGGCCGCCGAGCAACAGTATAGCACCAACAGCTGAAGTAGTTAATCCGATCATCATAATGACCAACATCTCACTCATAGTGTTAGCCTCTGACATGCATTGTCCATCACAGTCGCCTGCTGAACCTGCAGCTATCATAAGACCTACTACTATCATTGTACTTGCTATTGCTGTTTTCATCTAATTGCCCTGCCCTTTTGTTTAACTTATACATACATAATAGCACCACATTAGGGGCTTGTCAACCCCTAATATGATCTAATTACTAATAATGTATGCTGGAGGACTTATCGTTGAAGTCGATCATCTCGTCGATGTCCACTGCATCGTTCTCTACTTCACGTGCAAGGATGTCAGCGGATACGTCTTCGAACTTCGGAGTAAGCTCAGTCTGTGCTTCAAAGAAGTTGATTGCATCGAGCTTGCTCATCGCTTCTGGAAGCTCAATGAAGTTGATTAAGGTGTGCCCGTTCCGTGCTAGTACTGCTGAACGTGCTTTGATAGAACCATTTGCTACACGAGTCTTTGTCATGCGGCCCAGGGTGCTTGTTCCTACGAGTGTAAATGTTTTCATATCTAATTGCCTCTAAAGTTGCCTATGGGTTTTTATTAACTTACTTCACTTAGTATAACACCTTCTGTCGCTGTGTCAACCTCTTTTTTAAGAAATTCTGCAATAAGAATCTTATCCTCATCGCTGAAGTTCTCATACTTCGCACCAAACGCCGTGCCCACTGTGGTCATCATGTGACCTACGTGGCTCATGTTGTTCAGTCTACGAAAGCCTTCTTCCTTCATGCCGCTACAGTCCGCATACTCACTCGCGTCCATCATGCGCCGTCCCGCGTCTGCTAGCAGTTTCTCGCCTTCGGTTGCTTCATAATACTTCATGTGTTGCCCTTCGTTGTTTCTAACTATAACTTATTATAGCACCAAACTAGGAATTGTCAACCCCTAATTTGTGCTATATTGGATTTAACCTACGCCGTTGATAACATGCTAGCGGTAACCTTCCATTGAGTCTGTGTAGCACTACATCGAACTACTACAGTCTTTTGGTTGATCTTAGTTACTTCGCCTGTTACGGTGTTGCCGCGTCTGCCTGCAAAGCTAACCACAGTACCGACCTGCACCGAACGTGCTGCTTGTCGTGCTACATAGGTTTGCTGAAGCTTGATGGCTTCGATGACTTGATTGATTTGACTGCTAGTTTCGATGCTGCGGATAGCTTCGATAGCCTTAGTTACTGTGTTTGACATATAGTGTGCTCCTCACTTAGTTGTTATTAACTTAAACTGTATATACAGTATAACACCGAAATGCTATACTGTCAACCCCTAATTACATGCTCCAATAAGTTTCTGAACTGGGTGAACAATAGTAAGGAGTATTAATGCTCTCCATAAACTTCTTGCCGCTCATCATGTTAGTTCGCTCTACCATGCGTTCGATGTTCTTTGCATAGTACCCAGTCTCTGCAATAGCATAGTCGTTGACATCAATGCACTTCTTCTTACTCTGACGAGTCAATGCCGCTCGTGCCGCCCCTATGCCATAGTACTGACTATTGCGTTGTCCGTTAGCTTTACGAATCTCTAGGATTGCACTTGTCTGTCTATCATAAATTACGAAAGTATCTTTGCTCATGTTATTTGCCCTCTGTTTGTTTATCTAACTGTGTACAGTATAACACTAGTTGACGGGGTTGTCAACCCCTAATTTCCAACCTACTACAGCGGGGTCTCAGCTCCCTGTAACCATTACTAGTGACCCATCGTCCTGCATTTCGAAGTCTTCGACAAACGTGTGCCAGTCTCCTACAATTGCTTTGGCTTGTTGGTAGCATGCTTCAGCAGCTTTCCAAAGCTCACCAATGGTACCGTCTGCTGTTACGGCAGTGAATGTAACCCATGTTGCTGAGTCCATATCGTCGCCCATGTCTCTAATGCAGCTATACGTAACAAGGTATGGCTTGAGTTTAAACAGCGCCTTGTTCATATCCAGTTGGCCTTCTCCCATATCCCATATCGTGTCATAGCCAAGGTCTGTGCGTATACAATCAAAGTAGGCTCTGTCCTCAGCATAGGCTTGGTCCTCTGGTGTGAACACAATGTCATCACCAAACAGTTCCTGTAGGAAGTTGGGTTGTTCTAGTATAGGATAGCTGCCGCTCTTAATTGGAAAATTTATTATGTTTGACATTGTGTGCTCCTCTAATGTCTAATTGTTATATACACAGTATAGCACCGGAATGCTATACTGTCAACCTTTTTGTTTAACTTATACGTCCACCACTGTAAACATTAAGTGCAGCAAGCATTTCCTCGCCAATTAAATTAGCGTCATAGCTTGCACGTCCCTCGTCTTGCATGCCCCATTCACTAGTAGTAACGTCATTTGCTGCACTAGTACTAAATCCCGCATCAAGCAAAATTGTTACAAGCGTTTCAGTAAAGCAATTGTCCCAATAAAACTGTCCCATTGTTTGTACAACGTTGTCGCTATAACCATCTTTTGTAATTACAGCTTCTGTATCACTTTCGTCATACTTCCAATTTACTGCTAAGTCTCCCATGCAGTCTGCATCAACATACATTGTTACACTTGCAATAGCGTGTCCATTTACAGTGTAATTTGCATCAGCTAAATTAATATCCAGCTGCACTTCGTTTGCTTCTTTTGTAGTTACATTTAAAATATTTTGCATATTGTGCCCTTTTTTGTTTTTACTGTTTAACTGTGTACAGTATAACACATGTACAGCAGTTGTCAAGTGTTATCTTTTAAAAAGAACACAGTAAAAACAATGACTTAGCAATTATTTTAAATTAAATTTCCCTTTGTTTTCAAGCACCTAGCAGGCCGTGCTCTCGCCGCATGTTCGCCTGCTCATCAGTTTGCCCCTCTCACAGCATAAGTACAGTATGTTCACAGATATCAAAGCAAGTTTATTACAGGTAGCTATAGTATTAGTCCCAACATACACAGTAGCCTACACTACTGAAATGATGGTGTACACAATACCCATGTTAGCGGCTAGTACTATACTTGCCAGTAGTGTACGCAAACGTGAACACACAGTAGACACTGACCTGGACACTGACAGTAGTGGACCTGACACAGGCAGCTAGACTACTCCTAGGCAGCTAACTGCCACAGTTGATTAGGTGTTATCCCCATCAGTGTATTTCATCTTTGACTTATCAAAAACCTCTGTGTCTTTCATGCCAATCCATTTTTTGAAGCGTATCCATACTGCACGTAGTTTACTCATCGACGTTGTTCCTCGTTACAAACTTCAAGCCATTTACTAGTTGAAACTATTCCAACAGGTGTAGCATATCTATTCTCATTCAAATACCCCACAAGGATCTCTTGCGGCACGTTCACCAGCATCTCTGACAGTGCCGTCTCATCAAGCACAGCAAGGTCCTCTTTGATCTGTGCAATTACTAATTCGAATATATTCATTCTGAAAGCCCTCTCAAACGTTTAACTTAAACTGTATATACAGTATAACATCAGAAGCAACACCTGTCAAGAGAAAAGATACACGTAGACAGCGGCCACATCAGAGTAGACTAGAACAACCTCTGACCTCTCACAAACAACAAACTCTTTCACACACAAGGTCACTAGCAGCGGGGTCTATGCATATACGTAATCACACATGGCCTTGATATGCTGCAGCAAAAGGTTGAGTGTATACTAGTAGTAAGGAAGATGATTACTCGTATTAACACACTAGTATATAATGAACTAGTTGACCTAGCGTGTGTACTAGTGTATAGTGTGTTAGATGATACGTTACTAGTGTATACTTGCATGTGTGTATTAACAGTATACATGAACCTTGACCTAGTGTAGTTGACATGTTAGTGTATAGTAGTGAGTATAGCATACAGTGAGTCACAGTGAGGGGCCTTTGGCCCCAGAATTCCCTGTATAATCAAGAGGTTATACCATGCTTTTAAGGTGAAACAACAGCTATGCAACCACTCTAGAGCCATGGTAGGTGTAGGATTTACATGATGAAAGCCACATTTCTCTATGATTTATAAGGATTTTAAATTTTGGTTGACCGTGGTGACGAGAGGCATAGTTCAAATACTTTTCAATGTTCTGTCCCACCCTTACACACTGTTAACTAACACTATTGTATTAGTCTTGTCTCTAGTGTTTCTCTAGTGTAGATCAGGATCTCTTCCAAAGCCTGTGCTTACACTGCTCACTGTATAAGCTTCAACGTAGATGTTATCGTACTTGTCAAGTAGGAGTTGTGCGTGGGTTTCGTATGCTTCCTGTTCAGTGCTGCATGTGCAGATCACACTCTCAGTGTTAGCATCAACTATTCTATAGCGTGTATTCATACTGCTTGATTCATCTACCTATATGCACATGCGTAGCAGCGGGGTCTTTGGAAGTTTCTAGTTTGTACTAAATGCATAGTTACCACTTAGGCTAATACGCACATCATCTGTACTATAATAAGGATATACACAATGTTTTAGTTTACTAGGGAATAACAACAGTGTGCCTTCCATTTCTTTGCTAAGTTGCCAACCCGCTAGTTCAATGTTACCCAATACATTAGTATAGGTCATACCGAACATACCTGCGAATGGTTGTGTTTGTTTTAGATGTTTTTGATGTGTTTGTTCGTCTTCATGTGTATAAGGAATCTTTAACCACAACACCCAGCTTAGTATACCACCGTGACTGTGTAGAGGATTGTTCTCGCCCTTGTGTTGGAAGTTGACCCATGCTCCTAGACTTTGGATTGCATGCTTGCCTGTGTTGTAGTTTTGTGTGTGTAAAAAATTTGCTTGGGCCTCCCAGAGGTTGATCTCTCGAGTAACGGTAGCGTCTAGAAGACCAACACAGTCTTTGAGAAAGTATTGATGTTCTATGTCACCCACTAGTTGACTGCTTGCACTTGTGTAGTCTGCATAGTTGTTGGCTGTTATGCTGTCAACTTCTGCTTGTACAGGAGCAAGTTCATCTGGACTAAGCTTGTACTCCCACAGGGGAATATTGTTCAAAGGTTTAAGCATGTGGTTATTCTAGTTTGTTGATCAAGCACTCAAGTACTCCACGCCAATAGGCATCTGCCCACGTGTCTCTCTCAAGTGTATCTATCAAACGTTGAACAACATCAATTTTATGCATGGCCAAGGTACTGCTCATCTGTTTTGGCCAGCTGTTCCACGCACAGGATCAATATAGTTGGGAATGTTCACAAGCACACGTTCTAGTTCGTGCATCACCATCATCAGTGCTTCCCATTCAAGTAGACTATTGCCTTCGTTACGAACACTCTCAATGCTTTCGTTGAGTGTGGTCACACGCTTGCGAATGTATACTGCCACAGCTTCGTTGCTGTATTGGGCACACTCTTGATAGTTCATTTCACGTGCAGCACCTTTGGTGGGTGCATGCTTTACAGCATAGTCAGCACTCACTGGTTCAGTGGGCTTTGCAGTTGCAAATTGTGGATCAAATCCTGTGGGTGTGTGCGTACTCACTGGTTGAATATTAGATAGTTTAGTCATTGTTTCTCCTTAGTGTATTGTGCTATTATCATCAACCGCGACATCTGCCACAACAGGAAGGATCTGTCCTCTCATGTCGCTGATAGTGTCTACCATACGGTTAAAGTCTTGTTCGTTAAGTGTGGTCTTGTACATACTCAGTGCTACACTAGCAAGGATGGCTGCTACTTCTAGGCTTTCGTTGCCGTTCATAATCAGTGTTCCTACTTGATGATGCATGTGTGCATACAGTTCTTCTATAGTTAGTTTTTTAGTGTCACTCATCTTAGTTTTCTCGCTGTTGGTTATATTATATCTATTATTATAACACACATTGCGGACATTGTCAATGCTTTTTTAATGCATAGTGTCATCTGGCGTTGGCTCATCTAGGTTGTTTACCACTAGGTGTAGCTTGGGCTTGTCTTCTTCGCGAGTGATATAGTGTACTGTAGTGCTACCGTCTTCGTTGTCAACTATTTCAGTGTCAACACGAGGAATGCCGTGATATGCGGCCATGATATCACACATGTCGTATATAATGTCTCTATCATCGTCATTTACTTGCATTTCGGCTGCTTGTCCGCATATGTTTAACAATGCTTCTACAATAGCTGAGATATCCATTTCGTCTAAGTTGGTTGGTGGAGTGTCGTCGCTCATTAGTGTATTCCTTGTTTGGGTGCTTAGTAATATTTATCAGCATAAATATCGTAACAACTAACACTTGGAACCAAAACTCAATGAAATATCTTAGTATCTGGAAAGACATACATCCAATGGTTACTAAGCATGGCAATGAGTATATGCTTAATCATTTAATAACTCTAAACGGATATGTGGACATTGGAATTATGTGTGCTGAAGAAGCAAGCATGCATGATATACAACCGTTTTTAAATGAACAAACTATGTCAAAATTTAATCGTGCGTACATGGTCCAAGGAGGATATGATCTTAAATATTATGACATCGAAGGCATTACTAAATTTAGTAATATTGATTTTAACATTTGGCCTTGGTATTTCATTTTTGAAAGTTATTATCATAGTAGTGTAGCTTTAGATTTACCAGTTGACAAACTGTTTATATGTATGAATTATAAACCCCGCCAGCAACGAAAGCGTTTATTAGATCAATTAGCAAAGGTAAATTTATTAGACAGCAATTATGTAACATGGCATCAGCCGACTGCAAGTGAAAATTTTGATCCTGATCATTTCTTTGAAGACCAGTATGCATGGAAACATTGGGTGCCACAAGCATTATACTTAGAAGGCACAACATGGGATCAGTATTGTGTTCCTAGGCAAATGTTTAATAGTGTTATTAACTTAGTAACAGAATCATTTTTACATTGCCCGTTTGCTACAGAAAAAACTTGGAATTCAATCTTTGCAAAAAAACCTTTTATAATTTTAGGGTATCCGGGCATACATAATTGGCTAGTATCACAAGGTTATAAATTACCATCACAAATTAATTATCAATTTGATCTTGAGCAAGACGATGATACTAGGATTAAAATGATAGTCGAAGAATTACGCAGACTATCCCAACTAGATTTACAAGAATTAAATGATAGTATGAAAGATGTTTGTGAACATAACTATCAACATGCATGCAAGTTTATACAAAATTATACTACCGACAGTAACCCAATTAATGAATACTACGGTGACACTATTGATCGTGCAAAGCATAAACTAAATATTGCAGTAAGAGATAATAGGAAACTTAATGTATAAAACTAAACATTGTGTAGTGTTTAATGCTAACCAAGAGATCAAAAGACGGACAAGCGGAGCCTATCGCTTTGCTAACCAAATGGAGAGCATGGGCTGGCGTGTAACCGTTGTTGATTGGGCCAATGACTGGCCAGAAGACGATCTTACTACGTATCTTGATTGTGTAGTTGGTGATGACACTTGTCTATTTGCATTCAGTTATACATGGATGAAACATTGGTGGGTGCAAGGTACTGTACATAAGATAAAAGAACGCTATCCAGGACGTAAGTATATTGCAGGAGGACAGCAGTTCTATCAGCACAACCTAGGTATGGATGCTATGTTGTTTGGTTACGCAGAGAAGGCAGTACCAGACACTATTAACTGGCTATTTAATGATGGCGAGAAGCCCAAAGGCAAAGACCTACATGGTGGGCTAGTAATAGACTGCAACAACGACTATACAGCAATGAACCTAGGCGACTATTCAATTGACTACAGAGATGATGACTACATACGCCCACATGAAATGCTAACTGTAGAACTTAGTAGAGGGTGCAAGTTTCGTTGCAAGTATTGTAACTATGCATTCTTAGGTGTCAAAGAAGACACTTCAACAGAAGCAGATCTATTACGTGCAGAGCTTATGGACAACTACGAACGCTTTGGCACCACCAACTATATACTAGCAGATGATACTCTAAATGACAGAGAAAGCAAACTAGAAATGCTAGGTGATGTTGTTCAAAGCTTACCTTTCGAACCCAACTTCGCTAGCTTCATACGCATAGACCTAGTAGTTGCCAAGCCACGTCAAATGAAGTTGTTGAGTAGGGCTAGGGTATGGAATCACTTTTACGGTGTAGAAACATTTAACGATGCTGCAGGCAAAGCAGTAAGCAAAGGCATGCCATCGAAGCGTATCAAACAAGGCCTTTTGGATATGCGTGAACACATGATGAGTGAGCTAGGTGTGTACCGAGGAAGTTTGGGTATGATTGCAGGGTTGCCACTTGAGACTCCAGACAGCTGGGCAGAGAGCGAGCAGTGGTTGCGTGATAACTGGAGCGATGGTAATTGGGATTGGTGGCCATTAGAAATAAGCTTAGATACTACAACAGAAACAACCAGTGTGTTTTCAAAAGAATGGAAACAACATGGCTATAGAAAAATAACAGATCAAACTCGCATAGACGAAATTAATGTACATTACTCAAGAGACACGGGCGGAACCCAACACAAGTTTGATCACAACAGTTTGTATTGGGAAGCTGATTGGGCTGACATAGGGCAAGCATCAGAGTTTGTTCGAGATTGGAAGAATGATGAATGGCGTAACAAGAACCTAAAAGTTGCTAGCTTTCACATGCTAAACTATCTACCATTTTATCCTAATAAAGAAGAGTTACTTAACCTAAAAGAGTTTGAAGTAGCTGAAGCACTTGGCACTGACGAGCAATGGAGTAAGATAGTAGGGCCTTACGTAAAATCAAAACTAGAAGGTGTTAAACGTCTTAAAGATTTAGTTAATAGTGGTGCAGGACCTATGTTAATATCACCAGTAAGAGACCAATATTTTGAAAGGTGTACTCATAATAGACGCCTAAGCGAACTATGGGCTAGTATTAACTAGTTTGTTATATACTTGTGACCACATAGGGTCTTGATCGCCCCAACTGCGGGCAGTAATACACCATCTATCTTTATCTGATATCATATCAACATTGTGTGGAATATTAGTTCTGCATACTGTAACTACCTTGTGACTAAGACAGTGTTCACTATCACGATCTAATAGATCACACGGTGTTTCCTGATAGGTCATTGTTCCTGCATCAGGGCTACTAGATCCTAGTCCAGGAAAGGGTAGTTGTCCTTTTGCAGCTAGTCTAGCTTCATCTATGTTTTCAGGATCCCACCAGGGTTTATACCATACCATAGGATTATTATCTTCTTCTAGTACCCAGTTGTAACTTGTGCTAACAGGAAGTAAGGCACCGCCTTGGGGGTCTACATCTATATGGGCACTAGGGTGTTGGTAACCTGCCTTCCTATAAAATGCTAGGATACCAGTAATGTCACAGCTAAAGTAGTTGTTAAGTAATGCAGTAAACTCATTTGTAAGCACTAACCTATGATCGCATTGCCAAACAGTTGCTCCACCTGTGTCTACTTGTATAAACTCAGGATGGTTGCGTAGATATTCTCGAGGGTCTATACTAAATGCATTTTCGACACTAAGATCTGTTTCAACCCAGTTCTTCATTCTAAAATATCTGCTATTTTATGTGCAAGTTTACGGAACCACATTTCGTCGTGGCCTCGAGTAGTTTCAGCAGCAGTACCTAAACGTATTCCGCTTGTCTCTACAAAACTTCTAGGGTCATTTGGAATACCGTTCTTGTTTACAGTAATGCCATTCTCTTCTAATAAGTCTGCAGCTTCGCGCCCACTATAATGACTACCGCTTAGGTCCATTAGGATAATATGCGAGTCAGTGCCGCCTGTTTGTACTGGTATATCTCGCTGTCTAAGCACGTCACACATTGCCTTGGCGTTGCGTACAACGTCTTTACTATATTGCTTAAAATACTCTCTATCAGCTTCTATAAAACATTGTGCTTTAGCAGCAATGATATGCATTAGTGGACCGCCTTGTGTACCTGGAAAGATTGCACCATTGATACGTTTGGTATATTTTTCGTTGTTCCAAAGTATAATACCTCCACGTGGTCCACGTAGTGTTTTATGTGTAGTCGATGTAATTACATCAGCATACGGCACAGGGCTAGGATACGCATTGCCTGCAATAAGTCCGCTATAGTGTGCCATATCAACTAATAACAATGCTCCTACTTCATCTGCAATATCTCTAAACGCTTGCCAGTCAATCTCACGTGGGTATGCACTAGCACCAGCAACAATCATTTTAGGTTTTACTTCAATTGCTTTCTCTAAAATAGCAGGGTAATCTAAATATCCATTAGGTTTTACACCGTAGGAGTGTGCATCATATATCTTGCCTGAGATGTTAGGCGGACTACCATGTGATAAATGTCCACCACTTGCTAAGTCCATACCAAGTATCGTATCACCGGGCTTTAGGAATGCTTGGTACACTGCCGTATTTGCGTTAGCACCGCTGTGAGGTTGTACATTAGCAAAGTTACAATTGTACAGTTTGCAAAGCGTGTCTATTGCAAGTTGCTCAATGTCGTCCATGTATTCACAGCCGTTATAATAACGCTTGCCTGGATAGCCTTCAGCGTACTTGTTTGTGAATACACTACCAGCGAGATCCATAACTGCTTGGCTTGCAAAGTTCTCACTTGCAATAAGCTCGATTGTATTTTGTTGTCTTGCTACTTCTTTACTTAAAATGTCTTGTATTCTTGAGTCCATATTCATATTATCCATGTTTGTAAGTTATTAACAGCTTCGTCCCACGTAGCCCAGTTCATGACACACCTGGCACTAATGGCCCACCGCTCATGTTGGCCCATGTGTACATTATGTAACACGTTTGTTCTAACCATTACTAGTTTGTCGTGTCCGATTGTGCAACGATCTATCTCTTTGCAATCAGCAACAGGAACTTCATCATAGTGTACAGCATCCGTAAACTTCTTTAGTTCAATGTTAGCATTAGCTAATGGCTCGTGCCAAGTCATAGCACTATCGTCGCCCTCATCCAGTACCCAGTTATAGCTACTGACTACAGGGTAGAAGTCTTTCTTGTTCATACTGTCGCTTGCATTAGTTGCGTGGAAGTTGTTTTCGTATTCTACACCTTCTACCCTACTAGGACTATTGTTAGGTGCTACATCTACATGTGCGCCTTCGTGTTGGTATCCCGGAGCTCGCCAAAATACTAATGCTCCTGTTACTTCTAGATAAGGACAGCTAAGTTGTACATAGTCTACCCATTCTTGACTAAAGATCTCGTCCTTGCCAAATGTCCATATACCACCGTGGTCAGGAATATACACGTCTGCTCTGTCTGTATTATCAAAGCAGTGTTGTTTAATGTCAATGCTAATAGCATCTCTAGTGGTTATGTCAAGTCGTACCCAGTTCTTTGAGCCCATCCATAAGGATCCTTCTATTAAAACTACTCATGTAATCATCCCATGTTACATGCCATTTAAATCTAGTACTAACAAGCCAACGTTCTTTAGATTGCATTTCAACGGTGTGTGGAATGTCAGTTCGTACTAGGGTGGCTGTTTGTCCAATACAACAACGATCAACTTCTGTAAGTTGTTCTAGTGGCCATTCATAATTTATATCTGTTGTACTACGCTGTGTTCTTTGTGGATCAGCATCAGGCATACTATACCAAACCATGTCAGCATCATCTTCGTCAATTGTCCAGTTAAGCCCACAACCATAAAGTTCTTCATTCTGTGAAATATCTACATGAGCACCTGGATGTTGGTAATGAGGTGATCTATAAAATATCTGTACTAAATCTATCTGCAGATTAAGATTATGGAAAAGGTATTGAATAAAATTGTGTGTGAATATGTTTTCTGGAGCAATGGTCCAAATGCCGCCCTTGTCGGGCATATATAAATTGTGTTCGCCATTACGATAAGGGTCGCTAAGTATGTAATCCTTTAGATTAACTTTTAAAGCGTTAGCTACATTTATATCTGTTCTATGCCAGTTCTGTTGCTGCATCAGGGTCGTTGATCCATTCTACTGTGTCAAGGTCCCAACATTGCTCAAACGGTACTTTAAAAGTAATACTTGATACAGTGTCTAATACTTGTACAATTTTAGTGTCACTATCTCTAATTTGAATAAGTCCGATGCTAGTGTACTCGCTAGGAAGCCCACGATGCGCCGCACCAACTGCAAGATTTTTATCTTCAACAGCCATTCCAGTATCTGGATCAACAAACGTTGTTGTTTTAAAACGACAAGCCCAGCTTTCGCCGGATGGTATATCTTCCATCTTCATATTATTCTCCTATATAAGTGTACTTATATCTGGTGGTAATTTGTGCATAAATATCTGAGTACAGTTAAACAAACTTGTACCTCAAAAGGAGATTTCCAATGACGTTAAAACATATATCGCTTAATCTAGAGATTGGGCAAACTATTCTAGTGGGACGAAACAATGATCAGCCAGCTAAAATCACAAAGATAGAGTTTCATGAAAAATCAGGGACGGTTTCCTTAAATACCACTCGAGGTCCGAGAGATGCACTCACATTTAAGTTGCATGACGGCGAAGAGACTCAGTACGAGCATCCGGCTGACAAATACCGCTAAATAACAGTATGAAAGTATTTGAATTATACACGTTAGACAGTGACATAGAAGAGTGGGAAGCTACTGCTAGTTTGTGCAAGAGTTCTAAGCCTGACAGTGCGATAGGAGCAAGCGCCTTATCATCTTGCAAGGCACAGGGATTTCGTGCTAGGCAAACTGGCAAAACCCAGAAGATGGGCGGCAAAAAAGGCAACCGTGTGTCACTTGGTGGGAAGAAGTTAAAAGCCAAAGAAAAGGGCGGACCAGTGAGTCCTACCAGTACGGGATAGTAATGATCTCCCCGGGTAAGATCATAGTTGCTCATCCTAACCTAGAAAGTGGGTTGTTCGGAAAGAGTGTTATACTCATTACCGAGCACCACAACACAGGTACAGTTGGCTTCATTCTAAACAAACCATCCAATGTTAACTTGGCAAAAATTATGCATGACCGTGGTGTAATTTGGGAACACCCCGAAGTGTTATACCAAGGCGGTCCACTTAACACGTCAGCACTTGTAATGGTACACACAGACGATTTTAACTCTTCTAATACAATGCACCTTCCAGGAGGCTATGCAGTAAGTAGCGATGAGCTAATGATTGAAAAACTTATAATGGGCAACACACCAAAATCATTTAGACTTCTAACAGGAATATGCAGTTGGGCACCAGGTCAAATCAATATGGAAGTAAACAGACATAAAAGTTGGTTGACAGCTTCGCCAGATGATGCTATACTGTTTAATAGTACAGGACTAAAGCAGTGGAGAAGAGCTCTCAATGTTGTAGCGTCAGAGACTACTGCACAATACTTTTAGGAGAGGTATAATGCAAACATACAAAGTAATAATCATAGGTGCGACAGCATTAGTAGCAATACTATTCTATGCACAAAAAGCACATGCAACTTTAGAATTAGAAGAAGCATTTCCGTGGATTGAGATTTCAAAAGCAAGTACAGCAATGGAAGACATGGAAGACTATCTTGAAGATAATAGTGAAGCAACACCTGAAGAGTCTCCAGAACAACCAACCAGCCCAGATATAGTAGTCTTTCCTGAAGCACTACCTTGTCAAGCAGCTAAAGACTTTCTTAAAAACATGCGTCTCCGACACGGACTTGTTCCGTATGCAAAAGGAACAGCAGTAGTCCGTAATGCACAAACTTTTGAGTTCAGCAGACCAGATATGGTTATGCTATACAACCCTGAAGTACAGTCTTGGATGATGGTAGGAATGTGGGCAAATGGATACGCTTGTGTACTTGGAAGCGGAACTGATTTTAGACCATATCAGTCAGTAGAAGACTCTCTATAACTCATCAATAGTTAAATACTGTATGAGTGATGTACTGCTATTAAACGCCGATGCCCAGCCCACAAGCTACTTGCCTTTATCAGTTATTAACTGGAAAGAAGCAATCACATACCTATGGATGGATAAGGTTGTTGTACTTGATTGGTATGATGATTGGATGGTTCATAGTAGTAGTTGGGAAACTAAAGTACCTGCGGTTGTTATGTTAAAAGAAATGCAACGACGGCGTGGCCGTCCTAGATTCTCTAAGACTAACCTTTACATTCGCGACTTATATACTTGTCAATACTGCAACACTCCTTACATTAGAAAAGAATTAACAATGGATCATGTCCTGCCGCTAAGTCTCGGTGGGAAAACTACGTGGGAAAACATGGTAGCAGCATGTGGCCCCTGCAATACAATGAAGGGAAATAAAACTAATATGAAACCTAAACATAAACCTTACAGCCCAACGTATTTTAACCTAGTTGCTAAACGTAAGCAATTAGATATGCCAATTAAACACGAAGCATGGAGGACTTACCTATGACATTTATAGCGGCAATGGATCACAGTGGTGGATCAACTGGCGGCGTACTAGAACGCTACAAACAAGAGTACACAGAAGAAAACAAGATGGAACAAGTTCATGCTATGCGTATGCGTATGGTAAGCTCTCCAGACTTTAACCGTGATAATATTTGGGCGGCAATACTTTACCAAGACACAGTAGAACGAGGAATGGTGCCTATCCTAACAGAGTTAAGCATCGAAGCCTATCTTAAAATTGATAGCGGTTGTGAGTCAGATGGCACCCTTAAAGAATTTGATGTAACAGCAATGAAGCAATATGCAATAGAAAATGGGTGTACTGGTACAAAGATGCGTAGCATTGTTAAAGACATTCATATGGTTAATCCTATACTGGATCAACAGTTTAAATTAGCTGAAAAAATATATTGTTGGGAGCTAATGCCAATTGTTGAGCCAGAGGTTCCAATTGAACATCCACGCAAAGGTGATATTGAACAAATATTAGTTGCGTATTTAAAAAGCAAGCTTGATAAGTTCAACGGCAAGTGTATCCTTAAACTTACATTGCCCGAAGTGCCTAACTTGTATAGAGACCTAATGGACCATCCAAACGTGCATAAGATTGTAGGCCTTAGCGGCGGCTACAATACACAAGAAGCATGTAGAAGATTGACACAGAACGAAGGAATGACTGCTAGTTTTAGTAGAGCACTAAGTGAAAGTTTATTTGCACATCAATCAGATGACGAGTTTGATATGACAATGAGTATCAACATTACACATATAGTAGAAGCAGGGAGATAGTTACATGAAATATATAATTGACATTGACGGAACTATATGCAAGGAAGTAGTTATTCCTGACAGTGGCGGCAAGAAAGATTATGCTAATCATATCCCCTACATGGACCGCATTGCAAAAGTAAATGCATTATATGATGCAGGACATATAATTAAGTATATGACTGCTCGTGGAGTTAGTAGTGGCATTAACTATGAGCCACTAACTAAACAACAGCTAGCCAAATGGGGAGCTAAACATCATGAGCTTGATGTAGGTAACAAGCCGCACTATGATATTTGGATTGACGATAAGGCATTTTGGAGTGAAAACTTCTTTAGACAAACAGGAGAAACATATGAGTAAGGTAATACAATTTCCAGAAGTACCAAAGTTAACAGAAGTTGACAAACAGTTTGTGGACATAGAACGGCAACAAAAATTAATTCAGGAGCAACACGAGAAGATCCAACAGTTGTTAAAAGACAATGAGTAATGCGTATTATGGAGCAGGCGTGGCAGAAACAACATGTGAAGAATGTCGTATAGAAGTAAGCAAAGACGGCATTGCAATAGACGGTAGCACAGGAGACCTAGCATCAGAAGCTCTGGTACTAGTCTTTATTGTATTTGTAGTAGCTGGTGTTTATGTAGCTAAAAAATGGGTTGACAGTAAGTTTAAGTAAACCGTTTACGTGAGTTTATTATAAAGTTTATCTTATTTCTATGTCGCTCTAGCAAGATACGCTTAAAGCACCAATAAGTAAAGGCATTCATACCACTTCTCCTAATTAAAGTTAAAGTGCGTTCCTTCGCTAACATTTGCTACTTCCGTCCTATTACAGGATGAACGTACTACTATTTATGTTGGCTCTGGGGGAAGGACTCGAACCTCCACAGTAACATATACGTTACTACATGATTAACAGTCATGCGTGTCTACCATTTCCACCACCCCAGATTATAAACTATTCCATCATCATTGTTGTGCTACCCCATGAACGTTTGTCATGCAGCTTATCTAATGCGGCAATCATACGTGTCATACCTATGCCACCGCCTACTCTAGGAAAGAAGTCAAACTTTAGAAACTCTTCTAGTTCTGCTTCCACACGTTCTTTACCAAACAGTTCAAACAGTAGATTACTATATGCACCATCTGTAATTGTATGGAATGTATCTCGCATCATGTCTACGTCACAGCTTCGTTCAGCTGAGCCAATAGTTTCCATACCACCTAGGATAACATCAATCTTCTTGCTTGGAGAGTTGTCATAGTGTGTGCCAAGGTTGTAATGTCTACTCATATTCCAAAACGGGCTTGTTATCTCTGGAAAGTCTGTAATCATTGTACTTCCAAACTCTGCTTCCATCCTTAGTTCATGATCTGCATCCATCTCTACACTAGAGCTAATTCCAAAGTAGTCCTGCCAATGAGCATATGTTTTCTCAGTTGGTATATCAAAGCCTAAGTACTCACATAGTTCATATTCCATAGCTTTCAAGTCGTTGATGTTGCCAGGCATTTCAAATTCAAACATTGGAAATATAATGTCATGTCTGCCTGGGATAGCATTAGGCTCTTGTCTATAGGAAGTGGAGACACAAAAAAAGCCCTTTGATTCGGGCTTAGTAAGTAATTCATGTTCTAGCCACATCTGGCCTGTTTGTGGTAACGGCCAAACTTGGCCTGCGTAATTGTAAGTTGCTACATTAAACGGATCTTCGCAAGCAGCAAGTATGCTTAATCTATTTTGGGTATGGACTTCAAGAAATCCTTTGTCCAAAAAAAATGACCTTAAAAGGCCAACTGTGTCTGTAAATTTCTGCGGGTTTATTAGTTGCGTCATCTTCTTTTTTCCTTTTTAGTTAATTCAGCCTAAAAAAATTTTACTCAAAAAAAATTGAGCGTTACTTCTTCATCGAGTTATTTATCCTTTACATTTAGGACAAGCACACTTATGACAAACATCATTTGCACACTTAGGACATTCTTTATCACAGTGTGCAGGACACTTACAGGAGTCACAAGGGTCTATTATGACCATGGTCGACTCGCTATAACGTCAGCTGACCCTGTGCGTAATGCACCAGTGTTACTTGACGCATGATACCTAGCAGGTAAGCTAGCTAGTGTTAACGTGTTTTTAGCTCTCCAGTAGTTCTTAGTGTTGTCTGCACTACCGCTTATAGTTCCGTTAGCTGCTACAACCTTGCCTTGGCGCTTTGCTTCTGCCTTAGCCAACTTAGTGTCTTGCCTAGTTGCTTTAAGTGCTAATCTTGATATACCGTTTGCTGCCATAATAATCTCCTATACTCATATTTATACGTAAATACAATTGATGATAAATTTATCCCCATTCAAAAAGGTCATTGAAGACCTTAAACAGCAAGGCAGGTACAGAGTGTTCAACGACATAGTTCGTGAACGTGGTGACTTTCCTAAATCAATTTGGTACGGACCTTACAATATAAAAGAGATTGTAAATTGGTGCAGTAACGATTACCTTGGAATGGGTCAACATAAAGTTGTCATTGATGCAATGCATACCGCACTAGATCAAACAGGAAGTGGATCAGGCGGTACGCGAAACATTAGCGGTACATCACACTACCACGTGGCATTAGAGCATGAGCTTGCAAAATTGCATGGTACTTCAAGTGCTTTATTGTTTACAAGTGCGTATGTCGCTAATGAATGGACACTAATTGCTCTAACCAAGATCGTTCCCAACATTATGTTTTTAAGTGACAACTCGAACCATGCCAGCCTCATTGAAGGTATGAGACATAGTGGTGCTCCTAAGGCAAGGTGGAAGCACAACGATATGAGTGATTTAGAAAGTAAATTGCAAGATTGCGTGAGCCGCGATATGATACCTTGTATCGTATTTGAATCTGTGTATAGCATGGATGGAGACGTAAGTCCAATTGAAAGTGTCTGTGAGCTAGCCGAGAAGTATAACGCCATTACCTATATTGATGAAGTACATGCTGTTGGCCTTTATGGCGACAGTGGTGCAGGTTATCTTGAGAAACTAGGATTAACCGGTAGAATTGATATAGTCAACGGAACGTTAGGCAAAGCGTTTGGAGTGCAAGGTGGATACATAGCCGGACATGGGGAAGTCATAGACGCAATCCGCAGTGTAGCCAGTGGATTTATATTCACCACTAGTATGAGCCCTGTGCTTTGTGCTGGTGCCTTGGCATCAATTAAGTATTTAAAAGACCATAACATTCTTCGAGAACAACAGCAACTCCAAGTAAAGAAGTTAAAGCATAAACTACACAAAGAAGGCATCGAAGTGTTAGACAGTGCATGTACACATATTGTACCTGTAATGATAAGAGATGCAGCTCGCTGTAAAGAATACAGTGACGAGTTGCTTAATGAGTATGGGATTTACATACAGCCCATCAACTACCCAACCGTCCCTCTAGGAGGAGAACGGTTAAGGATTGCGCCTACTCCGTTACATACCGACGCTATGATAAGCGATTTGGTAACGGCCCTCAAGGCAGTTATATTCAAGCAATCTTAACGAAAGGAAATACATAACATGAATATTAAAAAAGCATTGTGGTTCAGCTTAGGCTGTATACTACTAGGCGTTGCATTTATTGGAATCTACTTACCGGGCTTGCCCTGGAGTACTCCAGCTGTTGGCGCCGCATACTGTTTTGCTAAATCAAGCGACAGGATGCACAATTGGATTATGAACCACAAACTATTTGGACCATTCCTACGTGGATGGGCAGAGAAGCGAGTCTTCCCTACTAAGTTCAAATACTTTATGCTTGTAACAATGACGTCTAGTGTAGCTATGATTTGGTTTACAACAGGCAACATGAAAGCATGTCTTTGGAGCGGAGGCTTTATGGTCCTCGTAGCCATCTGGGCATGGAGATTTCCAGGTTCACACGATGAACACACACTTAGAGTAAAAGAGAATAGGAGAATAGCGTGGCTGAAGTAGAATATGACGATCCACAGATTTGGACCGTTGCTGAATTTCTAAAGTCAGAGAAAGATGGAGTAGAAGATTTAATCGAAGAGATGGGTCAGAAAGAAGACGCAACTACAACTGAGATAGCAAAACTCATACATGTACGCGAGTTTCTTATTGACAGACTCAATGGAAAATATGCTTGACAAGCACTAAATACTCTGCTATACTAATATAGTACTACAATAATGTAGCACAACACACACACATACAAAGGAAGTTAAATGAGTAACAAAGTAGAATCAGAACACGGAGCTGAAATTTTAAAGCAGACCCAAGCAATGGCCGAAATGGTTAAAGGTATGATGCCTAAAGTATCAACCAATCAAAACGGTTATGAGATCCGCACTAAGGTGTTGGAAATGGCACAGAACAATGTATGGAACGATTATCATGCTAAGTTCGCAGGTTGGTCAACGTTAATCACTAAAGAAGGCGATGAAGTTGTAACAACTATTGAAGCACCGGAAGTACCTGGCGCCGAAGCTGTACTAGATGCAGCTAACATGTTTATTGAATTTGTTAATGGTAACAAGCCAAGTAAGTAAATATTAGAAGACAATTATAAAGGGACATAGTCCTTATACAAAAGAGATAGATGTTAGCAACGCCCGGCATAGGAAACTATGACTGGGCGTTAATCGTTTTATATTCCAGAAAAACGATAGATAGCAAATAACCCTAGCATGACCATACAGACCATTCCAAATACTGCCTTTGCTTCGTCGTGTTCTTCTTCACTCATTTTCTTTCGTCAAGCCAATCAGCTTCTTCGTCAGTGTATGGCCACATTAGAAGCTACCTCTGTGTATCTTGCCACCACGACAGATGTGATTGATGTCACCACGTGTGATACCAATGTCTTTCAGTTCGTAATCGCTTAACTTGCTTAGTTGCTTATAACCTCTGTGGTCAAAGCTAGAATCAAATCTGCTTTCAGTTACAAAACCTTTGAAAAAGTTTGCGATTGCACTACAGATATTGCATGCGAATGTATTAATTGATGCTGTACTCATTTACTTTCTTCCTTTGAAATAATGCTTTGAAGGTTCATAACTCTTAGTTAATTCCCTCCATAAATTTTTAAATACTACCCACATAGCTATAGCTGTGCGAGTGAAAGCCACATGCATACCATAACGGTTATGCCAAGTGCAGCCATTAAAGCTGTCTCGCATAACTCGCCTGTGCAAGTTGCGTGTAGTTCTTTGATTTTATTAATCATATGTATAATTCCTGTGTGTGTTCAAACTTTCTCATGTTGATAGGCATTTTGCCTCTACCAAACGAGTCAGTTATCATTATTGATGTTAAAATTAACAAGCAGACCCCTGCTCGATAACGTAAGAAGTCTTTCTTAAGACCGCTCCTTTAGTGCTTTTAGTTCCATTGCCAGTGCTTTAGCTTCTTTGTGAAACCCTTGCCTAGCAAGTTCTGCTGATGCTCTAGTATAACTAGCAACCTCAATATATTTGGTAAATGCTTTACCAAATCTTTGAAATGCAGCTTTAACAGCATCAACTACGGTATCTGCGTAAGTCATTGTAGTCATTATACCCATCCTGTAAGGTTTGTGTTTTGTGATTTAAGTGCGCCATCATTCCAAGGATGTAAATCCTTGCGAGTAGGCGGAGCACCTTCGTTGTCTAGCATATGCTGGTACGCAAACTGCCAATCATTTTTGAACTCAATTTGAGCCCATACTCGGTAGTCGTCACGGTTCTTGAGGGATGGATTAGATCCAAATACAAACCGTAGGACTTTTTTCAATGAAATCATTGATCTCTCCTGTTTATAGTTTTGGATGCTTGAGGAATAGCAATACCCTGTGTCTTTGCACAGCGTCAAAGCCCTTTGGACTTCGTCAATTGCGT
>Ga0075445_10000293_pt1 | contig 27159 bp, 25 predicted proteins | sample CoawatmetaG02DNA_FD_72350 | JGI IMG/M metagenome (GOLD analysis project Ga0075445, IMG submission 72350) | Marine microbial communities from the West Antarctic Peninsula - Coastal water metaG029-DNA | ecosystem: Environmental > Aquatic > Marine > Coastal | place: Atlantic Ocean: West Antarctic...
CAGCGGAAGAAGAACCTCAATCTGACACTACACAGCAGCCAGCGGAAGAAGAACCTCAATCTGACACTACACAGCAGCCAGCGGAAGAAGAACCTCAATCTGACACTACACAGCAGCCAGAGGATGAGAAAGACAATAAAGATAAATAAAATTAGCTTCTCTCACGTAATTTTTTATCAAATAAATAGGCACTTCTAAAAACATAAAATTGTTAAATGATAAGTTTAAAACGAAATAAAAAAACAGGTGAATTTGAGGCCGCAACTGGTCTTATTAGTCAAGAATGGAGAAAATACATTCCTAATCAAAAAAAAGATCATAGCATAAGCAGGTCACGCTTTGATAACTTTATGAGCTGTCCAAAATGTTTTTATTTACAAAATATTAAAGGACTTGTTCCCTCGGGAACCCCACCTTGGAGACTTAATACTTTAACAGATACCTTATTAAAAATAGAGTTTGATAAATGTAGAGCCGAACAAAAACCACATAGATTATTAGTTAAAGAAAATCTAAATCATATTGTCCCGTTTAAATCAAAAATTATAAAAAATAAAAAAGGTGAAGATGTGTTAGAAATTGATGTTTGGAGAAATTCCTTATCGGGAGGAATAAAACATAGATTTAAAAAATCAAACATTATTCTAAAAGGTGGTGTTGATGATATTTGGTTTAACACTAAAACAGAGGAACTAATTATTGTAGATTATAAGTCTCAGCAATCTGACTATCAAGTGAATCAAGATAATTATTTTAAAAAAAAACATACAGATAGCTATAAAAGACAGCTTGATTTCTACGCTTATTTATTAAAGGGGGAGGGTTACAAAGTATCATCAGATGCATATTTATATATTATGAACGCAAAACAAAATCCTGAAGGTTTTCAGGGTAAACTAATTTTTGATGAAATATTAATACACCACAAAAGTAGCACAAATCATATTGAAGTTTCTGTGGAAAAAATGATTAACACCATGAACTCTCACCAGGTTCCTGAAGCAAATATAAGTTGCGAAAACTGCGCTTACGCAAAGCAATTTTCTAAATATTTAAAATAATTAAGATTTTTTCACTAGCAGTACTGAAAAAATTAATAAATGTAATTTTATTTTTATTTTTATTTTATTATATTTAATCTTTTAACTACTTCTGCTTTTTCAAGGGATAATATTATATCGTATAAACCTGGTCCAAATCTAGAACCCACTAACGCTATTCGCAATGGCTGGCCTACACCCTTAAAATTAGTTTTATGTTTTTCAATTAATGATTTAATTAACGATTCTAAAGTTTCTTTATTTAGAGTAGATAGCTTTTCAAAATCTAGAATGAAGTCTTTTATTATTATTTTAGATTGATCATCTAATAGTTTTTGGTCTTCTTCGCTAATTTTTATTTCATCTTTTATTATATATTGAGAATTATTAAAAATATCTTCTAATGTTTTCGCCTTATTTTTTAGAAAGCGCATGCATTTAATAAGGATACTGTCTTTAGATGCATCGAAGGGTTTCTTGTATTTAGATACATATTCTTTAAATAGTCTAAATAGTTTATCTTCACCGATCAATTTAATATACGTTTCATTCATTGAAAGTATTCTAGATATATCTAATTTTGATGGTGACTTACCAACCCCACTTAAACTAAACAAATCAATACTTTCTTGCATGGTAAAAATTTCCTTATCCTTATGTGACCAGCCTAATCTTAATAGATAATTTCTTAATGCATCAGGCATAATTCCTATTTTTTTGTAGTCTTCTAGCGTAGATGCATTGTCTCTTTTTGATAATTTTTTTCCTTTGTCACTATGTATCAATGGTATGTGTGCAAAATTTGGCACTTCCCAAGACATTGCTTCATAAATTTGTTTTTGTTTAAACGTGTTGATCATATGATCGTCACCTCTAATAATATGAGTAACTTTCATTTCATGATCGTCTACAGTTGCTGACAATTGATAAGTTGGAGTATTATTTTTTCTTAAAATTACAAAATCTTCTATTGTTGAATTTGAAATATTTTTATCTCCTTGCACTAGATCTTTAATTAAAGCTGATCCTGAAATCTTACTTTTAAACCTTAAAATAGCAGGTCCATCTTTCTTATCTTTTAGATCTCTGCATTTACGATTATAAAGAAAAGGTAAATTTTTTTTTTTTGCTAAATCTTTTTGAGCTTCAAGTTCTTCTGTTGAGCAATAGCAATAATAAGCAAAACCTTTTTTAACTAATTCATCTGCTATAGCTTTGTGTTTGTGTATATTTTTAGACTGAATATACTCCTCACCATCATGTTCAATACCCAACCAAGCTAACGAACTTATTATTTGATGTTTAAATTCATCTTTTGATCTTTCTTTATCTGTATCTTCAATCCGCAAATAATATTTACCATTATTTTTTTTAGCAAATAGCCAATTAAATAAAGCTGTTCTAACACCACCGATATGAAGAGGCCCAGTAGGAGAGGGCGCAAACCTACAAACAAAACTCATTTAAACTAATTAGACTATTTTAGTGAAAGTTTCTATACAAAGAGACAAGCTTACCCTGAACTTTTATTCTGCTCGCAGCATATATTTTTGTACCATAATCTTTATTTGCCGCCTCGAGCGCTATAGTGTCACCTTTTTTTCTTATTCTTTTTAATGTTGCTTCTTGATCGTCGATTAGAACAACTGCAATCTGTCCACTTTCAACATTTTGAGTTTTTTTTACTATAACTGTGTCGCCATCATTAATACCCGCTTCTATCATGGAGTCACCTTTAACTCTGAGACCGTAATGTTCTCCATTGTTTTGTAAATCTTCTGGCAATGTAACTCTATCAACTTCTTGTTGTATTGCCTCGATGGGCGTTCCTGCAGCTATACTTCCTAATATAGAGATTTCACTTGCAGTACTTGGTGATTTATCTAGACCTCCTTTAATTACACTTGGCGTAAATGAGTTAAAAATATCATTAGCGCTTGCATTTTCTGGAAGCTTAACAACTTCTAACGCTCTTGCTTTATGAGCTAGCCTTTTAATAAATCCTCTCTCTTCCAGTGCTGAAATTAATCTATGTATTCCAGATTTCGACTTAAGGTTGAGCGAATTCTTCATTTCTTCATATGAAGGAGAAATTCCAGTCGATCTAATCTTCTTATTAATATAAAGAAGCAAATTTTTTTGTTTTTTTGTAAGCATAAGAACAAAACCTGTACATTAATGTTCTATAAAAGTTCTCTTTTAAGATCAATAGCTAAAATCCTATGTTTATAGGGGAAAAATTATCTATTATGGATAATGCAAACATATTTACAAATTTTACATTAGCCTGATTCGCGATCATATTTTTTTGCAATTAAAATACATATTGTTGTTTGGTAAAAAAATGAAATTAATCAAAAAAAATAACCTCATTTAGAATTGTGAAAAATATAGAATTGAACAATTTAAATATAAAATACTTTGAGAAAAATGATTAACCGCATTCAAAACTATCAATACTTATTGTAATTTTATCGACAGTATTTCTTTAATTAGCTCCTTTGTGTTCTTGTCTATTAGTAAAGACTCACCTATTAAAAAATTTGTTATACCTGTTTTATCGTAAATATATTGAACATCTCTTTTATTTTTAATTCCACTTTCAGAAATTATTGGCTCGGTATGTGTGATAAGTTTTTTTTTAATTTTTACTGAATTTTCTAAAGAAACATCTAAAGTTTTAAGATTTCTATTATTTATACCTATGATTGCTTCACTATATTTTAAAGCAGTTTCAGCTTCTTTTTCGTCATGAACTTCTACAATAACACTTAATTTATTTTTTAAACTTTCGTCGTAAATTTCATCTGCTTGTTTTTCAGATAGAGCAGATAATATTATCAAAATGCAATCACAGCCAAAGCTTTTTGAATAAGCAACTTGGTAAGGGTCGATAAAAAAATCTTTAGCAAGAACAGGTAAACTAAATTTCTTTTTAATTTCTGGGATATAATTTAAACTGCCAAGAAAAAACTTTTCCTCAGTTAGAACCGACAAACAAGTAGCATTATTATCATAATACAAATTAGCAATTTTCATATGATTAAAGTTTTTAATTATAACACCCGCAGAAGGACTGGCTTTCTTAATTTCAGCTATTAAAGAAATCTTTTTTTCTCCTTGATTTTTAATTAGAGCTTTTTTAAAATCTAAAAAATTATCGATAGATTTAATTTTAGTATCTATTGCGTCTAGAGAAATTTTTTCTTTTATTGTTTTAAGATCTCTTTTTTTTTGAGAAATTATTTTTTCTAAAATATTTTCCATTATATAACTTGAATTTTCAGTAAATGTTCGTAAGTTTTACCCGATCTTAAATGATGTTTACCTAACTCATAACCTTTTTTAAAATTTTTTTCTTTATTTGAAATTGCTAAACCTGCGGCAACATTTAAAGCAACTGAGTCTGAAAATTCATTATCTTCACCTTTAAAAATATCAACTATTTTTTGAGCATTATATGTAGCATTTTTACCTTTTAAATTTTTTTTATTTTTATTGATAATATTTAAATCGGCAGGATCAATTACAAATTTTTTAATATTTCCATTTTTAAGCTCAACAATTTTTGTTTTTACAAATGGTGAAATTTCATCCATCCCATCTTCGCTATGAACAATAAAAGCATTTTCAACATTATTTTCTTTTAAAGCTTCAGCAAAAGGAATCATCCATTTTTCGTGAAAAACTCCTACTACTTGTTTTTTAACTTGCGCCGGGCTACTTAAAGGACCAATCAAATTAAAAATAGTTTTTTTTGCTATTTTTTTTCTAGCACCAGCCACGTATTTCATAGCTTGATGATAATTGGGCGCAAACATAAAAGCAAAATTAACCTTCGCAATTGATTTTTCAACCTCTTCTGATTTCAAATTAATATTAATTTTTAATGCTTCTAAAACATCTGCTGATCCGCAGTTTGATGAAACCGCTTTGTTGCCGTGTTTAGCAACTTTAATGCCAATGCTTGCTAAAACAATTGCAGCTGCAGTAGATATATTCAAGGAATTTTTTCCATCACCACCTGTTCCACATGTATCAATAGTGCCGCTTGGAACTCTAACTAAAGTAGCCATCGATCTCATAATAAAAACACTTCCAGCTAATTCATCTTTAGTCTCACCTTTATTCGAGAGAGCGTTAAGAATCTTGATGATGCTTTTTTCATCATATTTACCCTCCATAATATTAGAGAAGAGGCATTTACTCTCTTCAACTGAGAGGTTTTCATTAGATTCTAATTTTTTAATAAAATCTTTCATCAGTTTTTAAGGAGTACAAAATTCTTGATTAATTTCATGCCAACTTTTGTATTGATACTTTCAGGGTGAAATTGAATACCGTGAATATTATATTTGTTATGCATAATTCCCATTATGATTTTATCTTGTGTTTCCGCTGTAATCGTTAAACAATCAGGTAAAGTTTTTTTATCAACAATAAGACTGTGATATCTTGTTGCTTGAAATGGTGATTTAAAATTTTTAAATAGTCCAATTTTTTTGGAATATATTTTACTCATTTTTCCATGCATTAATTTTTTTGCTCTGACTACTTTACCAGCAAAAACTTGTCCAATAATCTGATGACCCAAGCAGACCCCTAAAATAGGTAAATTTTTATATAGATCTTTTACAATTTTAAGACAGTTACCAGCTTGCGCTGGGTTACCAGGTCCTGGAGAGATAACAATTTTATCATATTTTTTTTTTATGATATCATTAGATGTAATTTTATCATTTCTAACTACATCAACTTTACATTTATATTTTGAAATGTAGTGAAACAGATTGTAAGTAAAACTGTCGTAGTTATCTATAAGTAAAACTTTCATTTAATCAACCGCTTTCATTAAGGCTTTAGCTTTATTAATTGTTTCTTGGTATTCTTTTTCAGGTACACTATCCGCAACTATACCAGCACCTGACTGAACGTAAAATTTATTATTTTTAATTAGTGCTGTTCTTAAAGCAATACAGGTATCAAATTCTTTATTAGGTGTAAAATATCCTATTCCGCCTGCGTAAAGTTTTCTTTTATTTTTTTCTAATTCATCAATAATTTCCATAGCTCTAATTTTTGGAGCTCCACTAACAGTTCCCGCTGGAAACCCAGCTAATAATGTTTCAAATATTAGATTTTTGTGATTAAATTTACCAACAACGTTGGAAACAATATGCATTACGTGAGAATATTTTTCTATTGTAAAACTTTCAGTTACTTTGACAGTATTAATTTTAGATACTTTACCAACATCATTTCTACCAAGATCAAGAAGCATTAAATGTTCGGCTAATTCTTTTTTATCTGTTAAAAGATCTTTAGCGTGCCTTGTATCTTGAGCTTTTGTAGATCCCCTAGGTCTCGTTCCCGCAATTGGCCTGATTGTTATTTGATCATTTCTTAATCTGACTAGAATTTCAGGACTACTTCCAATTATCTTAAAATCTTCAAAATTAAAATAGAACATGAAAGGAGAAGGATTTGATAATCTTAAATGATTATAAATTTCAAGTGGAGTTTTATTTATTTTTCTCTCAAATCTTTGACTTAAAACAACTTGAAAAACATCACCTTTAGCAATGTATTCCTTAGCTTTTTTCACACATCTCTTAAATCGATCTTTTGAGGTATTACTTTTAATTTTATTTCTATTTTTTTCGTAAGTGAATTTGATGGGTAACTTTATATTGCTATAATCTTCATATTTTTCAAAGTTACTTTGAATTAACTGATATCTTTCAAAATAATTTTTTATTTTAGATTCAGCATAAATATTCTCGATAAAATATATTTTTTTTTTAAAATTATCATAAATAACTAAATTTTTTGGTCTGATCATTCTCACATCTGGAATTTTAAGGTCGTCTACACATTTGTCGGGAATATTTTCTATATATCTAATTACATCGTATGAAAAATAACCGACAAGCATAGCTGACATATTAGGAACATTACTTGGAATTTTAGTGTTAAATTTATGAATTAGATTGTTTAGAAAATTTAAAGGTTTTTCGTTTATAATCTTCTTCTTACCCTCAAATCTCTCAGTGATAGTATTCTTATTAATATCCCATATCTTATCAGGATTTAATCCTATGATTGTGTAACGCCCTCTAGTTGTACCTTTTTCAACAGACTCAAAAATAAAACTATTTTTCTTAACTAATAAAAAATTAAATATATTTTCGACTTTTCTATAGTCTTTACAATCTTTAACCTTAAAAATTAATTGGTCTTTTTTGTTTTTGTGATTTTTTTTAAAAGAACTAAAACTAATATTTAGTTTCATTAGAGAGTATTCTTAATACGATTTAATACGTTTTCATTTATTTCTACATCATACTTATTATTAACTGTTCTATCAAAATCACTATAAATTTGATTAGCTAAATTTAATTTAGCTTTGGCTTTATACTTCTCATAATCCTTACTTTTTTTATTGAAGGGTACTTTTTTAGTCTTTTCGGCTAGAATTATATAATTTTTAGTTAATTGACTATTTGTTATTAATTGTAGATTTCCATCATCAATTTTAAAAATTTCTTTAATTATATCAGAATTAAAAATAGTTTCATTTTCAATGCTATTCAATGTTGTTCTTGAAATTTCCAGTGCATTGTCTTTGCTAAATTTTTTAAATTGTTCAATATTAAATACTCCCTCCGACATTTCTTTCACGATCTTAGTATTACTCTCAATGATATGTTTAAGTTTTAATTGTGAAATAATAGCTTCTCTAATATCTTTATTTTCTAAATTTCTTGAAACCTTGTCCACGCTCAATACCTCACTTAAAAAATATTTATTATTAATACTAATCAGCTCAGGCTTGTTAACAGCTTTAGGATTAAAAATTTTTTCAAATAATTCTTTATTAACATTCGCTATGTCCTCACCTGCTTTATTTTTTTTAAGTCTGTTTGTTTCTTCTATAGTTTTTAATAATAAATTGAAGTCATTAACAAAATCATTCATTTTGCCACCGTCTAAAATAGCATTTTCAATTAAGTCAATTTTTTCAAAGTAAGCTTCGTTATATTTTTTCTGTCCTATTAAATTATCAGGAAGAAGTTCAACATAAATAATTTTTTTGAAATCTTGTAAAAAAAGACTTTTGTTTGATTCATAAGTTTTTGTAACATCTTCTTCTGGAGATGAATAATTTTTATATAAACTATCTAATTGTAAATATTGTATTGTTTTAATTTGATTTTCACTTGCATATTCTTTTTCAATTAAAAAATCAGGCAACTTAATACCCTCAGACAAGAAAGTTAGTAATTGCCTTTTTTTTTCTTGTTCCGCAATATTTTTTTCAAATATAGCTGCACTTACTCTACTTTCCAGTAAGAATTTTTCATATTCCGTTCTTGAAAATTTATTATCTTTTTTAAAAGTTTCATCATTTACAAGTAACTCGCGAAGTGATTTATTATTTAAACTTATCCCTTGGTCGATAACCTCAAGCGAGATAATTTTTTTACCTATATAATCTCTTAATATTCTATCTAATAAATCTGTTTTAGATAGGTTACTTCTTTGTTGTTCATTTAAATTAAGCCTATTAACATATTCTACAAAACTTTGAGCGGTAATTTTCTCTGAGTCAATTGTAACAATAATATTCTGATTCCCTGACCTGAAAAGATCTCCCGTACCCACAAATACAAAAGCCAACATTATTATACCTATTAAGGCTTTAGCTAAAACAGATTTTGTCATTTTTTTTATTGATGTAAGCATCGTTTTAATTTAATAGTGCGTTTTATATTTAACCACCTATAGATTAAAACATTAAATATGGCAAATAACACGAGATATTTTATTGGTAATTGGAAAATGTTTGGTATTCCAAAATCTATTAGTATTCTTGATAAAATAAATAAATTCGTTAAATCTGATAAAAAATTTAACCAAAAATACAAAGTTATTATTACTCCACCTCACACTCTAGTTCAAAGCTACTCCAAATTTTTTTTAAATAAAAAAATATCTATAGGCGCACAGAATTGTTACCATAAAGATAATTTTGGAGCTAACACAGGTGCTGTTAGCCCATTAATGATCAAGAGTGTCGGAGCTCAATATGTAATAGTAGGTCATTCAGACAACCGTGCAGAAGGTGATAAAGATAGCATGCTTAAGAGTAAAGTAGAAAACTCCCTAAACAACAAATTGAAAGTAGTTTTTTGTATAGGCGAGAACAAAGAACATAAAGCAAGCAATAAAACCTTCGAGGTACTAGAGAGTCAAATTAAAAACGTTTTAGACAGAACATTTAACTTTAAAGATATAATAGTGGCTTACGAGCCTATTTGGTCAATTGGTACTGGGCAAATTCCTAAACCGGATGATTTACTTAAAACAACTACTTTCATTAAAAAAATATTAAAAAATATTTCTAAAACAAATAACTCACCTACTGTTTTGTATGGTGGTTCTGTTGACGGTAAAAATATAAGCCAATTTAAAAAATTAAATGAGATAGATGGATTTTTAATTGGTGGTGCCTCAAAGTCTAATCAAAATTTTATTGATATAATAAAAAATTACTATAGATAGTTATTATGGAAGGCATTTTACTTACAACAAATATCATTTTAGCTGTATTATTAGTTATTGTAATTTTACTCCAAAGATCAGAAGGTGGGGCACTGGGATTAGGTGTTTCACAAGATAATTTCACATCTTCAAGATCAGCAGGAGACTTTCTCACTAAGTTTACATCAGTACTAGCTGTTTTTTTTATTATTACTAGTATTGCTCTAGTTTCGATCTCACGAGTAGAGATAAAAGAGATCCAATCAGTTATTGATTTAGAGAAAGAAAAAGATCAAAAGAAAAATCTTCCACAGATTCCTGAAAATCAAAAATAATCTTTGTTTTTAAAATAAAAATCGTTATAATATTCTTCCATGGCGCGATACATATTCGTAACTGGCGGCGTGGTTTCATCATTGGGTAAAGGTTTAACTTCAGCATCACTAGCTTCATTGCTTCAATTGAGAGGCTATAAAGTAAAAATAAGAAAATTAGATCCCTATTTAAATGTTGATCCAGGAACCATGAATCCTTTTGAACACGGAGAAGTTTTTGTTACTGACGATGGAGCAGAAACCGATCTAGATCTCGGACACTACGAAAGATTTACCGATAGACCTGCTACACAAGAAGATAATATTACCACTGGTCAAATTTACAAAGATATTATTGAGAAAGAGAGAAGGGGAGAGTACTTAGGAAGTACAGTTCAAATTATTCCTCATGTTACAAATCATATAAAAAAATTTATTTCCAATAAAGTTCCTAAAGAAGATTTTGTAATATGTGAAATAGGCGGAACAGTCGGAGACATAGAGAGCTTGCCATTTTTAGAAGCTATTAGACAATTTTCTAACGAAGAAGGAAAAAATAAAAGTTTATTTATCCATCTTACTTTAGTTCCATACATTCAGGCTTCTGGAGAATTAAAAACAAAACCAACACAACATTCTGTAAAAGAGCTAAGAAGTATAGGTATACAGCCTAATATTATAATTTGTAGATCAGAAAAAAACATTCCAAAAGAAGAAAAAAGAAAAATTTCTCTATTTTGTAATGTTGAGCCTGAGCATGTGATCCAGTCAATTGATGTTAAGTCTATTTATGAAGTACCCATTAAATATGATGAAGAAAAGTTAGACAAGAAGATTCTTAATATTTTTGGACTAAAAGAGAAAAACAAAGCCAATTTAAAAATATGGAAAGATATTGTTACAAAAGTTAGCTTAAAAAGAAAAAAAGTTTCTATTGCAATTGTAGGTAAGTATGTGGATCTTAAGGATGCATATAAATCTTTAGATGAAGCATTGATGCATGGCTCATTAAACAATGATGTAGATCTTGATGCTCAATGGGTAGACTCAACAAAGATAAATAAAAAAAATGTTAGTAATATTTTAAAAGATTATAGCGCTATTCTTATACCAGGTGGTTTTGGATCCAGAGGTACCGAAGGTAAAATAGAGTCTATTGCCTATGCCAGAAAATATAAAGTTCCTTTCTTTGGAATATGTTTTGGTATGCAAATGGCAATTATAGAAGTAGCAAGAAATATCTTAGGCATTAAGAAAGCAACTTCTGGTGAATTTGGTAACGGTGGGATCCATGTAATCGGTTTAATGCAAGAATGGATTAAAGGAAAGGGCACTCAAAAAGGAAGCGAAAAAAAACTCGGTGGCACGATGAGACTAGGTTCTTATAAGGCTAAATTGAAAAAAAATTCTTTAATAAGTAAAATATATAAATCTAATTTAATCAACGAAAGGCACAGACATAGATATGAGGTTGACAAGAATTTAAAATCTAAATTAGAAAAAAAAGGCTTGATTTTTTCCGGACTTTCACCAGACGGTTCATTGCCTGAAGCAATTGAACTTGAAAATCATCCGTGGTTTATTGGCGTTCAATTTCATCCTGAATTTAAGTCTAGACCTTTTGCCCCACATCCACTATTCTCATCTTTTATTAAAGCTGCAAAAAAGAACTCTGAAAATAAAAATGACTAATCATAAAGTAAAGTGTGCTAATTTTGAAATAGCCAACGATCAACCATTCACTTTAATTGCTGGTCCATGTCAGCTTGAAAGTGAGCAACACGCTTTAAATGTTTCAAAAGAGTTAAAGCAGATAACGTCAGATTTAAAGATTAATTTAATTTACAAGACATCGTTTGATAAAGCTAACAGGACAAGTCTAAATGGAAAACGAGGAATCGGTTTGGAAAAATCTCTCGCTATATTTGATAAAATTCGAAATGAAATCGGAGTTCCAGTGTTAACAGATGTGCATACAGCAGAACAATGCTCAATTGTTGCAAAACACGTAGATGTACTTCAGATACCTGCTTTTTTATGTAGACAAACGGACTTACTAATCGCTGCAGCAAAAACTGGAAAAATAATTAATGTGAAAAAAGGACAATTTTTAGCTCCTTGGGATATGGCCAATGTAGTAAAAAAACTAGAAGAATCGGGAAATAAAAATATTTTACTAACAGAGCGTGGCGCGAGTTTTGGCTACAATACACTTGTCTCAGATATGCGTGCTTTGCCTATTATGGCGAAGTTTGGTTATCCAATTGTTTTTGATGCAACGCATTCAGTACAACAACCTGGTGGCATGGGAGGGAAAAGTGGAGGTCAAAGAGAATTTGTACCTTATTTGTCTCGAGCGGCTATTGCAGTTGGTGTTGGAGCAGTTTTTATGGAAACACACGAAGACCCAGATAACGCTCCTTCTGATGGACCGAACATGGTTCCACTAAGTGAGATAAAATCTCTTTTAAAGCAATTAGTTTCAATTGATAAGTTGATCAAAATTAATTAATGGCAAAAATCACTAAGATTTTAGGGAGACAAGTCTTTGACAGTAGAGGAAACCCAACAGTAGAAGCAGAAGTTTTTTTAAATAACAAAACTAAAGCTTCAGCTATTGTTCCGTCAGGTGCTTCAACAGGTGCATTTGAAGCTTACGAATTAAGAGACAACAACCAAAATTATTTTTTAGGTAGAAGTGTTTTGAATGCAGTAAAAAATATAAATACAATTATTAATAAAAATTTAAAAAATATAGACTCAAATAACCAAAAAAAAATTGACCAAATTTTATTAAACTTAGATGGAACAGAAAATAAAAAAAATCTTGGTGCTAATGCGCTACTTGCAGTATCTTTAGCTGTTTCTAAAGCAGAAGCAATTTCAAAAAAAAAGGAACTATATCATCACTTAGGTAAAAAATTTTTATTACCTAAACCATTAATGAATATCATTAATGGAGGAGCTCACGCGGATAATAATTTAAGAATTCAAGAGTTTATGATTAGACCAGATTCAGCAAAAAATTTTATGGACGCTGTTGAAAAAAGTTTTTTGGTTATACAAAATTTAAAAAAAATTCTTAAATCAAAAAATTTATCAACTAATGTTGGAGACGAAGGTGGCTTTGCTCCATTAATTAATTCAAATGAAGAGGCCCTTAATCTCATAGTGCAAGCTATAGAAAAATCTAAGTTAAAACCTGGTGTAGATGTCAGTATATGTTTAGACGTAGCCGCAAATGAATTAATCAATAAGCATGGATATTATTCAATAAATTCAGCTGAGTATATTTCTGTTGATGACAGTATTAACTATTATAAAAGTTTAGTTTCCCAGTACCCGATTAAATCTATCGAAGATCCTTTTGCTGAAGATGACTGGAGAGCGTGGGCAAGACTAACAAAAGAAATTGGTAAAAATGTTCAAATAGTTGGAGATGATTTATTTGTAACTAATGTTGAAAGATTAAAAAGAGGAATTAAGGAAAAATCCGCTAATTCAATCTTAATTAAAGTAAACCAGATTGGAACTTTGACTGAAACTTTAGATGTAATTGCACTAGCTAAGAAAAATAAGTTTAGTACTATTATTTCTCACAGATCTGGTGATACAGAAGATACTTTTATTGCTGATTTAGCTGTTGCGACTCAATCAACTCAAATTAAAACAGGATCATTAGCAAGATCTGAAAGAGTTGCTAAATATAATAGGCTACTGAGAATCGAAGAACAGCTTGGAAAATCTTCTAAAATCGCTAGAATCTAAACATGAGACTTTTTCAGATTTTAAAAACAAAAAAAATTTTTTTCTTTCAAATTTTTTTAACACTTTATATTGGTATTAATTTAATAGGAGGTGAAAGAGGTTTAATTTCCTATTTTAAAATAAACACCCATGAAAAAAAATTATCTATAAAAAATTTAGAATTAAAAGCTGAGCTAGAATCTGTAGAGCATAGAAATAAATTGTTGTCTAAAAATATTAACTTTGATTATTTAGATACTTTATATCGCTCTAAGCTAAAATTTGGAACAAAAGATGAAATTTTAATTAAACTTCGATAATGAAACCTAGACATCCAGAAAAAGTTAATAAGCCCATTAATCCTATTAAAAAAAAACCAGCTTGGATTAGGTCTAAAATTATAGATTCGAAAATTTTTTTCCAAACTAAGCAAATTGTTAACCAAAATAAATTAGTAACTGTTTGCCAAGAAGCTAATTGCCCAAATATTACTGAATGCTGGAGTAAAAAACACGCAACTTTTATGATTATGGGAGATACCTGCACAAGAGCATGTGCTTTTTGTGATGTCAAAACAGGACAACCAGCTGATTTAGATATTTTTGAACCCGCAAGAATCTCTACGGCTGTTAAAAATTTAAGCTTAAAACATGTTGTCATCACTTCTGTTGACAGAGATGATCTTGAAGACGGTGGTTCAAATCATTTCTACAAAGTAGTATGCGCAACCAGAGAAAAAAATCCATCCACTTCGATAGAAGTTTTGACACCTGATTTTTTAAGAAAAGGAGATGCTTACAAGAAGATACTCGAAGCAGATCTTGATGTCTTCAATCATAACATCGAAACTGTTCCAAGACTGTACGCTACTGTAAGACCGGGTGCTCGATACTTTGCTTCATTAGAACTTTTGAAAAATGCAAAAAAACTTAACAAGAAAATTTTTACTAAATCTGGCATCATGGTTGGCTTAGGAGAAAACAAAAAAGAGATTATTCAAGTCATGGAAGACTTAAGGTCTGCTGAAGTTGATTTTATAACTATTGGACAATATTTACAACCATCAGTAAAGCATCATCCATTAAATCGTTACTACCATCCAGATGAATTTCAAGAACTTGAAGTAATTGCAAAAACAAAAGGCTTCTTATTAGTATCTTCCTCACCTTTAACTAGGTCTTCTTACCATGCAGATGAAGATTTTAGAAAATTACAAGATGCAAGAAATAAACAATTTGAATGTCATCCGCATCAATAAAAAAAATTATTTCCTGTAACAAAAAAAATTTAATCGCTATGGTTTTAGATATCGAACAATATCCGGATTTCGTTCCCTGGTGCCTCGAAGGTAAAATTCACGAACAGAATAATTCTGAAAATTACATTGAGATAAAAGCAGATCTTAAAGTTGGTAAAAGGTTTATAAATGAAACTTATTCAAGCTTAGTTTTGTACTCTAAAAAAAAAAATTTAATTACCGTGACAAATATAAAAGGTCCATTAAAATATCTTAAAAATGAATGGAGATTTAAAGAAATAAATAATAAAACGCAGCTTGACTTTAGTATAGACTTTGAACTTCAAAATAGCTTTCTTAACATTATAATGAAAAATTATTTTAGTTTTGGACTAAATAAAATTGCTGATGCCTTTGAGGAAAGAGCCATAAAGCTTTTTAAATAAAATTTCTAATAAGTTCCAAGGATTTTTTTACAGAAACTATTCTAATACTTTCTCTGTCTTTCTTTTTAAAAAAATATTCATTAATTACCGTCTTATTGCCTTTCTTTACACCTATATAAACCAACCCCACAGGTTTTAATTTTGATCCACCTTTAGGTCCAGCCACACCAGTAATTGCTATATTCAATTTTGATTTTGAAATTTTTGACAAGTTATTAACCATCGAAAGACAACACTGTCTACTTACCGCACCGTAAATTTTAATTATTTTTAAAGGAACTTTTAGAAATTTAACTTTAGAGTGATTCGAGTACGTTACAATACCAAATTTAAAAACTTTTGAAGCTCCACTAACGCTAGTTATTACTTGGGCAAGCATTCCACCTGTACAAGATTCTACAATTGATAAAGTAATTTTTTTTTTAATAAGTAAATTGATGATTTGACGTACATTTTTAAACATAATTTATAAAAAAAATAATAATTAACAATATTACTGTTGAGTAAATTCCCGCAATTAGATCATCTAGAATCACACCAAATCCATTTTTCATATTTTTATCAATTTCACTAATTGGATAAGGTTTCCATATATCAAAAATTCTAAATAAAATAAAAGAAACGAAAGTATATAAAATAAAATGGACTAGATTGTTTTTGTCAATAAAATAATAAATAGTCAAAATTGGAATTGATTGACCTATAAATTCATCTATAACTATTTCTTTTGCGTCGACTTCAGAAAATAAATTTTTAGAACCATCTATAGAGTAAACTGAAAATACAAATATTAAAGCAACAGATAAAATTAATAAAAAAATATCTATCTGAAAAATATAAAACCAAATGTAAATTAAGCAAGACACAAAAGAAGCAGCTGTTCCAGGAGCGTACTTCGAATTACCTATACCAAACATTGTGAGTATTAGTAGGTTTATTTTTTTAATCATATTTAATAACTGAAATAATTACTTCGGCTGCTATAGCTTTTTCTTTACCTATAACACCTAGTTTTTCTGTAGTTTTTGCTTTTACATTTATATTTGATGAAGCAATTTCGCATATTTTTGAGATATTATTTAATATTTTTTTTTTATATTTTTTTAGCTTAGGGGTTTCTGTTATGATGTTTATGTCAAGATTGTTTATTTCGTAGTCTTTATCTCTTATTTGTTTAATAATCTTATTAACAAGTTGTATTGAACTTACATTTTTAAATTTTTTATTTTTATCAGAAAATTTCTCTCCTATATCTCCCATTTGACAAGCACCAAGTATAGCGTCAATTAAAGCATGTAGCACTGGGTCACCATCGGAGTGACCTAAGGTTCCTATGGGAGATGGAATTCTGACTCCTCCTAAAAAGAGCTTCCTACCTTCAATTAATCTATGAACATCAAAACCAATACCAATTTTTAAATTTGATTTATTAATTTTTTTTAGCAGTTCAAAATCTTTTTTGTCCGTAATTTTGAAGTTTTTCTTTTCTCCACTTATAAGTTTAGTTTTATTATTGTTATTTACTAATGACAAATCGTCATCAATATAGCTATCTTTATTTTTTTTATGAAGATTTAAGATTTCTTTTAAATTAAAACATTGTGGAGTTTGAGTTAAAAATAAATTATTTTTTTTCAAATTTAAAAATTTACTTTTAGTATATTTTTCTTTTAAAGCATCTTGTATTTTTAGTATTGGAATAACCACACTATTTTTTTTTGCGGAAGATAAAATTTTTTTTATTAAATTATTTGAAAAGTTAGGTCGTGCTGCATCGTGAATTAAAACTTTTTTAATCCCTTTTTTTCCTTTCAAATAATTCAAAGCGTTAAGAGTAGACTGCGCTCTAGTTTCTCCACCAATAATTATTTTTATATTTTTAAGATTTATTTCTCTTAAAAATTTTAAATGTTTTCTATTACAAACTACAACTATTTTTTTAATTTCATTAAATTGCTTAATTTTATTAAGTGTTAGTTCTAGTAGAGTTTTTCCGGCTATTTTGTGATATGGTTTAGGTATACTAGATTTAAACCTATCGCTATTTCCACCAGCTAGTAAAATAAAAGAAAATCTCATTGAGTTAAACTATATTATGTTTATATAAATTATTGATATTTTTTATGTTTAATAAATTAAAAGGTTTTAAAACCGTCTTTTCTCTCTCCATAATTTGTATTGGGTTATGTATACTTACATTTTTAGCTTTTATTAATCCAAAATTACTATCTTTTTTAAATATAAATTTACAACTTTTGTTAATTTTCGATCTAATTCTGCTTACAATATTTTTAATCATAGTATTCAAAAAAACTTCTAATTTATATATTCTAACCAAAAAAAAAAAAGTAGGCTCAAAAACTAGTCTTCGATATATATCTTTATTCACTTTGTTTACCTTCATACCATCTTTTCTTATCGCTCTGTTCTCTTTATTTATTTTTAATTATGGACTCGAAAATTTTTTTAACAAACAAATAATAAAAGCAGTAAATAGTTCATATGATGTTGCTCAAAATTATTTAGAACAAAATAAAAAAATAGTTGAAGCAGATGTTTTTTTAATGAGTGTTGGATTAAATAGAGCATCTTCTTTATTTTATTCTGCTCCTGAACGTTTTAAAAATATCGCTAGATCAGAGAAGTTATTAAGAAGAATAGATGATATCTATCTCATTGATAGCTCTGCTAATATTATATTTTCAGATACAAGCGATATTATAAATTATCCAGAACCATCTGAAGAAGAAATTAATAAAGCTCTAGAGGGTGTACCGGTATTAATTACAAATAATATTGAAAACAAAACTTCAGCAATGATTAAGTTGAGTAATTTAATTGACACTTATTTATTTATTTCAAGAAATGTTGACGCGGAAATTATTAAATATTTAAATGAGACGGAGCTTGCTGTTAATTTTTACTACACTGTTGAAAGCAAACAATCAGGTATAAAGATAACATTTGCTATAATTTATATTTTAGTTGTTGGTTTACTTTTATTTATCTCAACGTTGATAGCTATTGCTTTCGCAGACAGACTTACAAAACCTATAATTAATCTAATTACTGCTTCAGATAATATTAGTAAAGGAGTTTTAGATAGTAGAGTCCCAGAATCTGAAACCGATGAAGAATTTTCATTATTAAATAAAAACTTTAACAACATGATACAAAGATTAAAAAAACAACAGAATAAGCTTTTATTAGCAGAACGTTATTCCGCCTGGGAAAGTGTAGCCAGAAAACTCGCTCATGAAATAAAAAATCCACTAACACCTATACAATTATCGATTGATAGACTGCAAGATAAGTTTTATAAAAAAATTACTGAAGGGAAAGATGAATTTAAAAGCTATTTATCTACTATTAATAGACAGATCAAAGATATTGAAAATTTAGTTAATGAATTTTCTAGCTTTGCTAGAATGCCGAGTCCAATTTTTAAAAAAATTGAAATAGAAGTTGTTATTAAAAGAGCTGTAGAATTTTATAAAATGTCGACAGAAAATCAAATCTATTTAAATGCATTAAAAAAGAAAAAATTTATTAATGCAGATGAGGAACAATTGTATAGAGTTTTTATAAATCTCATAAAAAATTCTGAAGACTCAATTAATGAAAAAAAAGAGAAAAACAAGCTTTTTAAAGGTAAAATCAATATAGAAATTGATGAAAATAAAGATTATATAATCATATCATTGGCTGATAATGGCGTAGGTATTAAAGATGCCTCTAAAATAATGACACCATATTTTACAACTAAAAAAGAAGGAACTGGTCTTGGTCTTCCCATAGTGAGCAAGATCATCAATGAACACAAAGGTGAAATAACAATCACTAACAACAATCCTGGTGCAATAGTTATAATGAGCTTTCCTAAATTTAAATAAATGAAAACAGAAATTTTAGTAATCGATGATAATGCTGATATACGTTTTTTAATTTGTAATATTTTGCAAGACAAAGGATACAACGTTAGGTCTGCAGCAAATTACAATCAAGCAATTAATGAAATAAATAATAAGACACCAAATTTAGCTATTGTGGATATTAAACTAGATAAAAGCGATAAAGATGGGATTGATTTATTGAAATTATTAAAAGAGAGAGACAAGTTAGTGCCTGTGATTATGATTTCTGGTCACGCCAACGTTCAAGTAGCAGTAGAAGCAATCAGATTGGGTGCTTACGAATTTGTAGAGAAACCTTTTTCTTCTGATAAATTATTGAATTATGTTAAACGAGCAATAGAAGTTACCACTATAAAAAAAGAAAAAAATAATGCTGAAAATAAATTATTTTACTCATTTGATCTTATTGGAAAAAGTGCTGAAATTTTAAAAGTAAAAAAAACTATAGAAAAATTAGCAGCAGCTGAAAGCAGAGTTCTTATTACCGGTCAAACAGGAACTGAAAAAGAACTTGTAGCAAGAAAGATCCATAAAAATTCCTCAAGATCTGAAAATCCATTTGTAGTTTTTAGCGCAGCATTACTACAAGAAAAAAAATATGAAAAACAACTTTTTGGTGAAGAATATAAAAACGGTAGTATTGACTATGGTGTTTTAGAAAAAGCTAATCATGGCATTTTACTTTTAGATGAGGTTTCTGAAATTCCATACGAAATTCAGTCAAATATTTTAAAGACTCTTATTGATCAAAAATTTAGAAGAATTAATGGAACAAAAGATATTAATGTAGATATTCGAATTATTTCTTCTACATCAAAAGATTTAAAAAAATTGACTTTAGAAAAAAAATTTAGAGAAGATCTTTATCATAGGTTAAATGTTGTTCCTATTCATCTCCCACCCTTACAATCTAGAACAGAAGATATTCCTTTGTTAATTAAGTATTTTAAAAATAAAATTGCTGAAATTAATGGTGTTTCAGAGGCCGAGATTGATGGTAATAATGATTTACTATACAGCTATGATTGGCCAGGGAATATTAGAGAGTTAAGAAATTTAATAGAACGTGTAACTATACTTTCTTTACATGAAGACAAGAAAGATACAAATAAATTACTAACTGATATTTTAAAAGAAAATCCTGAATCTTTAGATAACAACAATATTATAAATAATACTTTGGCTTTTCCTCTTAAAGAAGCTAGAGAGCAATTTGAAACTAGTTATTTAATCAACCAATTAAAAAAAAACAAAGGCAATATATCAAAAACAGCTGATTTTATAGGAATGGAAAGATCAGCTCTTCACAGAAAGTTAAGATCACTAGGAATAAAAGGTCTCAATTAATCATGAATATAATCATATGTGGAGCCGGTAAGGTTGGGTTTTCAATAAGTAAACAGTTATCTGCACAAGGTCATTCTGTAACAGTCATTGATCAATCTTCAGAAGATATAAAAAAAATAAACGAAACGCAGGACGTTAAAGGAATAGTAGGTAGGGCAACTTTCCCCTCAGTTCTTGAAAATGCAGGTGCTGCAAATACTGATATGATTATCGCAGTAACCAAAAACGATGAAACAAATATGATTATTTGTCAGTTAGCACATAGCCTGTTTAACGTTGATAAAAAAATCGCAAGAATCAGAGCTAAAGAATTTTTAGAAGGTAAGTGGAGCAAGCTTTACAATAAATCCAACTTACCAATAGATGTTATTATTTCACCTGAGGCAGAAGTTGCTAAATCTCTTTTTAGAAAATTAGAGGCACCAGGAGCACTTGATAACGCACCTTTTGCAGATGGAAAAATTAAAGTTTTAGAAATTGCAGTTAAAAAAAATTGTCCTATTATTAATCTCCCATTAAAAAACTTAACTGAGGAATACCCTGATTTTAAAGCGAATATTGTGGGAGCGGTAAGAGAAAGTAAGTTTATTTTTTTAAAAAAAAATGATCAACTTTTAGAAGGTGATAAAGCCTATGTAGTAGTTAGTGCTGATCAAATTACACAAATCTTAAAAGCTTTTGGACATGAAGAAAAAACTTCAAAAAAAATACTTATCGTTGGAGGTGGAAATATAGGACTTAACCTAGCTAAATTTCTAGAAGCTGGCTTTGAGGGGGCGCGTGTAAAAATAATAGAAAAAAACAAAGAAAGAGCTGAACTTATTGCTACTGAACTAACCTCTTCAATCGTAATCTGTGGCGATGCACTCGACGAAGAAATATTAAAAGAAGCCAATATCGAAGAAATGGAAACAATTCTAGCACTAACTAATGACGACGAAGATAATATTATGGTTTGCGTCTTGGCCGAAAAATATTCTCCTGCGAAACGTACTATTGCGATAGTAAACAAATCTAACTACAGCTTGTTGCAAAAGTCTTTAAATATTGACGATCTTGTTGACCCCCGTATGACTACAGTATCTAGAATCATGGAACATGTTCACAAAGGAACAATTGAGACTGTTTATTCGGTTCTAGATGGAGAGTATGAGTTTATCGAAGCTGAAATTCTAGGAAAATCTGAACTATTAAATAAATCTCTAAAAGATTCTAATTTACCAGAACATATTAGAATCGGAGCTGTTCTAAGAAATAAAAAAGTAGTTATACCAACGTTAAATTTTGTATTTGAAAAAGATGATCTAGTAGTATTTCTTGCAAAGAGAGAACTTTTAAAGGAAGTTGAAAGTATATTTAGAATTAGTTCTATTTAATAATGAATTTTAAAGGTGTGTTTTATTACTTAGGATTATCTTGTTGGCCGGTATCTATTCTATCGTTCGTAAACATTCTTTATTCATCTTATTTTGATCATTACTTAAATCTAGATTCCTATTTATTAACATTATTTATATCACTGGTATTTGCTTTTTTATTTTATTTTATTAGTAAAAATGCAGAAAAAAATATTAATTTTTACGAACAGATATCTTTAATATTTATAGTTTATTTTTTTATTTCACTATTAATTTCTATTCCATATTATTTTAGTTATTACCAAATATCTTTTATTGACTCCTTTTTTGAAGCAGTATCAGGTTTAACAACAACTGGATTTACAGTTTTTACAAATGTTAAATTTTTAGATCCAACATTACTTATCTGGAGATCAACGTCACACTGGATTGGCGGTTTGTTTTTTTTAATTTTTTTAATACTTATTTTTTCTAATTTTAAAAATGACTATAAATTAACGCACCTTGTTTACAATCCAGACAAAGCCAGGAATCTTTTTAAAGACACAAAAAAAATTATTATAAAAGTTTTTTTTCTGTATTTCTTTTTAACAGCTTTAATTTTTGTTCTATTTAATTTTTCAGGGGTCAGGCTTTTACATAGTTTAAATTTATCAATGACAGTTAGTTCCGCAGGAGCTTTTCTACCCACAAATGAACTTTCTGATATTATCAAGTTTACGTCACAAAAAATTATATTAGGCCTTGCTCTAATATTTTCTACGTTAAACATTTATTTTTTTTATAGTCTTTTTTCTAATCTTAATAATATTAAAAAACATCATGAGGACATTATAATTTTAGGAGGGATAATTTTCTTTAGTTTAATACTTTTTTTTTCGATAGGAGAAAATAGTTTTTTAAGTATTTTCTTAAGTGTATTGAGTAGTGTTAGTAATTCAGGCATATCTTTTTATGAACCACCAAAAAATTTTTTTTTATTTTTTTTATTTCTGACTATTATTGGTGGATCACTAATATCAAATTCATCAGGAATTAAATTTATTAGAATATATATTCTTTTTAAATCAACAATTATTGAACTTTTTAAACTTGTTACACCAAATATTGTAATCGATCGAACAATTTTAAAAACTGAAAATAAAATTAACAATGAAAATTTAAATTCTTCTTTTTTAATATTTATTTGTTTTTTTATAAGTATTTTTATTTTATCTAGCGTTTTAGCTTCAGATAGACTCAATTTTGAAAATTCTTTTAAACTTTCTATACTAACACTCACGAACACTGTAAACTCTAACCTTTATGGGTTAGAAGAAGTTAACTTTTCAAATTTATTAACATCATCTAAATTATCCATAATTTTATTTATGGTTCTAGGAAAAATTGAGCTATTATCATTTTTTTTAATTATCAAAAAAATTATCAGAAGGAATTAGTTTATGTCTAAGATTGTAGTTATCGGAGCAGGTGCAATGGGAACAGCTTTTACTTTTCCATGTTTTGATAATAATCACGACATCAATATTGTAGGCACACATCTAGAAAACGATTTTATTGATACGATTCTTAAAAATAAAAGATTGCATCCAGGTCTTAACATAAACATTCCAGAAACTATAAACTTAATCAAATTTGAAAATTTTGATAAAATTTTAATCTCTGGTGTTGATTTAATAGTTTTAGGTATTAGCTCGAAAGGTATTGAATGGGTTTCAGATCAACTTCATCGTGTTTATAAAGATAAAAAACTCCCTAATTTGCTTATGCTAACTAAAGGTTTGAGTATTCACGAAAATAACTATGAACTATTGGTTGATAAATTAGAAAGATTGCTTTTTGCAAAAGGAATTAAAGGAGCAAATATTTCTGCGGTTGGTGGCCCATGTTTAGCTACAGGTTTAGCAAATAGAGTTCATAGTAGTGTGGTTATTGCAAATAAAGATATTGCTGTAGCAAAAAAAATTGCCTCTTTATTGAATACAAACTATTACCACACATCTTTTTCTGATGACTTAAACGGTGTTGAAGTTTCAGCTGCAATTAAAAATATATTCTCAATGGCTGTTGGCGCTGCTAAAGGTCTTTGTAGCAACAATATTTCTGACGAAATTAGAGAAAAAAATTATTTAAACACAGCCTCAGCCTTGATTAAACAATCTGTTCAAGAAATGGAAATTTTTGTTGAACATTTAAAAGGAAAGCAAGAGACTGTGAAAGGTTTAGCCGGTCTTGGAGATTTATATGTTAGCTCAAGTGGTGGAAGAAACAGTAAAATGGGCTCTTACATCGGTGAAGGAATGACTTTTTCCGAAGCAAAAAAAAAAAAAATGGAAAAAGTTACAGTAGAAGGAGCCGATCTTGCAATCGAGATAGGTGAGAAAGTTAATCAAGATTTTGATAAAAAAAAATTACCTTTGATGTTGGGTATGATTAACGCCATAATAAATGATAAAAAACTAGAATTAGACTGGCAATACTTTAATTAAAAATGAAAAAAGATAAAAATTTTATTATTTCTATCGATCAAGGTACAACATCAAGCAGAGCAATACTCTTTAACCTCAAAGGACAACCGGTTTACTCTTCTCAAAAGGAGTTTACCCAGTATTTCCCTAAAAGTGGTTGGGTAGAGCATAATCCAGAAGAGATATGGTCTACAACTAAAAAAACTTTGAGTGATGTTATTAAGAAAAGTAAAAAAATTAAAGGAAAGATTTTAACAATTGGCATTACCAATCAGCGAGAAACGACTGTTTTGTGGGATAAAAAAACAGGCAAGGCAGTTTATAATGCAATTGTTTGGCAGGACCGAAGACAGGAAGCGTTTTGCAAGAAGCTTAGAAAGCAAAATAAAGAAACACTTATTTTTAATAGAACTGGTCTTTTAATAGACTCATATTTCTCGGGTACCAAAATCAAATGGATACTTGATAATGTTCCATTAGCTAAAAAGCTAATGAAGAACAAACAACTACTTTTTGGAACCATCGATAGCTTTTTAATTTGGAGGCTTACAAAAAGAAAAGTACATGCAACAGACGCAACTAACGCAAGTAGAACAATGATCTACAATATTACTAGTAATAAATGGGACGACACAATTCTTAAAATTCTTAAAATTAATAAAAGTATTTTACCTGTTGTTAAAAATTGTGCTGATGATTACGGATTTACACACCCTTCAATTACTGGAAAGGCAATTTCTATTAGTGGCGTGGTAGGTGATCAACAGTCCGCTTCTATTGGACAATGTTGTTTTGAGCCAGGATCATTAAAGAGCACATATGGTACTGGTGCTTTTGTCCTCCTTAACACTGGTTCAAAAATTATTTATTCTAAAAACAGGTTACTCACTACTATCGCTTATCGAATTAAAGGTAAAACCACTTATGCAATGGAAGGCTCAATCTTTATTGCAGGAGCTGGCGTACAATGGCTAAGAGATAAACTAAATTTTTTTAAAAAAGCATCTGAAACTGAAAATATTGTTAAATCTTTAAAAGATAATAAAGGCGTTTATTTAGTTCCTGCCTTTACAGGATTGGGAGCTCCTTATTGGGACGCAAATGCTAGAGGTGTTTTAAGTGGCCTTACGAGAGACACTGGACCTAAAGAAATTATTAGAGCTACTATTGAGTCAGTTGCATACCAAACATATGATTTATTTGAAGCAATGAAACATGATGGACTAAGACCAAAACTTGTTAAAGTTGATGGAGGCATGGTAATGAACAACTGGTTTTCACAGTTTTTATCTGATGTAGTTGACATAAAAGTATTAAGACCAAAAGTACAAGAAACTACCGCTTTAGGAGCAGCCTTTATGGCGGGTCTCCAAATTGGAGTTTATAAATCTCTAAAAGATATTTCTAAAAATTGGAAATTAGATAAAAACTTCACACCTAGAATTAAATCTAAAGAGAGAAATAATTTAGTTAAAGGTTGGTCCACAGCAATTAAGAAGACGCTAACAAAAACAATCTAAGATTGTATTTTTATTACTTACCAGCATTTTTTCCAGGAAAGTAGCTTTACATAAAGTCCTTTTTAAGTTTAAATCCATATATTGAAAACAAGTAAATCAAATAATTAACTCAACAAAGGAAAAATAATGTTTAATAAGTTAAAAACAATTCTTGCTGTTGCTGTTACTTACTCATTAGTAATTTCATCTGCATATTCTGATGCAATTACTGACTTAGCAAAAGGTGAATTTAGTCTTTCAACTATTTCTGAAAAAGAAAGAATTAAAGAACTAAAATGGTTCAAAGATGCTGCGAAGCCATTCAAAGGAATGTCTATTAAAGTAGTTTCTGAAGGAATACCAACTCACGTTTATGAGTCTAAGGTGCTTACAAAAGCATTTGAGGACGTAACTGGCATTAAAGTAACACATCAAATCATTGGTGAAGGTGACGTTGTAATGGCTGTGCAAACACAAATGCAAACTAACGTTAGCATTTACGATGCATATGTTAACGATTCAGATTTGATTGGTACACACGCACGTATGCAACAAGCTGTTAACCTAACTGATTGGATGAAAGGTGAAGGTAAAGATGTTACTTTACCAACTCTAGATCTTGGAGATTTTATCGGACTACAATTTACTACTGGTCCAGATGGAAACCTTTATCAACTACCAGACCAACAATTTGCTAACCTTTATTGGTTTAGAAAAGATTGGTTTGATAGACCTGAAATCAAAAAAGCATTTAAAGCTAAACACGGATATGACTTAGGTGTACCAGTTAATTGGTCTGCTTATGAAGATATCGCTGATTTCTTTTCAAATGATGTAAAGAATATCGACGGTGTTAGAATATATGGTCATATGGATTACGGTAAAAGAGCTCCTGACTTAGGTTGGAGAATGACTGATGCCTGGCTATCAATGGCTGGCGGAGGAAGTAAAGGATTACCTAATGGAGTACCGGTAGATGAATGGGGAATAAGAATGGAAAAAGGTTCTTGTAACCCTGTTGGAGCTTCTGTAACAAGAGGTGGAGCTACTAACGCACCTGCTGCTGTTTACGCAATTAGAAAATGGGATGAATGGTTAAGAGCTTACGCACCGCCGGAAGCTGCGACTATGGACTTTTATCAGTCTCTACCATCTCTATCTTCAGGAAACGTTGCTCAACAAATCTTTTGGTACACAGCTTTTACAGCTTCTTTAGTTGGAAAAAGCGATACTAATAAAGTAGTT
>Ga0075445_10000336_pt1 | contig 25311 bp, 20 predicted proteins | sample CoawatmetaG02DNA_FD_72350 | JGI IMG/M metagenome (GOLD analysis project Ga0075445, IMG submission 72350) | Marine microbial communities from the West Antarctic Peninsula - Coastal water metaG029-DNA | ecosystem: Environmental > Aquatic > Marine > Coastal | place: Atlantic Ocean: West Antarctic...
AGCCGAAGAAGCTAGAGTAGCCGAAGAAGCTAGAGTAGCCGAAGAAGCTAGAGTAGCCGAAGAAGCTAGAGTAGCCGAAGAAGCTAGAGTAGCCGAAGAAGCTAGAGTAGCCGAAGAAGCACGCATAGCAGCTGAAGCCGAAGAAGCTAGAGTAGCCGAAAAAGCACGCATAGCAGCTGAAGCCGAAGAAGCTAGAGTAGCCGAAGAAGCACGCATAGCAGCTGAAGCCGAAGAAGCACGCATAGCAGCTGAAGCCGAAGAAGCTAGAGTAGCCGAAGAAGCACGCATAGCAGCTGAAGCCGAAGAAGCTAGAGTAGCCGAAGAAGCACGCATAGCAGCTGAAGCTATAGAGATGCCATCAGTAATTGAAGATGAACACGAAGAAGTTGACTTAATGATAGAGTCATCGGAAGAGATCGAAGTAGATAGTCTCGTAGATGAAGCTCCACAGTTAGAAGTATTGGATGAAGATTCTGCTGATAAAGATTACACAAGCATTATTGACCTTATATCTGACACTAAAGATATCCATGAAATGGAAAGCGACGTTAGTGAAAATGATGCACCTGATTTATTTTCAACAACAAGTGAAACTTTAAACAAGAATGAGTCAGAAAGCACAGAAAATAGATCTGAAGAAACTGATGACGATTATTTAGAAATTCCAGCATTCTTAAGACGTCAGAGTAAATGAATGGAGATTCTTTAAGTCATACTCCAGTCTTATTAAGTGAAGTGATTAATGCCATTAATCCTCAGGATGGTAAAATATACTTTGATGCAACATTTGGATGGGGAGGGTATACAAAAAAACTATTAGACTCATGTGCATGCAATGTAATTGCTATAGATCAAGATCCAAGCGTTAAAGATAAAGCAAATGAATTCAAAAATAAATATGGTGATAGATTTGATTTTATTGAAAGTAAGTTTAGCCAAATTCCGGCAGTTTTGAAAAAACTCAGTATTAATAAAGTGGATGGATTTATGTTTGATATTGGTGTTTCGTCTATGCAATTAGATAGTTCTGATAGAGGCTTTTCTTTTAATAAGGATGGACCATTAGATATGAGAATGAACTCTAGTGGTAAAACAGCAGCAGAATTTATTAATTCAATTAAGGAAGAAGATTTAGCTAATATAATCTATAATTATGGCGATGAAAGAAAATCAAGAAAAATTGCAAGATATATTGTAGAGCATCGTTCAATTAAACCTATTGAGACAACCCTTCAATTAGCTGAAATAGTTTCAAAAGCAAATCCAAAAAAACATAACCACAAAAAACATCCAGCAACTAAAACATTTCAAGCAATAAGAATTTATTTAAACGATGAATTCAATGAATTATTTGATGGTTTGTCAGGAGCTGAAAAATCTTTAAATATAGATGGAAAGATGTGTATCGTTACATTTCATTCAACAGAAGATAAAATTGTTAAAAATTATTTTAATAAATCATCTGGAACTAACACCTCTAGTTATAAAAATTTACCAACTATTAAAAATGATAGCTTAGCTTCTTTAATACCTTTCAAAAAAGCTATTAAAGCTTCCGATGAAGAAATTAACTTAAATATCAGAGCAAGATCAGCAAAATTAAGATACGCAAAAAAAACTTCAACAGAACCAAATAATTTTAGCCTTGAAGATATTGGATTTATGGAGTTTCACTAAATGGCTAGTAATTTATTCAAAATATTTTTAATAACATTTTTTATCTTTGGAATCGTAGGAATTTCAATTGTAAAAAATATTTCAGTACAGAAAAGAAATTATATTTCTCAACTACAACTAGAGTTGCACAAGCATCAAGAAAATTTTGATATCTACAAAATAGAATGGGACCATTTAACATCTCCTATTAATCTTGGCTCAAAAATTAATGGATATACTTTAGAGAGCTATAATCAAACTTTTGTCGTAATCAATGAAGAGTTACTAGTTCCTAAGTATAAAAACGAATTAGATGAAATGTATAATATAAATTCAAGATTAATCATAAAAAATGTAGGTCGATAATTGAATAGCAATGAAACGTTATAGTGGAAAAAAAAGAATTGATATAAATCAAAAAAGTTTTGCTTTTACTCATCGTTATGATGAAGACAAATTTTCTTTTGAAAAAAACTTAACTAAAACAAGTATTTTTTTAACTAAAATTAATAATAGATTAATTTTAGCATCTTTATTTATTACAGCGATATTTTTAGTAGTTGCAATAAAGATTATTGAAGTAAATCTATTTAATCAAAATGAGCAATCAATATTTAACAAAAGCTATACTGAGGCAAGAGGTAATATACTAGATAGAAATAATAATCCTCTGACTGCTAATCTAAGGTTGGCGAATATTGGAGTTTTCCCAAATAAAATTTATGATAAAAATAAATTTGTAAATAGTGTAAAGATAATTTTTCCCGAATTAAGCAGAGAACGCTTATTAAAAAAGATTAATGGAAAAAGTCATTTTTGGATTAAAAGGAATGTTTCAAATTATAAGCTTCAACAAGTATATGATATAGGTGAAACAGGTATCGAAATTACTCCATCTTATTTAAGAAAATACCCTCATGATGAATTAGTTAGTCATATTCTTGGAGATGTAGATATAGACAATATTGGTATAGCTGGCATTGAAAAATCATTTAATCAAAAATTAGTTAAAAATGAAAATGAATTTATTTCATCAATAGATATTCAAATTCAATATGCAGTTAGGGACGAACTATTAAATGGTATAAAAAAATATAAAGCATTAGGTGCATCTGGAATATTAATGGATATCAATTCAGGTGAAATTATTTCCATGGTATCACTTCCTGATTTTAATCCAAATCAACCTGTAGAAGATATACAAAGCGAGGGAAAGTATTTTAACAAAAACACACTAGGTGTTTATGAATTTGGTTCAGTAATGAAAACATTCACAACTGCAATTGGATTAGAAGAAAATATATTTAATCTAAATACAAAATTTGCAGTTCCAAAAAGAATAAAAGTTGGCAAAAATCGAGTTGAAGATGTGCATGCTGCATGTGATCAATTAGAATGCTCTGTAAAAGATATTTTTGTTCAATCATCAAACGTAGGAACAATCCAAATGGTAAGAGATATTGGTACAAATCTTCAGCAAATTTATTTAGACAGGTTGGGACTTTTAAGTAGAATTAATATAAATTTACCAGAACTAGCATCGCCACAACAGCCTGATCCATGGCGTGATGTAAACAGGGACTCAATTTCTTATGGATACGGCTTATCTATCTCTCCGTTGCACTTGACCGTTGCTACAGCTGCAGTGCTTAACGGTGGTTATTTGGTAAAGCCTTCCCTTGAAAAAATAAATAAAAAAGATTTAAAAGTTTTTAATCAAATTTTTTCCAAAAAAACAAGTGATGAAATGAAATATCTATTTAATCAAGTAGTATTAAATGGTTCTGCAAAAGAGGCCTTTAAAGAAAGTGAGAGCAAATTAATTGTAGGAGGTAAAACAGGAACCGCTAGAACAATAAAAAATGGTACCTACGATAGAGATCATAAGATGACATCATTTATTTCAGTATTTCCAATTCATGAACCTAAATACGTCTTATTAACTGTAATAGATAGACCGAGAGGGGTTGAAGAAGATTTCTATTGGACAAATGCAGGATGGAACGCTGCAAAAGTAGGAAAACTTATAATTGATCGTATAGGTCCTATTTTAGCCATAAACAGTAAGTATGAATTAAATAATAGCAACTTATTGATTAACACCTCACTACAATAATGGCATCAGACATTTTATCAAGGATTAAAGCAAACCAAATTGCAGTAGAAGGAATAAGTAGTGATAGTCGAAATATAAAACAAAATTTTATATTTTTTGCAATCAAGGGAGACAAAAATAATGGGAATGATTATATTGATGAGGTATTAAAAAAACAGCCTTCGGCAGTAATTACATCTCAAAAAAAGATCTATAAAACAAATATTCCAATTATAATTGTAAAAGATGTGAGAAAAGAATATGCGATGGCAGCATATAATTTTTATAGTCATAAGATCGATAATAAAATTGCTGTTACAGGAACCAATGGTAAAACTTCAGTAGTTTTTTTTATAAATTCAATCTTAAATAAATTAAACAATAAATCTGGAATTATTGGAACGTTAGGAAGTAATTTCAAAAATATTCAATCAAACCTCACAACACCAGATCCTTTACATATTGCTCAATTATTACAAAAATTTTATAAAAATAATTATAAGACAGTTTCAATGGAGGCATCAAGTCATGCGCTGGATCAGTCTAGACTGTATGGATTAACTTATGATATATTGGCATTAACAAATATTTCTCATGATCATTTAGATTATCATAAAAGTTTAAATAATTATATAAATGCCAAGTTAAAACTTTTTATCCAAAATGCAAAACCAAATGGAATATTAATTATTTCAAAAGATACTCAATATTATCCAATTATTTGTAAAAAATTAAAATCAAGAAATATTAAATATTTAACTTTTGGACTTAAGAAAGCAGATTTTGAAATTAAAGAAATGTCCCGAAACAACAGTAGAGTGGAAATGCAGTTAAACCATGCTTCTAAAAAATACATATTTAAATTCAATAATTTATCGAATTATCAAATCAAAAATTATTTATTAGCAACAAGTATTGTTAATAAACTTGGCTATGAATTTAATAAAATAAAATCTTTTTCATTAAATATACCAAGTGTACCTGGTAGAATGGAGTTGGCTGGTATCAAAAAAAATAAAGCAAAGGTATTTGTAGATTTTGCGCACACACCCGACGCATTAGAGAACGTTTTAAATGAAGCAAAGCAAATGAGCGGAGGTAAGCTTCATGTAGTTTTTGGATGTGGAGGCGATAGAGATAAGAAAAAAAGACCATTAATGGGAAAAATTGCGTGTAAATACGCAGATAGTGTTGTTGTTACAGATGACAACCCAAGAAATGAAAATCCTCAATCAATCAGAAATCAGATTATTGGTAATTCAAAAAATATTATTGAAATTTCTGATAGAAAAAAAGCCATTAAGTATGGAATTAATAATCTGCTTTCCCAAGATATCCTTATTATTGCCGGTAAAGGACATGAAAAATATCAACTAGTAAAAAACAAATCTTTACCATTTGATGATGTTAAGATTAGTAAAAAGTACATATAGATAATGGCTATAATAAATATAAACAATAAAGATATTAGAAATATATTTAAAACAAATATAGATAAGATTAATTTTACAGGTTGTAGCTTAGATTCAAGGACTATAAAAAAAGGAAATATTTTTTTTGCTTATAAAGGCAAGAAAAATGATGGAAATCAATATATTGCTGAGGCAAAGAAAAATGGTGCAGTATTAGCAATCGTAGAAAGAAAAAACTTAAAAGTTAAGATGCCACAAATAAAAGTTAAAAATGCACATCATTCGTTAATTAAGTTAGCAAAATATTCGAGATTAAAGTCAGGCGCAAAAATTATTGCTATTACTGGAAGTGTTGGAAAAACAAGCACCAAAGATGCTCTTGCTCATATTCTAAAAGATGAAAAAAAAGTTTTCACAGCACAAAAATCATTTAACAATATATTTGGTGTGCCCTTAGAGATATTAAATATGCCCAAAAATACGAAAATTGGTATTTTTGAATTAGGTATGAATCATAAAAATGAGCTAACTAAGCTCGTTGAAATTTTAAAACCACAAATTGGGTTAATTTTAAATATTAATTATGTTCATGGAGGAAATTTTAATGGTCTTAAAGATATAGCTATAGCTAAAGCTGAAATTATTAATAATAAATTTCCAGTTAACACAATAATTTTAAATAAGGATTGTAGTCATTTTAAAATTATTAATGAAAAAGCAAAAAAAATTAAAATAGAAAATATCGTAACTCACTCTTTTAATAAAAGAGCTAATTTAATGTACTGCAATCATACTATAAAGAATTCAAATCTTGCTGTAGAAGTAATTTTGAATAAAGAAAAAATAATTAAATATAAGATTAATTCAATAAATGATTATCTTATAGGCAATACAATGGCTATTATTGCAATTCTTGAGGCAGTAGGGTTAAACTTAAATTTAATAAAAAATTTAAAAAATTTAAAGCTAACAGAGGGTAGAGGAGATATTATTAAATTTAAAAAAGCTAATAAAATCATAGAGTTGCATAATCATTCATATAATTCTAGCCCAGTCTCATTATTTTCTAGCTTAAGTACATTTTTAAAGACTAGCAATAAAAAGAATCTAATTATAATTGGCGATATGAATGAACTTGGAAATAAATCAGAGCATTATCATTTAAAAGTATTAAAATTTTTATCTAAAAATAAAAATGATAACCATTTAATAGTGGGTAAAATATTCTATAAATATAAGGATAGTTTTATTTCCAAAAAAATAAATTTTTATCAAAATGTAAATCAGCTAAATGATAAAATTTTTGATTTTATTGGATCTCATAACAGAATTTTTATAAAAGGATCTAATTCTATTAATTTACAAAAAACAATTAATTTTGTTAGAAATAAATCGGTAGAATAATTATGGTACTGTTTCTAATAGAATATTTTAATATAAATAACTCAATATTTAATGTTGTTAATTATATAACTATTAGATCAGGTCTATCTTTAATGACCTCTTTATTTTTTATTCTTATTTTTGGACCCTACTTAATTAAGTTGATATCAAAATTTCAGTTAGAAGGACAACCTATAAGACTTGATGGCCCAGAGAGTCATTTAATTGCTAAAAAAGGAACTCCCACAATGGGTGGTTTTATAATTTTACTTTCAATTATAATTTCAATCTTACTCTGGAGTAATTTTTCAAGTCAGATTTTATGGCCCTGTCTATTCATCATGATATCTTTTGGAACTATTGGTTTCCTTGATGATTATAAAAAAGTCTCAAATAATACCAGTGATGGGGTAAGTGGAAAAACTAAAATTATTCTTGAAATCTTATGTGCAGTTATATTTGTTATATGGTCAAGCGCATTAAATCTAGATAATCAAAAATTATTATCTCTTCCTTTTCTTAAAGACATTTATATAAACCTTGGATTTTTTTTCATACCATTTGTAGTTTTTGTAATTATTGGATCAGCGAATGCGGTAAATTTAACAGATGGTCTAGACGGACTGGCAATTGTTCCAATTATGATTGTTGCCTTAACTTTTGCATTAATTTGTTATCTAGCTGGTAATATTATATTTTCTAATTATTTGTATATTAATTATGTACCAGGTGCAGGGGAGTTAACTATTTTATGTGGTGCTTTGATTGGTTCTGCACTTGGTTTTTTATGGTACAACGCCCCTCCAGCAATGGTTTTTATGGGTGACACTGGCTCGTTATCACTCGGAGCTACCTTGGGTGCAATAGCTGTAATGATTAAACATGAAATAGTTCTAGCAATAGTAGGTGGATTATTTGTAGTTGAAGCTATTTCAGTAATTATTCAAGTTGGTTATTTTAAAAGCACAGGTAAAAGATTTTTTTTAATGGCACCATTACATCATCATTTTGAAAAAAAAGGATGGCCTGAGTCCCAAATAGTAATACGTTTTTGGATTATAACGGTTATTTTAGCAATTCTTGGTCTTGCTACATTAAAGCTTAGATAAACTAATGATAACATCCACTGTCTTTAAAGATAAAAAAATCTTGATCTTGGGACTGGGCATAACAGGCCTAAATCTTTATAAAGCGATGATTAAAAGTAATGCCAAAGTTTATACTTGGGATGATTGTAATAATATCAAAAATAATTTACCAAAAAATGTAAATCTAAAAAATTTCAATTTTAGTCAATTAGATTACTGTGTTCCTAGTCCGGGAATACCTACAAAAGGATTAGATGCTCATCCGGTTATAAGTTTACTAAAGAAGAATCGTATAAAAATTATAAGTGAGTTAGATCTTTTTCAAATATACCTAAACTCATCAATAAACTATTTAAATGGTAATATTAAGATTATTGCTGCAACTGGGACTAATGGTAAGTCCACAGTTGTATCGATTATACATCATGTACTTCAAAAATTAGGTTATCAAACTAGCTTAATAGGCAATATTGGAAAATCTATATTTCAATCAAAAGTTCTAAAAAATGGATTTTATATAATTGAAGTTTCATCTTATCAATTAGAGACAACATCAATATTTAAACCAAATATTTCTATATTAACTAATATTTCTGACGATCATATGCAGAGGCATAAAACATTTAATGAATATATAAAGCAAAAATTTAAGATTTTCAAAAATCTAACGAAAAGTGACTTAGCAATAATTTCGTGCGATCATCAACTTACAAAAAAATATATTAATAAGCTTTCATATAAAGATAAGTTCAAATTAATTAAAATTTCAGGAAAAAATAAAAGATCCAATTACTATTATGATGATTTATCAATTTATAAAAGAACTCAACTTATCTATAGGGCTTCAAATTCTAATTTGTATGGACGTCATAATCTTGAGAACATTTCATTAGTTCTTGCTGCATTGTCAGGTATAAACCAGCTAAATAAATACAGTCTCAAAGCCATTGCCAGCTTTAAGGGGCTTCCTCATAGACAGGAAATTGTTAAAAAGATTGATAAAACATTATTTATTAATGATTCAAAGGCTACAAATATTGAGTCTAGTTTACCAGCTTTAAGGTCATTTAAAAATATTTATTGGATTTGTGGTGGCATTCCTAAATCATATAATATGGATTCAGCTATACCTTTTTTAAAGAATGTAAAAAAAATATATATTATAGGGTTAGAAAAAAAAATATTTTTTGATGCATTCGAAAAGTACACAGAAATAGTTTATGTCAAAGAAATGAAAAAAGCAATTAAGACAGCTTTTTTAAACTCAAAAAAAGAAAAAAAGATTATTTCAATATTACTATCCCCAGCCGCCGCATCTTTTGATCAATATAAAAATTTTGAAACTAGAGGTAATGCGTTTAAAAAATGTGTAAAATCTTTATAAAAATATGAGTCAAAATAGCAATAAAAATGAATTAACAATTTTATCTAACTGGTGGTTTAATATTGATAAACAATTATTGATATGTTTTTTAATGCTTACTTTTTTTGGACTAACTATGAGCTTTACTATTAAACCAGGTGGATCATATGTTGATCAGATTAGTATTCTTAATGCCTTTACAATTCAATCAATCTACCTATTATTTGGAATATTAATCATTTTAATTTGCTCATTTTTTGAATTAAAGACTATAAAAAAATATTCACTATACATATTTCTATTCTTATTGGTAGTTTTGACTTTAACAATCATTCCTGGTTTTGGTCTTGAAAATAAAGGCTCATCACGTTGGCTTGACTTAATAATTATAACTTTAATGCCAATTGAATTAATTAAGCCAATTTTTTGTATTAGCTTAGCATTGATACTTGAAAATAAAAATGAGAATATTAGTGGAAAAAAATATTTATATAGTTTTATAATATATTTTTTTATTGCAGTAGTATTAGTAAAGCAGCCTGATATAGGACAACTTGCAATTATTTCCTCAATATTTGTATCTAGTTTTTTTCTTAGTGGATTTAGCTTTGCAGCCTTAATTGGAATTATTTTTTTTGGTCTTATTAGTTTTGTTGGAATTTATTTTTTAAATTTTAATGTTCAAAATAGAATAAATGCTTTTTTTTCACCTGAACAATATGACGTATCTCAAGTAAATAGATCTATAAACGCTTTTAAGGAAGGTGGGTATTTTGGCGTAGGTCCTGGAGAAGGACAGTTAAAAAATACTCTCCAGGAATCTCATACAGATTATATATTTGCTGTTATAGGTGAAGAATATGGAGCTGTTGGGTGTTTAGTAATTTTATCGTTATTTTTTTATATAGCATATAGAGTTTTTCAAAGATCTTATGATGAAAAAGATCATTTCATTCAACTTAGCTTGTTTTCATTGACGGTCTATTTATCATTTCAAACACTAATTCATTGTGCTGTAAATCTAAATTTAATACCTTCAACCGGTATGACATTACCATTTATTAGCTATGGGGGTTCTTCAATCTTAGGTATAGCGTTAACTTTGGGCTTGATTTTATTACTCACAAAAAAAAGACACAATTAATAATTAAATTTCTTATATGAATAAAATTATTTTAGTAGGAGGTGGAACAGGTGGACATTGTATTCCTATGGCAGCCTTATATAAAAAATTTTTAAAATTAAAAATAAATTGTTTAATTATTACGGATAAAAGAGGATCATTTTTTTTTAAAGACTTAAAACAGACTGATGTATTTGTTCTCAAAACACCCACTAAGTTTATTTCAAAATTTGAACAATTATTAAACTTTCCTATAATATATCTTCAAATATTACCTATCTTATTTAAGAATAAATCTGCTCATATATTGGGGTTTGGCGGCTATTTAACGCTCCCAGTATTATTGTGTGCAAAAAGTATAAAAAGAAAAATATCTATACACGAAGCTAATGCCGTATTAGGTAAAGCTAATAGAGTTCTTTCAAAATATGCCTCTTTCATATTCCTTACGTTTGGTGAAACAAGGATGATAGATAAGAAATTTGATCATAAAATCCATAAAGTTGGGTTACCACTTAGAGATGAATTTGAAAATTTTAAAGCTAAAGAGAATAATAGATACATAATATCTATTATTGGTGGTAGCCAAGGTTCATATAGTTTTTCAAAAGAAGTACCAGAAGCAATAATAAAATTATCTAAACAAGTGGACCGTAATTTACTTATTTATCATCAATGTAGAAAGGAAGATATTTCTTTAATAAAAAATAAATATCATGAATTTGGAATTTTAAGTGAAGTTAGTAATTATTTTAATGATATGCCACAAAAAATGTCTGAGTCAGATGTAATAATTTCACGATCAGGCTCTTCAACTGTAAATGAAATAATTTATACAAACAAACCATCAATCTTAATTCCATTTCCTTTTGCCATAGATGATCATCAATTTTATAATGCATCTTTTTTAGAGAAAAAAATGTGTGCCAAGATAATTAAAAATTCTGAAATATCATCTGATTTAATATTAAATACTTTGCTAGGTTTCTATAAAAACCCTGATAAAGTTAAGTTTATAAGTCAAAAACTTAAAGATTTAACTTATAAGAACACTACAAACGACATATTAAAATTGATCCAAAAATAAAATGTTAATCAATAAAAAAGACACTGTTCATATTATAGGTATTGGTGGCATTGGTATGAGTGGCATTGCTGAAATTATGTCAGAAATGGGTTATAATGTTCAAGGTAGTGATATTAATAAGAACAGCAATATAGCTAGGCTATTAAAAAAAAATATAAAAGTATTTATTGGGCATAAAGCAGCAAATGTAAGAAAAGCTAATATAGTTTTTTTTTCTACTGCAATTAAAGGTAATAATATTGAAATTTTAACAGCACAAAAAAATAAGATTCCAACATTACCAAGATTTAAAATTTTATCTCATCTCATGAGATTAAAAAAAGGTATAGCGATTTCAGGCTCACATGGGAAGACTACTACCACTACTATGGTTTCTAGTATTTTTATGGATCAAAAGCTTAAGCCAACAATTATAAATGGCGGTATTATCAATGAAATTGGTACAAACACTCAATTAGGCAGTGGTGAATGGATGGTTGTTGAGGCCGATGAATCAGATGGTACTTTTCTAAAATTACCAGCAACAATTTCAGTTATTACTAATATCGATAAAGAACATCTAGATTTTTATAAGAGCTTTTCAGTCTTGAAAAAAAGCTTTAAGAAATTTATTACTCAAGTTCCTTTTTATGGTTTTTCAGTTATTTGTAATGATGATCTTAATTTAAAAAAAATTATAAGGAACATTAAAGGTACTCAAATAATAAAATATGGACTTAGTAAAAATTCAGATATTAGAGCAATAAACATAAGAATTAAAAATGATAGGGTAATTTTTGATGTTGAAAATAATTTAATAAAAAATGATAAGAAAATAATAAAAAATTATGAATTACCAATGCTTGGTAAATATAATATTCTAAATTCTCTTGTTGGAATAGCAATTTCACTTAAACTTAAATTGCCCCAGAATTTAACTAAAACTGCACTTAAAAACTTTAATGGTGTCTCTAGAAGGTTTACTAATATTGGAAACTTCAATAATAATATATTTATAGATGATTATGCACATCATCCAACTGAAATAGAAAATGTTTTGTCTGCAGGAAGTGAATCCACGTCATCAAATAATATTATAGCTGTATTTCAACCTCATAGGTATACAAGAGTTCAATCTTTACAAGCTGAGTTCTCAAAATGTTTTAAGAAAGCAAATTCTGTTTTAGTTATGGATGTTTATGCTGCAGGAGAAAAAAATATCAATTCTTTTAAAATAGATAAATTGATTAAATCAATTAAAAAAAATTCAAATGTTGAAGCTTTTCATTTAAAATCTATAGACTTAATGACTCAATATTTAGATAACAAAAAGAAAAATTTAATAATATTTATGGGTGCCGGCGATATTTCAAACAAAGCCATCAATTTTGTTAATAATTATATGAATAAAATTTAGATGTCTAAAGCTATCGAATTTCTTAAGGATTGTGAAGCCAACAACAAATTAGAAGGTAAATTACTATTTGATTATAACCTTGCCAAGTCTTCATGGCTTGGTGTTGGAGGCAAAGCAGAGGTATTTTATCATTGTGATAGTGTGATTCAATTATCTTATATTCTAAAAAAACTTCCTAAAGAATTTAATAGAACAGTGATTGGTCAAGGATCTAATATTTTAATTCGAGACGGTGGCATTAAAGGACTTGTAATAAAACTTGGTAAAAGTTTTCAAAAAATTCAAACTTCTAATGAGGTTGTAATTGCTGGAGGAGCGGCAATGGATAAAGTTATAGCAAGATATAGCCAAGAAGAGTCTATTGGAGGCCTTGAATTTTTGTCAGGTATACCTGGCAATATAGGAGGTGCGCTAGCAATGAATGCTGGGTGTTATGGGGGAGATATAAGCAAAATATTTTATTCTGCTAAGGGAATTAGTTATTATGGCAACAAAATTGAAATTAGTAGGGATGATTTCAATTTTGAATATAGATTCAATCCTTTGTCATCTAGCATAATTTTTACCGAAATTAGTTTAAAAGGATCAAAGGATGAGCAATTAAATATAACTGCTAAGATTGAAAAGATTAATAAAGAAAAGAATTTATCGCAGCCAAGAGGTATCAAAACTGGCGGAAGTACTTTTAAAAACCCAGATATAAACATTTCACCTCTAAAAGCTTGGGAGTTAATTTATAAATCAGAATGTCATAACATTAATATGAGTGGTGTTTCTTTTTCTTTAAAGCACTACAATTTTATTGAAAATAAACAAAATTTATCGGCTAATTTAATAGAGGATTTTTGTAAATTAGTTCAAAAAAATGTTTTTGAGAAAACAGGTGTAAAACTAGACATGGAAATAAAAATCTTAGGAGACAGGTAGCTTCAGTGAGCAAAAAAAAAATTATGGTTATCTATGGAGGAATTTCAGCGGAGCGAGAAATAAGTATTATTTCATCTAAAGAAATCTCAAAAGCATTAAAAAGACTCAATTATGAAGTTATTGAGGTTGATGCTGATCCAGGTCTGTTAAAAGAAATAAATTCTCATAAGCCAGATATTGTATTTAATGCACTTCATGGAACATGGGGTGAAGATGGTGAGGTTCAAAAAATTCTTGAGAATTCTAAGGTACCCTATACTCATTCAGGTATAGCCACGTCAAAATTAGCTATGGATAAAAATGAATCAGGAAAAATTTTTATTCAAAATGGTTTTTCTCATCCAAATTCAATTATGTGTAATTTAAAAGATTTAATTGGAAATGATCCAATGCCGTACCCTTACGTAATTAAGCCAAATGATAATGGATCAAGTGTTGGAGTTGCTATAATAACTAATGAATTAGAAAAAAATGAATACATTCAAGGTATTATTTCTAGTCAAACTTGTTCAGATGAAAAAAATAAAGTGCTTGTACAAGAATTTATAGAAGGTCCTGAAGTTCAAGTAGCTATTTATGGCAATGACCAAGTTGGCTCTATAGAAATAGTTCCAAAAAATAAATTTTACGACTATGAATCAAAATACTTTGATAATGGTGCTACTCAGCATATTATACCTCCAAGAATAGAAGCAAATAAAATTAAAGAAGTAAATGAATTGGGCCTTAAAGCTCACAAAGTATTGAACTGCAAAGGCATTACTAGATCAGATTTTATTTTAGACAATAAATCAGGTATTTTCTTTATATTGGAGATTAATACTCAACCAGGTATGACACCAACTTCTTTGGTGCCAGAAATAGCAAAATATCATGGTGTAAGCTTTGATAATTTAATAGATTGGATAGTTAAAAATGCTTCAATTAATAGGTAAATATATAAATAATTTTTTATTAGTAATTTTATTATTATCAACTCTAATTATTGCAATAATATTAACCTTCATTCCATCTTTAGTTAATAATTTTGCTACTATTGAAAAAATTGAAGTTCAAGGTACCAATTATTCAGATTTAGCTGAGATTAAGGAAACAATTTTAGAGTATAAAGAAAAAAGCCTCATTCACTTTCCTATTGAAGAATATAAGTCAAAAGTTGAACAATTGGATTGGATAAAAAGAGCATCAATTAAAAGGAAATTTCCTGATACAATTTATGTTTCAATAATTGAGAATTTACCTTTTGCCATCTTTATTGAAGGCATTAATCAATATTTAATTGACGATGATGGTGAGATAATATCAAAAAATCCTGATAACTCAAAATACTTAGAATTAGTAAGAGTTACTGGGTCAAATGGGAATTTAAATTTCTCTGATTTAATTCGCGAAATAAATACAAGCTATCCCAAAATTCTAAATAGGATTATTGAAGTAGAATTTATAGAAAACAGAAGGTGGAATTTAATTTTAAAGCAAAATATAAAAATAAAGTTGCCCGAGAAAAATAGCTCATATCAATTAATAAAATTAAAACAACTTCAAGAAGAGCAAAAATTATTTAACACTAATATTATTGAAATAGACTTAAGAGAGATTGGAAGGGCTACTATAAAAGTTCCTGGTGGTGAAGAGTTAAAAACTGGCTTGGATGAAGTATAAACAAAATGCCTAAGAATCTTATTAATGCACTTCAGATTGATCACAATGTAGTAAAGTTCATTACAGCACAAGAAATTGAGATTGCTAATCAAGGTTCAATTATACAAGTTTTAAGTATGACTGAAAAAAAAGGAAAATGGGACCAAGATAATGTTCTAGATAAAGATATATTGGCCTCATATATCAAATCTTCTCACTTAGAAAATGAGAGAGTTGCAGGTCAAAAAATTACTAATACTCTGGTAAGTGTAAATAAAGGAATTACCAGTCAATATATTACACACGAATTATTTTTAAATAATATTGTAATAACTGAAGAGCATATAAGATCTTTTTATGAATCTAAAGATTTTATGGAACTTTATCAAAGTAACAATATACCAATTCATACACTAGCTATTAGCTATAAAATTGATGATAAAAAAATTGTATCCGATCCAATTGGTTTAAAAGCTCAAATGCTAACTACCAAATGGCACATAATAAGCATTAACAAGGATCAACATAAAAATATTAATGAGTTATTAAATGCTAGTGATTTACATATAAAGCAGTGTGTGCTTGCACCATACGCTAGCAGTTTAGCCTCGATAAACGAAATGGAGTCTAGTCTTGGTGTAGTTTGTTTAGATTTAAATTATTATAAAACAGAAGTTACTATTATTATTGATGATCAATTAGTTTTTTTTGATAATACTGATATAGGATTAAAATATATAAATGCTGACTTGCAAAGTATCTTAAATATTTCTGAAGATGATTCTAATTTACTAAGATTGAAATGGGGAAGTGATACTATTTCAAAAAACTTAGATGAATCGCAGATTCGTATTAAAGACATTATTGCTTACAGAATGGAAGAAATTATAGAATTAGCTTTTAATAAATTAAAAGTCTGCAAGTATTATGATTTAGCAAATAGTCATATTGTATTGACAGGTGAAGGCGCTAAGTATTCAGATATTATTGATTTAACTGCTAAAGTTTTTAAAACTAAGAATATTAGAGTTGGAGCTCCTCAAAAAGTTCATGGTTTAAAATCAATAATTGATAATCCAAATAATAGTACATGTATTGGGATGTTAAATTATGCTTTGAGCACAGAGTTTCAGTATAATAGAAAAGATGACACAAATAAAAAAGATTCAGTTTTATCAATGCTTTATAATTTTTTTAAGGCGATATAGGTTGAAATAATGAGTAACAATGATTGTGTTTTTTGCAAGAGCCTAGACATATATATTTGTGTGAAATGCAAAATATTTATCAGAAAACCATAAATAATTCATATTCATTTGAAGGTATCTCACTACACTTGGGTGAGTATTCAAAAATTACACTTCATCCAGCTCCAGCAAATACGGGCATTAAATTTAAAAGAATTGACAGTAAGTTGCCTGCTGATGAAAATATAATAGAAGTTTCTTATAAAAATATTAAGACATCGCAATTGTGTACCACTATTGAAAACAAGTGTGGCTTAAGTGTAAGTACGATTGAGCATTTAATGGCAGCCCTACATGCATTTGGAATTGATAACCTGCTAGTCGATATTGACTCAAGTGAAATGCCAATACTAGACGGTAGCTCAATTGAATATACATCAGCTATTGAAAAGATTGGCTTAAAGCAATTAAAGTCTAAAAAGAAATACCTTAAGATTTTGAAAACAATAGAAGCTAAAAGAGATGATGCTTATGTTAAAATACAGCCAAGCAATGAATTGTCAGTTGATTATACTATCAATTACCCAGGTACAGTTGTAGGTAAGCAAAATATATATATTGAGTCAGTAAATGAAAATACTTTCAAAAGTAACTTAGCTGAATGTAGAACTTTTACATTTGAGACGGAATTAAAAAATTTGAAAGCAAATGGAATTATTAAAGGTGGATCATTAGATAATGCTGTTGTATTTGGAACAGACGGAACACTTAATGAAGAAGGATTAAGAACTATTAATGAACCTGCAAAACATAAGGCACTAGACGCAATAGGTGACTTATTTTTAACTGGAAACTCTGTTCTAGGTCATATTCAAGCTTATTGTGCTGGACATAGTCTTATGCACCTAGCAGTAAAAGAAATATTCTCAGATGCGAGTAACTGGGAAATTATAACTTTAAGCGAACAACCTGATTATGCTATAATGCCTGATCAATTTTCTACTAGCACGGTTAGCTTATAACTAAAAAAAGATAAGCCTTTTATCTTCGCTAATAATCAATAAAATAAGCATTTAGAAACACACTTATTTTACTGGATATTATGAAAAGACTAATAATTATAATTTTTACATCTTGTTTACTCTTATCCAGTTGTTCTAGTAGCAAACTAGTAGTTCCTGAATCGGAAGGTGAAAAACTTTCAATACTTTATGCGGATGCATTAAAAAAAACAAAAAAGAAAGATTATGTAGATGCGGCACTCATTTTTGAGGATATAGAAAGACAATATCCTTATTCAACTTGGGCTGGGCAAGCCCAGTTAATGGCAGCTTTTTGTTATTTGCGATCAAATATGCATGATGAAAGTATAAATGTAATTGATAGATATTTAGCACTTAATCCAGGTAGTAAAGAAATAGATTACGCTTACTATATGAAGGGGATGAATTATTTTAATCAAATTAGCGATGTTACAAGAGATCAATCAATTACCTATATCGCCTTGAGATCATTTAACGAGGTTATAAATCGATTTTCTGAATCTGAGTATGCAAGTGATTCAAGGGAGAAAATTAAGACTATTAATGATCGGCTGGCTGGCAAAGAATTAAATATAGCAATGCAATATCAAAACGATCATCAATGGGTAGCAGCAATAAATCGATATAACAATATTATAAACAAATTTGGACAAACAAGATATGCTCCAGAAGCTCTACATAGACTAGTTGAAATATATCTAACTATTGGTCTTATTCAACAGGCTGAGAAATACGCTGCAACTCTTGGATATAACTACCCAGATAGCTATTGGTACAAGGCATCATATGAGTTAATTGATAATGAATTAAAATTGAATTAAATAAGTGAGTACAAAAAAGATTATAAAGGATGCAGATAGTATCCTCAAACAAATAGAACATCATAACAATCTTTATTACAATTTAGACGCACCCATAATTAGCGATTCAGAATATGACAAGCTTTTAACTAGTCTTAGCAATCTAGTAAACGAACATCCTAAAGCTCTTAAACATATAGACTTATTTAATAAAGTGGGAGGTGAAGCCTCAGCTCAATTTACAAAATTTACACATCCATCAAGAATGCTTTCGCTAGACAATGCAATGAATTTAGAAGACTTAGAAAATTTTGAAAAAAAAGTTAAAAATTTTCTTGGTAATAAAAATTCTAATTTAGAATATTCTATTGAACCAAAAATAGATGGTCTTTCATTAAACTTAATCTATGAAAACGGTATCCTCAAAGAAGGTGTCACAAGGGGTAATGGTGAAGTTGGTGAAGTAGTGACAGATAATATTAATACAATTAAAGAAATACCAAAAAAATTAAAAACAAAGAAACCGCCTGAGATGATTGAAATAAGAGGAGAAGTTTTTATTACTCGTGAAGATTTTGAGGTTTTAAATAAAGAAAATGATACTAAGTTTGCTAACCCTAGAAATGCAGCGGCCGGCAGTCTTAGGCAATTAGATAAAAGCATTACCAAGTCACGACCACTAAAATTTATTGCTCATGGCTTTGGTTCTTCTGATCATAGTGCTAATAAAACTTATTATGATACAATGCATAAATTTAATAATTGGGGAATACCAATTAGCCCAAAGCTACAAGTTGCAAAATCAATTAAAGAATTGTCATTAGTGCACAGTGAAATATTTAACAATAGACATAATATCCCTTATGATATTGACGGCCTTGTTTACAAAGTAAATGATTTGGAGCTCCAAAGTAGACTTAGTTTTGTTGGAAAATCTCCACGCTGGGCTATAGCACATAAATTTGCAGCTGAAACAGCAATAACAGAGATTGAAAAAATAGATATTCAAGTTGGGCGAACGGGTGCGCTAACACCTGTGGCAAGATTAAAAACAATCAATGTTGGTGGAGTACTTGTCTCTAATGCAACACTTCATAATTTTGATGAAGTAGCTAAAAAAGATATTAGAGAAGACGACACGGTTTTAATTGAACGTGCTGGGGACGTTATTCCATATATTATAGAAGTGATTGTAAATAAAAATAAAAAAAGAAAGTCTAAATTTAAAGTACCTACTAATTGTCCGGTATGTAATTCAAATATTATAAAAGAAAAAGATGAAGTAGTTCTTAGGTGTAGTGGTGATTTAAATTGTGATGCCCAGATATCTGAACGATTAAAGCATTTTGTATCAAGATCTGCATTAGATCTAGATGGCTTAGGAGAAAAACAAATTGAATTTTTTTATCAGTTAAAATTAATAAAAAACTTTTCTGATATTATTAAGATTGAAGATAAAAAGAGAGAAATAGTAAGTTTAGATGGTTGGGGAGAATTATCATTTTCTAATATGATAAATACAATCAATAAAAAGAAAAATATTTATCTATCCAAACTTATATATGCCTTGGGTATAAGGCATGTTGGGGAAAAAAATGCTAAACTTATTGCTAGAAATTTTAAATCACTTAATGAATTTAAGGAATCAATCGTGAATTTAGATAAAAATTTATTAATTGATAGATTAAATAATATTGATGGACTAGGACCTAAAGCAGTAAATTCATTTACTAATTATATATTGGTTAAAACTAATTATAATGAGATTATAGAGCTATTAACTGTATGTAATGTCAGTCTAGAAATAGTTAACATTCAACAGACTAAAATTACAAATAAATCAGTTTTATTTACAGGTTCTCTCCAATCAATGTCTAGAGCTGAAGCAAAGGCTATCGCTGAACGAATGGGGGCTAAAGTTGTTTCTAGTATAAGTAAATCAACTGATATGCTAATTTATGGAGATAAACCAGGATCTAAGCTAAATAAAGCTATAGAGCTTGGCATTGAAGTTTTTACTGAAAATGAATGGATTGAATTTACTAAAGGATTATAAATTTGAGCATTCAGCCTTTAACCATATTTTTTCCCTAGGCTTTAAATATTTATTAAGCTTACTATAAACTAATTTATGATAAGTATTCAGCCAACTAATTTCATTGGTTGTTAATAGACTAACTTCAATCAGTTTTTTATCAATTGGAGCAAGTGTTAAATTTTCAAACTCATATTTGTTACCTAATTTTCTTACTGTAATAAGATTTTCAATTCTAATACCGTATGCATTAGCTTTATAATATCCAGGCTCATTAGATATAATCATACCAGGTAAAAATTTAACTTTAGATACAGAGGATATTGATTGTGGTCCTTCATGTACATTTAAGAAATAACCAACACCATGACCAGTACCATGATCAAAATTACAGTTATGTTCTTTTAGATATTTACGTGCATTTACATTTAGATTTTTTCCAGTTTCCGATTTAGAAAATTTACTTGTTGCGACTGCAATATGTCCTTTTAATACAAGGGTATTCATTTTTTTTTGTTCTTTAGAGACTTTATTAAAAGAAATAGTTCTTGTAACATCAGTGGTACCATCTAAATATTGACCACCAGAATCAATTAGAAATAAATCAGTATCTTTAATGATACGGTTTGTTTTTTTGTTGGCATGGTAATGAACTATGGCACCATTTGGTCCCGAGCCTGCAATAGTTGGAAAACTTAAGGAGTGAAAGTGCTTATTTTTAGATCTATTGGTATCAATTCTTTTTACAGCTTGTAACTCTGTTAAACCTTTTTTCATAACACTCTCTTTTATCCAAAATATAGCTTTAGTTAGAGCTACACCATCACGTAAATGTGCGGATCGAACACCTTTTATTTCTGTATTATTTTTTTGAGATTTCAATATTTCAATTGAATCATCAATTAATTTAATTTTTGATTTAAGTTTCTTTAAAGATTGGTAAATATTTGAAGGCAGTGTTCGTGGATCTGCAATTATTTTTTGGCTTGATACAGTATTTGATAAAAAACTAGTTAAAAATTTTGGCTCTATTTGATGAATTTTAATTTGCTTTGAAAATTTTATTGAACTTTTTATGTTAGCAAATAAAAAACACTCTCCTGAAGCTGAGATTATTAAACGACTCATAAAGATTGGTGTGTAGGGCAAGTCATTACTACGAAGATTTAATAACCAACATATTGATTCGTTTGAAGATACAAATAAGTATTGGGCCTGTTGCTTTTTTATGATCTTTGTAACACTTTTGATCTTATCAGATACTTTTGTGCCATGAAATTTATAGTGATGATGCCATATAATTGATTTTTTAATCTTTGGTCGATCATACCATATTAAATCTACTAAATTTTCCTTAAGCAGTTTAATTGAAACATTTTTTCTTATCTCAGATGTTAGATTGTTGAATTTTTTGACTGAAATAATATTGCCATCTATACCAAAATTAATTTCTTTAGATTTAAAAGATTTTAAGATTTCGGTTGGAGTTTTTTCTGTGTAATTATAAACTTTATAAATATTTTTATTTACCTCATTTTTTACTTGTAACGTATATCTTCCATCAACAAATAAATAAGCTTTGCTCATCGTAATTATAGCCTCGCCAGCAGATCCTGAAAAGTTAGTTAACCATTGAAGTCTTTGGGAGTATGTAGGTAGAAATTCATTCTGAAATTCATCGGTTTGATTTATCAAGCAAACATCAATATTTCTAGTTTGCATTAGCTTGCGAAGTTTTTGTAATTTACTTTTATTACTCAACATGGATTAAGAAAGTCTGAAATCAATTTTTTTACTCCATGGCTATCAAAATCAACATGAACCTTGGTGCCATCAACATGTTTTATTGTACCCTGGCCAAATTTTTCATGTTCAACTTTTTGCCCAATCTTTAACATGATATCCTCATTTATATCTCTTACATTTTCTTCAGCCTCAATATCCATGACAGTTTTAAAGCTGCTTTCTTTATTTAGATTTGAGCCAATAAATTTTGGTTTTTTAATTGGAAAACTAGAGTCTTGATTATACTCGTCAAAATTATTATTACTAAAGGGGTTGGTATGTTCAGATATATGATTAATATTTTTAATTAAATCTTCATCTAACTCATCAATAAATCTAGATTGAAGCGATGGCATCCAATTATTCTGAAATCTTCTTGTAAGTGATGTTGAGATATTTAAGTTCTTTTTAGCCCGGGTAATTCCTACATAAGCTAGCCTTCGTTCCTCTTCAATTCCTTTGTTTCCTGACTCATCAATAGTTTTTTGATGTGGGAATAATCCTTCTTCCCATCCTGGTAAAAAAACAAACTCATACTCAAGACCTTTTGATGCATGTAAAGTCATTAGACTTACTTTGCTATCATTCTCAGTCTCATCAACTGCCGACACAAGCGCGATATGCTCAAGAAACTCTTCAATACTAGCATAATCATCCATTGCTATGATTAGTTCTTTGATATTTTCAATCTTACTTAGTGCATTAATATTTTTATCATTTTTAAGCATTTCCATGTACCCTGACTCATCAAGGAGAATTTTTAAAATATCATTAAACTTCTTTGATGAGGTCATTGCAGTGCAACGATCTATTAATGAAATAAAAGCACCTAAGCTTGATGAAGCTTTTTTAGGCAACTCATCAGTTTCAGCTAATAATTGAGATGCTTGATATAAAGATAAACTCTTATCTTTTGCCAAAGATATAATTTTACCAAATGACTTATCTCCAATACCACGCTTTGGAATCATTAGGGCTCTTTCGAAGGCAACATCATCTTGTTTTTCGTAAACAAGCCTTAAATACGAGATAGAGTCTTTTATTTCAGCTCTTTCATAGAATCTTATACCTCCAACAATCCGATATGGTACTGAATATTTAATTAGAGATTCTTCAATTTCTCTCGTTTGAAAAGTAGCTCTAACAAGAACTGCCATTTCATCAAAATTTGGTTGTGATTGTGAATATTTTAGAATTTCTTTAGCAATTAAGGACGCTTCATCACCACTAGAATTGGTAAGGTGGACATTAATCTTACTTCCATCACCTTGATCAGAGTAAAGTTCTTTACCTAAGCGCAATTCATTATAGCTTATTAATGATGATGCAGATTTAAGAATATTATTTGTTGATCGATAGTTTTGCTCTAATTTAATTGTTTTTGTATTTTTATTTTCTTTCTCAAATTTAAGCATGTTATCCGCTTGAGCGCCACGCCAACTGTAAATAGACTGATCATCATCACCTACACAACATATGTTGTGATGATGACTTGAAAGCATCTTTAGCCAAATATATTGCGCACTATTTGTATCCTGATACTCATCAACTAAAATAAATTTAAAGTTATTATTGTATCTTTTAAGAATATCTTCAATTTTAAATAGATTTATACATTGCAAAAGAAGATCACCAAAATCTAAACAATTAATATTGAATAATCTGCTTTGATAAATTTTATAAATATTTGCAACTTTATCATCAACAAAGCTATCTAGATGTTGAGAGTTTATATCGCTGGGATTAAGTGCTTTATTTTTCCAATTGTCAATTTTAGATTGAACGTACTTAGGCGATATTTGAGATTGATCTAATCCTTCAGATTTTAATATTTGTTTAATCAGAGCGACTTGATCATCTTTATCAAGGATAGTAAACGAGCTCTTTAAACCAATAGCTTCAGAGTGATTACGAATAATTTTAGCACCAAGTGAATGAAACGTTCCCATCCAGGGCATTCGATCAAATCGGTTGGGAATTAAACTTTGAACTCTGTCAGCCATTTCTCTTGCAGCTTTATTTGTAAATGTTACACATAAAATTTGAGATGGTTGAGCTGCATTTTGATCAAGAATATAAGCTACTCTTGTGGTAAGAACTCTTGTTTTACCAGTACCTGCACCAGCAAGTACCAGATTTGGTCCTTCGATACTTTTAACAGCCTCTAATTGCTTCTGGTTCAGTAAGGATAGATATTCAGGTTGAGTAGACATATTACTTATTCTTTAAATGATTCAGTACATATAACCTAATTGCACTAGATAAATTTTGTGTTTCTTTGTTTTTATCAATATCAGAAATAATTCCAGATATGGATTTATTGTTTAATTTGCTTATATATTTTAACTCTAGCCAGAATTCTTTTTCAATAAACACGCTAGTATCATGTCCATTTACTTTTACAGTATGCTTATTCACAAGTTAAATTAAGAAGCGCTAATCATTTTGCGTGGATCCAAAATTGACTTAATTTTTTTAGGATCCACATATTTTAAGATAGTATTAGCTTCGGTTAATGAGATATTTTTTTTGTGTGCCAACTTAGCCATTTCAGCCGCTTTACTATATCCAATTACTGGTGCTAAAGCAGTTACCAACATTAGAGAGTTATCGAGACCTGTTTTAATATTTTTTAAGTTAGGTTTAATACCTTTAAGACATTTGTCGTTAAAGTTGTTCATACCAGAGTGTAACAACTGAATCGATTTAATTATATTTAAAGCAATTAGAGGTTTAAACGCATTTAATTCAAAGTGTCCTTGAGAACATGCCATGGATAATGTGTTATGAAATCCCATTACCTGCAAACATGCCATTGTCAGCGCCTCACTTTGAGTTGGGTTTACTTTTCCAGGCATTATAGACGAACCAGGTTCATTTTCTGGAAGACTAAGCTCACCTAGACCAGACCTAGGCCCGGATGCTAGTAGTCTTATATCATTAGCAATTTTGAATAAATCAGTAGCCAAAACATTTAGAGAACCAGATACTTCTAGTATGGAGTCGTGAGCAGCAAGTGCTTGGAATTTATTATCTGCAGACTTAAATTTCATTTTAGTTACTTTGCTTATTTCAGTCGCAACTAGTTTATCAAAATTTTTTTTGGTATTTAAACCGGTACCAACAGCAGTTCCACCTTGTGCCAAGGCTAATAAGCCCGAGGCAGCAGTATTAATTCTTCTTATATTTGAAGTAATTTGAGCCGCATAACCTGAAAACTCTTGCCCTAAAGATAATGGAGTTGCATCTTGCAAATGTGTTCTTCCAATTTTAATAATTTTACTCCACTT
>Ga0075445_10000349_pt1 | contig 24757 bp, 18 predicted proteins | sample CoawatmetaG02DNA_FD_72350 | JGI IMG/M metagenome (GOLD analysis project Ga0075445, IMG submission 72350) | Marine microbial communities from the West Antarctic Peninsula - Coastal water metaG029-DNA | ecosystem: Environmental > Aquatic > Marine > Coastal | place: Atlantic Ocean: West Antarctic...
ACAATGGACTTTACTTTTACTGTTCCGGGAGCAAATGAAAAGGTTACGCACTCACAAAATTTACCAGCAGTACTAGATCAAATCAAAGGTACAACCATAGAATCAGAGATTGTGCTAGGTGATGGATTAAAAATTGCTGTTAAACCGTTAACATACAAAGACATGACTTCTGCGTCACTGCAAACATTTCAACAACAAAAAATGTACAGTGCTGTACAAGATTCAGAACTACCAGACGAGGACAAGTCAAAAAGATTTAACGAAAGTTTTAAAGCACTGACAGATTTAAACAGTTCGATATTACTAAAAAACATTTCTACAATAACACTGCAGGACGGCACAGCAGTAAGTGACCCTGCACAGATAAAAGAATTTATGGATAACGCAAATGCCAAACTTATAAAAGAAATTGAAACAAAAATAATGGTGTTAAGAACACAAGGTGCAGTTAAGCCTCTAAAATTAAAAGCAACAGAAGAGCAGATCAAGAAAGGAGCTCCGGCAACATACGAAGTGCCGATAACATTTGATACTGCAAATTTTTTCGTATAACGTTGCTGTCACAGTCGGACTCTGATATCATTCAAACATTAACTGATATGGAGAACATATCAAAAGAAATCAAACACGACCTATTAAAAATATGTTGGTACATGCGTGGAGGCGTTAGTTATGATGAAGCCACAGCAATGAGCCCACAAGAACGTGAGATAATAGGTAATCTGGTTAAAGATAACCTAGAAACAACCAAAAAAACAGGTCAACCTTTCTTTTAAAATATAGTATACTATAATGGTATTACAAAATATGGATAATTATTAGCTGTATGTCTGAAAAAGACCTAGTCAAAGAACTAAAATCCGCCATCACTGATCTAACACAAGACAGGGACGAGGCTCTTGATAAAATTAAATCAAAAGAGTCACGACTGAAACAGGTGTTGATCAAATTGGAACACGCCACAGGTGACGTGCAGAGTTTAGGACACAAGATAGGAGACCAAAACAAAACAATCTCAGATCTTCAAGCTAAATTAGATACCAAAGAAAAACTGTTAGACGAAGCACTTGACAGATTAAAAGGCATACATGATGACAGCACAGAAAAAACAGAACCAAAAGAAATCGAAACAGACGACAGCGAGTAATCCTAAGGAAGAAGTTATCCGTTGGGTTAAAGAGTTCGTTGAAGTCCCTCATCCAATGTTTGCCGACTACCCACCATGCCCATATGCCAAACAGGCAAGACTGCAAGGCAAGGTAGACTTCGTAGAACTAACAGACATGGAGCCTGATTCAAACATATGGACCAGCATAGATCATTTTGATTTCAAACGTAAAGATGTTCTAGTGATTATCGCAGATGCAAAGAGATGGACTCCGCACTATGCACAGAAATTAGCAGACCAATTAAATGGTACGTATGCACACAAGGACTTATTGATAATGGAAGACCATCCCAAGTTAGTGGAAAAGGTAAAAGACGTAAAACTAAATCAAGGCAAGTACACATTACTGTTGGTACAGAGCAGAACCAAACTTAAACGGTTTGCTGACATATTGGGAAAATCGGATTACTACAAGAACTGGTCTACAAAGTATCGGGAATCAGTGACTGGCACTTGGCGACATCCGATAAAGTCTCGGTCTTAGAATCTCTTCTACACAAACTCTTATATAACTTTTTATTGGTGCTCCACTCAGTGCCTGTCCACCATTCGAAGCCTCTGTAATTGGCCTTGTACTCTGAGCTAGTTTCATAGCCCGACCCCATGTAGAAGTAAGCTACGTAGTTCTCAGCGGCCCATTCTAGCTCTAGATCCAACGTGATTCCGGATATGGGAATTGTGTTGGCATGTATCACTGACTCCAATCCTGCTAGGTCCGGGTAATTGTCATTGACACCTTGGTAGTTGTCCTCTTGATATCTGTATCGCTTCTGTTTGGTAAACCCTAGTATGTTGTCAGGTGTGCCTGTATAGAACAGCATAAACTGATCACGCCTGTGATAGTTTGCAAAAGGATCGTAGTCCTGCGTAAATTTTTTTCTAGCCATGTACTGCTTGTAGATGTGCGGTAAACCTAACAGCTTAACCATTTCACTAGCGTCAATAACTTTTACGCCTATCTCTTTGCCTTCCCACTCGTGCCGCTTGTAACGTGGTCGGTACTTCTGCATGTCAATACGTGTGCTACGGCTTTGATACCATACTTCTTTAAAATTGCCCACTGGATGATCCAGTGCTAACCAACCGGTATCGAGTACCTGTGCTTCTTCGTCCTCGTCAATAACAGCCATGGGTCGGCATATGACTATGTCTTGATGTTCCTGTTTGCCGTGAGTATGATCAAAGAGTAATTCCACAATGATATTTAATGTCATGTTAAGAGATGACTTACGTCATCTGAAACTTCGCTTACGCTCGTTTCCTTTTTAATTTACGCTAGAAAAAGTATTTTACGCAGTGCTAACAACGTACTCACCTGCTGTACTAGATGAGCAGTCACAATTCTGCTATTACTAGCAGAACTGACTTTAACCCGTGTACTGAGTTCGCAGTCACCATACATCGCTACTTTCGTCGGGCGGTTGTGCTGTACCCGTTTGCTCATTCTATACAACGCGAGCCTACTAAATCTTTGTATGATAATATCTAGTAAACTTGAGGATTAACTTTTTCTAAGAGCCTCATCATTTTTTGCTGTTTGCATCTAAGGATTCACCTGTCGCTTGTTAGCCGCATTTCCTTGCTCACTGGTTGCGATGCTATATTTGCCTATGGGGAAATTTGTTTGCCTGGTGGAAGGATGCTGTTGCCCTTCACTACTATATAACATAGATAAAAAAAGCAGTCAATCCTTTTGGCTTTAAATACCATTATGAATTGGACTTTTGAAGGAAACGAAATTACCATTTTGCCTGAGGACTGTGAGGGGTTTGTTTACGAGATAACAAATACAACCAATAGTAGGAAATACATAGGTAAAAAACTTGCAAGATTTAAAAGATCCAGAGCTCCTCTTAAAGGCAGAAAGAACAAACGTAGATATAAAGTGGACAGCGACTGGCAAGATTATTACGGCTCCAGTGATGAACTAACTATCGACATTCTTAAATTGGGCAAAGAAAATTTTAAAAGAGAAATACTATTCTACTGTAAATCGAGATCAGAACTATCCTATGTAGAAGCACGTGAGCAGTTCTCACGTAAGGTCTTAGAAACTAATGATTATTATAATGGTCATATCCGTGTGAGAGTACACGGCAAGGGAATTCTCAAGTCATAAAAAAACCCTCCACTAAAATAGCAGAGGGTTCTTAAATTGGATCCAATTAACAATTACGCCGCTACTTTAGCCGCGTTTTTTGTCTCTTGAATTTCTTTTCTTCTTAGTTTGATCAATTTAGAAAGATTAGCAAGTGCTTTTCTGGCTCTAGTTGCAGAAGCCTTTATGCCCTTCTCTGTGAACTTTCCGTTCTCTTCAGAGTATGCTTGGATCTCACTCATGATACTTTCGTGTGTTTGTGACATATGTTTTTTCTCCTTGTTATTGTCGTACGATATAATTAATTAACATATGCTACATTTAAGCACGAACGAAGTGGTTTTGTCAATTGAAAAAGCACCTTTAGAAATTAATCATGGAATACTTTACCAAAAGTATCCTAATTTCTTTGGTAATACCTTTAATTTTGATTTAGGCAAGAACGAAAACTTTGAAAAATTAGAAAATCAAACTCATTTGAATAGGGTAAAACTATCCAAACATGATGTTGATATGAAAAAACTTACTGTGTTTTTTATGAACTCTAGTATAACTCAAGCACTTGAAAAAAAATTTAATACTAAATTAACGTTTGACTCTGCTGATGTTTGGATTGATGGCAAAGGCTATAAACTAGTACCGCATGTCGATGATTCAAGAATTAAATTACATTTACAAATATACCTCAGCAACGATAATGAAGGAACATCATTGTACAATCCTCAAGGAGAACTACTGTATACATTTCCTTTTAAAGCAAATTATGGTTATGCATTGTATAATGGTGCATACAGTTATCATGGCGTAGAGGAAATAGAGAAAGACGGGAGAACCAGTCTGTACGTTAGGTATCAGTAAGCAAGATATCTATCAGCTGATAGATCATAGATCATGTTCTTTTCGAACTGCCAATCTAAATAAACATCACTAAATTTTTTAGCAATATTATTGTATTGTTGTTGTGTTTCCATATGACCAGGTTCAAATATCTGGACAGTGTGGTTTTCGATGTTGTGTCTGTATGCAATAAAATTTAAAGTTAGTTTCTCTAATCCGTATTCTATCGGACCGGACTTTGACCAATTTACAAATGTGCCTTGTTTGCTTGTGAACGCAAATATTCTTTTTGCTTTAGAAAACAGTAAAGGCAAGTTATCATTAACACTAGTGTTGCCTGTTGCTGTGTGTATTAGTACATCGTATGTTTGTAGGTTACGTATACAGTTTCTATCTGTAACATCTAGCATATCTTTACCGTAGTAATCACCGTCAATATACTGCTTTAAACTGTTTGCTAAAAATCCATTACCGCCTGTAATTAATACTTTCATTATATTACTATTTCGACATCGTTGGCATAGTTTGTAAAGCCGTTTTCTTTAACAACTTTTAGTACAGAATTTACTCTGCTTACTAGTTCGTCTTTGTGGGAAATTAAGAAAATGTTTTTATTCTGTGTTCTGCTCATGTCTTTAAGAACTGCCATAGAACTCTCAACACCCGATAGATCCATACCGGCGTCGATTAATTCATCGATGAACAGTAGGTTAATCTGTTGATATAAACTTTCCCAAACATCTCTAAATGCCCAACTTAAACTTAGGATTAATCTATTTCGTTCACCTCTACTTAAATTATCAAAGTCTAACTCTCTGCCTAGCTCTTCAATACGCACACTTAGGTCTGATTGGAAAGTTACTGAGTGCGGTAGTTTTACTTTGCCCAAGAAGTGTGCTAGTCTCTGATTCAAATACGTTAAGTTTTGTTCTATAATTCTTGTTCTTATAAACGAATCTTTTGCTGTTAATAACTTGTACAAAAACTCTTGATGTCTGTGTAAGTCTTCAAGTTCGTTAGCTTTTTCAAAACTAACTTCTTGTATTGCAGTCTTTTTAAGTTCTTCAACTTGTTCTGCATACGGGTCGTGTTTTGCTTCATTCTGTTCCAGCTGTCTTTTCAAATCCTTTAGAGAACCTTTGTGATCGTGTGCTTCGTCTATTGTGTCGTAATACGTGTCTGGAGTATTACCTAGATCACCTATTGTGTCTATGTCATGTTGTATTTTTACAAGATCGCTTTCTAGTTTGGTGCTGTATTCTTTTGATTCAGTCAGTGTTGCTTTAAGTTTACCTACTAGATGTTCATGTTTGTCATCATGCAAGCCTTGTTCACATGTGGGACATTTGGCCGCTTCGGCAAATTCTAGATCTGTTACTGTTTTCTCAACTGTGCTTTTTGCTTTAGTAAATGAGTCCTCATGATACGCTTTTTCTTTTTGTAAACTTCTTAGTGCAGTTTGCAGTTCGCTATGTTTTTGCAGACGTTTATGTGCATCAAGCTCTACTTTAATGTCGACCTTCTCAAGCTCTGCTATTGCTTCACCAAAATTTTTAGCATCTTCTTCTTTCTGTCTTTGCCATGCGTTGGATCTTATTTTTAAACTTTCGATTGATTCTTTAATTTTTTCATTGGATGCAACTCTCGTGTCCAGCATTAACTTTTCTTCAGTTAGTATTTGTTTAGTTGCTTTTTGTTTTTCTTTTAAAAGATCTGCTTTTGCTGACAGTAACGTAATACCAAGCAACTGTTCTATAATTTCTCTTTGCTCTGCTTGTTTGGTCGATAAAAACGGTTGTGTGTAGGTGTTCAATGCAATTATGTTTTTAAACATAGCATGAGTCATGCCCATTAACCTGTTTATCTCTAATTGTGTTTCTTTATTCTCACCTTGTGCTTCGTTAGATTCTAAATTCTGTTCAATATTGTTTGCATAGAATTTAAATATCTGAGGTTTTCTTCCTCTTTCGATAGTGTACTCAATATTGTTCTTTATAAACTTGACACTTGTGATCATGCCCTTTTCGTTAGTTTTGTTAACAAGATTATCTCTTCTAATATTTGTTAGGGCTTCTCCAAAGAACACATATGATAGTGCATTAATGATTGTGGTCTTACCTGTACCGTTTCTAGCACCTGCATCATCACCACCTAGGTCCATGTTCTCACCAATAACCAATACTAGGCTTTTGTCGGCGAAGTTAATAGCCTGAACTTGATTGCCCACACTCATGAAGTTTTTTACTGTAAGTTCTTTAATCGTCAGCATTTACTTTATCCATTAGTTTACGCCATCTCCAATAACCAGATAACCACACACTCTGCGGAGTGTCTTTGTCTGATATATTTGATTCCCAATTCTTTTTGGGTTTTTGAGTTAATAATTTCCAAAATTTCTTTTTACTAATTTGTGACATCTAGATCGTTGTAAATTGCTGTTAAAATGTTTTTGTCGTAGGTCTCAGAATCAACACCTTGTAACTGTTTGATAACAATTTGGTCTACACTGTCAAACTTTTGTACTTCAACAAGTGGTTGTTGTGCTTGATCGATTTGTTCTGGTATTAGTTGTAATTCTCTTAATTTATATTTGTCTATAAAAGTTTCTCTAATAAAATTAGCCTCTTCATATGATATTTTTACATCAAGTGTAACTCTTACATACATTTTAGGTTTTAAGTATTTCTCTGGATCTTCTAATAATTCACTTATTTTAATAGTGATGTATCTAGGCATATTAGGCCAATTAATGTATTTAGGTTTTCCGCCCATCTCTATGATCATCATGCCTCGATCATCGTCCCATGCATCTGCGTAATTGTGAGGAAATGCATTACCCATGTAGGTTACATTTTTCATCTGCTGTCTTTTATGGAAGTGTCCTGAGAATACTTGTCCGCAACCTGCAAAGTGATCGGTTTGTATTCCGCCTACATCTGGCATTTCTACCATGGCATTCATTTTAAAGTATGGCAGTTCGAAGTGGCCGAACACATACGGTTGTTTCATTTTTTGAATCTTTTTATATTCATCTCCTACAATCCATGGTATAATTGCAACGTCATCTTCAACAATCCATTCGTTAACAAGATGTATGTTTGGTATGTTTCTTATAAATTCCATAGAATTAATTTCTCTTTTTTCTCTGTAGAATAAATCATGGTTACCCATAATAACATAAACCTTTTCGAACGCCGCACCTAGTTTTTCCATGTTGGACACTGTGTAGTTCATTGTGGAAACATTGGTAGCTGATCTGTGATGGTGCCAGTCGCCTAGGAATATGCAGGTCTCACATCCTTCTGCTTTGGCTTGCTCGATGAACCACTTAACAAATGCTTCGCAGTCATCGTTGTGTATTCTAGAATTACCCTTCATGCCGAAGTGTATATCTGTAAAACAAGCAACTTTTTTAAAGAATGCCATTTATATTACCACCTCTTTTTTACAATTGGTTGGTGATTGGTTAAATCGACTTTTTTAGAATTAACAGTTTTAAAGTCTTTTGTTTCAATTTTACCTTTTTTCTTTAACACTTTGTTTAGTTTTGCAATACCAGTTTTATTAACCTGCATAACATCGCCATGCACAGTTAACATTCTTTTTATGTGTGCAGGTGATTTTGCATCATTCTCATTTTGTCTAGTAAACGAAGGCATCATGTTATTAACTTCCAACAAGTCGTCTCTGATTGCTTGATTTTTCTTTTCTATGTTTAGTATTCTCGTAAAACTATTTGTAATTGCCGCAGTATAATATGCAAAAGGATTATCTGATTTTGACTCATCGAATTGCAAACCAATCTGTGATAGTTGCATCAGTGCCTGTGACTGCATTTCATCATTGTATGTGTAACCTCTCCAATTGGATCTTGTTCCATAACGTTCACACAATTTCATATACATCATTGCTAGACTATTAGTCATCTTGCCATGAGTACAACTAAAGTTTCCGTTGTCCATTCCGCCTACCCAATGTGATTTTCCTACACATTGTGGTGCACTTTCAACATCAAACCTATAATGTTGAAACGGTGGAAAATTTACTTTTGTGTGATGATCCGCTACTGTCTTTTTATTCTTTTTTCTTAAGTCATCTAGTGGCACATGATCAAACATCATTACCCTAAACACAAGATCTGTCTTTTCGATCTTCCTAGGTGATACTGTGTAGTCTGAAAGTTTAATTTTTTTAAGTCCTGCTTCTTTAGCCTGTTCCCATGCTATTTGTGTTAATCTCTTTGCTTTGGCTTTTCTAGCCTGTGCCACAGCACTTGCATTTAGTTTTTTCAAACTAGGCACTATTAAATCATACTGCGAATCTTCATCACCGACATATGAGCAGTAGGAATTTTTGCTGGCATGTATTTGTGCCAATAAATCTCTGTTATTTAGGTACTTTACTCTCTTCATAATTCTCCAATGTTATTAGTGTAAAAGTGACCACAAACAGGTCTGTTGTTTCGTGTCGTATGGGTTATTAAATGCGCCTATTCTTATGCCTATAAATATACTTTACAGTATACGCAATTATGAAAAGGAAAGCAACCATTTAAGTATGTCATTTAATATACCAAAAAGACCGTCTTTAGGAAACGTTATTAAAAAAGTAGGATCGGGGTTTTTTAGCAAAACCTGGGCACGATTAACGGGTGCCGGATTGGGTGACAACAGTCGTATACAGTCGGCTAAAGCAAAGTGGTCTGGAAGAACTGCTACAAGAGATTGGAGAGTAAGATTAACATTACCATCGAAATCTCCTTTTAAGTATTTGTTGTTAGACAACAATAAGCTATTGGAACCCTTGCAACAATCAAATGGTGTGTTTTGGCCAATAACGCCTGCAGTAATTGTGCAGAACTCGGCAAACTACAATGCACTAGCACAGACACACAGCAACTATCCTTTTCAAGCATATCAAAATTCACAAGTAGACACTATTAGTATTGTGGGAGAATTTCCAGTACAAAATTCCGATGATGCCAAACACTGGATAGCCACAGTAAAATTTTTAAGAACAATGAGCAAAATGTCTTTTGGAAAATCCGATGATCAATTAAAAGGTTCACCACCACCTATTATGCATTTGTCAGGATATGGAGATCATGTTTATGATAAAGTTCCGGTGGTAATAAATCAGTTTAGTGTTGAACTAAGACCCGGCATTGATTATATTTCTACAAAACAAGCAGAAGCTGGAAGTTTAGGTGGAGTTGGGGTCAACGGCGAAGACATGAATAGATTTAACCAAGATGCAGACATGGCGGCCGATGCCTCATGGGCACCGACAATATCAACTATTTCTTGTATGGTAACTCCAGTATACAGCAGAGATACAGTTAAAAACTTTTCACTGAAAAAGTTTGCTGATGGATCACTAGATAAAGAAAGAGGGATAGGATTAGTATAATGGCTGATTATTCAAACACATCACCCTATCACGCTACACCGCAAAATTCAATTAATTTAGAACCATTGGTTCCTAGAACGATAACAGCAGAAGCAGATGATCAAACATACACAATAGAAAGAACATATGCTTACAGACCAGATCTATTGGCTTATGACCTTTATGGCACACCGAGACTTTGGTGGGTGTTTGCACAGAGAAATCCAGATGAAATAGAAGATCCGATATATGATTTTAAACCTGGAGTAACAATACAATTACCCAAGGCAAACAACATCTCTAACGATTTAGGAATATAAAATGTCTGAATACGATGAGTACACAGGCAGACCAAAAAACTTCAGGGATTCTTCTTTTGTTTCTAAAGTTCCTGTGGAGAAATTGAAACGAGCATCCAAATCAGTTAGCAATACAATTAAGAACAATATAACGAAGAAAATCTCTGACACAAAAAACGACTGGTTCAAGAAGTTTACAGGTGGTGATCTCTCATCGTTTGGTGTTGTAAAAGATAAAGAGACAACAACAGACAATGAAGTCGGCCTAATGGAAAACGTACTACACAAGTTTGCAACCTTCAACACAATTTTTACAATAAGTGGACTGTCCGAAGATGAATTAAAAAGTCATGCATACATGAATAATCCTGTGCATGATATTATTGCGAGATCCGGAGGTATAGGAGATCCAAAAGTTAGTAATGGCAAATACCAAGAACAACAAAACGAATTAAAAGCAGAAGCTAAAGAAACCGGACGAGGAACATTCCTTCATGGTAAAACGGCTAATAAAAAATATGATCCAAAAGAATCTGCTTTCATCCTAAGCAGAGGATTAGATCTGTTTATTGAAAACTTTACTATGTTAAGCACTGTTGGTCCAAATCCAGACAGAGGACTAGCAAACATAACAAAAATGAATTTTGATTTAATAGAACCGTTTGGTACATCACTGGTAGAGAAAGTCAAAGCGGCAACATTTATAAATGGATACAGAGATTTTATGGATGCTCCGTTACTATTAACAATAGAATTCAAAGGCACAGACGAACACGGAAAACCAATCACTAGTGAAGATAAAAACTATGTAAGGAAAATTCCAATGCTAATAGTTAGGGTTGAATTTGACCTAGATCAATCAGGAACAAAATATCAGATAATTGCAGTACCATTCGGTGATTTAGCTCATGACGATAGATTTAAATTTCCACGTACCCAAATAACAACCAGTGTAGACAGTGTGGGTGAATGGATAAAAGAGGTTACAGAACAACTAGATCAGGACCAAGACAAAGAAATAAAAGAAGGGTTACGACAGTACAAAGACCAATATGAGTTTTATGTGTCGTCGGAAGTGGCTGAAAAAGCCAAGTACGCTAAAACCTTACAAACAACAATAGCGGAATCTAATGCAAATTTTCTTGCAAAGTTTTATAACAACTATATTGCTGGAGAAAAAACACAGATTGATTTTACTCCCAAAATCAAACTAGCAGAAGCACAGGTAGACGGACAGACAAGTCTAGTAAAATATTTTGAAGATGCTATTAGAACAGGTGAGGGATATTCTGCTATTGCAGATAGATTTTGGCAGTACTGGCATATGCAAATGACACAATCTGCTGGAGGTTCTCCTAGTCAACAGTCGAAGACTAGCGATGGTGCAGACGATTATGACGGATTAATGAAGTTTTACAGCAGTAGTGACTTTCGAAACAAAGCGAAAGACAATCAATGGATACCTTGGTTTGAAATTAAAGTTGACGTTGACACACCTAATCCAAACACAATTGATAGGATAAGAAAAGTAAGTCCAAAAAGAATAATTTTTAAAGCAATACCAAAAAAATTGCACTGTTTAAAATTCTTTCCGCCAGGAGTTAGTTTAGGATTTATGGATTGGTCCAAATGGGTTAGAAAACAGTACAACTACATATACACAGGTGACAACGTGGACGTACAAAATTTGCGAATCAATTACAAGACTGCATACTATCTTAGAAACGTCAGACCGTTTAAAGACGAATATAAATCCAAAGGAAAATATGAGGACTTCCAAGAAAATCTCATAAAAGTTTTTGGGAATGAAGATTCTGATATTAGAATTGAGCCAAGTATCCAAATGGGTAAAAACACAATGAATGCAGGTTCGAACAAATCACAACAGTTCTACGATTACATAACAAATCCGCAAGTGGATATGATGAAACTAGAATTAGAAATACTAGGAGACCCGGCATTTATTTGTCAGGATCAATTTATAGGTATACACCAAGACAGAGCTAAAAAACCAGACGGGATTGGTCCTGGAGTAATAAGCAAAAAATTCGGCAGTTTTAACTCAGAAAATTTTCAACCACTAATCCAATTAAATTTTGTAAGACCGCCCGACGACATAGATGATCAGGTAGGAATATATGTACGCCATGCCGGAGCAGGCGGTAAAGCAGAAAACACATTTTCTGGAATATATCAAGTGGTTAAGGTTGATTCGAAATTTAATCAAGGACAATTTCTACAGACGTTGCATTGTGTTAGAATGAATCAGCAACAGGCAGGTAAGGCCGGAGCAGTGATAGAACAGCACATTTCTAAAAATTATGAAGAAAAAGGAAAGCCGGTAGTAACTTTAGGTGGCAGTACTAATGCCAACAAATGGTCTAGATTAAATGACACAACTAGCGACGCTGACATGGGTGCCGCATGGGGTAGAATAAAAGGAAAAGCAACTAGCTGGGCCAAAAAGACAATTAAAAATGCTAAAGATAAAGCCAATGACAACGACTACATGCCGTAGGCAAGGATAAATTAAAGTATGAGTTATAAAATAGGCGGTGGATTTTCAGACACACAGGACAATTCAAAAAACTTCAATCAAAAAGGTAGTTCGAATGATCCCGGTCCGTACATAGCAGTTGTTAAGAACACAATTGATCCTCTCAAAATGGGAAGGTTAGGTGTGGTAATTCCTGAACTGTCTAAAACAGACGGGCATGATATTAATCCATCACAGATTATTTGGTGTCAGTACTTGTCACCGTTTTATGGTGCAAAGCCTTTCAAAGCAAATACTAAGGATCCATCAGAAGGACCTCAACAACGATCATATGGTATGTGGGCTATTCCACCTGATGTAGATACCAACGTACTAGTAATATTTGCCAAAGGTGAAAAAGGACAAAATAATGCGTTCTGGATGGGCTGTATACAAGAACCATTAACAAACCAAATGATACCTGGAAACGGTTCATCGGAAAACACAATAAACAACTCAAGCAAAATTAGTAATAGAGAAAGACAGATAGGGGCAAACGCAGGATTAAAAGTAAAAAATTATGGCACAGATTTTTTACCGATACAGGAAAAAAACAAAAAAAGATATGGTGACGGAGAAACAAACCTCACTATGGATAAATGGGAGTTTCCAGTTAACACAGTTTTAGCAGACCAACTACTTGCAGAAGGATTAATTAAAGACGACACTAGAGGCACAACGTCATCGAGTGCAAGAAGAGAAACACCTAGCAGAGTGTTTGGATGGAATACACCAGGAGGAATAAGCAAAGACTCAAGAGAATTAAACATTGGTGTGAACAACATGCCTATCCAGGTGGACAGAGATCTCGGTCATTGTTTTGTTATGGACGATGGAGATGTATCCGGAAGCAATAAACTTGCGAGGATTAGAACAGCATCGGGACACCAGTTATTAATGCATGACACAGAGGGTGTTGTGTATCTTGCAAACGGTTCTGGAAAAGCATTTATAGAAATGTCCAAAGACGGAACAATCAGCATATATTCTGCATCGGGTATCAACATAAGATCCGGCGGAGATTTTAATGTACACTCGGACACAAATGTTAACTTTCATGCAAGAGGTAGTTTAAACTTTACATCAGAACAAAATGTTAATCTTAACGCAGGATTTAATGTCAACACAATGGCAAAAAATTCAATACAAAATTCATCTCAAGGAGCAGTGAGGACATATGCTGGATCTGTTCTTTCATCATACTCAGGCGGTGGGACAATGGTTGGTGCAGGCGGGGAAGTACACATGGCAGGATCGAATGTACACATGAATTCAATCCCTGCATTTAAATCATGGGGACCTAGTTGGCTAGTGCCAGAACATGGCTCAGTGGGAATAATCACAACAGACGGTAAAGATATTGACATAGAAAAACCAATCAAAGAAGGCGGCAAGCCAAATACTATGGATGTTACAACCACAGTATCGGATTTTGTAACACACGAACCATACACTAGAACCAGCAGTGAAGCACGTAAGAAAAGCTTCATTAATGATGCAATGGCTCTGATAGCAAAAGAAAATCCAAAAATGATGCCGGTTGAGTTGAGACAAATTAAAGACAAATTAATGTCAAACAAAACTATTTCCGGAGTATCCTCTCAGGTTAAAAAAATGGTAGCATTAAACGATAACATAAATTTAAATATTAGCCAAATCAAAGGCCTTGTAACTAAGGCAAAAAATGTAGAAAGTTTAATAAAAAATGAAGCATTGGCATTTGTAAAAGGAAAAATAACAGCATTCAAAGGCCAATTAACGTCAATAGCAAAAGGTTACGCAAATACGGCTGTAAGTGCTGTGAGAAGTTTCTTCAGATTTTAAGGATTAAATATAGTATATGGCATACGATTCAAATTCATCAAATAACACAGGCGCTGGGAAAGTCACTTTCAAAGGTTTTTCGTCAAGAGCAGAATATCAAAATTTTAAACTATACGATTTTGAAGTTGCCAAGCAGGATCTAATTAATAGATTATCAGTGCGTAAAGGTGAACGTGTTGAAAATCCAGAGTTTGGTACAATCATATATGATGCTATATTTGAACCCTTCACAGAAGCTCTAAAAGACGCAATACTCGAAGATGTAACAGAAAATTTAAATGCTGACCCTAGGCTATCCACAAGCGATATAACAGTCACTGAAGCAGACTCAGGCATAGCTATACAGGCGTCAATAACGTATGTTCCACTAAACATCACAGAGAAACTACAATTTAACTTTGATGAGAACTCACTGTTACGCCTATCTTAAAGTACGCACTTAATATATCCTATAAATACCGTTGTTAACATTAATAAAAAACAATGGCCACTACAGATAGACAAAATAGATTATTAGTTGCAGAAGATTGGAGAAAGATTTACCAATCCTTCCAACAAGCAGACTTTAAATCCTACGATTTTGAAACCCTTCGTAGAACAATGGTCAATTACCTTAAAGAAAATTATCCAGATGACTTCAATGACTTTGTTGAAAGTTCTGAGTATGTGGCACTCTTAGATCTAATAGCCTATATTGCTCAAGCATTATCTTTCAGAGTTGATTTAAATGCTAGAGAAAACTTTTTAGAAACAGCAGAAAGAAGAAACTCCATTTTAAGATTAGCAAGGCTAATCAATTACAATGCTAAAAGAAATCAGCCAGCAACAGGCCTACTAAAAATTAATGCAATTTCAACAACACAAGATGTAACAGATTCGTCAGGCAGTAACCTTGCTAACAGCACAATTATTTGGAATGACTCTGCAAACTCGAATTACAGAGAACAATTTACTGCAATATTAAATGCCGCAAACCAAACAGGACAATTATTTGGTCAGCCTAGAGAGTCGGCAAAGATAGGTGGCATTAGCACAGAAGTTTACACGTTAAGTTCGAACCAATCAGACTTACCAATGTTTAATTTTTCTTCAAACGTTGGCGGAATAAGCAGAGCTTTTGAAATAGTACCATCGACACTTGAAGATTCAGAATCGATTTATGAATCAAATCCTATAGAAGGCACAGGATTAACATACACCTACAGAAATGATGGTGCTGGAGACAGTTCAAACAACACAGGATTTTTCTTCCTTTTCAAACAAGGAAATATACAGCAATCAACTTTTACAGTTAACTCGGCGATTACAAATTACATAGAGACACTAGATACCCCAAACATTAACAACAGTGATGTTTGGTTATATCAATTAGATCAATTTGGACAAATAACAAAAAAATGGACACAGGTTCCAGCACTGTCTGGAAATAATGCAATTTACAATTCGTTATCTAAATCAGAAAGAGACATTTATAATGTTGTTACAAAAGCGAACGACACAGTTGATTTAGTGTTTGGCGATGGAAACTTTTCTAATCTCCCATTAGGTTCTTTTAAAGCATATTACAGAATAAGTGATAATGACAAGTACGCTATTCAACCTGCTGACATGCAGAATATACAAGTTTCGGTACCTTACGTAGATGCTAACAGTGGACAACAAACATTGTCAATAACAATGAGCCTACAAGCTAGTGTTTACAATGCGGCGGCAACAGAATCAAATGCTTCAATAAAACAAAAAGCAGGACAAGTGTATTATGCACAGAACAGAATGATTACTGCTGAAGATTATCAAGTAGTACCTCTTTCAGCATCACAAGAAATTGTTAAAGTTAAATCAGTAAACAGATCTGCTTCAGGTATTTCGAGAGCAAAAGAAATATTAGATCCAACAGGGGCTTACTCAAACGTGAGTGTGTTTGCTGAGGATGGAATATTGTACAGAGAAGAATCGACACAAAGATTTACATTTACATTTAATACCAAAAGCGATATACAATCTACACTAGATACTAAAGTAGAAGCAAAATTAAAAACTCCGTACGCAAGACAATTTTACTATTTGAAATACGGCACAAAAGATTTAAGCACACTAACAGCAACTTGGAATTCGACTACTACGTCAACAAACACCAATACAGGTTATATTAAAGCCGCTGGTCCATTAGTAGTAGGCGATTTTGCAACTTCAAATTTAAAATACGTTAAACCAGGGGCATTGGTTAAGTTTACATCTCCTGACACTAGAAAGTTTTTAAACAGTACATTAGTAACATCAACAACTGATAACGCAGAAGATAGAGTATGGGCAAAAATTGGTGCAGTATCGGGCGATGGTGCAAACGGCGGAGTAGGAAATTTAGAGTCGGGAGCAGGTCCAGTAACATTGAATAATATATTGCCAGCTGGTTCTGTGGTTAGTGCTGTGATTCCAAACTTTACAACATCATTTGCAACAGCATTAGAAACAGATGTTGTTGATAGAATTGAAGCATACGAAGAATTTGGATTGAGATATGATTGGGACACAGAAACTTGGAAAGTTATTACATCAACAAATTTAAGTGCAAGTGATGTGTTTAGCTCAACAAACGAAGGATCAACAGCAGGCACAAATGCAGATGCTAGTTGGTGGTTCAAATTTACAAACGACGGTAACACATATACAGTTACATACAGAAAATTAGAATATATTTTTGAATCAGAATCGCAGAACAAATTTCATTTTGATACACAGGAAAAAATTTATGATTACAAATTAGGAACTAGTGTTAAAGACACAGTAAAACTGTTGAAAACAAACTCACTTGTTTCTACAAGTAATTCCGTTGGTTATCCAATTACATGGCAAGTAGTAGACACAGTTACAGAAGCAGACGGTTTCCAAGATAATAGAAAGGTTAAGGTTGGCTTTTATGATAATGATGATGATGGTATAGTAGACAATCCGGAAATATTTGATATCATTGTTGAACCTGATCTAAGCATTAGTACAAAATTTGTATTCCAAGAAAAATATATATCATACAATAATATATCTAGATTTAGACCTTATGCATCAACAAATTTTGTTGTAACAGCAAAAGAAACTGATATTACTTTAGATTCATCAACTTATACTAACGGACAGTTATTTTACTTTTATGATTCATCTGAAGATATTATTAAAAAATATAATTCGACAACAAACACATTAGCAACAACAACAGATTACATAGCAAGAAGAGGGAGAAGTTCAATAAGTTTCCAGTACAAACACAATGCAGGACAAGAAACTAGAATTGACCCGAGTGTGTCTAACATTGTAGATGTGTACATGCTAGAAAGAACATATGATAATCTTTATAGAATATGGTTACAAGATGGCGGAACTTTTCCGGCACCATCAACATCTAATCAAATGAGAATAAATTATTCCGGCATACTTAACCCTATGAAATCGTTAGCAGATCAAATAATATATCATCCAGTAAAATATAAAATATTATTTGGTACAAATGCAGATGAACAATTACAAGCAACATTTAAGGTTGTAAAAAATCCAAAAACAAACGTAACAGATGCAGTTATTAAAACACGAGTAATTGCCGCAATCAACCAATTCTTTGCACTAGATAATTGGGATTTTGGAGATACTTTTTATTTTACAGAACTAGCCGCTTTTGTACACAATGCACTGGCACCAGACTTGCTTACAGCAGTTATTGTGCCAAATCAGTCAGGACAAGGGTTTGGGTCTTTGTTCCAGATAGATTCAGCGGCAGATGAAATTTTTATTAGTGGGGCCACCGTTAATGATGTTACAATTATTACAGCACTAGGAGCCAATCAACTATCGGCTTCCGGTACAGTAGTAACAAACACATCGACATCTACTACAAACACCACATCAGGATCAACAGTGTCAGGCTCTACTACAACAGGATCGGGATCAACTTCCGGCAGTAGTGGGGCTGGATACTAATGGCAGATAATTCAATAAATTCACAAGCAAACCAAGAAGTTGTCAAACAAGGCAATAATGAGTACAGACGTACGGTTCAACACTTACCAGCTTTTTATAGAACAGATGCCAACCAAAGATTTTTATCAAGCACATTAGATCCACTAGTACAAAAAGGATCATTGGAAAGACTAGATGGTTTTGTAGGTAAACAAGACGCTACTACAAGAAAACCTACAGACAGATATCTTCCAGCAACATCTCGAGATAGAATGGCTTACCAATTAGAGCCTGCTGTAACTTACACAGACAGAGACACAACGTCACTAAACCCTGAAGACCAAGTTAAGTTTACAGGAACATATGATGATTATATAAATCAAATTAAATTTTTAGGTGGTAACACTGACAATCATGATAGACTTTCAAAAGAAGCAGTATACTCATGGAACCCGTCGATTGATTACGATAAGTTAATTAATTACCGAGAGTACTATTGGATGCCAATTGGCCCTGGTGCTATATCGCTTGATTCCGTTGGACCAAATGCAGTTGCAGAATATTCTGTAGAGAATAAAGCAAAAGGTGCCTACAATTTTGCACACAGAGAAAATGAGAACAATCCAATATTGACGCTTTACAGAGGCAACACATACAAATTTAATGTAAATGCAAAAGGTCATCCGTTGTGGATAATGACAGAACCTTATAAGAGTAAAATCAGTGAGGACGGATCAACTTCGACAGTTTATTCTACAGGCGTTACTAACAACGGAACAGATAATGGCACAGTGACATTTACTGTACCAGCAACAGGGCCTGCTACGTTGTACTATCAATGTGGGAACCATGATTCAATGTATGGGATATTACAAATTAAAGACATTACAACAACAGTAAAAATAAATCTAGCTGATGATATTGTTGGTGTAAAAAATTACAGTTTAAGAACTTTAGATTTATCAAATGGAATGAAGATAACATTTGATGATGGTGCAATATCTGAAGAATATAAAAACAAACAATATTATGTAGAAGGTGTTGGAGAATCGATCACACTTACTGATGTGGATGATTTAATTACTCCTGGACCATATTCTGAGGAAGCTACTGTTCCTTATGATGCAGTCGGTTACGATACAAGACCATATGCTAAAGCAGTTTACACAGCAAAAGATAAAGACTATATCACAATTAAAAGAGATTCACGTGATCAAAATGCTTGGTCAAGATATAACAGATGGTTTCACAGATCTGTAATTGAAGAAACAGCAAGAATCAGTGGATTTACTCCTGTTTTAAATGAAGACGATAGAGCAAAAAGACCTATTATAGAATTTGACTCAGGTCTAGAACTGTACAATCACGGAACAGTTGCTAAAAGATCTGTAACGTTGTATGACACAGTCACAACAGATGCTTTCTCAACAGTGGTTAAACAAACAGGTTATATTGTTGACGGATTAGCACTAGCAGACGGAATGAGAATTGTTTTTGCTAACGACACAGATCCGTTAGTAAGCGGAATAATTTATAATGTAAACTTTGTTAACGCAGGAGATTCAACACAGCTTATAGCACTAACAAAAGCAACAGACGGGTCACCGGCAGATAATGAATCAATTTTTATAGAATACGGAACAGCACATCAAGGAAAAACTCTTTACTATGATTCGACAACAAAACTTTGGGTAGACTCGCAACAAAAAACAAAACTCAATCAAGAACCGTTGTTCAACATATTCGACGAGTCACTAACATCGTTTAATGATGCTATAAAATATCCAAGTTCGTCATTTGTAGGAGCAAAGATTTTTTCTTTTGCAACTAGCGATACTGCTGTTACTGACACTGTACTTGGAATGAAGGTCAAATATAGTACTATTAATAATGTAGGTAACATAATGTTTGATTCGGATCATACATCAGATTCGTTCACTTACAAATTAGGCGAAAAAACAGTTTCTAAAAGATTAGCATCGGGACACTTACATTACACGTCATTGACTACTCTTCAAAATTATAGAGGACCTTGGGTCAAAAGAACTAACAACAGTAAACAGAGAGTTATCAGAACACACATAGCTGACTCGACAGAATCACAATTATTCGCAGTTGACTTTTACAAAAATTCTGCGGCACTAACAGATTTAGAATTATCAGTAAAAGTTAATGGAGTAAGAAAAACAATAACAACAGACTACACACTAGTTAACGGAACAACAAACAAATATATTAAATTTATTAAAAACTTAAAAGTAGGCGATCAGATAAGAATAGCAGGTTACAGCTCTGCTAATAAAATTGTAAACAAAGGCATATATGAAGTACCGGAAAATTTGTCTACAAACTGTGAGAATGAAGCATTAGGTACATTCACATATGGTCAAATATTAAATCATGTTTATGACATGTTTGATAAAAATCAAGATGTAACAGGACAAATACCAGGAACATCAAATTTAAGAGACAAGCCCGATGCTAGATTAAAAGGTGGAACAATAATACAACATGAAGGATCATTACTACCAGCAATTTTTGGATTAATAGACAGTGAGTCAAATCTTTCGTTAGCACTAGATTATGTGAATTTAGAATACGAAAAATGGTACAGTGCATTTTTAACTCATGCAGTGAAAACAGCATACGAAGGCGTTGCAAGAGATAGAGTTGATGAAATTATAAAAGCAATTACACCAGGAAGAACTACATCTTTCCCATTCTATTATGAGGATATGATAGGCTGGGGAGAAAATGTTTCGACTAGAACACACATAGTTGCAGGAGCAACACAAACAGAATATGCAATCGATTCACAACATGATATAACTGCATTAAGCAATAGAGCAGTGTACATTTATTTGAATGGTGAACTTTTATTAGTAGGCTCTGATTATACTTTTAGCACAGTAGACGACAGTATAACAGTAACAAGACCACTTGCAGAAGGTAATACTATTGTTATAAAAGATTACGCAGACACCAAAGGCAGTTACATGCCACCAAGTCCGACTAAACTTGGAATGTATCCGAAATTCAAACCAGAAGTAATATTAGATGACACTTATATAACAACAACTTCTATGATTAGAAAACATGATGGTTCTTTTATTAAAGCGTACGGTGATGAAAGAGATGATTTAATAATAGAATTAGAGAGAAGAATTTATAACAATATTAAAACAGTATATGACGGATCATTATCACACATATGCGATGTAACACCAAGTGTGTTTACAGCAACAGATTATAGTCTAGCTGAAGTAGATGGTGTTATGTCTAGAGACTTCCACACATGGGCAGGCCGTAACAATGTACAATACATTAATAACACTACGTTCTCAGAAGGATCGCCATTCACATACAACTACGCAAACAGTACTGACAGAGTTAAAAACGAAAAGTTACCGGGGTATTGGAGAGGCATATACAAATATTTTTACGACACTGATGCACCGCATGTAAGACCATGGGAGATGCTAGGACATTCAGAAAAACCAAGTACCTGGGACGCAACATACGGGACAGCACCTTACACATCCGGCAATGATGTATTATGGACAGCTATTGAAACACAAACAGGCAGATACAGCAAGCCGGGTATTAAAAATTATTTGCCAGTTGATGCATCAGGAAATTTATTAGATCCTATTACAGCTGGACTAGTAGATGCTTTAAATATTCCAGGAAGAAGATCCGGATGGAAGTTTGGAGACCAAGCACCGTCAGAAACATCTTGGAGAAGATCATCATCATATCCGTTTACTGTAATTAAAACGTTAGCACTAACACAGCCAGCTAGATTCTTTTCTAATATGTTTGACCCGTCTAGGCAAACAACAAATATTGGTGGAAACCAAATAGATAAGGACACTGAAATTAGAAAAACACTTAAAACTACAAAGTATCATTTACAAACATCGACAAATACTGCAACCGGAGTAACAACGACATATCTTACAGCAGGATACCAGCCGTTGGTTGTTGGTTATATAACATCGAAAAATCTTGATCCGAATCCTTTGTACTACAAAAAAATGTCGAATCTTAAAACACAATTAGCATATAAGCTAGGCGGGTTTACAGACAAAGACAATTTAAAAATATTAACAGATTCGACGTCACCAGGTTCTACATCGGGATCTAAATTTATTCCAGACGAAAACTACAAAATAATGTTTAGAACATCGAACGCTATTAAAAGTTTTAATTATTCAGGTGTTCTTATAGAAAAGAATACAGATGTTTCACATGACGGATCAACACTACTAGGAGGATTTAAAGTTTTAGGGTATTCGACAACTGATCCATATTTCAAATTTAAATATCCTGTCAAAACAGCAGTAGGAAATAAACTATCAGTAGCAGGATCAGTGGAAGTAATAGGATATAATATCTTTAAAGAAGCAGTACAAACTATACCATATGGTTATGTGTTTAACACAGTTCAAGAAGTTGCAGACTTCTTACTAGGATACGGAAACTACTTAGAAGCACAAGGTTTTAGATTTAACAAATATTCAAATGAGATTAAAGAAACATTAAACTGGTCAAATGCAGTAAGAGAATTTTTATTTTGGACGACACAAGAGTGGGCACCTGGCTCAGCAGTAACAGTTTCACCTGCGGCACACGGGTTTGAGTTAGACACAGACAATTCGATAGTAGGCAAGTTACAAAATTTAGCTGGAGATTATTCATTGTTAGATGCAGGCGGAAGAAAAATACCTATAAGACAAGTTTCTACAAAAAGAATAGGTAAAACTTTTGATTTAGAAATAAAAGATGAAAATATTGGACTGTATCACATAGCACTAAACACTGTGCAAAAAGAACATATTATTTTGTTTGATAACAAAACAGTGTTCGCAGACATAATTCATGAACCTACAACAGGATTCAGACAGAACCGATTAAAAGTAGTAGGTTGGAAAACAGCAGGGTGGAATGGGGATTACTATGCACCTGGATTTATATTTGATTCTGCACAGGTAACGTATTGGACTGCTAATACAGATTATAGAATAGGCGACAGCATAGAATATCAAGGTAAATTTTATGTGGCAAGATTTAATCATGGAGCAACGTCATCATTTGATGTTTCACAATGGATATTAAAAGATGAAAAACCAGCACCACAATTAATTCCAAACTTTGATTATAAGATATCACAGTTTAATGATTTTTATAATTTAGAAACAACTAACTTTGATGAATCGCAACAGAAACTAGCACAAAAATTAATCGGGTATCAATCTCGAGATTATTTAGAAAACTTATTTGTTAACGATGTATCACAGTACAAATTTTATCAAGGGTATATCAGAGAAAAAGGAACACAAAATGCAATAGATAGATTGTTGAAAGCCAAATATGAAGATCAAGATATTGCACTTGATTTATACCCAGAGTGGATGTTAAGAACAGGACAGTTTGGAAATACAGATTCGATTGAAAACATACAGATTCGTTTACATGACGATGTAATAACAGCAAATCCAAATAGTTTTGAGTTATTTGACACATCAAACGAAAAAGTTGAGTACACAAGATCAGATGCAATAGTCAAAAGTGACATGTACTACAAACCAGTAGATTATAATGCCGCAACAACTTTTAGTAGATTAGATTATTCTAAAGAAGGCAGTAGCAGAGACCATGCACAGGTTTATAAAACAGCAGGATATCCACAACTAGGACAGGTACACCATACAGCATTTAATATATCTGATTTGTTGAAACTTGACATGACTAGAGTTACGCAAAATGAATTGATATGGGTAGCGAACAAATCAAACAGTGATTGGGACGTATTTAGATTAACAAATCAATCGTACAAAATACAGCAACTTAAAAGAATCAATGATGATTCACAATTACAAATAACATTTACAGATTCTCATGGATTATCGGCAGGAACGACAACTAGTCAATCGGATTATTTCGGCATAACAAATTCTAAAACTGAAAATTTAGATGGCGTGTATCAAGTATTATCTGTAGTAGATCACAAGAATATTGTTATAGATTTTTCTCTAAACACACCATTCTCAGAAACATTAGCAGATGGATCAACAGCTGATTCTTATGGAAACATTTACAAATTTATTTCAGTAAGATTATCATCTATGGATAATGTGAATGACCTATTAAGCTATGCTGATTATCAAGACAAACTAGAAAATATAGGCAGAATTGGTGACACAGTATTTACAGATGCTGACAGCTCAGGGTTATGGCGTGTGTACGAAAAACAAGATCCGTACGCAACAACGTTACAACTATCACCAGATACCACAACAGCAGGCCAACACTTTGGACAACAGATTGTTGCTAGGAATGACGGAAGAACATTAGTTGTGTCAGCGCCAGGTCTAGGACAAGGAAATATAAACTTCTTGTTTAGAAGAGAAGCAACAGCAGGATCAACGTTTGCAACGCAATCAGTAATTACAACATCTGCTGGAAATGACTTTACAGGCAAGTTAGGTGAATCATTATCAATGAGTACAGACGAAAACTTTATTGTAGCAGGCGGACCTTATACAAATTCACTTGGATCTGATGGAAGTACAAGATTTGCAGACGCAGGATTACTTAAAATATTTGTTTGGAATCCAAGTACATTTAAGTATGGAACATTGACTACAAAACTACCACCA